>Ga0315284_10001341_pt1 | contig 35040 bp, 55 predicted proteins | sample YL17G09_16_MG_FD_203696 | JGI IMG/M metagenome (GOLD analysis project Ga0315284, IMG submission 203696) | Sediment microbial communities from Yellowstone Lake, YNP, Wyoming, USA - YL17G09_16 | ecosystem: Environmental > Aquatic > Freshwater > Lake > Sediment | place: USA: Wyoming | collected... | reverse complement strand
TGCAGTGCCGCCACAGACAACTCCACCATTTGCCACAACAGATGCACTCTTAGAGTTAAGTGCAGTGCCGCCACAGACAACTCCACCAGTTGCAGTCTTGCTAGTCGTGAGTTTAATTACAGCAGAACTTCCAGCAAGAACACCGCCAATTGCAGTCTTGCTAGTTCTGATTCCTACAACAGCAGAGCTTCCAGCAAGGACACCGCTAGTTGCAGTTTTGCTTGTAATCAATCTAACAGTTGATGTTCCGCCAACAACTACACCAGAAGCTGCGAAGTAATCAGGTATCGAGCCAAGTCCGATATAGAATCCATACAGAACTGGATTATAGTAAACCTTTATGTTGGCCGATCCGCCAGCAACTGCACCACCGGTTGCAGTTTTGTTTGTTCTGATTCTGACTACAGCAGAAATTCCAGCAACCACACCGCCTGTGGCTATCTGATTATAAGTTGTTGCTCCTGCTGGTGCAGCAAATGCCGGGAACAACCGCTTATGATCTGGTCGGTAGACACGACGCAATCCAGTTCTTGGATAATTAGCGTTTAGTCTGTGATAACCAATACTCATTTACGGAACCCTCAAGAAAAAGCAATTGCCTTGTGGTATATATCATTAAGAAGTCTAAGGACTAGAAATGGAGAAAAAAATGAGAGGCGTTTATACAGCTTATATTGACATCACAGGTATCAGTTCCGCAAAGACTTTAATGCTTATTCAGGCACCAGCTACAGCGGTGGTTGAAATTTTGTCGGTTCACGTAACAAATCTTGACGTGGAAACTGGAGAACAGTTAAGTATAGGATTGTTTCGAGTTACTACATTGGGAAGCCCATCTGGAACTGCCATTACTTCAGAAAAGCATGAGAATGGAGATGCGGCTGCGGTTTCTACTGAAACAGGAAATTTAACAGTAGAACCAACATTGTATGCAACCAATCCAATAGACAAACAAGGTTCAAGCAACTTGGCTGGATATCATTATGATCCAATGCCGGAAGAAAGACCAACTATTCCGCCATCCGGTGCAATGGGCGTTAGACTTTTGGTTGCTCCAGCCGCATTCAATTGCTCTGTGATGGTTATTTTTAGAGAAATTGGTTAACGAACTTTTCTGCGGTTGCTGATTGGAACTGGTTGCTGTTTTAATTCTTCCACAGGGACATCTTGTCCTGAATTCGTAGTTGTCAATACATCAACTAATGCGTTTTCAGTTCCCACATCAGTTTCCACTAAGAACGCTTGCCTATCTCCTGTATCTTGTTGTCCAAAGTTGATATCTGCAACGAGAGAACCGGCTGGCGTTCCAGAACCTGTGGCTTGAGAAGTATATTGTTGCAAAACTGCTCTGGCCTTTACACCATTGACTGTGCCTGTCACAGTGTAACGAACATAAGTTATTTCATTGACTTTATCTGTTGTGTTGTAAGCTGACCAACTTCCTCCGTTATCAGTTGATTTTTGGAATGTTCCAGCCGCAGGAGATGCTGTGGTATCTGCGGCGATGATTCCATCTGTGACTTCATCATAGATTATGACAATCAATGTTGGAACTGTAGTTCCAAATGCCCTGCTGAATCTCCAAGCAAAAATTTTGCTGGCTACATTAGAATTTTTTACAGATGGTTCGTAGTGACTGTCTGTAGTATCGTCCTCATAAACCACACAAGTAGAGAACAATTTTTGCATTAAGCAAGTGGTTCCAATTGCTTTGAATTCGTACATGAATTGAATTGCGTCTGCCGGAGCCACACCAGTCAGATCTCCGTTATCTCCCACAAGAGTCCAAGCTCCAGCATCACTTACAATATTTACAGTTCTGTAATATGTGCGGAATGGTTCTGTTGGCAGTGCTAGTGCATCATCTAAATAAACTGGATTTTGTAAATTTTGTGAGTACGAACCTTGAGAAGCAAGGGTTGTATTACGAATTACGCCAGCATTTGGGGAAGAAACTGTTACTTGATGATTGGTGTAAACTCGATAAAACTTTTTGCACCCTGTTGTATTGATTGAAGGGGTGATAAGTCTTTGTTGTTTAGCAGCAGTTCCGCCACCGCTTGCATATTGCCAATCTACAGACAAAGGCCAAACATACATCTGAGAAAACATGATAGTGTTTCCAAATCTGATTACATATAAAATTCCGTCGCTTGACCAACCACTTAAAATCGCTGTGCTTAAATGTGGAATAGGAGGGTTGTTTACTATGGCCAGCGATTGATCAATTTGATATGTGGAAAACAAACACACGTGATCCAAAGGTGTGGATGTTGAACTAGAATACGCTGTTACATATTGCCTGCTGATGGTTGTTGTAAATACGATAAATCTGTCTATGATCGAATCATAAACTACTTGTGTTAAAGCTGAAGAGGCGGCAAATGTATTTGTTCCACCGGTTGGAGTTTCTGACAAGCTGTCTGTTAAGAATGTTGTTCCACCGTTGGTGATAGTTGTTTCAACACATCTGTAAATTCTTGTTGATGTTACAAAGTATAATGATTTAGCAGCAGATCCCGGTCCATGTCCAGCAGTAACAATGATTCCGTTTCCACCATTGGCCGCAATGGTTCCTGTTGTGGCTTGTGTTCCAGTTCTATGCACAAACGCAGATACAGATTTTCCAGAGGCCAATCCAGCCAAAGCAACTCTACCATCATATTTGTAAATTCTAGCAGTTGTACCGGCATCTTGATTCATCACCCACAAAAAGTGTGATGTATCAGATTGTGTCGAGTCAATGGCTAATCCACAGGCCACAGTATTTAATACAGTGGTTGCATCCGCTAGCCAATAAACGGCTTTCAGATTGTCTGTTGTTGTAGCAGCAGCAATTGTAGATCCAGCAGCAATAAAATCATCATAGCTGATGCCTTTAGCTACGAACAATCCACCGTTGGCAGCAGTGGCATTGGTGGTCGCTGTGTAGATTCGAAGTTCTTCGATGACGTAAGAACCAGCACTAATTGTTCCGGCATTTTCTACTAATACACCGGCTGTTTCACCACCAATTGACGCAATGTGATACCAAGTAGTAATCGCAGTTGGATCTGTTGAGCCAAAACCAATTCTTGCACCGGCTGCAATTCTGCCTGTAACCCAAGCTGCACCGCCAGCACCAGTCAGAGTTGTTCCAGAAGTAGCTGCTGTTCCCGTTGTATAAGTGTGTCTTGCCACAGCCAGACCTTTAATGGTATGGTTGGTGGCTGCTGGATATGTCAGTGTAATGAAGCCAGACCAAGCCAAATCTTGTGTTACTTTATTGAATTTGTAAAGAACAATACGTCGTGTGGCGGCGGCAACAGCATTATCAGCCAAGAAGATCCAACTATGAGTTGAACTCCAGTCAATAACATACGGAAAGCATCCGGGGATAGCAGTAGATTGTTCAAATGGACGAGCCATTGTTAATGGCATTGGACCGGCATATTTGTCGTATATGCCGGGTCCAGTTTTCTGCTGAATCCACTTACCTAGATTGGTTTTTGTAGAATCATAAGCAGTGTAAAGAGCCGTTGTTCCAGTAAACAAATGTTCTGTTGTTTTAAGTGCCATTATTCCCCTTACTGTGTCAATACCGCTCTAGCTTTGATGTTCGTTCCAAAGGTTGTCGGCGTGTATCTTATGTAAGTGGTTTCATTAGCTTTATCTGTGGTGGCATAAGCTCCCCAGCTTGAACCGTCGTTTGTCGATCTTTCAAATGTACCATTGGCCGATGCAGTGGTTGTGTCTGTTAACAAAAGATTTCCAGTGACAGCATCATAAATTTTGACTGTTAGAGTTGGGACAGTGCCTCCAAAAGCCGTTGAAAATCTCCAAGCAAATCTGCTTGCAGACGTGCTGGAATTGGCTACAGATGGTTGGTAATGACTATCTGTGGATGCGTCCTCGTAAACGCAAGTCAAGTTGTAAATTTTGTTTGGAATACAGAATGGGCCAATGATTCTAAATTCAAACATGAATTGAATTGTTGTAGATGCCGCCAATCCAGTGATATCTCCTGTATCATCAATTGGAATCCAGTCACCAGAATCATCAGTAATGCCTGTTGTTCTGGCATACATTCTAAATGGTTCAGGTTGAAGTCCCAAGTTAACAGATCCATAATACTGTGCATGATCTGCATAAACTCTGTAGTATTTTGTAGCATCTGGTGTAGACAAAGCTGGAGTAATTAGTCTGTTTTGAGTTGCTGCACTAAGACCAGCCGCATATTGCCAATCTGCACCGAGCGGGAACACGTATAAAAAGTTTGTTGCGACTGTGGTTCCAGTTCTTGCAAAAAATCCTATTCCTGATTCGCACCACAATGAATACGCTAAAGCACTGGCTGGATATGGTGTCAAACCAGCATCTGCCAATGATTGATCAAGTTGATAAGTGTTACTGAACATTACATGATCGTGTGTTGCACCAGCAGCAGTTGTATATTTGGTAACATAAGTTCTTTGGTTTGTACCAGTGGTGATGATAAATCTGTCAATTGTGCTTGCGTACTCTACAGATGTATAACCGCCTGTTGCAGCAAATGTTGAGGTGCTGCCAGTCGGCAATTCAACCATACAATCGCCAACATAAGTCACAGAGGCATCAATAATGTCTGTTTCAACACATCTATAAACACGTGTTGTTGTGGCGAAGTACAGACTAGACACATTCGCTCCCGGACCATGTAATGCTGTAGCAATACGACATCCATTTGTCTGAGAAATGGTTCCAGTTACAAGTGGAGTACCAGTTCTCAATGTAAATGCGTTTGTTGATCTTCCAGAAGCCACAGTTAGTGCTGCTCTACCATTGAACTTATAGGTTCTCATGGTCGTTGTTGTATCTGCGTTTGTCACATAAATGTTATGACTTGTGTCAGAGACAGTTGAACTGATTGCCATGCCAGCAGCAATGGTATTATTGTTGGTGGCTGAGTCTCCCAGCCAATATACAGCTTTTACTCTATCCGTAGAAACGGCAGAAGCAATTGTAGTTCCGGCAGCAATAAAGTCATCATAATTCACACCTTTGGCTACGAACAATCCGCCGTTAGTAAGAGTGGCGTTGGTAGTTGCTGTGTAAACTCGTAGTTCTTCGATGACATAAGCACCAGCACTAATTGTTCCAGCATTTTCTAAAAGTGTAATAGCTGTTTCACTGCCGATACCAGAGGCGGTAATGTGATACCACGTAACTATTTGTGTCGGATCTGTTGAGCCGAAACCAATTCTTGCACCAGCACCAATTCTAGCTGTGACCCAAGCAGCACCAGAAGCTCCAGTTACAGCAGTTCCTGAAGCCGATGCTGTCCCCGTTGTGTAAGTGTGTCGAACCACACGCATACCACGAATAGTATGGGCAGTGGCTGCTGGATATGTCAACACAATGAAGCCACGCCAATTTAATGTCTGTGTGCTTTTTATGTATGTGTAGAGTATGATACGTCGAGTGTTAGCGGCTGTAGAAAGATCAGCCAAGAAAACCCAATACACATCTGTTGACCACTGGATGACGTGTGGATATTGACCCGGAATAGCCGTGGATTGTTCCATTGGCCTTGCGAACGCCATTGGAAGTGGTCCGGCAAACTTATTGGTCGTATCTTGGATTATCAACGCACCCAAATTCGTCTTGGTGGAATCATAAGATGTATATGGCGTTGTTGTTCCGCTGAAGATGTGTTCTATTGCTCGTTTTGTCATGTTTCTCCCTCAAGTACCTTATATACCGGAGGAGAAACTATTTTTGACTTAAGAAGCCAGCTTCCATCGAAGCTTGGTTCTAGCACGAGAGGCAGCGGTGTAAGCCCAGCGACGATGGCTCCATTTTTTACAGCGTTGTTCGATTACTAAAATGTCTTCCCATTCATCGCCTTGGGATTTGTGACAAGTCACACAATAAGCATAGTCGAATGGATTTGGAGAGTCTCCTCCGCCGTGTTTGATTTTGTATTTCTCTTTACCAAATTGATCTTCTTCGTATGGCACTCCGCTGTAGATGAAGCCATCGAATTCAAAATCCATCAATTTGCGTCCACGAGGACCACGATACAAATCAATAACTGTGCCTTGCATTCCGTTAAACAGACCTTGTGTTCTATTGTTCTTCAAACACATGACTCTTTCGCCAACATTCAGAACTCCTGTGTGACCAAGAGCGTTTCTGATTTGTGTGTTGATAGAGACTCTGGTTGCATTGTAGGCACAAATCACTTGATCAACTTCTGTTAGAACTTGATCTGACAAAGTGGGGATAAATTCTACACTTGATCCTTCTTCTTTGAAGCCACGACAATTCAGTCCATTGCGAAGGTGCTCTGCAAATTTTGCAATGGGGCCAGCATTACGATGGATTTCTTCTAAGCGATAATCTGGAGCCAACATCAAGTTGAAATTGGAGTCTACTGGCTCTAGCTGACCGTGGTCGCCAACAAACACCATAGGAAGCTGGAATGATTTCAAATCTTCATAGATTTCTTCAGACACCATGGAGGCTTCATCGACAATGAAACCTTCACACCCCGGCTCTGGATTCAAATCGAAATAAACAACTCCATTTTCGAAAAATGGCTTGTAGATTCGACTGTGAATTGTGGACGCCGCATGGATTCCTTTTTTCCTAAGAACATTTGCGGCCTTTCCAGTATAGGCACAGACTCCAAAATTTGGATAGAACTTGGTTAAATAATTGATCAGAGTCGTTTTTCCGGTGCCAGCATATCCGCCTAGAGTGATCTGCGGAGTGCCGTTTTTGACACCGGTTACGATTTGGTAAAGGGCCAGCTTCTGCTTGTCTGTAAGTTCCATCATTTGCTCCGCAATTTTGTCATGCAAAGTATGTATCTTAAGCAATTTTAGTTGAAGAATCAATCCAGATCACGTATTGACCCAATTTGGAGTAAATGCAAAAATGCAAAAGGAGTAACCATGGACGACATTGATCCCATGATGAAAGAGATTATTGAAAGACAAGAAAGAAAAGGCGGCTTTAATGTCACCTTACTTGAGTCTGGCACGAAGATTACTGTAGAAACTTCGAACTCAATTTATCATCTTGTCGTAGTAGAAGGTCGTGAAATTACCATTTTGGGAGGGATGAAATCTACAGGAGAAATTCGTTATCCAAAACCAGTTCCAGCAATTTTTATTGGTTCTACTTGGGGCGGGACTATGATGAAGGTTGATTGGATTGGCGAAGACATGCGAATGGAAATTATAGTTGGCGGCAATGTGCTTACCACTTCGTGTGTAAAGAATGCAGAAATTGAACATTCAAATAACGAGTGTTCTTATTCTATGGATTGGAACAAGTGAGACCATACAACAATGGCTTGACCTAACTTTTTCAAGTAGTGGTCGTCATTGGTTTTTAGCCCTTCCCCAATTTCTGACATACATTCAACACAATTTTCTCCTCTCAATTGAATGTTGTCTATGATCTCCCAGAACCTCTCGTTGGCGGCAATCCCCGGTGCTTCCTTAACAAGATTTACGAATGGATCGCTGGCTTTGTTGTGTATGATGTATGGAGGTCCACACGTCACCAACAGTCCTAGATGATCACAAACTTTTTTCATTATGATTCCGCACCAGATGTCATCAAATCTTCTGTAATCATAACCTTCCCCCATTAGCGGGAAATACATCAAAGGTGTGAGTTCTCTTTTGAAACACAAATTCATGCCGCACATTGGGAAGTATTGTCCAGCGGGCATAATTTTTGTTTTGTGAGATTCATGTTCCCAAGTATCTGCATCGCCATTCAGTGTTTGAACAGAATCTAAATCTGGATGTCCTTCCCAGAGGCCCATGTTCAACACAACATTTTTAAGATGGCCTTTGTTTCGATAAGGGATTCCACGAGTTCTTTTTCCGTGATAGGATTCTGTCCAGCGTGAATTGACATGCAGGGCATCTTGATGTTCTTTGATGAAGTAATCAACAGGGTTTGTTGGCAGACAGTCGTCATCTAAAGTGTAGATGTATTCGGCTCCAGAACGATAAGCCATAAGAAATCCGAATGACCTGATAGCACTATCTCTGCGTGAGATAATCCAAGCATCATCTCCTAGAATTTTCTGAATTTCAGTCCAAGAGAAATGATTGTTTTCGTTTAGCAATCGGAATTGTTTTGTGGGATTGTCTTCGACGACAAACAATTCGAGATCAATATTGTCCCAAGAGTTTAGGAATTCAAGCACATTGAACTCTCGGATGCTGGGCACTACTAAAGCATTCAAAATTTATTCCTTTACGATGCTAAGGACGCCATTTTTAGATCAATTTTTTCTGAAAGAGATTGCATTTTGATAAGCTCTTTTTTTCTCAGTTCTACAAGCTCTGTAATGTCAGACATGAAACATTCAATGCAAGTGCCGCCACAATTGATTCTAAGATTCATTTTGATCCAGATAGAATTGCCGTTCGGCAATTTCATTTCCACTTCTTGATCTTGAAGAGTTCCAGATTTTTTTAGTTTTCGAATGAGTTGATTTCGAATCTTTGGCGAGTAGAAGTCAGATGACTGTTTTGTCAAAAGTTCTTCTACTGAACGACATCCTAAGATATTTGCGGCAAAACTGTTGCCCATTAAAAATTTTCCGGTTTCAATATCTGTTCTCAGCAATGCTATTGGTGCATCGTCAAAAAATGTCTTGTAGTCATACTCTGTCATTAAAGCCCCCACAATTCTTGAGTCATTCGTATTTAGATACATGACTCATGAATTGCAGGAACGGTCTCTGGGACTACTGTAGCTTAGTTGCAGGAACCACCGCCACAACATTGTCTTTCTTCTTCGATAATAGCTTGAATGTTATGGACTTCAAGCAAAGCACGGACTTTACTGGAGCGTGGGTCATTAACTGCTGTTCCCTTGCCATTCCAATAAACTCTTTGTCCTTCTCTAAGACCTGATTCAGTTGCGACTCCCGGTCCAAGTTCAATGATATAAGCTTGTGGAGCACCTTCATCTGTTGTATTTTCTGAAATGAACAAACTGGTGTGCATTGTTTCTTCTGCTGTCAGAACTTCCACAAGAATCTTTGATCCGAATGGATGAACGGCTGCAATCTTTGGAGCCTTCTTTTGTGCAGTTGTGCCCGCCAGATTGATCTCTCCGCCGCTAGATGTGATGATTTTCTTTGACATTTAGAACTCCTTGTCTGTTTGCTGCTGTATTGCAGCTTGGCTTATAATAGTCAATTTCAAAAAATTCTGTGTTGTCTAAATAATAACCGGGTAACAGTTTAGGGGTAAACATGGATTTTTATGAACAATTGGGAGTTCCGAGAACCGCTTCGGCTGACGAAATAAAAAAAGCATATCGAGCGAAAGCTAGGGATCATCATCCAGATATGCACGCTGTAGAGGACGAAAAGAAGAAGCACGCAGAACTATTCAAAGCGGCTGCCGCAGCTTTCGAGATCTTGGGAGATCCAGATAAAAAAGTCAGATATGATGCTCAAGGATACTGGGGCCGCAGACCATCTTCTCCGCAACCTCCCAGAACTAAGAAGTCTCCGGTCAAAACAAAAGAAGATTTTGATCGTGAGAAAAAAGCAGAAAAACAAAAAGAAACAAAAGTCAAAAGTCGGTTTGAAAAAGAACCAATGGATGTAAATTGTTTGTTTTATGGAGGAGAAAGTTCTGGACGTAGCATCATGATGCACGTCAAGTTGACTCCACAAGAATTCAAGAATGGTTGCAAAAAATCAGTCACCATCAAAAAACGAGACTTTTGTCAAACTTGTGGCGGAGATGGCTTTGGTTTGTTCCCGTGTAAAAAATGTGGCAACAATTCTATCGTCAAACAAACTTGTGGAAATTGCAATTGCAGCGGCGTGGTTGATGGAGCTTGTCCTAGTTGCAATGGCACTGGGATTGGTCTCTGGATGTTAGATGAGGTGGTGTTTAGTGTTTCTCCGAATACTCAACCCGGATATTCAGTGATGATTCTTGGTGAAGGAGAAATGGCTCCCGGAAAACCGCCCGGCAATGTAAGAATTGTCGTCCTATGAAAAAACCAAGGCCAAGAGGGTAAATCTTGGCCTTGGCAGGTAACAGTAGTTGGGTTGTCCAAGGACGACCTTCTCTACTAGGGTAGTTCGAATGCTTAGATAGCCAAGCCTCTCTTGATGATGCTGTAAGCGACGGTCTGACTGGCAGTACCCTTGAACGTCAAGACGGTTTCTGTCGTAAGAGTCAAAGCACATGCACAAGCTGTGGCTGCTGTAGCGTGTGAGTCTGTAGCGTGGCAAATGTAGTCTGTTGCTGCTCCTGCCAGAAGTGGCAACTTAACAACCAAATCGCCGCTGCCGTCAAGTGTGATTTCGTCGCACGCAACTACACGTGGTCCGATCAACTTTTCGGCTCCGAGTGTCATGTGGGACGAGCCCTTATTCTTGCCATCGGCAGAGCCAAGACCCTTTCCTGTAACTGATGTTGCTCCCATAATGTTTCTCCTTGATTAAATCAAAAGTGAGTTAATTTCAACAATAGATATTCATTGCTCATCCATCTTTACTTTTTTTGGTGCATGAAAATACATAAAGATCATAGATAGGATATGTTATATGATTTTCAACACCAAATTTTGATCGGAACTGTCCTTGGCGGATCTTCCTTAGTAAAGCCCCCTAAAGGGAAAAATTACTATCTTTCCATGCGTGGAAAGAACGAACAGTGGTTAAAATACAAGATGGCAGAAATGCCAGACTTCTTTAAGACTGGGATTGTCCATAAGTATGGGAATACTTTTCGTTGCAATTCATCTTGCTCTCCTGTTCTTACAGAAATCAAGGATGTTTTGTATGAAGGAAGCAAGAGAAAGGTAACAATGGACGTTCTTGACAGCTTGCGAGATATTGCTTTAGCAATGTGGTTTCTTGATGGAGGCAGCAAAACTGGCAGGAACAAGAAGAATGCCTACATCAATACAACCAAGTTTGGTGAGGCCGGTACAAAAATTGTAATGCAGTATTTCAATGAAATTGAAATGCCGTGCAACATAAATCGTGATGGCAAAAGATTGAAAGTCTTGTTTACCGTAGATGCCACCGATTCTTTATTCAAAGTGATAGCACATCAATTCCCGCCATTCATGTACAAACGTCTGTAATTAGAACAAAGTTCTTTGAATTGGTGGTTTTGGAGTCGATGTCGGACTTGGTGACAAAAGCTGAGGCTTTGGTTGTTCTTGAGTCGCCCGGCCTCTTTTCACCATGTCTTTAATTTCCTGTAAGATACCAAATGCGATCTTTTGATAGGCTGCTGGCTTTTTTCTTCTGATGTATTCAAGCTTATCATACCAAGGGCCATGGTAAACGGCGTCAGTGATATAGACATATCTTGTGCCGTCGATGTAGACTGTAACTGTCCCATCTTTTGAAAAAGATCCAAACATGATCCGGTTATTATTTTGTGCTTCGAGCCATTGTGCGAATTTCATAATGCTCCCATATCTACTAATGGCCCTAAAGAAAGTTGGTAGCTTATGACAAGAATAATTTTTGCCTTCTTGGTTTTGACAACATCAATTGGATTTTCTGGAGAACCAGATAAAACACTTCATGAAAAATGTCTTTATCCTACGATCATGATCATGAACGAAAATCCAAAAGCAGTTGGAACTGGCGTTGTCATTAAAAGCATAAAGAAAGATGACAAGTTCCACAATTACGCTTTTACTTGTGCTCACATTTTGATTCCAGTGTCACAGGCACCAGTAAATCCACCAGCAAATCCACCGCCTCCAGATGCTACTCCAGCGGCATTTCCAGAAACAGTCGCTAAAGCTAAAGCTAAAGACAAATACGAAGTTTCTATCAGAATTGGAATTTATGAGAACTGGTCAACTCTTGTTGGGTGCAAAGAATATCCACTTGAGATCTTGGTGATTGATAGAGTCAAAGACATTGCTCTTGTAAAATTTGTGACAGAAAATTCAGTACACACAGCAGATATTGATAAAGATCCAAAGCTTTATATTGGAAATAAAGTTTGTCGAGTTGGCTGTGGAATGTCTGAACCGTTTAGACTTGATTATGGAGAGATCACTTCTATGAAAAATTCAATTGGCAACATGATCAAAGGCACTTATCGTGTTAATATCCCAACCATTATGGGAGACTCTGGTGGCCCAGTGTATCATGAAGAAAAGTTGTTTGGTTTAGCTCAAGCTGTTCGTTCATTGCCAGATTCGTTAATTCCAATCTGTCACATGGTGTACGTTATTCCAATTTCAAGATTCTATGAATCAGAAGAGATCGTAGGTCACTTGAAAGATTGATTACTTGACCATTTTGTTGCAGTAATCATACATGGCAATAGAAGCCGCACAACCTACGTTCAGGCTGCGAACGCTTCCATATTGCTTGATGAAGACCATGTGATCACAAAGCTCAACAATGTCCTCGGTTAATCCAGTGCCCTCTTGTCCAAACGCCATGATGACATGCTTGTCTGGCCAGACAAATGTTTCCATTGGCACAGATTGCTCAAGATTGTCCACTCCTACAACAACGCAATCTGAGAGATCGAGTTCGTCTGTGAACCGAACGTGCTTCATGTTGGTGTAAATGTGGGCTCCTACCGTGCCTCGCTTGTCATATTGCTTGGAACCGTAGACGATGACCTCTTTTGCACAAAAAGCATTGCCGCTACGAATCACCGCTCCAATGTTAAAGTCATGGAACTTGTTTGTGATCAGCACGCTAAAATTGTTGCAGTGTGTGCGTAAGTCAGCCCTGATGGCCTCTTCTGTCCAATACTTGTATCGGTCGTCGATGTTTCTTGGGTCTTCTCTGACATCCATGTCGTTGCTCCTTAAGCATTTGACAAATAAGGGATATATACTTTAGCACATTTTTCACTGGAGGTGAATATGAAACAGTTTGTATTCCTGTTAGCCGCAGGTATTTTGCTAGTTACTGGTTGCCAACCAGCCCCAATCATCATCAATAATGAAGATGATCATTGTCATCATGATCAAGAGCGTCCACAGCGACCGATCATTATTGAACGACAGCAACCACCGATCATTATTGAACGACAGCAACCACCGATCATTATTGAACGACAGCAACCACCGATCATTATTGAACGACAGCAACCGCCGATCATCATCGAAGGATGCACACAACACCGTCATTGTGGCTGCTGTCCAGTTTGTCGTTCAAATGGATGGGTCACTGGAATTGGTATCCATATCGAAAAAGGAAGAGTTGGTGTAGATATTAACGGACATCAACATCACTAAGGAGAAACATGAAAGATTTTATGCAATGGTTGGCCGAACGAGGAGCAAGAACAGCACTGGGAATTTATCCACCAGCTTATGGAGTGGCACAGAAGCCGCCACTAGCGTTTGCTCCAACCAGTGCAGGGCACTTGAATGCTTTTGCTAACATTCATGGTGACGTTCACAGAGACTTGCTTAGCGAGCCAATTAAGAAGGCTTGGGACAAGAACAAGAAACGAAAGAAGCAACCGCAAGTTGACAAGTAAACGGAAAAGGCCCGGAGGAATCCGGGCCTTTTCTATTTCAATGTAAACCGCTTGATTAAATCCTCGATAGTCATTTGAAGACTAATCCAAGGATCTATTTGCTCCAGCAATTCCTCACGAGTCGCATTGCGGAGAGTCTCAGGCAATCTTGATCTTTCGGCTGTAGACAGATCGCATTCCTTGGCAAGTCGAAGGTGGCGTATCTCTTCTGTCACACACTCTAGTCTCTTTTGCAAAGCATGACGCACTACGCAAGCATCATATTCGCAAATATTGACTGGATGTTCTACAAAATCAGTCTTGTCGCCCATTTACGCCACCTTCTTCAAGTCTCTGAAGATTTCCGTCAGTGAACGCTCATCAGCAACGATCTGAGGCTTTTTGGCAATGACCTGATGCTTGATGGCGTATCCTCGGAAACGATTTTCGTCATTGAGGATAATGAGATATCGCATGATCAAAGAATCGGTTGGCGGGAATTCTCCACGCAACACCACACACAGTCTTTCGATGTGGTCCCCTTCTTTGTAGACGTTTGTGATGCCGTGACCCGGAAAGATCTGGTAGACCAAACCAGATTTGGCTCGCACGCTCACAAAGCCATCTTTCAAGAACCTTTGGAACTTATCTTCTCCAATGACTCGACACAGAGTCTCTCTGGCCCGAATTTCACGGATATCCTTTGGCGTCATAAGCGGAGTTCGAGAGACAAGAATCATCGGTGCTTGACGAGCTTGGATGATTTCACGCAGACGATCACCCGGCTTGACAACTGGCCTGAATGTTCCACATTCGTACCAAGTAGAAGCTGCATTGCGATACTTGATTTTGATTGTGTTTGTTGTGCCATAATCGCCCCATTGCGAATACTTTATGGTGGTGTCGGCAGTTCCATAATTGATGCAATCTCCATAAGTATCCTCGATTTCAATCCAAGCATCACACGAGGAAGCAGAATTGGTGCATTTGGCCCAGCCCTCGTATATCGAGGGTTTGTATATCGAGGATGTCCCAGAATCGCATTTATAGATTCCGCTACTGTAGCCGGTTTCTGTTCCTGCAAAAACCATGTGTTATCCTCCTGCCACAAGTTGATGAGACAAGAAAATCACTTCCTCTGCCATGGGATCGAATTCATCCATGACTTCTGAAGTGGCTTTGCCGTTAACTCCGACACGGTAGGGCGTCAGACCTTTTTCGACAAGATCGACAAACAGCTTCTTTGCTCCCTTGATGTCGGCAAAGTTGCATGAGTCCCAAGTGAGACGTTCATCGCCCTTCAGGGGATGCAAGATGCGAAACATGTGATGAGAAGCTGGTTTCTCAGCACCATGTTCCAAAATTTGTACTCCGTCAGGCACTTCGATCTCGGCTGTGAGCTTCGATCCCATCAGGAGGGTGACATCAATCTTTCGTCGCTCTGCGATGGCAGTCATTCTTCACCTCTTTCTCTGGCTGCGACATTAAGCCATTGCTCCAGCATTGGCTCCCTATCAATAAGCACTCCATCCCTTCTGCTGCCGTACTTCTTTTCGTGGGCATCACGCATTTTCTGTGTGACAGGGGTTTTGGAGTAATTGGCCTTTGTGGTCAAAACTTTTTCTTTGGAGTTGGTTGAATGGCGACCATGTTCAAAAATTTGGCCATTCACGATACAGCGTCTATGCTCGTGTCCACAATTGGGACAGACAATTTCGGCTTCGTGATTGAGAGCGATGTTCAATCGCACCACGAAGTATCCAGAGCATTCGCCACAATAGAACTCTTGAGAAATACGGCTCATCACGTCCTCTACTTGACGGAAAATTTGTTGAGCTTTCCGAACTCATCCGAGAGTTCGATTTTTTCGATGTGGAGCAAGGCGTCCAGCCGAGGATTTTCTCGACCCTTCTTTTGGTTCGCCTTCTTGAGTGTCAGCGTGACGTGCAACGCTGTGCCGTTTTCCACGTCTGCGTAATGCCACTCGTTCGGAAGAGATGACAGAAGATTGGTCCACGCCTTGTACCAAGTGGCGACAGGAATGGCAACTTTCAATTTGTTGTCATCGTCGTGGAAGTGGATTTGCGACTTTGATTCATGATATCTGACAGATCCGATGATCTCTGGGCCAGTTTCTTTTTCAACTCGTTGTGGGGCTGTGGTTTCTCGTTCGCCGCCCATGAGGTCTCTCCATTTTCAGGGAATGTTGGCCGAAGCTCCGGCAGTTTATCACAAAAATTTTGTGTTGTAAACCCAATTACTCGTTCAAAATTCGATTATTCTGGGAATCCCAAACTTTGTATTGCAGTGCTTCTTCTTTGGACACTTATTTGTATCCATTTATGTCTAGGTCTTCCTTGTCGGTTTCCCAATCATATTCTTGAGCCACCTTGTCAGCGGCTTCTTTGGCTGCTTGTTTGAGAATTGAAAAGCCTCCAATTGCGAATTTGTCAGCAAACAATTTTTGATATTTTTCATCTTGGTCATCCACGACGATGGTGACAGATGTGTAAATCGCACGACTTACTTCGACTTCGAAAAATCTTTGTGCCATGATTGGTCTCCTGTTGATGATGCTACACGATATAAAATTTACAATCAACCTCAGTTCTGGTTATCATCCGGTAAATATACAAGGAGGGAAAAATGACAGACATACATCTTGAAGGTTCTCCTTGGTTTTGGAAAATCTTCGGAGGCACAATAATAGGTATGATCACTCTGCTTTTGGTTACGATCTTCGCAAATTTTAGAAATGAAATGAGCGACAACAAACATGAGTTGTTGATTCAAGTAAACGAAATACGAGTAGATCTCAGGCAAGGCAGAGAATCCTTTGGCGAAGTCAAAGAAAGGGTTGTTGCTCTTGAACAGGGATATTCTAAAGAAAAACTTCATAGCTTAGATCAATTGTTGGCTTCATTGACAGCGGATATCAATGTTCAAAAAGAAAGAATTGCCACTTTGGATAATGGAATTTCAACGAACAAAGAAGAATTGAAAACTGCTCGTGAAGAATTCAAAGACTTAACAAAACAAGTCCAAGAAGTTAGAGAAAAAGTGGCAGCTTTGACGCCAGTTGTTTCCGAGGTAAAAAAAGAGAACCCAACTACAGTTAAAAAACCATAGTTGGGTTCCGAAGTCAAGTTGGTTATTTGCTCTTGTTGGCTGACGGTTGATCAGTCACCCTTTGAAGAGCTTCCATGGCTTGACGACCAGAAGCACTTTGCAACGCTGCACTTGTAATTTCCTTAGCGTCTGTGCGAGATTGTGCTAGTTGTTTATTCAGATCAGAAATTTGAACTTGCAGACTGTTAATCGTGTCATCCAAAGCAGAAACCTTGGTGGCATTCAAAACTCGTTCTGATTCAATGTCTTTCTTCAACATTAAGACTTCGTGATCATACTCTTTCTTAACTCGGTTGAGGGCGATTGCTTCAGCCTTGGCAACATCTGCCTTTAGCTTATCATCAAAGCCTGCAACTTGAGTCTTCAGAGCTACAACTTCTTTCTCTTGGGAAACGAGAACTTCTTCTCGGCCCTTCCACTGCTTTTCGAGATCTTCTTGTCTTATTGTTTCCGCTCTTCGACGAGTGGCAATTTCGACGTTGTATTCTTCTTGAGATCTCTTTTTCTTCTGAGCAATTTCGTAGCCGTGCTCTTCCTCTTCACGCTGCCATCTCTTGGCACGCTCTTCTTCGTCATCTTCCCACTGGGCTTGACGTTCTACGCTGCGTTTTTCCCAATCGACATTTTCTTGTTCGCACTGGGTTCGCATCTCTTCCAAGGTAAGAGCTTCGGCATCAATTCCGTACAATTCGTTAAGTTCTGTTTGCTTAAGAACTATTGCCTCTTCCACATTTCTCATCTGTTCGAGTTTGATACTGATCTGAGCACTTAGCCCGGCCAATGTGCCTTGCAAAGTGTTTTGAAGAGCACCGATTTCTTCGATGACAGTCTGTGGTTTTAATGTGGAAACCACATCAAGAACTTTTTCTGATTGCTTTTTGGTCTTTTTTGTTGCTGTAGTAGCCATGGTTATTCCTTCTGTAATTAAAAATGGACTACTAAGATCTTCGAAAGAACCGTCTGAAAGCTTTAATGATTTGTCACTCTATTATTGCATGAAAACAACACACATATATTGCTTGAAAGATCAAGTTGGCAATATAAGATATATCGGGCAAGCATTGGATTTGGAAGAAAGATTGCGTGAGCATTTGGCTCCTTCGAATCTAAAATCCAGAACACATAAGAATTGCTGGATTAAGTCAATGTTGCGGCAAGGTAACAAGCCGACCATTCATTTTATCAAAGAAGTGCTTATTAAAAACGCTAGTGACGAAGAACAATCTGCGATTCGAGAGCATTTGGATGCTGGTTGTGATCTCACAAATTCCACAAATGGCGGCAGCGGATCACATGGACGAGTAATGTCTGAAGAAACAAAGAAGAAGATTTCAGATGCTCATAAAAAAAGAAAACCTTCGGATTCACAACTGAAAATTCTCAGAACTAATGCCGAGAAAATGAAGGGTGCAAAAAGAGATAAATCTGTTTGTGAAAGCATCTCTGCTGGGTTGGTTGGTAAAAAGAAAACAAAAGAACATTGTGAGGCGATGTCTAAAGTTAGACTTGGAATTGTCAATGAACTGTCGGAAGAAGCTACATTATCCAAAAAGAGCAAACTTTCTAAATTCGCTGCTTGTCGTTCTAGGGATGAAAAAGGATCGTTTGTTAATACGGACAAAACTGTCAGATGCGTGGTTTGTGATTCTGAATTTTCAGACGATGAAATCAAGAGTTCCTCATGTTGCCCATGTTGTGGAGCCACGAGTTTACCGATGCTGATTACACAAGACACCACAATCAAAATCAATTGGCATTGCTTGCGAATTCTGACAATTTGGGCTTCTAATTGGGCGGCAGAAAAATGTGATGAATCGGCTCGTAATGCTGTATCCAGTATTATCAAACGATTAGAGCCTCAAAGGAAGGAGGACTGGCCTGCATTGACGCTGCTTGGAGAAATCAAAGAACTACCGGAAACATTAAGAAAAATGGGGATTGAATGTGGTCATGTTGAGATGTATGACAACAAACAAGAAAGAATACATCCTCCAAAGCCTAAAGTGATACTGTAGATTGGCTCTTCTTCTTCATACATATTACCACATGTATGGAGGGAGCTAACTATGACTCACGAAGAACCGACATTTGCAGAAAGAGTAAGCGATAAGATTGCCAAGTTTGGTGGATCTTGGGTTTTCATATTTTTAGCAATAGGCTGTATATGCCTTTGGGTTCTTCTTAATGTGTTACCAGTATGCGGAGTGATAAGATGGGATGCCTATCCTTTCATCCTATTGAATTTGTTTCTAAGTCTTATCGCAGCGTTTCAAGCCCCTTTTATCATGATGTCCCAAAGGAGAGTGGAGATAAAACAAGATATGGCCTACCGTGGTCTATTTGCAGAACTCAAGACTGAACTTGTTTCTGTGAAAGGTGTGTTAGTTGATTTAACCCAAGTTCTTAAAGATCTCAAAGATGTTGTTCAGCGTCAAGCTAACAAAATTGATGATCAAGCTGAAACAATCGAGGATCAAGCTGAAACAATCGAGGATCAAGCTGAAACGATTGAAGAGCTAGAGGAAGTGGCCATGTAAAGAAGACCCTCCATGGTCCTCGGCTACTACCCTAGTAGCGTGTTCAAGTCAATAAAAAAACTCGGCCACTGACGCAAGTCAGTGGCCGAGTTTATAAAAATGTGTGCGTATTTTCTCTAAGGCGAGTTAATACTATATAGGAATATGAGACGAAAATATCTACTATCTGATAAAGAATTTTGGATCGAGGTTGTTGCATTATACGATCTGAAATATGATCCAATTTACGCTAAGCAAATATCGGCTAGCAGTTTGAAAAAACTTCTTTTGTGTAATTACATCAAAGAAATTTGCGTCACATCGACTTTGCCAAACGTCTATGTTCAAACAGACAGACATTTGTTTATGTTGCCTTACAGACCGTTCTTGAGCTTCTTGTCTAATCTCTATGAATTAGAAGATTCAGTGAAGTTCAACTGGCTAACAGAAGGATTTTAATTATGAATAATTGCACACCACCAGCAGGCTGGCATTGCAGCCGCTCAAAAGGTCATGATGGTCCTTGTGCAGCCAGACCCACTTGGTGGAACTGGCTGCTTCACAAGATAAGCGGTAAGTATTTCTAATTACATGTCAATGCTGTCTTCATTTCTAGCAGTGAAATATTTCCTAATGTCATATTGCAATTGAGGACATCTGTCTGTGAATTGATACAGCCCTTGTGTGTCAGGCTTCAAATCGAATTCTGGATCAAACTGGTGTTTGACTAGAATTTTCCATCTGTCTGAATATCGACGGTCCACTTTTTTGCCGTGCCAATAGTGCAACAACATTCCGGGCATGTACCCAACATTCTTTTTGATGTACTTCTTTGATCTTTCTTGCCAAAGATCCAACTGTTCGCAATATCCACTAGAAATACCTTTAGGATACGATCTCTCGACACATTCAATGAAAGAGAGTGCCATGTGTCTGTCGGCGGACCCAAGAACAGCTTGATCAAACAACCCACCCAAGTTGTCTAATGCGTCTCTGCGTGCCGCCCATGCAAATCCGGGATGGTAATGATCATAGTGATTCTTAAATGTCATTATGCCTTCTTGGAAAGCATAGATGATTCCCGTGTGTGTTTTCAGAAGTTCAAATTTTGGATTTTGATCGACTGCTTGACTAAACATCTGAATCACTGGATAATGTTGTAACAGTTGAACTGTTTCTGTAACCCAATCTGGTCTGGCAAAAATGACATCGGCGTCAACCCATGCCATGTATTTCCAATCTGATGCAAAACGCTGAATGCCCAAATTGAGCATTTTTTCTTTGTGCCAAAGCTCATGATTTGTTCGAAGCTGCACGTCCAGTGGATCGTTTGCTTCTGTAACTTCAAATGGCCTATCGCCATAGGCCAACTCAACAGTGACCAATTTGGCCCCGGAGTCTGCCACGTATTTTTCGAATTTTCTGTAAAGATCAACTCGTGATTTGTATCGCCACGGGTTGAAAACGGCTGTAACTACCCATAGATCTTTCACGTACACCTCCAAATGTCCTGCTGCTGAAGGTATGTATTTAACTTCAAATCGGATTGCAAAAAGTCGTGTTGACAAGCTTGTTTTCTTTAAGTAATCTGATGCTTTACAAGGAAAAAGTCATGGACGACGTACTTGATTTCAGAAATGGGATGGCTGAAGAGGGCTATGAATTCACACCGAAACATGCTGCTCGGACTCTCGAATACATCGAAAAGTTTCGTGCTCAAATTCAAAAACAAGCTCGTAAAGATCCGGCTGAAATAGAGAAATTGTCAAATCTCGATCTCAAGCAAAAACAAAGCTTAATGCGTCAATTGGCAGAAACTGGGTACGAAGTTTCCATTCGTGAGCTTGACGAACTTATCGGTCTTGTGCTTCATGTCTACGATCAAGAAAAAATGTGATGCTGACATTTGATTTTGACTTCATCAAGGACTTGCTGTTTGGGAAGCGAAAAACCGTTCTTCCTGATGAGCCGCATTTGCCGCCAATTCAGCCCAGCCCTATTCAGTCAGTCGCAAGAACACCTGCGACTTTTGAGGAGGCAGTGGATTTTATTGTGGCGGAATTTCCGCCTCAAGATGACAATCCGTTTTCTCACATGGTTGAAGGCATGGCTTTGAGAAATGGACTTGGTTTGTGGCAAAAAGAAAGTCTGTTGCACATTCACATGTTGGAACGGTTCGGATTGTGTCACGCAGATGACACTGGAATGCTGATTCGTGAAGCTGCCGATGCTAAAAGGAACGGTACAACCTACGACATTGATGCCGACGTTCATCGTTGTAAAGAGCATTGGAGAAGGGCTGGACTAGATCCAGCCACAATGAAGCCGCTTACTTCTTGATTTTGCTAAACAAATTGGCGACCCAAGCTGGCTGCTGGAAGAAATTCCAGCCGACAATCAATCCGGCGACAAATGCAATAATAACTGGTGTTGTGATAAAATCCATGATTGGTTCCTCAAAAGATGGGACACCGGTATCTATCCAGTTGCTCGATGCAAATTTTGTATTCGCTTTACAAAACGCAGATCGAACCATAGAATTGTGGCATGAAACTCTCATACGCACCCGACGATTTTCGCACAATGCTGTGTCACCGACATGTCTCTGAAAATGGACTTGTCGAAATTGGCGTGTATCGTGTTGCGTATGGCTGGAGGGTTAGAGCCGGTTTTGTTGGAGAATACTGTTGCGTTCTCGATTGGTGCGGTGGAGGAAACTGGAAAGATGTAGAACGACTGTACTCGCTTTGCTACGCAATCCTCTCAGATCGTGAAGAATCTCGTGATTGTTTTGAAGGTATTCCGCCGCATTCCACTGTCAAACCATTTTATCTTGATCTTGATTTTGTGAAGATTGTGGGAAGATTGGCTGGCGACTTCAATCTCATGGTTTTGGATGGCACAAATCCCAAAACCAACCAAAAATTTAAGGTCGGCGACAAGGTGCATGTTGATCCCGGAGAATACACCAGAGCTTTCAAACATTACATCAGAGCCACAATTACCGAGATTGATGAGGTATGTGGCTATCGGCTTAGAGCCTTCCAACAAGATTTGCCGGGAATTTACATGTTCAATATCTGGGACAAGGATTTGAGCCCCCGCACAGGGAGGTCTAGGAAATATTTGTCAAGCAAAGATAAATAACATCATGGCATTCAGAAAATTCTTAGAAACGTCTGATCAACGAGAGTTGATCATCATGCGTGGTGTTAGCGGCACTGGAAAATCAACTAGGGCTAGGCAACTTGCCGCCACTGGTGGAGACATCTTCTCTACAGATGATTTTTTCGGCCAAGGTGCTGATTATCACAAAAATTACAATCCAGATAGGCTCGCTGAAGCTCATCAGTGGAATATCGCCCGTGTTGAACAAGCAATGGAGGCAGCAAGATCTCCAATTATCGTGGACAACACCAACATAATGCCATACGAGGCAAAGCCTTATGTTTTGCTGGCCAAGCAGTATGGCTATGCTGTGCGTATTGAAGAACCACAGTCTGATCACTGGCGACAGGTCCAAAATCACCAGAAACAACTTCAGGCATTGTCTAGCGAATTGGCTGGGAAGAATTTACATGGAGCACCTCCAGATCGTATTTCTCAGATGATTTCTCAGTATCATCCTTATGGTCTCGAAGATATTGAAAAATCAGTTGCTCCTTGGGAGGCAAATGATTAGTTTCTGCTGTGCTGTTGTCAGTAAAAATCTTGAAGACTATTTGGCCATTCTGACAGACACTTTGTGCAATCACACGAAGCACGTCAAAGAAGTGATTTTAGTCAAAACAGATTTGAATCGTGACAAAGTTGTGAGATCATGGTCCAAAAACGGAATAGATTTCCGAATGTATGGGCTAAAGCCATTAGATCCACCATGTCCGATGCCTGCTGATTGGCAAGCTCAAATTTGCGGCCACGCTACTGGTCTCTACCAAGCCATTGGACGTGCAACTCAAGAATACGTTTGGATGAGTGATCCAGATGTGTTCTTGTTGTCTTCTGTGGATCAGATGTATTTGGATCTGATCCAAAAGTATGACTTGAATCTCATAGGAGTCAGTCATTTTAATTCAGAAGGGCAATCTTATCTGTATTGTCCGTGCATCATCAACTGTATGGTGAAAAGAGCTAGCCTTCCTGAACCAAATTGGCTTGGCGGATTTCATGCTCAAACATCCATGAAGATAAGTCATGTTGGCAGGAATGTATTTCCTGTTGGAGACTGTTGGTTGATCCCCGGACATCTTCGAGAACATCGAGATTCATTTCCAAATCCAGCAGGAATATTCGATGCTGGATGTAATGTGTGGCTGTGGAATGAACAGAAAAAAGGTAAGTGGCTTTCTTTCCAAATAAGCAAAAGCGACATGGAGAAAAGCCCAGATTATCACTTGCCGGGATTTGCTACTGACAACTCTGGGTTCATCAAAATTGTATACCCATTAAATTACAATACTTCCAATTACAAAACGAATTTTGGATTGGAAGATGATTTGGGCAACACGGACTTGTTGTATCATCGCACTAGAGGCAGTTACGAAGATTCAAGAGCTTATTTGGCTTTGTACAAATCTGTGTCATCACCAAGTTTGACCATAAAACCTTCTAAGATCTTCGTCTGACATTTGCTTGCCTAAAGAACAAGGATTCTTTCCTTTGTGAAGCTTCACATAGTTGGCAGCAACTTCTTCAGCAGACGCTTGACTCATGTCGTCTGGAGTCAAAGGTTTCAAATCGTAACCACTTTCTGTTCCAATTTGCGGAATATCGTAAGAAACAGGTGCTGGTACACCATCCTCATACGGTTTACCGTTGAGTTTATCCCAGAATTGATAGAAGTTCATCATAATCTGTAGTTATCACTCTGAAGTTCAGATTGACAATGGCAGATTCTTAAACTAAAATTACGGCAGCAAACAGATACCACTGAAGGCACAGATAAGGATTTTGATGATCCACCACACTATCAGTGCCACACCGCCGATTCCAAGCCCAAACAACCAAGTTTTGAAGCGAAGAATTTTCTTAACAAACCAGTCTTTATCCATATAACATCCTTGTAGGTCAATATCCTACTTTGAAGTATTTATGGTTATGAACGGAGCTATGAACGGAGCTATGAAATGGAAGTCTTTGAAATTCACATTACTGGTGACGAGTCTATTCACAAACTTGCTAAAAAGTACGATCACAAGACAATCGCCATTGATCTACTTCGCCCAGATTATTCATGTATTCGTACAGAACACATGACATCGTTTATTTTGAAGTACCCTTTCCAGACACTGGCCTATGATAGCTGCAAACTTCTTGTAGATAACATCGTTCGTTGTTATGAGGCAGATGGTCTCAAAATCGCCAGAGTGAAAATAGAGAGTCCTTTCTATGATTACTACATAGAACAAAGCCTCTACATCGAAAGTCATTTTACGACTGATGGAACATACTATCCTATCAGTCGTAATCAGAAAAAGACGGCATGTTTGGCGACCGATAGAGAATACGACCAAGAGTTGTATTGGGACTTCAAACAAAAACACGAGGGCAAAGAACTGGAGTTGTGTTTGTATGACACATTCCCAAGAGAAGATTTAGACTGGCTTATGATGTTTGAAGGGTTTGATGAGTTATAATGGACACTTTTTTTGAATCAACCGGAACGCTGCAATACAGCAAGGACTGGAGATTGGTGCTACGAGTAGATCAAGATCTTGCGGACTATTACCGCAGCTTGATTCCAAAGTGGATGCCAGTTCAGCGTCCTCGTTGGCCTGCACACGTTACGATTGTACGCCAAGAAAAAGAAACCCCTGTTCACAAAGAACATTGGTGGAAGTACAATCGGGAGTCCGTGAAATTCATTTACAATCCTTATATCCATCAAGGCAAAGTTTATTACTGGCTTAGTGTGTATTGCAAGAAGCTTGAGGAGATCAGACTAGAACTTGGTCTTCCTCTTCACAGTCAATTCACACTTCCGCCAGATGGTTTCAAGAAAAGTTTTCACTGCACGATTGCAAATATGAAGGAATGAATATGAAGACAATTTTAATGACGATGGTTTTGATGTTGTGCTGTGGAACAGCGATGGCAGCCGAACTTGTGTACGAGGGGACATGGCTTACCACTAATCGTAAGTTAGACGGCACAATGACTTGTGTTGTCACTGACAAGGGCAAAGATAAATGGCAAGGCAGATTTTACGGAATCTGGCACGGAATCTGGCAGGGAGTCAAATTTGATTACAAAGTGGATTGGACTGGGCCTCCAGAAAAAATGGTTGGTAAGGCTATGATAGACGGAGCCAATTACGAATGGACTGGAGAAATGACGCCGGAGACTCCCGGAACTTTCAAAGGAAAATTCACTGGTGATCGTTACACAGGTAGTTTTGATTTGAAACAGAAAGTGTATAAGAAGAAATGAAAGTAGAACAAGAAGAATTAACTAAGATCAACGACCGTATGAAAGGTTGGACGATTGATAAAGTAGATAGTGGAAACAATGGAGAGCAAGTCTTTATTTTCCACTTGTCGAAAGGCAAGAACAGTCGTATGGTTGTTCTTTCTGCCAACGATCTAGGTGGTTGGTTACAAAAATAGGTGAATCATGGCTAAAAAACCAAAGGTTGGAGTTTGTTTGTGTCTGTCTCGTGGAGATAAAATTCTGCTTCACAAACGCAATGGCGGACATTCGCATGGATCATGGGCGTTTGCCGGTGGTCATTTGGAGTTTGGCGAAACCTTTGAGGAAGGAGTCTTACGTGAACTTGAAGAAGAAGCTGGCCAAATTCAAACAACAACTCCAGAATTGTGGACTGTCGCCAATACAATTTTTGGAGACGACAAACATTACGTTGTTGTTTTCATGAAGGCCCAATGGGTCTACGGAGAGGCTCAGGTCATGGAGCCGTCTAAATGTCAGTGCTGGGATTGGTTTGCGTGGGATAATCTTCCCGATCCAATTATGCCCGGAATCAAAGAGCTTATTCGCAGAGGCGAGACTCCGTAATGATCGAAATGGAATTGGTGATCAACGTAGATTTCGGTGGTCATTCTAATTTGCTTAATGAAATCATATTTGGATTTACTTTCAACTTTTCAGTTGTGCCAATAAACTTCTCGGTTTTATAGGTGAAAAACCAGTTCTTAGGAAGAACAATTACAGAATCATGCCAAGGTCGCATATTGCTATTGGAAGTTCCATCATATTGATTGACTAAATCTTGTGGAGCTTTTCTTTCATTACTGCCATTTTCATAGGTGACGATATCACTAGCCTTTTGTATTGGTAGCTTATATGTTAAAACATACTTCCCTCTACTTGCTGCATATTCATAGGGATTGTACATTGAAATCATATTATGGGTGAACCACAACAAACCTTGTTCAGATTTAGATGGATCGAATTCATAATTAAAAGAACGTGGATCTTTATTAAAACCGTGATAAAGAAATAATTCACTTTTTTCAGATTCACGTTTTGTACTTACAACTTTCCCTCTTTCTTTAATTTGTTGTTTCCACGCCTCAACATCAAATATGTCGTTGCCAAACATATCTTCAAATGAGTTTTCAATGAAAAACTTAAAATTAGTCATTCAATATATATGTTTCCAATTCATTAAGGCATCGAAAATTTGTGCCATTAACGTGCATTCATGAACGAAATAAAGATGGCGGAGCTTCAGGTTGGAGAATCAGAGAAGCAAGTAAAACAGAAGTGAAAAACTTTCTAAGGAGACAAAATGATACTATTCAGCCTTCTTAACATGCTTGTTGTTGTTTAAGCCTTCCAAAAACGCACGTCTACTTTTTCTTGTAGAAAATTTCACTTCATAAGTGGCATCTTCTTTTTGCGTAACAGCAATAATTTGACCTCCACTATCGGTAGAGATCTCTGGAAACGCCTGAGTGGGATTGGCATTTTCCTTGAGGTCAATAACAACTGTAAATTGTTGTGGAGTTAAGTTGTAAGCCACCATGCCGCTTACTCCCAGAGCAACACAGATGACAATTGGCAGAATGATTTTTAGCCATTTGAATCTGCTCTTAACTTCTATTGCTCCCATATCAACAAGACAAGAGCCTCCTGTGCTTCCCTTTTCCTTAAGAGATCTTACATAAGCGGGCAGATTCTCAAGAGACATTGGAATCTGTTCTTTTTTATTCTCCATTTTCATTCCTCCTGTTGTTGATGTATTTAGACTTTTTTGTTATAATTCAAGGAGGAATTATGTAGTTCAATCTTTTGGATGAGGATTTGAAATGATTCTAACTGAACCAGTTCAATGCAAAACTTGTAAAGCCGTCAGCGTTAATGGCGGCACTGTGCATTGTCATAGCTGTTTCAAAGCTGCATATCGTGCTGGATTCATTTATGCTTTAGAACAATATGGCATCTGGAAAGATGGAGAAAGAACCATTGGCTGTATGGGTCGTAACATCAAGGATGTGATCGCTGAATTTGATAAGGAAAACGAATGATCATTTATGCTTTGTCGGATATGCACGGAAGACTACCAGATGTCCCTGAGTGCGACATTTGTATCATTGGCGGCGATATCTGCCCTGTTGAGAACCATAAGCTTTCCTACCAAGCTGAATGGCTAGACACGACATTTCGAGCGTGGCTTAAAAAGATCCCAGCTAAGCACATTGTGGGCGTTGCTGGCAATCATGACATCATCTTTGAGGATGCTCCTGAACGCATCCCAAAGAATCTTCCATGGACTTATTTGCTTGATGAAATGGTTGAGATTGAAGGTGTCAAAATCTACGGTACGCCATACCAAAGATATTTCAATGGCTGGCCGTTCATGAAGACAGAAGAAGAACTAGAGGTTCTCTGGAAAGACATGCCAGTTTGTGACATTGTAGTTTGCCATGGTCCTCCATTCGAAGCTGGAGATTACGTTGCATTTGCAGGTCCACAGGGATCAACAGTGCTGGCACGCAAGCTACAGGAGCTTAACATTCCTTGGTGCATCACAGGGCACATTCATGAAGGATTTGGAATCCATCAACTTGGCAACACAAAAGTTGCAAATGTGGCTGTGTGCGATGACAATTATATCTTGTCACGAGAGCCGACTAAAATCCCTCTTTCTTCCAATCAACCTTAACAGATGTTGATTTTTTGCGTTTGAGGCCACCAGAGTTTTCAGAGAACCTGTAATTTTCCAGCCATGCCATTGTTGCGGGCCGATGTACAGGTTGAATAGCAACTACTTGATCAGATATTAACTGTGGATACACTCTTTTGATCTGTAGTCTTCTAGCTAACGGTATCATCGTCCTTGAAAATTTAGCTATCTCTTCTGACAAGTGTCACCACCATTTACTTCTTCTCAAGCAACTTAGCGATTTCGCTCTTAAGCCTTGTGTTTTCACTTTCCAGAGCACCAATGCCTTTGATGACTCGGTTCATGAATGCTTTGTCGGCATCATACGTGTTTGTTGCGATTCTTCTTAGTTCTTGCAGATCTGCGGTTGTTACAGCCATTTGGGCCTCCCTTAATTGTTACCTATCATATAGTAGTGTCGTTAATACCTTTTCTGTGCTTCATGTTGTCAGAACAGGTTATTTTTCGATTATCAGATTGATATGGGCAGTGCCTGCAATTGTTTTTACAGCAATATCCACGACGCAATAAAAATTGGGCAGTGAATACCCACTGCCCATTCTCGATGTAATAATCTTCCGGCTCAAACTTAGAAGCCATCTTCGCTCCAGTTAATGTCCAAACTTTTGGATTTCTTGACCTTTGTTGTCGCTTCCTTGAATGGAGCTTTTTGTGGCTCTATAACAGGTTGGCGTGGTGCAGGAGGATGTTGAATGTACTTTGGTTCTTGTCGATGAATTGGTTCTGGATGCGTGATGTAGGGCTGTCCAAAAGATACAGATATCTGACATGGAACATTTGCTGGAATGTTTATTGGAATGTTAAGATTGAAACTGAACGTAACAGAATTGCTCATCTAATCGACTTCCTTCTTGCTGCATCTAAAATCTCAAAATCATTTTCATCATATTCAAATTTTGAGAACTCTACTTTTTCCATAAATTGCAAAAGCATTTTTTTAGAACTGGTGTAAAAGCTGTAAGTAGTAATGTCCCAGCTATTGAATTTTTTTCCATACATCATGTTTTGTTCATAGGAAGCAGAGTCTCCCATGACCGTCACTGCTTTGGTACAAGTAGGATGTTTTCCAATAACATATATGCTGTAAGAAGGAAGCCCTGCTCCTCGCAATGGATTTAACACCAGCTTGCCTACACAGTTTTTTGTCCACGTCAAATCTTTGATGATGTCTTCTTTGCCAAAGATCTTTGTTTAACAAATTTGAGCGTTCTTCTTGCAGTCTTTGGATTTCTGCATTTATTTCGTGTAGTTCCATAGTAGATCAAGAGTAATCAAAAATTGAATTCTTGTCAATGCTAGATACAGTATCATGGAACAAAAAGAACTTTTCAAATTCGGCCCGCTTTACAACAGAAGATTCGCAATTGTAGATACAATCAAGCGAGATATGCGATCTGGAGATATTCTTTATCGTTATAGTGACGCAAAAGGACCGCTCAATCTACCTTTTACAAAAATTGTATCGAACATCACAAAAAGCGAATATTCACATGCTGCAATTCTATTTGTTGAAAACGAAGAACCACACGTTCTTGAAATCAACGATCAAGGAACGCTCAGATATAGATTGCTAGATTGGATTGACACTTGCTACGGTGATAATTTCTCCGTCTACCGTCTTAAAGATTTGGATGATGAAAAAGAAGCAAAATTGCACGATGTCATTCAAAAAATTCTTGAAGAAGATCCAGATTACGACTTCACATTCTCAGATCCTGACAAGTTTTATTGCACAGAATCTGTAATTGTAATTTACGAAAAAGCACTTAGTGTGAAGCTGGACATTGGTTATTACATCAAAGAACTTGTTCCGTGGTGGTCATATATACTGTTACGTGCGGGGAGCTATCTGTTTAGCTTTTTTGGCACATCTCTTCCATTTAATCAGAGGATGTTCTTCGTTGGCAATGAGCAACGAGGAATGATGGCATCTGAGCTTACAAAATTGGTAGTAAAAGTATGACACCAGCAGAAATTCACACATTTGATTTAGACACAGCAAATAGAATCATTTATTTGTATGGAAGCGATCCAATAGAAGGCGAAGAACCCGGAGTTGATTACAGAATGTCAACTAAGTTCATCAAGAACTTGAACATTCTACAACTAGCCTCACAAGATCCAATATTCATTCACATGAATACAGTTGGCGGTGAATGGTCTTACGGAATGGCGATTTATGATGCTATCATGAATACAAAATGTCATGTGACTATTGTTGCTTACGCATGGGCCAGATCTATGAGCAGTATCATTTTGCAAGCTGCCGATAAAAGAGTCATGATGCCTAATGCTGATTTCATGATTCACTTTGGTACATCTTACGAAAGCGGGCATTATCTGGCTGTCAAATCATCTGTTGAATTTGGAATCAAATCAGAAAAGATGATGTTGAAAATTTATGCCGACAAGTGCGTTAATGGAAATTACTTCAAGAACAGAAACATGTCTTACCAAGAAGTGTATGATTTTATTCTTGACAAGATGGAAAAGAAATCTGACTGGTGGATCACTTCGGCAGAGGCTGTTGATTATGGGTTCGCTGATTGCGTAGCCTAGCCTCCGAAGATTACACACCAATAAGATTTACCATTCGCTTTGACATATCCAATTCCAGCATGAGTGTAGTTGCTGTTCAGGATGTTTTGTCTGTGACCGTGTGATTGCATCCATCCCTCAATTACAGACTCTTCTGTCTCTTGCCCTTTGGCTATGTTTTCTCCCATGTAATTGTATTTTGAGAGATTCAGCCTTGAATGTATGAAAGAATACTTCGCCATCCATTCTGAGTGTTTTTGAGCAAGTTGATCTAACTCTGGATCTTCTAATAGTTGCTCCAGATTTTTTGAACCTCTTTCTTTGTTGTGCAAAAACAAGAGATGTTGTTTGTCTATTTGATTTGTCTGAAATACAGATTCTCCACATCCAGACAATAGCGTGACTAACAGTGCCAATAATGCAATATGTTTCATGCTTTATTTAGTTGCAAAGTCTGTATCTTGTAGAGGCTTGTAAGAAGACGATCCTTCATGATATATCAATTTTTGGAAAGGCAAACTTAGTTCCAGTCCACAGTTATCGTGAACTTCTGAAGTGTCGTAATTGTGTTCATCTTTGGTAGCAAATGACAACCATTGTTTATTGTTCCACTTGCAATGCAAATGAAGTTTGTTGCCTGTGTCCCATACTTGTGGATTAGAATTAGGGAACTCATTGTTGCATTCTGGAGTTTGGCCGGGAGCTAACCAATTTCCACACATTTTGATTTTTCTTACTTGTCCAAAATCAGTCAGCTTTTCACACAAGAAATTTTTGTCGGGCATGTGAGTTTTATGTGTCATCATGTTAATGACAGTTGGCATGAACAAATAAGGTTGTCTGTCTGGAAGGTAATGAGAAACTCCTACGAAGTGCAAGTTATGTTCTTGCATGAGATCCAGATATAGTCGATCTATGTCGCTGAAAACGATTACATCAGGATCACTGAAAAGAACATAATCATTTGTTGTTCTTGGAACGCAATTGTGCAGTCCAATAGAATGTTCAAAAGATGGTCCAGCCCCAAAGCTGATGCGAGGTAGATGAAATTTCTTGACATTTATGCCATACATTTCCTCTTCTGTTTCTTTGAAAAAGTTAACCATGCCGTCCCAGCTTTTTAATCCGACTGGACCCCAGCTTGTACATCTCTTGGCATATTCTCTTTCAAAATAACAAACCACAACCTCGTTAATCAAATGGCAATTTTCCGATAAAGATTTCACGAACTTAGGAAGGTATTGTGTGCTAGGACCAGAAACAACAGTACAAACTGATATCATCTACTTCTCTCCCAAGAGTAATCCCAAGATGCCAATGTATCTATCTTTTTGACAACTTTTGGATGCCACAGACAGCCACTAGAACAATCCCAGCCTTCATACCATCCATAATCACGGCTCTCTAGGTATCTTATTTCTATTCCGTTCCAGCCATCTTCTGCAACTTTGTTCCAGCGAACTTTCGATTCATCTTTAGTTGCATACTTCAGAACAAAGTCGTCAAACTCCTTTTCTGTGTTAATACAATATATCAATGATTTCTTAAGTCTGATCTGATAGATGTTAGAAATTAAAGTCAACCTCTTTTTTTCCCAAGTCTTTCCGTGATCTTTGTAGCCATTGGTTAGATAGGAAATCCATGCTGGACCAACGCTATACCAAAGACCATTTGGCTTTTTCTTGGCATAAGATTCTTGGTCTTCATCAATAACATGAGATGGCAACTTCAGATTCGATTCATCTGAAAAAATTACACGTTGTCTGTATGTAATCTTTTTACAAAATTCGATTATTTGCTGAGTTTTTTCTGTAGCATCCATGATTTCATGAAGTTTCCTTAATGCAAATTATACCTCAAACTGAATCATTGCGGCAATATTGAATTTCAGACCATAAATAATGGCATGTCAACAACAAACACATACAATTCTGGAACAAGTGTAAATTGGACAGTGCCTATAGGCACGTCTTCAATTGTTGTTGAAGCATGGGGTGCTGGCGGTGGGGGCGGTGCATCACAAAGTGCTGATAATAATGGTGGCGGTGGTGGTTCTGGAGGATATTTTAGAGCCATCATAACTGTGACTGGCGGAACAACAGTTGTTACATATACTGTTGGAACAGGAGGAGCCGGAGGAACTGGCGGTGGAACTGGTGCTGATGGCACAGACACGACTGTATCAACCACATCTAGTTTCAACGGAACTGCCGGAAAAGGACATGGCGGTATTGGTGGAAATACAACATCTGGTCCGGGTGCTGGCGGAAGTGCTGGTGGCGTGGCGACTCCATTTATCAATCCAGTTGTTGGAGTTGCAGGAAGTTGGGGATCAACCGGAACTCTTGGAGGTTCAGGTGCAGATGCCCCTTTTGGTGGGTCTGGAGGAACTACAGCCACTCCCGGAAACAATGGTAGTGCTCCCGGTGGCGGTGGCGGTGGTGCAAGTTCTGGAGGTGCTGGAGAGCCATTTGATGGCGGAGATGGTGCTGATGGACGTGTAATGATCACTTACGCCATTCAGACGTATAACAACACTGGTTCTGGAGGCATTGTTGCTGGCGGAACATCAACACAAAAGAAAAGAAACAATCCAACTTCTACTGGCGGAGCTAAGTGCCGTGGAACTGCACTTCTGCCTACATTCCACCAGATATCTACATCAGGTGGATCTGTAGTATCAGGAACATCTCGTTCTGTCGTTACCATGGTTGGTAGAGGCGGAGCGTTAATTGCCGGTTCGTGCAAAGAACTTGTGCAAAAAACAGGCAGAGGCGGAGTGCTGGCAGGAAGCTCGTCTACAGTTATGTTGATTACCAGCAAAACATCTGTTGGCGGAGCACGAGTTGCTGGAACTGCAATAAAATCATCAGTTTCTTTTGGGACAGGCGGGTCTGTTTTAGCTGGAACTGCAAAAGTTTATTCGGTTGCAAAAGAAGTTTCAACTGCCGGTGTTGTTGTAAGAGGACTTTCTGAAAGTCTAGTTACAGTTTTTGGAAAAGGTGGCTGTAAAGTTGGAGGAAGATTTTATCTGCATCCAACTGGAGTTACTTTAACATCTGGACGTGCAGCCTTAAAACAAAACAACAAACTATACCTTCGTGATCTTGTTGTTGATGATCAAATATTCTTTATTCAAGCTACAAGAATTCATGCAGCAGTTGTTGTAGAAGTAATAGAAGACTCTGAAGACACATTCTATGTCATTCAAAAAGCAAGGATGCCGGGATGGCTAGTTGGCCAATCGGCATCCTTTATCGTTCATGAGTCCAGAGTTCTTCCAGCAGATGATCCTGAAAGCTATGTTTTAGCTCAGCAGACGTTCTACTAAAATCGGCAATTGCTCTGAAGCTTTTCCCTCAAGTAGTTCATAGTCTGCAATTTTTTGTGGTTTGCGATCTACAATGAACTTGTTCTTCACTTGTGAGAAAAACGATACAAAGTATCCCGCTGGGTAAACCTGTATCGAAGTTCCAGCACAAATGAAAACACCATCATTGTATTTCACTTCTTGGCACCACGTTTTCATCTCATCGTAATTCATGTTTCCGACTGCTTCATTGAACCAGACAACATCTGGTCTTAGCTGACCACCGCATTTGGGGCAAAGTTCTCCTAACTTAGCAGGCTCTTCCGTCTTCGTCTTGAAGTCACAAGTAAATTTACGATCTCCATCCAAGGTCGTAATGTCCTTGTGCCATTCGCACTTCTTCCAACGAATTTGGCCATGTAGGTGTCTTACATCAGAACACCCAGCCTGTTCTAACAGATCGTCTATGTTCTGAGTGACATGAATCACTTTGAACTTCTGTTCGAGATTTGCTAGGGCTTCATGCCCCAAATGCGGTTTACAACTTTTGTAACTGTCAAAGCGTTGTTGGTAAAATCTCAGGACCATCTCCTTGTCTCTAAACCAAGCCTCATGCTCGGCCACATCTTCTACGCTATGATTCTCCCAGAGACCTTTTGTGTCTCTGAATGTTGGGATTCCGCTATCTGCCGACAATCCCGCTCCGCTAAAAACAATTACAGTTTTCATTATTTTCCTTTCCTGACCCAAGAGTTGTTTTCCCAAATCACTCCATTCGCTTCACGAAGCTTGGCTTGCTGAGTCCAAGAAAGAGTCTTGAATTCCTTCCAAGTCATCTTGAAGAATTCCCAGCATTCCAAATCCTTTTGTGTTTCCCAGCGATCTTTTGAATCTCCTTCTTGATAAAAAGGGCGACTCATGTCC
>Ga0315284_10001339_pt1 | contig 35044 bp, 57 predicted proteins | sample YL17G09_16_MG_FD_203696 | JGI IMG/M metagenome (GOLD analysis project Ga0315284, IMG submission 203696) | Sediment microbial communities from Yellowstone Lake, YNP, Wyoming, USA - YL17G09_16 | ecosystem: Environmental > Aquatic > Freshwater > Lake > Sediment | place: USA: Wyoming | collected... | reverse complement strand
CCTTCACGGGAGCTCTCCAGCTCCCGGGGGACAAGGGTCTTCCTCAAGACCCCATCCCCATGAACATGTCGTCGAACTTCACGTCGTCGAACGAGCAGGTGCTGAACCTGACCGGCGCCGGCACCATCACGATCCCCATGGGCACCGTCGGCGGCGCTGGCCTCAAGGGCCTGCTCATCAAGGTCGACCCCACCACCGCGGTGTCTCCCGCCCCGGTGTACGCCAAGATCAACAGCAACGCCGGCGGCGAGGAGATCTCCCCCGGGGGCTTCATGGCCAGCGCGAACCCCGTCCCGACGGCCGGCATCACGGTACTCACCCTCACCTGGACCACCGACAACGTCGTCCGGGTTTGGGCCTTGGGGTGACCATGGAGCTGATGTGGACCTGCTTGATCTCGCAAAGAACTTCGGAATCCCTGCCCTAGGAGCCCTCGCGGGCTTCCTGGGCTCGGCTTCGCACTACAAGCACCGACTGGAGCAAGTAGAGAAGGACTTCGCGGAGTTCAAGAAGGATCACAAGGAGAAGCACGAGACCGACCAGAAGGACATCAAGGAGAAGCTCGAGGGCGTCCGTAAAGCGCTCGACACCACTCTCGGCGGGGTCCGAGATGAGCTCCTGGTGAAGTTCAAGGACCTGGAGACTGAGGTCACGTCAATCGACAAGGCCTTCACCCAGTTCGAGAGAGCAAGCGGTCACGACTTCGCCAAGGATGCTGAACTTGCCCACTTCATTGAGGAGCAGAACAAGCAATGGCAAGTCGTACACCGCCTCCTCGGACAGATAGAGGGCCTCATGAAGAACCCAAAGCGGTGGAGCTCCCGCCCGCCGCCGATGCCCTCAACCTCGAAATAAAGAAGAGGATCCTCCGGCGCACCCAGTCTGGGGCGATCATCCGCACGGAACAGATCTTGGAGGAGCTTCGGAAGAGTAGTATTCCTCCCAAGGACGAAGAAGAAGAGCCGAAGAAGGAATGAACACCCCGAACCTCCGACTGATGCGCGCGTACGGTAACGAGGCCGTCTTCTTCCAGAAGACAGCCAGTGAGCCGCCGCTCGCCCGGAGGGCCGCTCTTCTTGCCCAGGCCCGCGCCGAGATGGAACACCTCGAGGAGCTCAAGACCACCTCGATGCACCTCGAGGCCCAGCGCATGAACGCGCGGGCCCGCTTGATGGAGCTCGCCAAGATGGAGCGCACTATCAACAACGCGCACCACACGCGCTCGCCCATCACGATCTCCGGCGGTCCCGACCTCCCTGCTGAGGACATGCCCTTCGGCCTCCCTGACTACGGCCCTGCCGCTGCCGGTCTCCCTGTGGGGATGACCGAGGGCATGATCCGCATGGCGTCCGTCATCGGTGCGGACATGGCCAAGATGGCGAACCCCTACCGCGAGCCCGCTGGAGCCGTCGAGGAGGCCGCGCCGGCTGTCGCAGGCAAAGTGGGTAAATCGAGTACCTGGCAGAAGTTCGTCGACACCAAGGGTGGGCTCGCCGGCAAGACCTTCGGAGTCTCGAACGCCATAGTGAAACCCCTCGCGTTGGCCGGTGCCGCGGGCACCCTGTACGCCGGGAGCAAGGTGTTGAAGCGAGGGCTCCATTGGCTCGGACAAGAACCTGGTACCCCTACCTACAACGCTGGCGGGAATCAGCTCGCCTCAGATGTGAATGAACACGGCCAGGCGCAGTTGCGGCTGCCGTCCAGTTACTACTAGGAGGACACCATGGCGGCAGGATCGAATCTCTTCGGCAAGGCAACGGCAAAGCTTCCGCACACCGAAACAAACGCGGTGGCAGACCTCCGCAAGGACATGGTGGCCGTCATGGGCCCCCTCGCGGCCCTCACGGTCGAGGAGTACACCAACCCGGCTGCGGCAGCGCCGGCGGGCCTCGAGGCGGCAGCGGCCACCACAGTGGCCCCGCGCACGGTCACGACCTTCCTCGCCCCCGCCGTGGCGGCTCTCCTGGCCTTCGGCCGGAACGTGACGTTCACCACGGCAGGTGCCACCCCGGCGAACGCCCCGGCGACGGCGCTCGTCACGGGCACGGACATCGACGACGCGGTGCAGACGGAGACCGTGACGCTCGCGCAGACGGCGACGATCGCCACCGGCGTGAAGATCTTCAAGACCGTGAGGTCGGTGGTCTACGCGGCTGCGGACGGTACGGCGGCGACGGTGGCGATCGGCTTTGGTGACCTCCTCGGGATGTCGAAGAAGATCAAGGCTCGTGCGGGACTCACGGCGGCTGTCAAGGAGATCGCCGTCGGTGCGGTCGTCACCACCGGCACCTTCGACGCAACCAACCGCTCGTACCTCCCGGCCACGCTGGCGGACGGGACGCGCGACTACTGCCTCTACTACGAGTACGACCCGTCGGCGGTCTCGGCGGCAGCCTCGGGCGGCTGATTCAGGCCCACCAGTACGGGCGGACTTCCGAGTTCAGGACGTCCGCATCCGACTCACTAGTGGCGATCAACTCCGGTTGTTCACGAGGAGGCCTCGGCGCTTGCGCTGGGGCCTTCGTCTTTGGCGGTGGGCGGAACTGCGCGAAGTCGATCGTCCCCAGGTTGAGGATGTCACGTTCCTCCTTGGTGCAGTCCTCTAGCTTCTTCCTCTTCTCGTAGAGGTCCCTCGCCAGGATGACCAGACGCTCGTCGTACTGCTGCGGGTGGTCCAGCGCGTCCTGTAGGAGGGCGTCCGGGCGACCCCCGAAGAGGGAGTCAAAGAGTCCTGGTCGCCGAACGGGGGGCGTAGAGACTTCCCCGACGAGTAAAGACTCGAGGGACGGGAACGTCGGGGGCTTCGTAGGCTCGGGCGGCTTCGGACTGAGCTCCGAGATGATGTCCGGCTTTGCCGAGGCGCTGTAGGTGCTTGGTCTGAAGGGCCGCATACTCCTCGAGGATCCCCTCTTTGTTACGCAGCAAGTAGTCCCGCACGATCGCTGTGACCACCGCGGACTTGCCACCGACCAGCTTCTCTAGCCGGTTTCGGATGACCACGGTGAACCGGTCAAGCAGTTCCGATTCCGCGGGGGTAAGGGTGAGTGTCTGGGTGAGCTTCGGGTGCATCTTCCGACTTCAAGGTAGCAGACCGCTCCCCCAGGTAAACCGCCCGCTCGCCGAGGTCCATGTAGATGGACTCCTCTGCCCATCCTTTGGCGATCTCGGAGGCTTCCTCTTTGACTGCCTCGAAGATGAGCTCGGGGCCGAACCAAGGGGTCTCGAGCTCCTCTGCTTTCACCAGCGCGGCATCGATGCGGGCTTGAACGTCCCCCTTGCTGCGGGTGTCATCGAACATGAGCTCGCCCGTGCACATCTGCTCGAGGACGTCTTGGAGGGCCATAATGAAGGCCTTGCGTTGCTCTTCAGAGGTCAGGTCACTGTATCCGCGCATGCGGCGAGTGTACCTAGTGGGTACCTCATAGGGGAGTGCGGTCTTCTACGCGCCCGGGGCGTACGCTTCAAAGTGCCCGCAAAGGCACCCCCGCCCGCGGGACAAGAGCCCTGAAGCCCACGCTACCCCGAGGAGTTCAGCCATGCGGCGACACTTCATCTACCCGGTCAGCAGCTTCGTTCCATCCCCGACCGGCAGGGGAAGCATGGAAGAATGGCTCGAGGGTTACAAGCTGCAGGTCGCCGGAGAGACCTACGTCCGGATGATGTACGACGGCATCCCGCCCATCCCTGGCGACATCCTCTGGTTCCAGGTCGATGAGCGCGTGCTCGCCTGTGTGTCGGTTCAAGCTGTGCAAGAAGATCAGATCAACGGCGGCTATGAGTTCTGGTACATCGGTGAGGATGTTCAACGAGTCCGTGGCGTCCGGTGCCCCCCGCAGAAAGGGGCGCTCACCGCCCTGCTGGGAGACCAATGGCTGCTTTGCGTCGACCGACCGAGACATGCACACGCTGGTGGTCCCTGAACGAGGAGCACTGGTTCAAGATCTACGACCCCACGCACGAGCCGCACAAGGTTCGGGTACACCGCTCGGGCTTGCTGTTCCCTGATCACCAAGCCACCGTGGCCGAGATGATCGTTCTCGCCCGCATGCGGGGCAAGAACGTCGGGCACTGCTGCGAGCTACTTTCACTGCTGTTCGCAGGCTATTTCCCCGCCAACGCCCTGAGCATGAGTGCGCCGGAGGCGGCGAGTTCTCTTCGCCTGCAGGTGCGCACCGAGGGCGGGAAGCGCGCCTTCTTCATGGACGGGCCCCCACTCGGGATGTTTTTTCTTCAGCGCCACCTGCAGGGGCTATTGATCTAGGAGGTTTCATCAAGTAGTTCTTGCACCACGAGGGAGAGAGATTATCTTGTCCTTCTCCGAGTGGTTCCAAGCGTAGTTGTTTCAAGACTGATTCACGTGGCAGATCGCCACAAGGCGTACCTCAATGAGGAAGTGGGTACCGACCCCGGGGGATCAACAGATCCTCATGCTCGCCAACCAGGGTGCTGGGAACATCGTGATAGTGCCGGTGACATTCAATGGGGAGGAGCGGGTCGCGCTCGCCCTCCATGGCCAGAACCACCACGGTCACTATCTACAGGTGCTCGGTGTCCTTCTTTTGCCGACGGACGTCGTTCAAGACGCCTCGGGCAATCCCACGTCCCCCCTCCCTCCGGGAGCGGCCATGGACGTGAACTGAAAGAAGTCATGGGACCCTCGGGATCGGATAAACGAGAAGAGGTATTGAAAGAGGTGGTGTTCCTCGACGGCAACGCGAAGTGGGGCGGCAAGGTACAGGTCTTGCGCGTTTCTCTCGCTCAACCGGATGGCACCACCAAGACGTTCATCAACAAGCGGCTCTGCTTCAACACGGGCCGATACATCAATCTCCCCCGCGCAGGAATCGAAGAGGTCCTGGCTGCCCTCGTGGCTGCCTCGACTGCTGAGCGGGAACATCACGAAGCCCTCCTGGAAGAGCTGAACATCCAGCGGGGGCCTAGTCGCTTCAGCAATGGCCCTCGCGGGAATCCTCGCGGGGGTAACCACCAAAGAAACAGGAGTTCTGAGTCATGAAGTACGAGCCGCTGACCCCCGAGAAGTTTGCAGAGAAGCTGAAGGCCGGTATCTACGAGAGCCTCACCGGCGCCCGTCGTGCCGTCGGCAAGGCCGCCTGGAACGATGCCCAGCGCGACAAGGCTCGCAAGCAGGCCGAGGCGCACTTCGGCACCGAGGGCGCGCCCGCGCCCAAGAAGGTCGCTGCCAAGAAGCCCGTCACTGGATCGCCCAAGAAGGCGTCGGCGAAGGCTGCCCCGGCCAAGAAAGCGGCGGCTGTTGCCGCTACCCCGAAGCGCGCGCCCGCGCAGGCCCGTACGGTGGAGGCTTCCCCCGAGATCGCCGCTCACGTCGCTGCGTCCGTGAAGCCGCTCACGGCGGCGGACATCCGGAAGAACCCCTTCCAGACGATCCAGCTCGCCGAGCACGCCGTCCAGTCCGGCACCTCCGTGCTCAACGCCCTCACCGAGGCGAAGAAGCAGCACCCGAGCCTCGAGACGAGCGCCGCGCACGAGCAGGCCATCAACACCATCCAGTCGGCCCTCAAGCTGACTTCGGCGGTCATCGACAAGCTCTCCGAGGGCATGAGCGTTCCTGACGCGATCAAGGAAGGCATCTCAGCCAAGCCCGTGAACGGCGCGACATCCCACGAAGACGTCACCCCCGGTTCGACGCAGTACCTCGCTCCGACTGCCGAGGCCTGAGCACGTAGCTCTACGGCGGGGTGCGGCCCGCCTACGAGTGACCCTGCTTCGGACTCCAAAGGAGACCCAGCGTCTCCTTGTCATCGCTTACTTCTATCTTGCCGAGCACCCACGTATCGGCGCTGCGCTTGAGGGGATAGACCCAAGCGCGCGTGCCGTGAGGTGACTCGAAGAGAGCTCGGATGCGTTGCCCCTCGTTGCGTACGAGGAGCAGCGCGTAGGCTCCGGTTTTCTTCAGGGCTCCCTTGATCAAGGCGTCGTGCTCCGCGCGATCTGGCGGCAGCGGGAATATGACGAGCCCCTTCACGGACCCGCCATCGTCTGTCGCGACTGCTGACTCGGGCCACAAGAACAACGAAGGTTCGATCCTCTTGTCCTTACGCCAGAGTTCAGGGAGTTTCTTCACGGCTCCGAGCGCGCGCGCAAGGAGTACGTCGTGGATGAATCGTTCGGAGATGATGTAGTCTCTGGCATTCACGAGGTACAGCCTATGACTACGTTTACGCTCGATCAAGAACAGTACGAGGCCCTCATCGCATTCGCACGTCAAGGAACGTCGACGCCCGACCAGGCGCGATCCTTGAACAACTTCCTCGAGCAGATCGAGAAGGCGAATGGCATCAAGCGCTACAAGCTCTGGGTCCAGTGGCAGGAGGCAGACCAACCGCTGCCACCCACCACAGAGTTCCCGTTGAAGTGGCCTCCTGAGCTTCGGTATTACATCGAGCTCATCTCACGACCCATCAACAAGAACGATGTTCAGGAGGTGCTGAAGGCCAAGGCACGTAAGCCAGTGAATGTACTTGTAACGCCCGACCCTGGTGCAACATTGGGGTGGGCATCTATTGACGACTACTTCCTGCAGTGATCCGTGGACGTTTGAACTTGTGCCGAGGCCGGTATGACTGTAGGCAATACATCAGAAGGAGGTCAGCTTGAGATTTCAGAGTCCCAACTTGTCGAGGTGCAGGTCAAAACGACCCAGCACTCTCACTACGTCTTCCCCGACGTGGCCCGCGAAGCCGTTGAACGCGTGCTCGCCGAGAACCTGGCTGCCTCTCGGAACCTCACCCTCGTAAACGCGAGCGGCGCGGCGCTAGTACTCCCAACCAGAATCATCGGGGCTGTCCACGTGGACGGTGAGCTTCGATGGAAAGCGCCGTGACCGATGCTGCCCTGCATGAACTGCAAGACAACGGTGAGCCCGAACGAGGCCAAGATCTTCGCTGAGGTGTTCGTCTGCCCGACTTGTTTCCGGGTGGCCGAAAGCCTGCACAACAACGGCAAGCGTGAGCTGACCGCTCTCCTCGACATGATGAAGGAAGCGATCCGCATTGCCTTGATCGAGGGGAGGCTGCAGCTCTCAGAACAAGCGCTGCAGGACGTGTCGAAGACAGACCTACTTCGAGCCATCGTCGACCTACAGGAGAAAAGCGATGCTTCTCGAGGCCGCCCTGGCACTAGAAATTCAGAGGACCAACCCGAAAGTCAGTAGAGACCTTGCGACGGTCTACGCCCAAGAAGTCGTGGCCCAAGCCGCGCGTGTGGACGTAGATCCCTGGGTCTTCCACGGTGTCATCTACGTGGAGAGCCGCTGGACGGCGAGGGTGGTTCGGTACGAGGAAGACTTCACCTGCTCGGTGGGTCTCGGACAGATCAACGTAAGGACCTGCAAGAAAGAGCGGGTCGAAGAGCTGAAGAACGGGATGAACAACATCGCCGAGATGGCTACCTTCTTCGTGAAGATCAAGGCCAAATGCGCGCGACGTTGTGGGGGCTTGCGCTGGCTTGTGCCATACAATCCGGGACAACCCCGCTATGTCGGCTGGGTCAAGAAGATCGTGGACCAAGCCCATGCCCGATACGATGGACCCCCGGAACCCGCATGGCCTGTACCAAAAGTACGAACTGACTTGCACCTGGGATGGGTGTGGCGGGAAGAGACTGTTTGAGCAGGCAGCCTCGGCGGGACTTGTACTAGGGTCGCTAGTACCCGAAGATCCCAGCGAGCCGACCATTGGTCGGTGCCCCAGGTGCAAGCGATGCAAGATGAAAGTCACGGGAGTTCCGACGCCGGCAGTGGTGCCCTACGACAACGGGTTCACCAACATCCCGACCGAGTGACCGTGCTCATGCCGGGGTGGTCTTTCCCTATCGGGGAGGCCACCTCGGTGTGCATCCAAGACGTCGAGTGCATCGTCCCCGAGAAGGGGTTGATCAAGTGGCAGCGGTACACCATCGAGCGTCTTCGGCTGTCACAGGCCGCGGCGCTCTTGGTGCTTCAGGGACTGCCGCTTGAGCAACTCTTCCGAGGGTGCTCTTTTTCTAGCCCCGAGATCCCCGGCGGGCTGCCCTTCACCTTCCTGGCGGGCCGGTTGACGCCCCCGTTCGTGGTGATCCCGGCCATCGACAAGGTCACACTCGGGTACGCCCGCGAGTTCCCGCACTCTCTCACGTGGGAGGAAGTACTTGCGGCGATGCTGCGGGACACCCTCTTGCCATAGTTGAAGTGCCCATGGTCTTCTCCGGCTAGGCGTACGACAGGCGTACAAACCTGAGCGCCGGCAGGAGATCATGAAGCGCGACACCACAGACTTCGGACCGCCCGTGGTGGCCCAAGGGGTGAACCCCGCGGACCCTCTGGCTCAACGCTACGGGCAGCAGGCACAGGAGCGCCGGCAAGCGCAGAACCTGCCCAAGTACACGACGCCGGTGGGCGGTCACCCGGCGCCGCCGATCCCCGCCCTGGACCAACCACACCAGGCGGGCCTGACGATGGCGGACCATGCGATCGCCGCGCGCACCCCTGTCCCCGGTCCTCAAGGAGGCATCATCAACCCGCCGCCCATGGCGCAGGGCATGCCGCTCTTCCCGAGCGATATCCTCCCCGCCGAGGCACGTGAGGACAAGGACTTCCGCGAGGGCGCGGGGGCGATGCTGGCGATGAACCAGCCCCACCTGGCGGCTCGCCACGGAGTCATCCGCAACGGCAAGAAGATCCCCGCCCAGCAACTGCAGGTCGCCCCGGGCCGGGCAGGCCTCAAGTCCGAGACCGTGGAAGGGCTGAAGGCCGTGGAAGAGTTCAACAAGAGCCGGCGTGACGCCGAGAGCGGGAACACGCGCATCGAAGCAGAGGCTGCCTCGGGCACCGCAGGCGCAGCAGCGCGCATCGCCGGCGAGCCAAGTACGGCACCCGCGTCGATGGACGACGTGCGGAAGAAGCTCGATGGGATGGACGACTTCGACTTCAACGCCTTCCGCCAGGCGATGCTCCGCGACATGCTCAACAACGAGGAGCAGCGGAAGCTCATCGAGGGCCGCCTGTCCTCGATGGATCTGACGGACCTCATCATGCGGGGCTTCATCACGCAGATCGTCCCCATCGTCCCTGGGAAGTTCGAGCCCGAGTTCCAGTCCCTCTCCACCGAGGACGACCTCGCGCTCAAGCGCATGGTGATGGAAGAGACCAAGAGCCTCGACGCACCGGCGCAGTACATGCTCGACAAGTTCGCGGTCATGAGCGCGGCCCTCGGCGTGCGCGCGATCAACAAGAAACAGCTCCCCGAGCACCGCGACAACAAGGGAAACTTCGACGAGGACATGTTCCGTGCGAAGTTCAACCTGTTCGTGAAGTACCCGTTCCACATGGTTGCCTCGTTGGGCATCCACTACTTCTGGTTCGACATCCGGGTGCGAAAGCTCTTCGTCGCCGAGACAATAAAAAATGGCTGAACACTCCCGAGGGGTGGGCGAGGGCGAATCTGCTCCTTGCCACACTGAAGGAGCCGCCCCCCGTGGGGTCTCCTCGGGAGGTGCTCTTGATTCTTCTATGGCTTCAAAGAGAGCAGATGGAACACGCGCAGACTCGGGCGATCATTCAGACGATCGCGAATCGCGAGAAGGCCAGTGAGGCCTTCGAGGATTACAAGAAGGCTCGTTTCCCCTGGATCGAGTCGTCGCAAGCACGTGACAAGGTGAACCACATCAAGCAGCTCATGGAAGAAGTGAAGAAGGGTCCGATCCAGATCACGGCCCAGCACGCTCCCTCCAAGATGCGGAGTCGCCTGAAGACCAAGGTCATCGAGCGGACGGATGCCGCGAAGGCCAAGATCGCGGCAGAGCAGAAGAAGATCTACGAGAAGGTGGGGTCGATCGTTCAATGACGGAGAAGTCTTTCTTCTGCCCCTCCTGCCACAGCCCCATGGTGAAGCTCTCTGTCCTCGCGGGCGGGGAGGCTTCCTGTGATGGTTGCGGCTGGAAGGGGGACAACAAGCAGCTCCTCGGGCACGAGTTCGACTCGGGCTTCACGAACCCCGAGGAGATCCTCAAGGCGTTCGCGAATGACGTGAAGATGCTCCTTGCTCGCAACGGTGTTGGCGTGGAGCTCGGACGCCTCATCTTGAAGTGGGGCTTTGTCCAGACCGTTGATGCCGCCACCCTCACTCGCTACATGATTGCCGTCGCTCGTGGCATCGCATCGGCGGTCATGGAAGAACGCCGCACCCAGGAGAAGGAGAGACTGCATGCCTCATGAAGAAGAGGTGGCTTACCACCCGGACATGAAGGAGGACGACTCCAAGAACGGCCTCGTCTGCTTCATGAGCGCGACCAGGCCGTGCGGTGCAGACTGCATGGCCTTCAGCGCGGAACAGCCGGAGGGGCACGAGTACATCGGGCAGTGGTCGAACTGCCGACTCCTCACGTCCATGCACAAGGGTGCGAAGCACCTCACCATCCTTGCGACGGTGGGGAGTCAGCTCATCAAGCATCAGGCGGACGAGACTCGTCGCAGTCAACCGGCACCACCGGTGCCTCAAGGGCCCCCGCGATGATGTTGCACGTCAAGAAGATGAGCCAAGACCTCGACCTCGACACCGGGGCTGTGTCGAACTTTGTGCTGTTGCAGCTACCCAATGGGGGCCTCATCAGGGCTCTGGTCGACGAGGAGGCGGCGCTCGCGATCACGAACTGCCACGTTCTAGGTGCAGATGCCCCACGGCCGATGCCCCCGTCGTCCTACGTGGCGCCCTCAGACTTCGCCACGTCCTCGGGGAGTCCTCCAGCGGATGACGCGCCACTCATCTTCGGCGGCGACGCCGGTGGCGACTCCCCGCTCCCTGCGCCACCGGTGCAGCGAGCTCGGTCGGTAGGGCGGGACGAGTATGGCTATCCCGTCGTGCGCGGGGGGAGCGGTGTAGATCCCGGGGAGATCTCCACGAGCGGGGGACAAGACGAGGATGGGGTGGGGCAGGTATGATACTTGTACTCTGCACCGACTGTTCCCTCGCGGTCCGCATCATGGGGGACCCGGAGGAGATCGACAGCCTTGTCGGCGAGTCGAGCGAGCTCTGGCCGGACAAGTTCCCCTGCCCGGAGTGTGAGAGGCAGGTGCGCGCGTTCCTCGAGGCGGATGTCGACCCGCAGATCGGGCTGGTCACGAGGATCGTGGACCTCAGTCCGCAGGAGGCCTTCGCGGCCTTCAACGGGCTTGGGCTCCCGGACGAGTTGAACTGCACCATCCAGGCCCTCACGGACCTCTTGAAGGAGCAGCCCATCAAGAAGATTGCCGGGCGCAACATCTTGGGCAGCACGCGCTGCACGGTGACTCACCTCGAGCTCGAGGACGGATCCAAGGTCTACCTGGGTGCCGGCGCCGGCGGCGCCTGCGTGTACCGCATCGTACGCCCGCAATCACACGTGGAGCGGGTCGATGGTGGCTGAGCAGGCAACGCAGGCGCAGATCGTTCTGGCGTACCGTCGGGTCAAGGACAGGTCGACGGGGCACATCGCCGTTGAGCCGGGGTCCGTGCAGCTCGAGACGTTCGAGAACGAGGAGTTCCATCGGATGCTCTCCGGTCTCGCGCGCGCGGTCGCCGCCCACCCGGACCACGCGGTCATCTTCGTGCGCCTGGACCACCCGCACCTGCAACCCTTCGCTCTGGACCCGGCCACCGTGGAGCTCTTCAGGACCGACCCGGTCGCGGCCATCCATTCGATGTCCTACGTGACCCCGGCGCTTGCGCCCAAGGTCGCTATGACTCCCGTCGCGACGCTGCGCGCGGGCTGGGACACGATGGCGGACGCCCTCGGGGACACGGTCTTCTTCAAGATCGATCGGGGCGGCGTGGCGTGCCCTGGCTGTGGACAGTGGGGGATGCTGGTGAAGGCCGCCGGCGAGACCACCCAAGCCTCGCTGCGCTGCCGCTACTGCCCGCCGCACGTGCCCCCCATGGTTCTGGGGCTCACGGAGCGCTGGGCTTTCATGGCGACCCCTCAGTTGTTTCTGTTGCCCCTCGCCAAGTTCTACCTGCCACTGGCTTGGAACGAGGGTGGTTGGATCACGCGGCAAGCTCTCGACGACAAGTACAAGGCCTTCCAGGCCGAGAAGGAGATTCAATGTTCCAGCAAGCCACTTCCCCTCGCCAGGTAGGCGTCCTGAACTCGAACCCGGAGCGGATGACGGGGACGCCCAAGACCATTACGCACTTCGTGCCCGCGCAGATGGCGGCGGTACAGTACGTCGATGAGCAGGGCGCAGTACACGCCACCGTTCTGATGAAGGTCGGGAACATGTGGTACATGCCCCCGAACGCGGAGCAGTGGGCTGGGGCACTCAAGCCGCTGGCTTCGTGGCTCGCGAAGCTCTGCGAGGAGCAGGTCGACCTCCAGAAGCCGGCGGTCCCCAAGGAGGACGTCGTCGATCTCTTCGCGTCCCAAGCGCAGGGAACCGGCACGTGAGCTACGCCGGCATCACGCCCGTGAACGATTGGGTCCTCGTGAAGATGGACCCGTTCCCGGAGAAGAAGGGCTCGATCATCGTCCTCGAGGACTCGACCGCGAACATCATCCGCACGGGGACGGTGATGGCGGTGGGTAAGGGGAAGACTACGCCTGAAGGGCGCGTGCGTCCTGACGTGGAGTGCGGCGAGAAGGTCGCCTTCCTGCGTTGGCACCTCGAACACAAGACAGGCAAGCAGATCACGTCCTTCCTCGAGGGGATGGGCGACGACCTCGGCCTCATCAAAGCGGCCGACATCCTGTTCGCGTACCCCGCGGGCGAGACAATCGAGGTGGGCTGATGGAGCCGAAGATCATCATGCCGGAGGAGAAGCCTCTCACCCCGGAAGAGAAAGAGCGCGAGCTCTCGAACGCCTTCAGGATGAACGACGAGCACGCCGTCATCCCCCTGGCGCATGACATGCCCCCGGTCATCCTGGGCGACGAGGACACGGCGCTGCTGCACCCGGCACACGCTGTCCCCGTGGCACAAGTCTCCCTCGGCAAGGCAGCTCGGAAGAACGAGCACCTCGTCTCGCTCTCGAGCGTCGAGGGTTCCGGTGACAACGTGGCGCCCTTCGTTCGGGGGAAGTGATGCGCGTCGTCGTCGTTACAGGGCCTGGGGTCGTCGAGTTGAATTGGATGTGGCTACCCACCTGGGTAGGCATGAATACCCAGCTCAAGGCGGAGATCGACAAGGCTCTGCGCGACGAGATCGTGGGCAAGGCGTTGACGGAAGAGACCCTGGACTGGGTACATGATCTTGTCGTGAACTTCTTGACTACCAAGTTCCCCGGGATCCGAGGGTTCCAGGAGTACTTTGATAGCCTGAAAGTCATCGACGTCACATGAAGGCCGGTCGTCTTCACCTACGCCTCGATGAGAAGGTCGTTGAGGACATCAAGGAGTACGCGAAGCGCCGTGGTGTCACGCTGACGGTGCTGGTGCAGCAGTACTTCGTGGCTCTCCTCGACGAGGAGAAAGGGTCGAAGACGTTCGACGCGGAGCAAATCTGAATGGTGGACTACAGGGAACACACGCAGACGATCGAGATTCCCAAGGGCACAGGTACCCGGGGGTTCCTGCGCGCCATCGAGGAGATCTTGAAGCTCGATCGGGTGCAGGGCATCAACATCGATGCTCGAGGCCAGGTCTCGTACACGCGCTACGTCCGTGAGGACGACGGTGACATGGATGTTGCTCGTCTTCAGTTCGAGACGCTCATGCCCTACGCGGTCGTACGCAACGGGCGCATCGACGAGATCGTGACCGGGTTACGGGAGACGCCCGCGCTCGTAGTCGCCCGCATGTTCGCCGAGGTGAGCAAGCAGAAGCTCTACCCCCTGGCGTTTGTGACGGGGGCGAACACCACCCTCTTCGATTGGCTCTGGGGTGCAGGCCTGGAGATCGCCAACAAGGACGAGTTCTTCGGTCTTCCTGTTCATCGAGATCGGTTGGTCGACGACTACGTCCTGATTATTGCCGCCGCGTACGGCCGCGGCGCCAACTTCACGGATACGCAGCAATCCTTCAAGATTGTGATGCCCCAGAGGACAACTGACAATGCACTCTCCACTCGCCAAGGCGATCATCAAGGCAAGAATCCTCCCGGAGGAGACCCTCGCGCAGTTTCGCAAGTGGGGGTTCCCGGTCGAGGAGCCAACGGGACTCCCCCACGGAACTCCGGAGGAGGTAACCCAAGCGGTGGAGGAAGCGCTGCAGAGTGAGGGTCTCGTGCTCACCCGCGAGACGGACTTCGCCGTGATCGACCACTACCTTCGCTCACAGCTCCCAGCGACCTTGCACATCGTACTCGAGAGCGATGAGGGCGACGTCGAGACGGACGTCGAGTGTACCTATGGTCGCACGCCGATGGGGGAGTACATCATCCGGTGGTACTCCGAGTCGATTGAGGACGTCATGACGAACGGCAAGACATGCCTCATCGTGAAGGATTACCCCGTCTACTTCTCGGCGATGCGTGAGGCGTTCTTCGGGGAAACCAAGGCCTTCATCATCTGCACACCAGTGCGAACGGAGGCCCTCAGTGTCAACAGCGCGTGACCTCCTCGGGGAACTCAACAAGAAGTCTCAGTTCGAGCCTGTCGATCTGCAGGAGAGCGCCGCGCAGATACGTATCATGGGCCGCGTGCGCGCCGATGGTACGAACGCCAACGTCGCCAACTGGCTCTTGCTCGTTCGCAACCTGCTGATCCGGGTGCAGGTGACGGGCTGCCCCTGGCGCGCCGATGTCTCGAAGTCCTACTTTCTCAAGGGGGAGAAGGTCGTCTATGGCTGGCGCCTTGTTCTTCAGGCCCCCGGCCTCGATGTCCGGACCTGCATCCCGGACATGATCTCCACTGTCCGTGGGGCGCCACAAGCCTCGCATGTCTCGGTCGAGGAGGTTCCCCTTGTGGGCGCTTCACCAAACCGAAACTCACTCAACCGTGGTAAGGGTGCAGGCTCCGTGTTGAATGCCCCGCCGATCGCCTCGATCGCCGGCCGCAACTTTGGGGGTAGCTGATGCCGCTCGTTCAGGAGGTCCAGTGGGGACAAGACAACCCCGTCGAGAACGCGCCCAAGCTCACCGCCGAGGAAGAGGACGCGCTCAAGAAGCGCATGGTGACGATGGACAAGCTCCTCGCGGAGCAGGGTCTCGCCAAGTACAAACTGGAGGCAATGTTCGAGAAGAAGCACTCGCTGACGCGGCCAACTTTTGGAGTGATCTCCTTCTGGCAAAGCGGCGCTAAGCTCCACGGCGGCGGCGACACGAAGATGTACATCTGCCCCGGTAAGGACCTGGGGAAGAGCTCCTGCGAGGCGTTCATCCCTGACGTCGCCACCGGGTACGGGTTCCTCGTCTGCCCCAAGTGCAAGGAAGTCTGGAAGGGCGAGCAGGTCTCCGGCGAGCTCGGCTTCCGCCTCTCTATCCAGAACTGGTCCTTCGTCCTCCTTCGCTACTTCTCGAAGCTCGAAGGCAACGCCGACGTCTACTTGAAGTACCCGAAGCACGACATCCGTGCGGTCGCCCGCATCGAGCAGGACAAGCAGCACATGGGAGAGAAGCTCGAGAAGGCTCGCCGAGAGCTCTCGAAGGTCATCTATCCTCTACGCAATATAATAAAAGACACCACGAACGGGGCTGATCTTCAGTCTCGGTTCTATGCTTTCCTGAGAGCATGAGTACCTCCGACTATACGAGGAACGCCCACCGGCGCACGATCTGGGCTGCTCTCCAGCGGTACCTGATGGACAAGTACGTCGACGGGGATACACCCGCACGCGACACGTTGGTCTGCGAAGAGGTGTTCTTCGCAGACAAAGAGGTAAGCCAGGAGTCCCTCATGGAGGTCATCGAGGACCTTCAGCGCCGTGAGGCCGATGAGCGGATCCAGATGACGCAGTACGAGTTCAGGAGACGCCATGTCGACAAGAGTGCAGCGACGCCTTCAGCAAAAGAAAGCCCCGAGGAACGGAAGCCCGGCCTCAAACGGAAGCACCCCCCGGAACCCACTCGAGGTCCCTCACATCCGAAAGGTGGAGGCTGATCTCGCTCAGCTTGGGTCGGCCTTCAACCAGAACAGCCAGATCTTCTCCCACGGCCTGGCCCTCGCCGAGGTCCACCTCCGCGTCCACGAACGCGTCCTGACCGACGTCTTCAACGGCACCGCGCGCACCATCGATGTCGACGGGAAGAAGGTCCTCGACTTCAAGCACTACTTCACCGAGTTCGTCCAAGAGCTCAAGGCTCAGGAGCTCGCTGCTGCCGCGAAGAGGGAAGAGAAAACCACGGGTGTTATACTGCCCCCAAGCGCAGACGATACCCTGGTGTTTGGAGGAGGTCCGTGATGCGAGTAATCAAAGGAACCGGCGACGTTCGTCGTATGCAGAAGGGTCAGATTCAGGTCACCAGCCAGCGCACGCTCAAGTGCACCCACTGCGGGGGTCAGGCGACGCCGATGGCCGACGCGGCAGGCAACGTCACGTACACCTGCGGGAACTGCAAGCGGGGCTTCAAGACCCAACGGATGTGAGGGGCTTCCGCCACAACATCACCCACGCATGCGCACTCTGTAGATGGCCCACAATCTCGAACCCCGCATGGGTGTAGAGCCGCAGGGCGCGGATGTTGTCCTTCTTCACGGTGAGGACTGCCCTGTCCGTCACACTCAGCGCGCGCTCGAGGAGGCTGCGGCCGAGGCCCTGATGCGCGTGGTCGGGGTGAACACCGAGGCGCAGGACATCAAGCAGGTCACCATCACGGCGGAATAGGATGTACCCCGCCATGTCTCCGGAGATCCAGCACTCGCCGATCTCCACCTCGTGGGCAAGCATCCGCTCGCTCATGGCGTTGTCGAAGAGAGCGTTCTCGAGCTCGACGAGCCTGGGTACGTCTGAGGAGGTTGCTCGTCTCATGATCACGGTAAACACTACTGAGCCTGCGGAGAAGCTGGAAGAGGAAGTTGACGGTGAGCTCCGTCTCTTCGAGGAGTGGTTCAAGGCACAAGGTAATGACCCACTCGTGCGCAGCGAGAAGGCCATCTTGAAGACCTACTTCTTCTGGAAGGTGAAGGGAGGCGGCAATGGCGCGACGACAGGTCGTTGAGGTCCAGTGCGATCGCTGCAGCCGCATCGAGCACGCACCTGAGAACCAACTCGCACGGAAGATCACCATCGAGGTGACGGGCCAAGGGCCGGTCGTCTTCGAGGACTTGTGCACACCCTGTTGGAAAACGGTGAACAACCACCTCGAGCAGGCCTGCAAGAAGATCGAGGGCGTCTCCCCGGAGCGAAAGTCTGTTACGCCGGGTGGCAGCAAAGTCATTCCCATGACGCCGTGCGACGAGCCACGTTTCCCGGATGAACGTCAGCTCACAGACGATTAGGGGCTAAGAAAAAGGAGCCCCGTGGGGCTCCTTCTTTCACGTGAACCCGAGAAGTGCGTTATCACGCGTGTCCTCTTCCTTCTGTTCCTCCTCCTCACTGATATCTTTGAGGGCTGCCGATACCATCACGTTGAGGTGACCGTGCAGCTTCTGCAGTGCTGCGGGGCCATCCTGCATGTCGTCGGTCGCCAGGGAGATGTCCGCCCACGGGTCCTTGAAGATTCCCTCCGCCCTAGTCAGGTGGTGGTCGATGTCCTCGAGGCACTCTGAGATGACCTCGAAGTCGTCCTCGCAGTGCTTGGGCAGCACTTTGCGCAGGCCGTTGGCGGTGTGCGCTGCCGCAGCAGCGTCCGCCTTGAGCACGGCGATCAACGTACGCATACGAACTCGGATCTGTGTTGTATTCATGCTTGAGATCCCTTTCACAGCACACCTTGAAATTCCTTGACCGCGTCCCAGAAGACCTTCTCATCCTTACCGCTCAAGACGGCTTTAGCCTTCACAACGATGACCCACACGGCCACGGGCAATCCGGGCGTGCGTTCGACACGAGTCAATCCCGCGAGCACAGACTTCAAGTCCTTGCCGCGTAGCTCCTTCACGTACGCTGCCTCCTTGCGCCACTTATCCTCGAACAAACAAGAGACGACTCCTTCGAGCACGTGGTCGATCATGTTCTCCTTTCCTTCTCCGTCAGTTAGCTTCATACGTCATGCGTATCCCGCTGGACGTGCTCAGAGCCTGCGCCAATGAACTGCACAAGATCGCGGCGATGGTGCCCGTGCAACACGGTACCAGCCAGGCTTGGGATGTTTTACGCGCAGGCGTAGGCAAAACCGTTCTCAAGAACGACCCCAATCCAAGGGCTGTCTGGATGAGTATGCGTAACAGCAGACTCACGCCCAGTATTAGTCAGTTTGCTCACGAAGCGGCGCGAGCGAAAGACGGTAAGCCTTTGATCGCGCAGGCTAAGGTTGACACAAAGAAAGGATGGCGTCCGCGTGCACTCACGGAGTGGGGCCGGAAGAACATCGGCTCACTTGAGGATGCGCACGATCTAGTAGACGAATTGGACTCCGGTGCCACAGGTACACGTCGCGGAGAGATCTGGAAGTCTTTGCACATGGGTACCGGTTCATGGGCGAACGCGGATCCGAGCACAGTTGTGAAGCCCGCGCGCTACGTCAACGCACTACCACTCAAAAGCCGGTTGGCCGCCACAGGCTAAGAAAAGTGCCACGCGGCACTTTCCCGGCCTCACGCCCATGGGGACAGTCGCAGGTTGACATGGGGGCTTCCTCCACTGTTCTTATCCCCGAATCCTTGTGGGGATTGAGGCTAAGAAAAGCACCCGTATAGCTCACGGGAGCCCCCAACTACTGGGCCCCCGCATGCGCCCTAACTGGGCAGCTCGATACCGCGTCTCTCATGCAGCGTTGTCCCGTCCCACAGGTACACGACACCGTCGTGTCCCCGTTGCCAACGGAAGCTCGCTCCTTTCGCCATCTCGATCAAGTACATCGGAACCGGCGGGTCGGCGTTGAACACACCGCTCATCGCCACCATTGAGCCCATCCCGAACTCGTACGTCACGGGGATGCCCGGCGTCGACGCGATGCAGGCACGGACGAGCGCTATCTCGTCCTCCACCTTCTGCTGCGTCAGGCAGAACACCCCGAAGCGATCTCTGGTCAGGTGGGCCTGCTTCAAGATCTCTTGGGAATCATCCAAGAGACTCTTGCCCACGCGCAGTGACAAGTACCGACTCGACTTTGGACTCCCCAGAGGCAAGTACAAATGGTCCTTGTCTTTGACCCTCTTCTTTTGGAGGCGACACCCCGTCGCTATCGTCTCCCCTACGTCAAACAACCGCATCTCCAATCCTCCTCACAGGCGTGAAGTCGCCCGGGTTTCTTATCCCCGTGCGTGGAGGGAATTGCGGGCTAGAAAAAAGCTCAACCCATTGGGGAGCTCTTGATCTCGCAGTCACACGGAGATCTGAATGCGCTCGTTTGCCTCAATGCGCTCGATGAAGCGTAATGCCCACCCGGGCACTGCTGCCACCGGCACGTAGATCGGGTCGAGGTTATCCCGGTCCTCGCGTGGTTGACGCAGGTTGGCGTCTACCGTAGCGGGGTCTTCCTCGTACCAGGCCACGTCGAACTGCCCGCCGCTTATCGGCATAACCGAGATGCACCCCGGCTTCCCCCTCCGCCCTATTATGGCGAGGTTCGTGGACACCGCGCGCAACCGCCAACCGCGCCGTGTGGGGTCAGTCTCGTGGGTGTGCCCGCCGCCCCAAGGAGAAGTTCCTTCCCAGGATGCCTGTGGACTGATGCTGAATGACTTGAGAATGCTCATGGTGGTCTACCTCCACCGTTCTTATCCCCTAAACTGCCTTGTAATTGTGCCGGCCACCAGACGCAAAAAAGGGGACACACCGAAGTGCGTCCCCTTGCGAGGCGGTCTCTGCCGCGTGTTGTCAGTTGGAGACGTGGAAGACGGGCGCTTCCGGACGGATCGCATCGTGGAGCGCAGATAGGGTGAGGCTCTTCGTGTCCGAAGCTTCCTTGTCCTGGATCTGCATCCCCGAGAGGATCTCGATGGCCACGTGCGCCATCGCCGGGTTGGTTACGTCGAGGCCCTCGAGCCGGTGGGCATCGACGTTTCCGCCCTTCTTCAACACGATCTGAAGGAGCGCAACCATCATGTTGGCGCGCTGAAACTTCGGGGTCGTGAAGGTGAGGAGATCGGAGAACATGTTGTTGTCCCTCTTGGCACACAATATGTAGAGTCCAGCCCACTCACGCAAGGAGAAAAGTGGGGGTAGAAGAAGGACGAGCGCCGGGTCTAAGCATGTTCATGGCGGCGCTGCCTCTTCCGACAGACCCGGGGTACCAGCCCGAGTATCTGTCTAAAGCAGGCGCGATGTACTGCTCTACGGTTCTTATCCCCGCGTAACTACTGAACTTGCGGGCTTTAGGTACTAACACCAATACGCCCCATGTGGCGCCCCGGCACATCTAGGTGCCTGTGGGTTTGTGCCGGGAACATTGAGGCTATGAAACAGACGCCCCGGGAGGGGGCGTCTGCTCATACGGGTCAGGTACCCATCGCCTTCTGGGCGAGCATCGCGAGGCCGAGGAGCGTGAGCCCGCCGGCGCCAACCACGACCACGGTGCCGAGGGCGCTCATGCCGACCTCGGACCAGTCATTACCAAAGTTGTGCGTCGTCGACTGCTGGACCCTGATGGCCGGCAGTTTGATCTCGGCCCCCACGGCCGAGATGATGCCCACGAGCTGCTTGAGCTCGGGGGGCAGGACCACCGCGCCCGACGGGGCCTGCACCATCGCCACCGGCGCCTGGGGCTGGCGCATCGCCTGCATGAGCAGGGCGACGACGTTCGGGTCGAGAGTTGCCGGCTGCGGGGCCGGCTGCGGGGCCGGCTGCGGGGCCGGCGCCGGGTTGGCCTGCAGACCTGCGAGGAGCTGCTGGAACTGCGCCATGGTGAGCTGGTCGGTGGACGAGACGGTGGACGTGACGGAGGGGATGGGCATGGTGGTTTCTTTCTTTCTACACAGATGTGGTTGATTCAATATCTGGCGGAATGCTCAGGTATTCAGTAGCCATTATTGTTATCCCGGGTCCTCCCGGTTTTTTCACTTCTTCACTTCTTCACGAGGCTGGGATGCCTCATAAATCCGGCGTCGTGGCAGCGCTGCATGGCGCCGCCCAACGCTTGGGCATCCGCCAAGATCTTCCCGGCGTCGCTGGTGTTGAGCGCCGCGATCTGCTCGGGGGTGAACGCAAAGGTGTGCGTCCCTACTTTGAAGTTCATCCCCGGAGGGAGAGCCTTCGTTGCCTCAATTACCTGCTTGCGGGCAACCGCCGTCGCAAGCACAAAGTCCAAACCCGAGACGGCTCCGCAAACTAGTCCCGCGATGACGTTGAAAAGCATGGTGGTGGTTTCCCTTTCACTGTTCTTATCCCCGATTCGGGGGTGTTTTTGCCTCCTATTGGAGGTCCAGACAGATGACCGTGGCCCCCATAGCCACGATCCCAGCCCCCTTCAGGGCGCACATATATCCCCACGTGCCGGATTGAGACTTGGTGAGCCCGAAGCTCGTGTAGCTCGCGTAGGCCCCCGGGCTGGTCGTGAAGGAGCACGACCCACCGATCGCCATGTCCCCGGCGTCACAGTAGGTGATTGAACCGGCCACGCCGTTCTGGTCGAACGCGGTCGAGTAAGCGGGCGCCACGCTGTACACCTTGCTCAGCGCGATACCTGCGCCGGCGGCGCCCACACTACCTTTGGGCCCCTGGATACCTTGGATGCCCTGCGGGCCAGCCGGGCCAGCCGGGCCCATAGGTCCCTGGGATCCAACCGCCCCAGTGTCCCCAACTGCCCCCCGGGCTCCCACCGGGCCCTGGAGGCCCTGGGGGCCAGTATCTCCCTTGGGGCCCGTCGGACCCGGCGGTCCGGGGTCACCTTTCGGGCCCTGGACGGCGGGCGTATCGGTGGGCGATACGCTCGGAGGCGCCGGGGTAGCCGTCGACCCGTTCTGGGGAGGATTCGAGTCCTTGGCCGCGCCCTCCGTAGAAGGGGTACCCGTCGATCCGCCCTGCGCAGTACCACAACCAACCAACAGAGACAGAACCAGAAGAACGATGGTGGTACGCATATTACGCCTTCTTTCGTTTGGTCATTCCATGGCCGATTCCGAGGTTCATGCGTTTGAGCCTTTCAGGTCTGGATGTTGGTGTACGCCTCGAGCCGCGGGAGCCCCCGAATTGTCGTCCCCAGTAGTGTGGACAGCATCGGGACCGACTTCTTGTAGATCGCGTTGTAGAGCATCGTCACCTGGTCGTGCTGACCCTTGGTGAGGTCACCGATGCGCGCTATGGCCTTGTTCATGAAGTCTGCGTAGTGGTTGTACTCCGCGACCGTCTGGAACCCGCACGGGATGTGGTCTACGATCTGGGCGTTCATGTGATTGTTCCCTTTCACCAGTTCTTATCCCCTATTTAGGCCTGTTTTTGCCTTGTTTTGGGGGTAAGAAACACCCGCCCGTAGGGGGTGTTTCAAGCCTCACTTGAAGGCCGCCAGGAGGTCCTGGAGGCACCTCTCGTAGTCCGGTGCCCCCTTGCCCTTCTTCAAGGGTAGGTCCCTCAAGACTATGCACTCGGCACCGCTCTCGGGCCAGAAGCGGACCGCGACGCCGTCGACCTTGAAGGTCACCTCAATCGCACCTTCGGGGAAGACACGCTCGTAGGAGACTCTTACGTTCTGAATCAGGTCATTGAGGTTGCTTGAAGTTGGCATGATGGGGTTCCTCCATTGTTCTTATCTCGCCTTTTGCCCTTGTATTGACCCCCTTCCCTTTCGTTCAAAGGGGGGTACTTCGCGTGTGGCGGGCGGTGGTAGGCTCGTCGCATGAACGGAATGTCCTCTGGTGTCATCGCCCAGATGGTTGGCGCCTTCGCCGGTACGATGCAGGTCCTGGGCATCGGTGGCCGCCAGTACGGCGCTGGGAACACCGGGATGCAGGCCGAGGGCCTGATGGGCTCCGGCATGAGCCGGGGAATGAGTACCGGGGGCTCAATGATGGGCGGGGCAGCCTCAATGCTCGGCCTCGACCCCATGGGGCTCGGTATGCGGGCCGGGATGGGGGCCTTCAGCATGTCCGGCGGGGGCCTTATGAGCGCCGGAATGGCCGGCATGGGGGTCTTTGGCGCTGCCAGCGCCGGAGTGATGGGAGCTGGTTTTGCCGGCCAGCAGGTGATGCAGGGCGCCAGCAACACAATGGGCCTGAACAACGCCCTCCGGCAGAACTTCAACTTCCAGACGGCCAACGGGCAAGGCTTCAGCCGGGGGGACATGACGGCCATCGGCGGCACCCTTCAGTCGATGACCCACCAGGTTGGGGCCGGCGGGGAGATGGCGGGCTTCGGGGAGCTCTCTCGCCTGGCCTCGAACATGGGCAAGATGGGGATGACGAGCGGTGTTCGTGACGCTCAGGAGTTCTCAAAGAAGTTCAAGGAGATGGTCTCCACCCTGAAGACCGTCGCCACAGAGCTCGGTACCTCTCTCGAGTCGGCACAAGAGCTCCTGTCCTCAAGCCGGGGTTCTGGCATCTTCAAGAAGGCTGACCAGCTCAAGTTCTCGGGCACCATTCGGAACCTGGGGCTCGCCGGCGGGCTTGCCACGAGTGAGCTCACGGCGATGGGGAATATCGGCAGCCAGATCTCCCGCCAGTTCGGGGGCCTTGGTCGTCAGGGTGCCTTCGGTGGGATGAAGGCCTTGGGGCAGGTGGGTACGGCGACCAAGATCGGGGCCCTCTCCGAGGAGGACATCTACAACGCCACGGGGCAGACCGGCGCCGAGGGGCGTCAGGCGATGGCCACCGAGATGATGCAGCACACGGGGAGCTTCCTCCGGTCAGGCAAAGGGCGCTGGTTCATGGCGTCGATGGCCGGAAAGGACGGCAAGCTCGATATGAACGTCGTCAACGAGTACATGTCCGGGGGTGGTTTCAATGTTGGGGAGACCCGTGACAGGGCTCACCAGAACCTCAACGGCATAGGCCGGGCGAACTTCATCCGGAACGAGGGTCGTCTTCGCGGCGCCATCATGGAACAGATGGGTGGCTTGGCCCCTGCACTCGCCCTCACGCAGTGGGCTGCAGGCAAGAACATCAACATCGATGACATGGACCCCAAGTCCATGTTGTTCGCCCAGAAGCATCTCGGGATGGGGCGTGACGAGCTCGATGCGACCATCAAGATGGCGCAGAGCCTCCCGGAGATCATGCGCAAGCAGCGCGATACCGCGAAGGACGACGAGTACAACCAGGGCAAGGCTCAGTTCCGCAAGAGCCGCGACGTAAAGGTTCGTCTCGATCAGATCCGCGAGAAGGTGCAGGGCAAGCTCCAGGAGATTGGTTCCAGCATCTTTACGGAGGGTTCGGACTTCATTGAAACAACAATGAACCGGATGTTGGGGCAGTACGAGACACACGTCAGTAGAAATCTGGATGAGATCGCGCGGAGCGGTACGCTGGGCGGCGCGGCCAACACCAAGAACTTCAAGATGATGTTCGGTGATCAAGCCGGCATGATGGGTATGAGCTCCAAGGAGGTGGCCGCGGCTACGGCCAAGTTCCAGGATGCCACGGGCGGCATAGCCTCCGACCCCTCCAAGCGTCAGGAGGCCGCACGCCTTCAACAGTTGGCCCACAACGCCAACTTCGGGGGTGCTTCACAGGACGTCCTTCAGTACGCGGAATACCACAAGGATGAACTTGCAGCGGCGTACAATCAGGGCGGTATCGGTGCCAAACGTGGCGAAGGCCGTACCGCCGCCATGCGTGAGTACCTGACGGCCGAGGCCGCAAAGGGTGACCCCGGTGCGCAGCGCGCCCTAGCCCAGTTGGAGACCAGCCCCGAGGCCGTTGTCGGCGCCATGGAGCGCAAGATGGGCCTCGATAAGGATGCACAACTTGGGCAGACCTTCGATAAAGGTCAGAAGTACGCCGGAGAGGGTGGGCACCTTTCTGAGTCCGAACGCCAAAAGAATACAGGCCGCGCGTTCACCGGCGTAAGCCGTAACGATTCCATCGCACGTGAGAGCACCTGGGGTGGCACTAAGGCACTAGTAGATCTTACGGATATTGGCGCCAACCTGGCTACGGCCGGGGCCCTTGCTTATGACCAGGTCGCCTGGGCCATGGGCATAAGCAACAAGACCATATCGAAGGGTGCTGATGATGCCGGCAAGTTCGGAGATAGCGTCGCAGAATCGGGCTATGGTACGGCGGAGAACTTTAGTACCGCAGGTAAGCTCAACAAGAGCATTGGCCGCGCGTTCGAGGATGAGGACACCAAGAGCATACTGCAGGGTATCGCCACAGGTGAGGGTACAACCGCAGGTAATCTCCGTATGGCCGCACTCTCCGCCAAGGAGAAGCCCACTGAGGAAGACACTGGGCAACTCACCGCGCTGAAGATGGTGAGCTTCGGCAAGCGCTATGCAGACCTGCAGGGCAACACGGTGGGCATAAAAGCCCTACTTGAGGAGGCCGGTAAAGACCCCTCCCTCGTAGCTGCTCAAGGTGAGGGCGGTATTACCGCGGAAACACTAGAACGCTACAAGACGATGGCCGCAGGTCAGGCAGGTGACCAAGCGCAGAAGAATGCGGAGGCACTAACGCGTAAGTGGTCTGATTCTGCCATGAAAGACCTGAGCTACGGCGAGAGTGCGGGCATCCTTAGCCGCGACTTGGGGGGTCAACTAACCCTCTCCGACAAGTCCATGAAGGACCTGTCAAAGATGAAAGATCCCGCGACTGGCGCGCAGGCCGCCAAGATGGGTCTTGAGATCATGAAGCAGCAGAGTGATCTGGGTGCGATCACTGACCCCGCGGAGCGTGCAAAGGCGCTTGAAGCTATTGCTGCCAAGAGCGGGTCTATGAACGAGACGATATCCAACATGAGCGTCGAGGACATGCGCAAGATGGCCGCGTCCCAGACAGGTCTGGCAGCCGGTGACCAGGCGCAAGATGCCATCGGGCGGCAGACCCGGTACGAAAGCGTCAAGAAGAGCACCAAGGGCGACGTCGGCCAAACAATGGCCAAGTACATGGGGCTGAAGGTTGATGATGACGAGCTCAAAGCCATCAAGGGTAAGAGTCCCGAAGAGTTGCAGGCGTACTTCTCAAAGAAACTCGACCTAGATCCCGCCAATAAGGACCAACAGCGGGATCTAAAAAACACCATCGCAAGCGCCAGTGGTGCAACCGGCGGTGCCAGTACAGCCCTGCGCATGTCGCAGCTTACTGGTAGCCTCAATGATAAGCAGAAGGAGAAGCTCCAAGGCGGCGCAAAAGACCCGCAGGTGGAGATGGCCAAGGACACAGCGAGGAGCGCCAAGTTCCTAGAGGCCATCGCCAAGGGCGGTCCAGAGCAGACGAGGATACTCGCGGAGATGGCTGCGGCCGAGAAAGCCAAGAACCCTGATGCACCGCACAACTGAGTGAGCCATGAAATCTCTACTCTTCCAGGCTGGCGCCACGCCCTTCACCGACCCTCCGAACTGCCTCGCCGGGCGCCTCGAGATCCCTGTCACCCTGCGCAAGAATGGGCGGCTCTACAAGTTCGTCATCCGCGACAAGGTGCAGGTCGAAGATCCGTACGTCGTGCTTGTGCGCGCACGTGCCTTCGCGATCCGCACCGGGGAGCCGTACGCTGCTAATCCACCGTCACGGGCGATCCGTGACTTTCTCCTCAAGAGCTCTGTGGTGATCTAGGAGGTATGTCTTGCCCGTCTTCGTCGAACTCACCACAGATCTCTTCAGCAAAGTCTTCAGCGATAACAAAGCGGGTACATCCCTGTCGCGTCGCGCAGGTACCACGTCTGCCCGTCGTCCGCTGCGCGGGCTTGAGATCAAGGACGACACGTACGCCATCCTGAAGGTGGTCGACGTATCGGGCGTTCCCATCAAATCGCTGTTCGATAGTAGCCGCCTGGAGGACGACGAAGAAAACGACGGGTCGTACACAAACTTCATCCTCCAGTCGGTCTCTGAAGCCCGGATGGAGAAGAATCAGATCGTCGAGACTTTCGGCGATAGCTACATCTTCTTCTTCGGCGAGAGCCCACGCTTCATCGACGTCCAGGTCGTTCTGATCAACTCGAACGACTTCAACTGGAAGGCCGAGTGGTGGGCGAACTACGAGACCTACTTCCGGGGGTCAAAGCTCACGGAGTTCGGTGCGCGGTTGTACATGTTCTACGACGACAACATCGTCGAGGGGTACATGTTGAACGCGCAGTGCTCTGAGGATTCTCAGAACCCCCTGATGGTGACGTTGACCTTCCGGATGTTCGTCACGAACTACTCGAACGTGACGCTCGTAGGGTCGTCGGACTTCCCCGTACGTGGGAGCGTCGAGCTCGAGAAGGGCATTGACCTGAATGATGTGGGCGCCGTCGCGATTCTTGAGGGTATCTCGGACCTGCGCTCCGATCTCCGCGCGCGCAATGAGGAGGCTGCGCAGGTAGCGATTCAGACGAACGCCATCGCCAAGTTTGGTGGGGGATCTCTTCTTGCCGCTGCCCTTCGTCAGGGCTTGAGCCCCGCTTCCGCTGGCATAGGCTTCTCGGCCTCTGCGAGTGCGAGCGCGAGGGTTGGTGCGAGCGCGGCTGCCGGATTCACCGCGGGGGCCTCTGCGAGCGCGAGCGCCTCTGCGAGCGCGAGCGCGGGGGCCTCTGCGAGCGCGAGCGCGAGCGCGGGGGCCTCTGCGAGCGCGGCTGCCGGCTTCACCGCGGGGGCCTCTGCGAGCGCGAGCGCTGGTGCCGGCTTTGGGCCCTTTGCGAGCGCTGGTGCCGGCTTCACCGCGGGGGCCTCTGCGAGCGCGAGCGCTGGTTTTGGGGCTGCTGCGGGTGCCGGCTTTGGGCCCTTTGCCCAGGGTCCGGCGGCCGGGACAGGGGCTGCAGCCGACATCGCGAGCTTCCGTGGGTCTCCAGGGGGGGCCGCGGGTATTGGGATCTCCGCCAGCGTGTCGATTGGGATCGGGTCGGCGGTCTTCGGGAACCAGAACTTCGGGCAGAAGCCTTACTCGACAGCCGACTTCTCGACCCGGTTCCCCCGGGACAGCATCTACGAGCGGGGGATCAAGCCGGCGCCTCGGACGAGTGTACCCGCCGTAGCCCCAGTGCGTCGTACAAAACCCCTTCGGGGCAAGATCTGGGACAACTGGGACGAGTGGACAGGCACCGACGCCGACTTCAACGTCCGGCTCGAGGAACCCGAAGGCCTCTCGGATGTGAAGGACCTGCAGTACGCGTCGCTCCTGATGTTGGGTGCATACGGGGTTCTCGACTTCGGGCACGGGACCATGAACAACCTCGGTCTGGGCCCGAAGTTCTCGCAGGCGGGGGTGGGGATAGGGATCAGCGCCAGCGTGTCCGTCGGGGCCTCCTTCGGGGTGGGTGCGGGGGTCTCCGCCGGCGTCGGGGCGTCCATCGGGTACACCGCGAGCGTCGGGGCAGGCATCGGCATCGGTCCGCAGGGTCCGTACGCGCAGGCGTACAGCCAATCGGGCTTCACGACAGGCCCCACGCCCGGGTTCCAGGCCCCGTACGCGAACTACCCGGGGTACGGGCAGGGGTATGGTTCGGCGGCTGGGGGTCCCGGCGGAGGCTACGCCCCCGGTTCTCTAGGGGTAGGGACCTCCTCGGGGATCACTGCCGGCGCCAGCTACGGGGGTGGAACGGGGGTTGGGGCAGCTACCCAGGTCGGGGGCAACCCCTCGGCCTTTGCCATGGAGTCTTTCCCCGGGGACGTCTACTCGACGGGCACGCGGTACAACCTCGCGGATGGCACGGTCGACACCAACACCTTCAGCCAGCAGGCCGGCAAGGCCCCCGTCATTACGCACACAAGGACGCAGCTTTGAGCGCGCATGCTCAGCGGCTCCGCCTACGGTGCTTCATCGAGGGGGTGGAGGTACCGATCATTGCCGCGAGCGTGGAGGCACGCCCGAACAGCCCGGTAGCGGCCTCGATCCAGATCCCCCCGCTCGCCGAGGCCACCCGATTCCTCCCCCGGAGTTTGGTGCATGTATTCTTCCTAGATTTCTACGGGGACGCGAACCCGCACGCGTACCCCAAGGGGGAAAAGAGTACGCCGACCACGAAGGCTAATCCCAGTGCGTATCAACTGGCAGATGCCTCTAACGAATTAGGCGCTGAGTCGGATCACGACTTTGTGCAAGACATCCACAACCAACGCTACAAGCTGCTCTTCGCCGGCGAGATGATGGGCTTCCAGTGGACGAAGACCCCCTCGAATAGGTCCATTGTTCTGCAGTGCATGGACCTCTCGAACTACTGGGACTACGCCTACCAGTTCAACAACACCGACATCTTCGGCCCCGGCATCAAGGCGCTCTTCTCCGGAGGCTCCACGAACCTCTTCACGGACTTCCTAACGGATGAGGGGAGCGTCATCCTTCAGCTTCTCCGGAAGAAGCCCCGGAACTACCCACAGCTCAAGGGGCTACTCGCCGGCATCGTGAGCGTGCTCGAGGGCATCGGTGGCTCATACTATGGTGACAAGAAGATAGGCGGTACGAACGTCTTCTTCTCACTTGCCGAGCTCCGTCTGCACATCACGCAGATGATCACCGCCTACGACAAAGACCCGACCTCGAAGAACTTGATGAACGCGGACGGTTACGACGGCCTCTTCGGGCGCACGCTCGGCGGCCTCGGCAGCCAAGTCTCGTTCCGCCAAGCCATCAACGCCCTGCAGTCCATGATCTTTCACGAGACATTCGGACAGCCGTGCCCGCTCTACGTCCCAGGCTCCTTCGGCGCTGTCAGTGGGCAGAAGAGACAGAATCTCACGGATTACCTTCCTGCTGAATTCATATCTGAGGGGGCTAAGGCATTGAGTAAGTCCTGTGACAGCTTGCTCGACCACCTATCAGATGCTGCTGTTGGTAATGAGGCAGGCCCGAAGAAGGACGTCCGCAACCGCATGATCTTGCACCTAACCGGTGCGGTCAACCTATGCACAAAGGCCCTCAACCAATTGAAGGCAGTGAAACTGCCGGAGTTGGTTGCAATACCGCCACTTATGTCAACAGGACGCGGGGCATTGGCGTTAGCGCGTACAGAGATCAGCAATAAGTGGAGCGGTAACGTGATGAGCCCCGCTCTGTACAAGGACACAGTCAATCGAATCAACAGGGCTAAAAAGGCGTTCGATAAGGTACTCGACCAGCAGGTAGTTCTCTCGAAGAGGGGCGAGGGTGTTCCCGCACGATTGAACCAGCAGATCTTTAGGCCTGACGTCTGGTTCGCACCGCCCCCGCGCTGCAACGTCCTCTTCCCCGATCAGTACACGCAGATGAGCTACACCCGTTCGTTCATGGCAGAGCCCACGAGGCTCTTACTGAAGACGAACGATGAGTTCTTCGGGGAGGACGAGCTCTTCGACAACTTCTTCTTTGCGCCTAAGTCCGTAGTGGTCAACGTGAAGAAAGGTGACCCTAACCTACAGAAGCTATTCTCGGGAGGAGTACTTGACCATGAACTCTTCACGGGTGTCCTCCCCGTCTTCGAGAAGATGGGTGAGCTCAACATCTTCGCCGCACAGAGTGGTGTCGAGAAGGGGAAGCACCTGAAGGTCGGTCTGGCCCAGCGCTCGACGAACTTCCTCTATTTCAAGTACCGCTTTGCCGCGCGCTCTATGAGCCTCTCCTGCCGCTTCAATCCGTACATCGCGTGCGGCTTCCCGGGCCTCATCATCGATCGCTACGTGGACCTGGGAGTGATCGAGCGCCACAACATCCTGCTCGAGAAGCTCGGCAAGAACGCACGCGAGCTCAAAAACGTCCTCGGTACCCACTTCCTCGGCAACTTCACCGAGGTCTCCCACACGGTGGACCAACACCAGGGCAGCACTAACATCAACGTGGGCTACGCCCGACAGTACGAGGAGAGCGTAGAGTTCCTCGGCGCTGTCCAGAAGGAGCAAACCGTCCGCTCACGCTTCGGTGCGGATGCTCTCCGAAAGACTGTCGTTGGCGCCCTCAATCCGCCGGGGGCGGGCTCGCTTGGACCGAACTACGGCGTCGTCGTGCGCTCTCTCGACGTGACTGCCTCCTACGTCTCTACCGACCTGACCACTGGCCCGCGCTTCCCGCTCTACCGCGGCCCACGCAAGCGTGCCGGTGAGGGTTCCATCGAGGTGCCTTGTGGCGTGAGCGCGCGCGCCAAGGATTACGGACCCGAGGTGGCGGACTTCATCGGGAACCCCGATCAAATAGTCACCTTCAAGGCTTTGGAGATCCAGGAAGAGGTGCCGCGCTACCGTACCGAGAAGGTCGACATGCACGCCGAGGAGTACATCCGGCCTGGCTGGTACGGGCCGTGTTGGAAGCCGAACGAGATCGGGAAGGTCTACGACTTCTTCTTCAAGACAGGCTCCATCACCGACAAGACGCAAGTCGGAGACCCTCAAGGTGCTTCGACAGGCGGTCAGTCGACGCCCGCGAACGACGCACTCGCGCAGAGCGTGCTCACTGACAGCCCGTTCACCAGTGACGACCAAGGCAACGTCGCGCTGCTCACGCTCGACGAGGACGCCGGTATACAACAAGCCGTCCAGTTCCTCGTCTTGACGTACAGCTACATGAAGCAGGCAGGTGACATCAACATCGACGACTTCATCAAGGCGTACACATGGCGGCCCATCGCCTCGATGGTCGACATGTTCGGCACGTACAACTTGAAGCTCTCGACAGATGGGGCTCGTGTCCTCGAGGGCTTCGAGGGCTTCCACTCGAGAGCCTTCGGGCAGTACGCCGACCTCTTTGGGCTCGCGACGCCGGAGGTAGAGAGCATCCTCGGCGTGACGCGCGGCGAGGCAGCCGCGGCCCGCATGGATACTCGAAAGCGTAAGCAAGACGCCGTCCTCGATTACATCACGGCGCTTCAGCTATCTCGCGCGGTCCTCGGCTAACTCCCCTTCCTGGTACCCGGCTGGTACAACATCATGCGAATGGCGCTCGACCTCACAGCTTTCCTGGACGAACTGGAGAAGATCTCCGCAGCAGGGAAAATTCCCTTCTCGCGTGTGGTCTCTCGAGCTTTCCAAAAGCGCGTCGGGAAGTCCGTACGGGTTGGTACTAGGCCTCAGTCGGTGGCGACCCTCTTGAAGCGCCACGCCGGTGGCACGTTCAAGCACAAGTTGAGTGAGTACAACCCCACGATGGGGAATGCTTCTGCCCCTCAAGCCTGGATGATCCACGAGCTCGCGGCGAAGGCGCCGAAGCACCGGGGCGATGTACCCTCACGCGACGACATCGACGGAGCGCCCAAGAAGTTGGATGGGCGAGACAGCGCCGTCACGATCTACGGTCCGGGGTCACAAGCGGCCAAGGCCGACGTTACAAACTCACCCGCTGGGAATAACTGAGAGGATCTCATGACGACCCTGGAACGTACTGCCGCCATCGCCTTCCGTGACGAGCTACTCAAGATCGCCGCTGACGGCGCCGCGAACGACAACGACCTCGACAAGACGGCTGCCATCGAGCTGTTCAACAACATGTCGATCGAGCACGTCGAGCAGTTCCTGAAGGAGGCCGGCTTCTTCGAGGGCTTGAAGGGCATGGTCGGCGGCGCTGCGAAGGGTCTCGGCAGCATGGGCATGGGCGCCCTCCGTGGTGGCGGGAACGTCATCAAGGGCGTCGCTGGCGGGATGAAGGACATGGCGATGAACGCAGGCCGTGCCATCAAGGCTGCCCCCGGGAACATCGGCCAGAGCATGGCGAACCTCGGCCAGCGGATGCAGCAGGGTGGTGCGCGCATCGGTCAGGGGTGGGCCGATTCTGGTCGCTCCACCGGAATGGCGGCGCGCGCGCGGATGGCTGGCGGGGTCCAGCCAGGCCTGCCCGGGATGCAGGGATGGAGTGGAAGAGGTGCACCCGCTGCGGGCGGCATCACCAACTCGCCGTTGCAGGTCGCGAGCGGTCCATCGGTACCGCAAGGAGCAGGGCAGCAGGGCAACATGTTCGGTGAGGGGGCGTCGGGCGGCATCGGAAACAAGCCGATCCAGGTGCATTCACAGGTGGTTCCCCCGCAACAGGCGCAGGGGGACCTGTTCGGTAACACCCAGGGTCCGCCTGCGTCGGGGGTGCAGCGTACGGCGCGCCCGGCGACAGCGTCGTACGGCGGTGGGATGGCTCCGGCAGCCTGAAGGAGGCCAGCATGATGTACGACGCCTTCCTGCGAGAGCTCGAGGCCATCAAGACAGCGGCTCTTAGTGCCTCCACGATTTTGCCCAAAGCAATGGGTGGGCGGGTGCCCACAATCGCGCGCATGCCAGGTCAACTGAGCCAGCACACCAAGTTGACGATGCTGGCGGGTAAGTCGCCGATGCCCGCATCCGGGAAGATGCTCGCAGTGGGGAATGACCTTCACTATGGAGAGAACAGCATCCCCCAAGCAGTACAATCTGGACCGGCTGCTCTTGCAGACACCGTACCGCCACCACGACGACTGAAGGTGGCGCAACCGAACGTCTCCATGCTCCGTAGGATCGGGGAGAACCTCGTTCGTCACGAGGATGCGCACGAGATCGCGGGCCTCGGCACGCTCGCGATCCCCAGCCTCGACTACGCGCAGGCGCGCCTCCGGTCAGCCGCTGCCGGTGACAAGTCCCCCGATGCCGTGAAGAAGCGTCGGATCATGGGTTCGGATGCTGCGGAAGCCGCCGAGGTCGGTGGCCTTGGCTACCTGGCCGCACCGCTCGTCGCCAAGACCATCATGCGGCGCAAGGGGATTCCCCTTCCTGGAGCGCACTGATGGATCTCCGCTCCTGCATCGACGAGCTCACCAAGCTCGGCGCCATCTCAGACGATGAGGCCCACGCCTCCCTGAACCAGCTCGACAAGCTCGAGGCGAACAAGCTCACCCCTGGGCAGGTCGGACGGTACGCGGTCATCGGCGGCGCCGCCGCGCCGGCGGTGAACGTGTTGAAGAACGCCATCAAGGGTGGTGGGCGTCACCTCGTAGAAGGCATCAGCCATGGGCAAAAGCTACGCTCCCTCGCCGCGGACGCGGCCGGGGGCGCCATCCTCACGGGCGCCGTCCCCATCATACGCTCCCGCTTCGACCAGCACGCTGAGGTGAAGAAGCTGCGGCAGTACCTGAAAGAGCACGGGGAGACGGCCTGATGGACGCTACAATTTGGCAGGGGTGTCGAAGTGAGCTCGAGAAGATTGCCCTACCCCGCTACGAGCGGGAGATCCAGGCGGGCAACATCCAACGCAGCGACATCATCCCGGGAGCCCTCAACGTAAAGGGAGGCATCCTCGGGCCCTCCGCGCGCTCTCTCACGCGTAACGCTCTTGCTGCACCCGCAGCCGTAGCGCCTGAAGCTCTCGCACAGAAGAGGGAACTCAACCAACGGCTTTACAATGCGCAGGTAGCTGCACCGGTGCAGGCGCACGGCATCCCCGGGTTGGCGTCCGTACACGCCGATATGGTGCCGGGCGCAGGCCCCGCCACGGCTCCTGGGAAAACACTCGCTGGCAACTTCGTGTCACAGGTGCACTCTCCCCCGAATGCCGGGCAATTCATCCGTGGTGCTTCAAGAGGCACCGTCGGGTCACTGGGTGCTATCGCTTCCTCTTTACCCCAGGCAGCGCCCTACCAAAAGCACCTGCTCCCCGACGCTGCCCCGGTGGATGCGACGTTGAACAAGGCCGTCCTGCAGCACGAGCTGGGAGAGGCTTCCGAGATGTCCAGACCCACCGTGCGGCCCTTCGCAAGCCATCTGGGGCCGGAGCCGATCTTGCGTGAGAACCTCGCCACACAGGGCGACCCAGAGGCGATTGCGGCCATGTCCAAGGTCCGCAAGATGAACCCCGACGACAACCTTGTTCAGAAGGCCATTCGTCGTGTGGGCGGCACACCAGACTCCCCGGTGCCCATTGGTGGGAAGCAGCACCGTGCGATCGAGCAGATGCTCGACCAAGGCGCCCAGAAACTGTCACCGGCTTCGCGCACACGCGGTCTACAGCTTGGTGCCGCCCTCGAGAAACAGGTGCCCTACGTCCCTGAGCACGTCGCGCAGGGCGTCCCCGCCCTCGCGCAGCACGTCAAGGA
>Ga0315284_10001338_pt1 | contig 35072 bp, 26 predicted proteins | sample YL17G09_16_MG_FD_203696 | JGI IMG/M metagenome (GOLD analysis project Ga0315284, IMG submission 203696) | Sediment microbial communities from Yellowstone Lake, YNP, Wyoming, USA - YL17G09_16 | ecosystem: Environmental > Aquatic > Freshwater > Lake > Sediment | place: USA: Wyoming | collected... | reverse complement strand
CCGGCGCCGCGATCGGCCTCTATGTTCCTCGATGGGTTGGCCTGTCGGTCGGCTCGTGGGCCGGCGCTGTCGGTGGCGCCCTGTCGCTCGGCGTCATCGGGTATATCCTGCACAGGGGCTGCGTCCGCATCGGCCTGGGCATCCTCCTGGGAGCCGTCGGCGTCCTCGGCACGTGGTACCTCCGCGATCCCGCCGCACAGTGGACGTTCCCCCCCAGAGCGGATGGCACGAACCTCTGGAACTACGCGCTGCAACTCTGGGACGCCGTCCCCCCGCAAGTCCGATCCTTCGGTCCCATCGCCTGCGGTGCCGGGCTGGCTTCGGGCCTGGTCATCGGCGCGTTCCTCCCGCGTCTGGCCATGGCGCTCTTCTACAGCCTTATCGGCACCTGCATGATCGCCGGTCTCGGGTCGCTGGCCGCCAATCAGCTTCGCCCCGAGCTGCTGAACACTGTCCCCCAAGACCCCACCGCGCAGTTGATCATGCTTGCCGGCCTGGTCGCGTTCGGAGCCGCCGTTCAATGGTGGTTCTCGCCGCGCGCCAAACGGCCCAAGCCTGTTGAGCCGGTGAAGAACGAGATCAAACCGCTTGCCAACAAAGGAGATGGGTCCGCTCCTCGCCCAAACCCATAGACAGCCATGATCGTTATCCTTGCTGCCGCAACCCCCAACGTCCACGCTGGCACCACCCCGTTCCAGCCCATCACCCGCTTCCCAGGCCAAGGCGACCTCATCAACTGGTGCCATGATATGTCGATCGGCACCGGCATCCTCCTGCTGATCATGGGCGCCGTCTATCTCCTCTACGGCTGGTCGATGTTCAAGTGGCTCGTCACCATCAACGCGGGCATCATCGGCGGCTGCATCGGCGCCGCCGTCGGACAGCGCTACGGGTATCCCCTGGCCATCGGCACCCTCTGCTGCATCGTCGCGGCGTCGATCACCCTCCCGCTCATGAAGTGGGCCGTCGCCGTCGTGGGCGGCATCTGCGGCGCCCTCGTGGGCGCGGCCATCTGGCGAACCGCCGGCCTCGAACCCAACCTCGCCTGGGCCGGCGCCATGACAGGGCTCGTCGGCTTCGGAATGCTCTCGTTCATCCTCTTCCGCGGAAGCATCATCATGTACACGAGCCTGCAAGGCGCCATGATGCTCATCCTCGGGGTCCTGGGACTCATGTTCAAACACCCCGACTTCATCCCACGGGTCACTCAGACCATGACTACCCAGCCCTTCGTCCTCCCTATCGCTGTCTTCATCCCGGCCATCCTTGGGCTGATCTACCAGCAGACCCACGCCGGCGGCTCAGCTGGCGGCGGCCCCGCTCCGGCCAAGAAGTAGCTTCCTCGCACATCACTCAACGCCCCTGCAGGGAACTCCCTGTCTGCGCCGTCGTCAAATGAGCGCATACAAGGAGTTGCCATGTCACGTCCGCCTCACCGGCCCGTCGTTTGGCGCCCGTTCGTCCTCGCCGCCTGCTGCCTGGCTTTCCTCTCCCCACAGGCGATGGCCCTGATCGAAGTCGGGCGCGGCAACAGCCCCGTCCCTGACGGTCCCTGGCCCGACGGCACCCTTCAAGTCGCCAACCTCAAGTCGCGCATCGGCTGGTGGGAAGGGCCGCCCTTCGGCGGGGGCCACCGCGAGTTCCTCTACCGCGGCGACACGGCCGCCCTCAACGAGGCTCTCAAAGCCTTTGGCCAGATCCGCACACCCGTCCTCGATCTGTTCGTCCACGACGGCATCAAGGACAGCACCTTCCTTAAAGACCCCAAGGACCCCAAGGCAGACACCCGCGCCGATTGGACCTTCGACGTCTGGATCCCCGCCTCCTGGCACAGGCTCTACAACAACCCCAAAGGCGTCTTCGCGAGCGAGCAGCCCGAGTTCCGCAGGCCCGTCGATCCCCCTCGCATGCACGTCTACCTGGGCCGCGGAACCATTGCCTGGGAGCAGGTCAAAGTCCCCCCCACCGTCCGCCTCACTGACCGCCGCGCAATCGCGAAGGACCAACCCCCCGCCGGGCTCGTCGCCGGCGCTGTCTATGACATGGCCACCGGCAAGACCATCCCCAAGGCACAGGTCACCCTCGGCAAACTCAACGAACAAGGCCAGTGGGAGAAGGTCGCAGAAGCCCAAAGCGCCGATGACGGCCGCTTTGAGATCACCAAAGCCCCCGAGAATTCCCGCCGCCTCACCATCGCCGCCGAAGGCTATGCCCCGCGAAGCGTGGACCTGGAGCAGTTGTCGCCCGGCAGGTTTGAAGCCGTGAGCGTGGAGCTTTGCGCGGTTGCCCAACTGACAGGCACCGTCACGGATGACGACGGCAAGCCCCTCGAGACTGTGAGGGTCCGCGCCGACAGCGTCATGGGCATCGACGGCCGCGGCTATGCCGCATCCGGCCGCAACGAAGCGGTCACCGACGCGCAAGGGCGTTTCGAGCTTGTCGGCCTGCCGACCGGATTCACCCAGCTCCGCTTCATCAAGAAAGGCTTCTACACCCGCGGCCCGGTGTTCGAGATCCATGAGGCGCCCAAAAAGGACTTGACTTTCCGCATGAGCGGGACCGCCACCGTCCGCGGCAAAGTCATCGACAAGAACGGCAAACCCCTCGTGGGCACCGTCATCAACGTCAACCCGCAAGGCGAATCCATCGGCAAATGGGGCGGCAGCAAGTACACCCACCCCGATGGCACCTTCGAGTTCACCGACGTCCCGCCCGGCGTCTATTACGTGTCCACGGACCCCATGGCTGACATGGCCAAGAATAACCCCAACGCCAAGAAGGCAACCCTGACCCCCGGCATGACGGTGGAGGTGGAGCTCGTGGGGCGGTGACGTGCGCGGAGCAGGTGCATGTCGAGCCCAGCGCCGGCGTCTCGGTTGCCGTTAAACCAGCCAGGAGAAACGATTTGCGCGACATATAGAATGCCGGATCGCAGTACCAGCGTGCCCCATGTCGACCACCGAGCTGAATCAGCTCGTTTTGGGGCCCGGGGATGGGGGGAGTGCTGCGGCGAACCGTCCCGAAGGGGCACCCCAATCGGGTCGGGTAGTCGGCGCGGAGATGCTCCCGGTTCTTGCGGGAATAGTCTGGGGCATGTGGTCTTGGACTGTCACTCATATCTGGCGATTGGCGGATGGTGCAGAGGACCGATGCTGATCGCTGAGTATGCAGTGCGCTCCGGGCCAAGGGCGAACTTCACCCGCTCCGAGCGGCGGCTAGGGGCTATCCCGTATCGCCCCTGCATGAAGAACTTGGCGAGGTTCGGACGATAGTAAATATAGGGCACGGCGTAAGACTGGGAGTGACCAACGCGGCCCAAGGCCCCGGAGGTTCTGGGATGATCGTGCAAATACTGGCGCGCGTGGCAAAACTGCTTGACTTTCACCGCGGAGGGTGTAGAGTTGTGATTGTGGGCGGCACCGGAGTGTGTGCGCTGCGATTGCGCGCCATATCCCTTTTGTCCGGTGTGGCGGTGTCCTCTTCATTTGGGGACGCCGAGGCGGAACAGGTTTCGGCGCGGGTCCACGCACAGGGAGACTGGGTGTCAGCGCGTAGTTTGGGATGGCACAGCGAAGCTCTTAGTGATTGGGAGTATCGTATGGGAGCGGCTGGATTGCAGGCATCTGTGTTGTGCGCTTGCTGTCTTGCTGGCTGACACAAAGTAGCAGGGAGCACGACCATGAGCGTCATGTTGACTCCGATCGAGGTTACAGAGAAATCTGAGGAGTTTGCGCAGCTGATGGAGAAGGCTCGCGGGTGCCTTGGCATTGCCTTTCCCGATTTGTCGAGCGAGACGGGGATTTCCCCAGATTGACTCGCAGTCCTGTCGATGGGCAAAACGGTGTTGCGTTCTCCGGAACTCCAGGTGTTGGCTTTGCTCCTCGGTATTCCACTGGATCGGCTATTCCCGCTGGAGATTGATGAGGGAGAGATCCACAGCGCGTTCGAGGCGCTCCAGGAGTGCGAGACGGGGATGGTTGCTGCTACGGGTGGGATGGATGAGAAGAACGCACAGATAGATCAATGCGCCTTCGAACGGGCAGTGGTGCACCTACATCATTGTGCGGAATGCCTGAGAAAGTTTCCCGCCTAAGGGGGATTCGGGTCCCGTCGGATTTTTTCGCGCATTCGGTTCTATCTGGAGGAGCTATGGCAGGCCAGGGATTGGGGTTTCCGCAAGTCGTTGATAAAAAGGTCCCCGAGCGAGCGTTGGAGCGAGTGAAGTTCTTCCTGTGGAAGGCGAGGGCGCACGGGTTAAGGCCGAGCGACCTCCATGTGACCGGACATCTCTTCACGGCAATCAGGGCAGGGGCTCAGATTACAGGTATCATGCCCGTTGGGAAGGCCGTGCTCTTGGGGTACAAATCATGGCTGGCCCAATCCGGCGGCTATCCGATCATAGCTGTGACGGCGGAGTTATATTCTGAGACGGCAAAAGCACCGGGTGGGCAGGCACGCGCGCAGTCTCTCCTGCTGGCGATAACAGCTCATGAGGCCGGGCATGAGCTTATGCGGCCTCCCGAGAAGCCTCGGAAGTTCGTGACCAAGAGCGCCTCTCTTATACTTGCAGAGCCAGAAACATTAGAGAGCGAAGAGGAGGCGTGGCTGTTTGCGGGGTTTTTGCGCGCTTTTGTTTTAGCAGATGTTGCCGGACAGAGGCAGCCGGATACTGCACCCAATTATGTCTGAGGGCAGAGTGTTGTGACGGGCGTACTGCGTTTACAGGAGTGAATCGGAAACAGCAGTCAGATAGCCCAGGGTTCTCCGTGGCACTTTGCTCCCATGTAGTCCAAGGCGGCGCACAGGCGTCATGGTCCCAAGAGTACACGGGCCTTGGTCAGTACCACTTCGGCTCCTTCTTCCAATCGCGGTTCTTGTCCCTCCCGTATTCCGCGACCCGCGGCCGGCGCTCGCGCAAGCGCAGCGAGTCGAAGCCCAGCCAATACCCGCTGGAAAGATGCGCTTTCCCCGTGCATTCCAGCCGTAGCGTATAGTTGCCTGGTTCAGGCCAGAAGTCCAGCAGCGGGAACTCGGCCACGTCCGTCTCGGGCGAGTAGAGGTTCATCGGCTCGCCAAGCTTCACGCCGTTCAGATACGCCTGGTAGATGCCGAAGTCGTACGGCGTGGTCAGCTTGAGCACCAGCCGCCGCGGCTCCTTCTTCTTCACCTCGAACAGAATCTCAACCCACGCGTCCTTCGCGTCGGTCGGCCGATAAAGAAGCTGCGCCCGATCCGTCCAGAGGTTCCCGTTCTGAACGACCGCCGCGCCCGCCCCATGATATTTCGCATCTGAAAACTCGCTGGCCTTCACGATGAGGTCCAGCCCCGGCAGCTTGCCCTGGGCCACCGGCGGGATCGCCGCAAATCGCTTCGCCGGGCCGATCTGATACCAGAAGGCCACCGTCGCGTAATCGTCTTCGCGATCGTTCCAACTGTCGTGCCTGCCCTGCGGATTCTCATCCACGGGAATCCACCCGAAGTGTTCGAACGTCACGCGAATGCGATTCCGAGAAACGATCGGGTTGGCCACGTGCCATCGGTAGGCGGTCATGTGGTTCCCGAGGCCCCCCCACGACTCCGTGTAGGGCACGCCGAAGTACGGGAAGAGACATTTCCGCAGGCCCCACGCACACAGGAAGTGGTCCTCCGTCGCCGTGCCCCAGATGGACGGAATCCTCTCGCCGTCGATGTAGATTCTCTCATCGCCCTCCCCGAACCACTCGGGGCTGCGCGTCCGCACCGAGAGCACCGTCCCCACGTAATGCCCTTTCCCCTCGGCATCGAGCACCAGATAGTCGCGCCCCTTCTGCACCGGATACTCCTGGCGATACTGCGTACAGAAGTACGGCGTATCCGCGGGCAGCTCCACCATAGATTGCCAGTCAATGTTATAATACAGCAGCGTAAGGTCCTTGTCGCTGTCGTTCGTGATCTCGATGCGGGTCGACCTGGCAAACGGCATCGGCCAGAAACAGTTGTACGCGGCCCCGTTCTCAACCTGCACCGGAATGCTCTTCACTTCGAGATGTTTCCCGAAACCCGCCGCGAAAAAGTCGCCCGCCGGCGCCTCCACGTCCGGCTTCTCCCGCCCGTCCCAGTACATGCGGATGATGATCTCCTGCGGATCGGCCGCCCCTTTCGGCGCCCACGGATGCGGATGCGGCCCCAGAAACGTCAGCCAGATGTGCCGGATGATCCCCGGCGCCTTCAGGTCGGCCAGAACATGCGACTGCTCCGGCCGCACCGTGCGGTTGTTTGCGTTCGAGTTCGGGTCCGGCTGCCCGTCGGGCAGCCTCCCCGTCGACGTGCTCCGCATGCTCCACCCCGCACGCGGCCGACAAATATCCGATAAACCATCCTGCGTCAACGCCACTTGGGAAATGCCCAAGAGCACAATGAATGCGATGTGTCTCATGAAGGACCTCCGTGGTTTCCGGCCTCCATCTTATCCCCCCTGGGCTGTTCCCGCAGCCGTTGATGGTAAGATGCCCGCCGCCAAGGAGACCCTCGGTCATGGACCCCATCGAGACATTCACGGGCTTCACCCCCAACACCCTCCGCTTCTTCGGCCAGCTCAAGCGCAACAACAACAGGGCATGGTTCACCCTCCATAAACACGAATACCTTACGCACGTGATGCGCCCCGCCATGGCCTTTGTCGTTGACATCGGCCCCGTCCTCGGGCGGATGTGCCCCGGGATCGTGGCCGACCCCACGAGCGGCGGCTCCATCTTCCGCATCTACAAAGACACTCGTTTCTCGAGGGACAAGGACCCCTACAAGACGCACCTCGGCATCTTCTTCTGGCAAGGGCCCGGGAAAAAGCTCGACCGCCCTGGGTTCTACTTCGAACTCGACAACGCCGGCATACGCCTTTGCTACGGCTGGTACCTGTTCCCGCCGCCCATCCTCAAGGCCTATCGCCAGGCCGTCGCCGACGACCGGCGCGGCCGTGACCTCCTCAACGGGATCCGGAGAGTCCGGGGATCCGGCGTGACGGTGGGCGGCCAACACTACAAACGGCTCCCGCGCGGCTGGTCCCTGACAGGCCCCCGCGCCGACCTCATGCGACACAACACCCTCTACACCGAATTGGACTGCCGCCGGCCCAGCGAACTCTTCTCCTCCAGCCTGATCACTTACTGCGCCAGACAGTGGAAGCGCTCCATGCCCCTCCACCGCTGGGTGCAGCAACTCTTCGCTCAATAGCACGCCACGCACGCCCAACCTCATGTTCCAACGCGATCCCTCCAACATGCTCCTTCGCCGCCTGCTGCAACTCGACCGCCCAGTCCCCAGCCATACGCCCGAGACGTTCAACGCCGAAGTGGAACGCAACTACCGCTGGAACTTCGCCGTCAATCTGCTCGACGGCGCCAGCTTCTCCTTCGGCTCCAGCTTCCTCTCCGCCGCCACCATCGTGCCCCTGTTCATCAGCAAGCTCACCGACAGCCACTACGCCATTGGGCTGGCCGCCACCATCGCCCAGGGCGCCTGGTTCCTCCCGCAACTGCTCACGGCCAATTTCGTCGAGCGACTTCCGCGGAAGAAGCCCGTCGTCGTGAACCTCGGCCTCTTCCTCGAACGGCTGCCCATGGCGTTCATCGTTCTCGCCGCCATTCTCGCATGGCGATGGCCCCTGTTGGCACTGATCGTTTTCCTCCTCGCGTATGCCTGGCACAACCTCGGCGCCGGCGTGGTCGCCACCGCCTGGCAGGACCTCATCTCGCGCTGCTTCCCGGTGCAACGCCGGGGCCGATTCCTCGGCAGCACTCTCTTCCTCGGCTCCGCCACCGGCGCCATCGCCGCCGTTTTCTCCGCCTGGGTGCTCGACCATCTGCCCTTCCCCACCAGTTTCCTCTGCGCGTTTCTGCTGGCCGCTTTGTTCACGGGGGCCATCAGTTGGTTCTTCCTCGCACTGACCCGTGAACCCGTCCGGCCACGAACCTCTCCCCCCAACACTCACGAACAGCACGTGGCCGAGCTTCTCCGAATTCTGCGCCACGATCTGAACTATCGCCGGTTCCTCATCGCCCGCGTAACCCTTGCGCTTGGCGCGATGGGCAGCGGCTTCCTCGCCGTCGCCGCCGTCCAGCGATGGAACCTCCCCGACAGCGTCGTCGGCATCTACACCGCCGTGTTTCTCGCCGGCCAGACGATCGGCAACCTCGTCTTCGGACATCTCGCTGACCGCACCGGCCACAAAATCTCGATCGAGATCGCCGCCCTGATGGCCGCCGCCTCCTTCGCCACCGCCTGGGTCGCCCCTTCGCCGGCGTGGTTCCATCTGGCCTTCGCGTTGGCCGGCGGGAGCATGGGCGCCATCACCGTTTCCGGGCTGCTCGTCGTCCTCGAGTTCTGCTCGCCCGAGCGAATCCCGACCTATACCGGACTAACTAATACCGCCATCGGCCTGATCAGCGTCGCCGCGCCATTGGCCGGCGCGGCGCTGGCACGCCGCAGCTACGCGTGGCTCTTCGCCGCCAGCGCGGCCATCAGCCTCGTGGCCTTCCTCCTCCTACGCTGCTATGTCCGCGAGCCGCGACACATCCCGCCACCCCCCATGACAGCGCTCTCCAAGCCATGATCGTTCCGTCGCGCTTTTTGGCCGGACCCCAACACCCTCATCGCCCCGCTTCCAGCCGCCTCTGCCGGCGCCGTTCAGCCTCCGCGTATCGCCGTTTCTCATCATCCGTCTGCGGAATTACGGGCACGATTCCCACGGGCCTGAGGTTCTCATCCAGCGACACAAACGTGAAGTAGGCCGTGAAGATATGTCTTCGCTGAAGGGTCTTGAAATCCTCCACGAACGCTTTGAGCCCCACTTCCATGCTTGTTCGCCAGACCCGATTTACCGCTGCCTGGAAAACGAGGATATCCCCGCGCCGGGCCGGCGCCAGGAACCTCACCGAATCGATGGCCAGGGTCACACATTCCCGCCCCGCATGGCGATGCGCCACGACCGCCGCCACTTTATCCGCCATTTCCAGGACCCGCCCGCCGAAGAGCGTGCCATAGGCGTTCAGGTCGTTGGGGAAGACGATCGCCGTCTGATCATGGAGCGCCGACGCCGAGACCGGCTTGCCGGTGAGTTGGTCTGACATGAACCCCACCGTTACCCCGCGCCGATGGCCGCGTCAAGCACGACGAGGCACTGCTCCACCCTCGCCCCCCGCGTTCCTTTGCCGCACCGACCCTTCGCCTCACCTCCCCCTCTCTCTTACAAACTCCGCAATATTCTTTTCCTCCTGCTCCTCCCATTTCCTGCGCTTGGTCATCATCTTCTCGTACTTGGCCAGATCCCGCGGATTCATGCACTCCGTGTACGACCCGAGATACGGCACCAGCAGATCAATCCAGCACGAGAACAGATCCATCTCCTCGCCCGTCAGCTTCACCTCATAGTGCCCCTCGCGCAGCAACCCGATCAACTTGCTCTGCGTCGACCCCGCATGATACGGCGGCAGCATGTTCGGCTCCGACTGCGCGTTGATCCAGTTGGCCACCCGCCGATTCGCCAGCGAACGATACGCCGGGCTCCAGAACCCCGGCCCACCCCTCAAGCTGAACGCTGGCTTCACCTCCGCCCCGACGACCGCCGCCCCATTTTCCGCCGGCCCCTCCACCCACTCGCTCGAAAACTCCGGGAGCTTCCCCCGCGGGTCCACCAGCCACGACGGATCGCTCACGAAGTGGCAACTCACACACTTCGCATCCAGGATCGGCTGAATCTCCTTCCGGAAGCTGAACCCCCTCACGCCGCCCTTCGGCTCGGCCAGTTCCTTCGGCCCGGCCTTCATCGCCATCGTCAGCTTCCCCGAAGGAGGCGCGCTGTTCTTGTTCTCATGACACCCCACGCACGACAGGCTCTCCCCCGGCTGCAACGTCGCCCAACTCCGCATCGTCTGCACCGCGTGGTTGTTCTCGTCCAGCGCCTGGAAGTACACCGGCGTCTTGGCCGGCACGATGAAACACGCCGACCCGTCCTCGTGCACCGGCGTCGTCCCCAGCACGATTTTGACGTCCCACGTCCCCTCGATCGATATCGGCGTGCTGATCAACGCCCCTCCCGCCGGCCCCGAATTCGTGTTTGAATTGATCGCCGCCGCCCGATACTCCAACGCCACCACGCGGAGGCTCTTGATCGCTCCGCGCTTCACTCCGGTGAGCCCCGGGCCGTCGTAAATGTCCTGCATGTACACCGTGCCGGTCTTCTTCCGATGATCGACGATGCTCGGCCGCGCCGGCGGCACAGGCCGCGCGCACAGCGGAATCGGCTGATTGCACGAAATCGCCGCTTCCGCCGCCAGCAGCTCCCGCCGCCCGTCGATGTCCATGTAATACACCCCGAACGGCAGGCTTGACCGGGCCGGCTTGAATGTCACAAGAAATTGCGTATCGCTCAACGGATACGGATACTGAAACTGGTCCCCGCTCTGGCCATACGAATCGATCCGCTCCGCCCGCGTCTTTCTCACCGGCGCCACAAGCTGCACCCCGCTGTTTTCCTGCCTCCCGCGCGCCGGGTCCACCATCGCCAGCCACCCCTTCTGCAGGCTGTGGTGCCCCGAGAGAATCCCCACCACGCGATCGCTCCCCGGCAACCCGCGCGCGTGCAGAATCGAAGTCGGAAACCACGAGTTGTTCCCGTAAAACTCCGTCTGCCCCGTGCCGTCCGGGTACATCTGAAACAAACCCTGCACGAAGATCTGCCCGCGGTCGCTGTACTCCCAGCGCGTGTAGATCACCCTTCCATCGCTCATCACGGTTGGAAAATTCGTATGCACCTGGTCGACACCCAGCCGCCGCAGGTATCTCCCATCCAGCCCACAGGTGTACATATTGCTCACTTCCGTCCACCAGCAATCCACCGCCTGCACGGACCGCGTCGAGCTGAAAATCAGATCCCCGTTCGGCAGATACTGCCCCTCATAATCCGCAAACCCCAGCTCCGACGTGATCTGCCGGATCCTCCCGTCGGCCGCCGTCATCTCATACAGGTGATAATCATCCTGCCGATCCGATTTTTTCCATGAGAAGAGGATGCGCTGGCCATCCCACGACACATCCGGATCGCGAATCACTCCCTTCCGATCATCCATCAGCGTTCTGACCTTCCCCCACACCCCCTCCATCTCCAAGACACACAAACTCGTCCCCGGCCGGAAGTGCCGCTCATTCGCAGCATCCGACAACCCCTCCGTATACGCATAATGCGACCCCCCCAGGTCATAATGCTTCGTAAAAACCAGCTTCGCCAGCTTCGCCGCCCACGGCTTGAGCCGCGTCTGCCGCCGCATCAGACACGCCCGCCGGTACAGCTCGACCCACCGCGCATCCCCCCCCGCCGCGATCGTCTGGTTCAACCGCTCGACTTCTCTCTGCAGCCCTTCCCCCGCCGGCCCCAGTTCGCTGACAACCTTCGCAATCGCCTCCACGTTCAACGCCCCACCGCCATACACCCCATCCTGCATCGCCCAATCCAGCTCTACATGCACGCGGTTCACCTGTTCTGCCGGGAAATCGCGAGCCAATGAGCGGATGATCTCCTCCGCGCACCGGTCATAGTCCAAGACCGTGTTCTTCTGTGTCGCACCCGCCGCGCGCGATGCCTGCATAGACGCTTCGAAGCTCGTCGCCGCCGTCGCCTTCCTCACATACTCCGGCCGATACCCCTCGGCCCACGCGGACCCGGCAAGCAGCAATAACACCATGGCCGACGGCACCCTTCGCATCCGCACCACCTCTCCACTTTCTACCATACACTCCCCCGCTCGTTATCGCATTGTGCCCCGGCATACGCTTCCCTCCCGTCCCTTCCCTCGACTATGATGCCCCCAACCCGAGGTGATACATGAAAGCTCTCGCCGTGCGATTCGTTCTGCCTACGCTTCTTCTGGCCCTTTGCGGCGCGCCTCTGCTCGCCGAGGACTGGCCACGCTTCCGCGGCCCCACGGGCCAGGGCATCTCCGCCGAAACCAACCTCCCCACCCAATGGTCCGCCACCGAGAACATCGCCTGGAAAACCCCGATCCCCGGCCAAGGCTGGTCCAGCCCCATCGTCGCCGGCGACCGCGTCTTCGTCACCACCGCCGCCGACAACGGCATCTCCTGCCGCGTGCTCTGCCTCGACCGCAAGACCGGCCAGATCCTCTGGAACAAGGAAGTCTTCCAGCAGACCCTCAAACGCAAGGAAGGCAAGAATTCCTTCGCAACTCCCACGCCCGTCACCGATGGCTCGCTTGTCTACGCCGTTTTTTGTGACGGCTCCATCGCCGCCCTCGACTTCGCCGGCAACATCGTCTGGACCTACCGCGAGTACAAGTACTACTCCCAGCACGGCCTGGGCAATTCGCCCATTCTATACGAAAACCTGCTCATCATGTGCTACGACCCCTCCAATGAAACCGGCGACAAACAGGTCGGCTGGAAAATCCCCTGGGATAAAGCCCTGCTCCTGGCCCTCGACAAGAAAACCGGCCAGGAAAAATGGCGCGGCAAACGCGGCCTCTCCCGCATCGCACACGTCACCCCCGTCATCATCCGCGACAACGACAAGCCGCTCATGATCAGCGCCGCCGGCGATACCGTCCAGGCCCATGACCCCAACACCGGCGACCTGATCTGGCGCATCTACGGCCAAGGCGAAGGCCTCGTCCCTTCACCCGTCGTCGGCGACGGCCTGGTCTTCTCGCCCTCCGGCTTCGAAAAACCCACGATCCGCGCCATCCGCCTCGGCGGCGTTGGCGATGTCACCAAAACCCACATCGCCTGGGAACAGACCGCCCACGTCCCCATGCTCTCCTCCTTCGTCTTCGCCAATCATCTGCTCTTCACCATTAAGGAAGATGGCTTCGCCATGTGCCTCGACCCCAAGACCGGCAAGCCCCTCTGGCAACAGCGCATCGGCGGCAATCACTGTGCCTCGCCCATTTTCGCCGACGGGCGCATTTACTTCCTCTCGGAACAGGGCGAATCCACCATCATCGAAGCCGTCCCCGAGTTCAAACTCATCGCAAAAAACTCCATCAACGAAACCTGCCAGGCCTCGTTCGCGGTATCACAGAAGCAGCTCTTCATCCGCTCCGACCGAAACCTGTTCTGCATCGGCAAGTGAGTAATCCCACTGCATCGTCGTTCACAGGAGCTGCGCAGAGTCCGGGACCGAGCCCGAGAAACCCTTCCGCTCGCTGACGATCGTACCGGCTCGGTCGCAGACGATTCTCCTGCCCCCCTCCTTGCTCGTAGCGTCTCCATCCATGTTTGCCCTCTCGCCACCATTGCCTGCCGCATTCCTCTCTCGCATAATAGCGCGTCGTCTGATCGCCACTCCCTCACTGGAGGCGTTTCATGCCCTGCCCCATCATCCTCGCCAACGCCGGCACGCCTCTGATGTGGGCAAGCATGCTTCACATGCTCATCGGCAACGCCGTCCTCGGCGCCATCGAAGCCCGCATCCTCACCCAGTTCTTCAAAGCCCCCGCCGGCAAAACCATGGGCCTCATGATCCCCGCCAACTACGTCTCTGCCTTCCTCGGCAGCTTTCTCATCAACACCACGCTCGTCCAATCCGTCCCCCTCAACCTCTACAACGCCTGGCGATTCATCTGGCTCATGGTCGCCGCCATGTATTACCTCACCCTCGCCATCGAATGGCCCTTCATCGCTTTCGCCTTCCGCGGCACCAGCCGCGCCCTCCGCAAGAGCATCATCTCCTCCCTCACCGTCCAAACCGCCACCTACGTCCCCCTCTTCCTCTGGTACTACCTCGCCAGCGGCGTCTCCCTCTACACCACCATGAACATCGTCCCCCTCTCCGACATCTCCCTCCCCCAGAACGTCCACCTCTACTACATCTCCCCCACCGACGGCTCCGTCAAATCCCGCTCCCTCACCAACCCCCCCGAACAAACCCTCTTCGACCTCAAATCCCGCAACAAAGACGACCGCCTCTTTGTCCAGAAATCCCCCGACAACCCCACCACCTGGGACCTCTTCGCCCGCCTCGAAACCGAGCAGTACGACAAGCCCAACCTCGTGCTCATCAGCAAATCCTTCACCACCTCCGCCGCCCCCGATTTTCGCAGCACCATCGATAAGCCGAGCATCGGGAGCACCGACATGAATTTCGGCCCCGCCGCCTCCTTTGCCTCCGCCCACCCTGGTCCCTGGTACTTCTCTTCCGGCTACTGGCCCGTCGAAGGCCTCTTCGCATCCAACTCCACCACCGACGCACGCTTCGCATTCTCCCTCGAAACCCCCTTCGCCGCATGGCGCATCCGCAACGCCACCCACCTGCCCTCCGACCACCTCATTTTCCAACTCGGCGACAACCAGATCTGCATCCTCGACCCCGCCACGAAGAGAATCGCCCTCATCACCCAGGCCCGCGGCCCCATCGTCACCCTCACCACCCCCACCTCCACCCGTCCCGCCATCACCCGGCCGACCGAGTGATCGTGTAGAGCCCCCGCATCCTCTCTCCTCACGCCCGATGCTCCGCCCACGAACGACGAGGAATCGCCAAACGGGCCCAATTCCCTTCGACCTCCTTCGGCAATCAAAAACCTAGACACCCCCCGCCCGCCCCTATATTGTCACCCCCATCACCGACCCATCCTCCATTTCCCGTTGGCTCACCTACCGCCAGAACGAGATCGACGGCGCGGCCACTTACCGCACCATCGCCGACCTCGAATCCCAGCCTCAGCTCAAGGAGCTCTACTCGCGCCTGGCCCAGAGCGAAGAAGATCACATCGCCTTCTGGGAGAGAAAGCTCACGGAAGCCGGCGCAGCTTTCCCGCCGCCAAGGCCCGCCCTCCGCGCTCGCATTCTCATTTCTCTGGCCCGCCGCTTCGGCCACAGCTTCATCGTCCCGACCTTGGCCATGCACGAGCAATCCGCCCGCAACGAGTACGACGACCAGCCCGAGGCCCGCGAAGCCAGACTCTCCAACGCCGAACACTCCCACGCACGCCTGCTCAGCACCATCGCCTCCGCACAGCAATCCGGCATGGAAGGCGGCATCCTCGCTCGCATCGAAGGCCGACACCGCTCCATCGGGGGCAACGCCCTCCGTGCCGCCGTCCTCGGCGCCAATGATGGCCTCTGCTCCACTCTTTCCCTGATCATGGGCGTCGCCGGCGCTGGTCAATCCTCGCACAACGTCCTCATCGCCGGCCTCGCTGGCGTCCTCGCGGGCGCCTGCGCCATGGCCATGGGCGAATGGCTCTCCGTCCAAAGCTCCCGCGAACTGGCCCAGCGCCAGCTCGCCGTCGAAGAGGCCGAACTCCGCGAAGCCCCCGAAGAGGAACGCGGCGAGCTCGCCCTCATCTATCAGGCGAAAGGCCTCCCTAAAGCCGAAGCCGAGTCCCTCGCCGCCAGGCTCATCGCCGACCAGTCCACAGCGCTCGACACGCTCGCCCGCGAGGAGCTCGGGCTCGACCCCACGGAGCTCACCGGCTCCGCGTGGGAAGCCGCCATCGCCTCCTTCTGCCTCTTCATCGTCGGCGCCATCGCGCCGATCTGCCCCTTCATCTTCCTGCAAGGGGAAACCGCCGTCATCACCAGCGTCTTGGCCTCGGCCGTCGCGCTTTACCTCATCGGCTTCGCCATCACCCTCATGACGGGCCGATCGGTCCTGTTCACGGGCACCCGCCAGGTCCTCATCGGCCTCGCCGCCGCCGCCATCACCTTCGGCATCGGCCACCTCATCGGCATCTCCATCGGATGACCCCATGACCCCCATCACCACCATCATCTTCGACTGGGGCGGGGTGCTGATCGACGATCCGGCGCCGCTGCTGCTGTCGGTGTTTTCGCGGACGTTGACGGCCGTGTTGCCCGCATTCCTCAGGTTGCACCCGCATCTCGTTGACCCGGTCAGAGAGGAACCGATCTCCCAAAACCCGGTCCTGGGAAAGCGTGTGCTCCGCAAGCGAGGGGTGACACTGCCAACTCATGGGCCTTGCCGAACCGCTCTAGCGAAGAGACAATGACGTGCGGGAGCAATTGTCGGACGCCCGGTTGGGTGTATGATGTGCCATACGGATCCTCGCAACTATGGGTGTGGGCAACGTCTAATGAGGTGCTTCTATGCCCGAGCCGTCAAAAATGGAAAAGGTCTGGCACATGCTGCAACGGCTGATTGTGGCGTCACCCGGCGGGTTGCCGTACCTGGGCCCGGCATATACGCAGATACGCGCCGACGCTGACGCGGCAGACATCAAGTATCTGCTTGGCGCACTGAAGGCGATGAATGCCGAGCAAACGAGGGAATTGGCTACCCTCATGCACGCGACCGAAGATCAGATCAAGTCGCTGATGGTGAAGATTGAGGGGGCGCCGATTCCTCCTGCCCAAACGAGAATGGTGGCCGTCATCCCAACCGGGGGCCGCGGTGGAGCTATGTTCCCGATAACCTCGGTTATGCCTAAGTGCCTCGTGTACATCGACGATCGCCCGATGCTCCAGATAATCCTCAATACGTTTCTCCCTTTCAAACATGTCATTAAGAAGGTGATAGTTGTGACTCGCAGTTTCACGCGGGCTATCCGCGAGAGCATCCGCCAGGGAGGCTACGGGGATTTCGTCGACTGTCGCGAGATAGACAAGCAGGTGCCGGGCGCATTGCTGGACCTTCAAGGGGAACTGCAAGACGGCCCGTTCTTGCTCCACTACAGCGATATCCTCATTCCCGGCATCGACTGGGCACATGTCAAGCGCCGCTACGACGAGTCGCGTGAACTGAAAGGCACAGCGGCCATGCTGCTCTGCAGCTCCTACTATCGGATCGGGATCGGCGTGATCACGGAAAACGTCCCGGAGCTCCTCGGGTCGTTCGACGAGAAGCCGGTGCATATGCGGAGCAATGCCTTGGCCAACCTCGGCGTGGGGGTGTTTGCGCCCCTTACGCTAGGCTACCTGCGGAACGACGACGAAGGCATCTTCGAGAAATCGCTCAGCCGTCTGCTTGGGAATAACCAGAAGGTTGCCCTCTACCGGGTCGCGGAATGGGAGCACGTTCACGAGTTACGGGACCTGTACGACGTCCAGAAGAAGCACGGGGCGATTCCGTGATGACGACATGAGACGCCCTGCCTACACCTCGATCACCCGGGAGGAATTGCCCCACGTTGGCTCCCACGCTCAGGTTTTTCGACGGCATCCGCTCCCTTGCCGCCTGCCTGCTTTGGTCGCTGAGGATTTCAGGCTGCGAGGAAGGCCCGGCCCGTGCATAATCCTTCGCACTTTTTACACGGAGTTTCTCATGTTCCGGATTCTCTTTCTCTTCACGATCGCCGGGACCCTCATCGGCTCCAGCAGCCACGGTGCCGAGAGCGCCCCCGAAAGGATTCCCGTCATCCTCGACACCGACATCGGCGACGACATCGATGACACCTGGGCACTCGCCTTCCTCCTCAAGAGCCCCGAAATCGACCTCAAGCTCGTCGTCGGCGACAACTACAAAGCCCTCTATCGCGCCAGAATCATCGCCAAGTTCCTCCAGGCCGCCGGCCAAACCGACCTCCCCGTCGGCATCGGCCTGAAACCCGAAGACAAAGCCGGCGGCGGGCAGTCCAAATGGGTCGAAACCTACGACCTGGCGTCCTACCCCGGCAAAGTCCACCCGGACGGCGTCCAGGCGATCATCGACACCATCATGTCCTCCCCCACCCCCGTCACGCTCCTGGCCATCGGCCCCGTCCCTAATCTGGCCGAAGCCCTCCGCCGCCAGCCCGATATCGCCAAGCGAGCGCGCTTCGTCGGCATGCACGGCGCGGTCCGCAAAGGCTACGACGGCAACCCCAAGCCCGCGGCCGAATACAATGTCAAGCAAGATGCTAAATCCTGCCAGGCCGTCTTCACCGCCCCATGGGACATGACCATCACCCCCCTGGACACCTGCGGCCTCGTCCGTCTCAGAGACGCCAAGTACGCCAAGGTCCGCGACAGCAACGACCCCATCGCCAAAGCCCTCATCGAGAACTACCGCATCTGGTGCGGCAACGATCCCAAGCGTGCCGATTCTGGCTCGTCCATCCTTTTCGATACCGTCGCCGCTTACCTCTGCTTCTCCAACCAGCTTCTGAAAATGGAGCAACTGAGCATCCGCGTCACCGACGACGGCATGACCGTCATCGACCCCCAGGGCAAGCCCATGAACGTCGCCACCTCGTGGAGCGACATGGCCGCCTTCGAGGACCTGCTGGCCCAACGCCTAGCCAACCCGTAGACAACTGCCGCTTCAGTACAACACCTTTTTCCCCAACTTCCGCCTGATCACCTGCATCTGTCCGAGGTGCATCATCAGGTGCGTATTCAGCATCAACACCACATGCCCCACCGTCGGCGCGAACGCCTGCAGCTTCTGGGGCGCTGGCTTGCCCAGATCCTCCTCCTTCAATCCCCTCACCCACTCCGCCGACGCCGCCCGAGCTTTGTCCAGCAATTCCAACAGATGTGCCTTGGGCATCAGCGCCTTCGCGTCATCCACCCCCGTCGTCTTCCCGTTGAACTTCTCGTTGAACCCTGCCGGAAGCGCCGGCATCGCCCCCGCCTTGACCTCGCTGACCATGAACGTCTCCGAACTCACCAGGTGCCCAAGCTGCCACAACGCGTGTTTCGCGTCAGGACAAGGCCGGACCATCATGTCCGCATCGCTGAAATCCGCCAGCGTCACCTTCAGCAGCTCCAGGTCGCGCGTAATGAAATCCGCCATCAGTTCTATCGCTGTCATGATTCGCTCCCGTCTGGACAGACGTTTCCTCGTTCCGCGGCGGCCCGTCGGGCCGCGCTTCCTTCCGCAACACTGCACTCCACGTTACCATTTCTGCCTCAACAGGAGAACCCTCATGCCCAGGAAGAGCCAGGTCAAGCCCGTTCCCGCCCCCAAGCTTCCCTACGAACCCCGCGACCCAAAGCGATATTCCCCCCCCATCGGCCTCATCGCCTGTGGCGGCATCACCGAATGGCACCTCCGCGCCTACAAGGCCGCCGGCTACAACGTCGTCGCCCTCTGTGACCTCATCAAACAACGCGCCGAGAAACGCCGCAAGGAGTTCTACCCCAACGCCGACGTCTACACCGACTACCGCCGCATCCTCGACCGCGACGACATTAAGGTCGTCGACATCGCCACCCATCCCCCCGAACGCCTGCCCATCATCCGCGACGCGCTGCTGGCCGGGAAGCATGTCCTTTCCCAGAAGCCCTTCGTCCTTGACCTCGACGCCGGCCAAAAGCTCGTGGACCTGGCCCGCAAACAGAAAGTCAGACTGGCCGTCAACCAGAACGGCCGCTGGGCGCCGCACTTCTCCTACATCCGCTCCGCGATTGCCGCCGGCCTCCTCGGCGAGATCATGGGCGCCCACCTTTCCGTCCACTGGGACCACAACTGGGTCGCCGGCACCCGCTTCGACACCGTTCGCCACGTCATCCTCTATGACTTCGCCATCCACTGGTTCGACATCCTCACCTGCTTCATGGGCGCTCAATCGGGCAAACGTGTCTACGCCTCTTTCACCCACGCCCCCAAACAACGCGCCAAGAACGCGCTCCTCGGCCAGGCCCTCATCGAATACGACCACGCCCAGGCCACGCTCGCCTTCGACGCCAACACCCCCTTCGGCCACCAGGACCGCGTCTACATCGACGGCGACAAGGCCACGATCACCGCCTACGCCACCGCCGGCTCGCCCATGGAGGTCAAGCTCTACACCGCCAGGGGCGTCGCCACACCCAAGCTTAACGGCAAATGGTTCCCCGACGGCTTCCACGGCACCATGGGCGAGCTTCTCCGCGCCATTGAGGAAAACCGCCAGCCCAGCAACTCCGCTGAGAACAACCTCAAGAGCCTCGCCCTCTGCTTCGCCGCCATCAAAGCCGCCGAAACCCACCAGTCCCAGATCCCCGGAGAAGTCCGCAAACTTGTGGCGTAGCGCGCAATAAAGAAACCCCGACGCCCTTGCACACGCCGGGGTTGCTCACTTACCAACGCTCCCTTTCACGCCTGATTGATGAAATCCAGGTCGTCCGCAAACTCCGAAGCACCCAGATCCGTGACCTTGTCCTTTATAGCCGCATCGTTGTTGAAAATGAACCAGTCCGTGCCGGAACTGCCTGTGAGAATGTCCATGGCGGCGTCGTCGTACACCGTGGCTTCTTCGTCAGTCGGGCCCACTTTCAGGAACACATCTCCGTTGAGTCGATCGGCAAACCCGGGATTGATCGAAGGGGCCGACTCTCCGCGCAGGTTGTTCACGCGCTCGGTGTATGTGTGCCCGCTGCTCCATTCCGCCAGAATCGCCCGCAACGCAGCCAGGTTGTCGTCATACATCGTCGGCCCGGCAATCAGGACATCATCATCACTGTTGCCGACCAGCCGATCAACCCCGTTGCCGCCGATCAACACATCCCGGCCGCTGCCCCCGACCAGCAGGTCGATGCCGTCCCCCCCGATGATGACATCATCTCCACCGCCGCCCTTGAGGGAGTCATTGCCGGGGCCGCCGATGAGGGTGACGCTGACGCCGATGCTGCCGGCGATGTGCAGGGTGTCATCGCCATCGCCGCCAGACACGACAATCCCGGCGGTGGGCTGGAAGACGCCGAAGCCCACCCCGTCAATGAGGACGGTGACACCGCCGCCCGTCCCAGGTGCGATGTCAATGCTGTTGGCGCCGGTGGTGCCGCTGACCCGGAGAGTTCCTGCAACAAGTTCCGCCGAGGGCACGTCCGGCAGGGGTGCGGAAGTGAACACAAACACCGTCCCCGCATCCACAAGCCCGGCATCACCCTCAACTACCACCGGATTGTCATTCGGATCACCCACGTACAGCTTCGTCCCGGCCAATGCCACGGCGTCGCCAAACGTATCCGCGACCATATCCGAAAAATCCGGCAGCGTCGGGTTCATGACCTCCTGCTGGAGCGACCCCGTGCTCACGCTGTACACGTACGCCGCCCCGACCGGCACGTCGTACGTAATCGTCACGGGATTCTCCGGGTCGGAATCGTCCACCACCGTGATCTGCCCGATGGCTTGCGGTGCACCCACCACCAGCGTATCCCCGCTGATCGCCAGCCTCTGCCCGAACAGCTCGCCATACGCCGGCGACGCCTTGCTCAGCATCTGGTCTACCGACCCGTCCTCGTTCAGGATATACACGTTGCCGCCAGGCGCTCCTGCAACACCATCCCCTGGAGCGCCCACCACAGGGCTAGACCCCGCGAACGTCACACACGTGCCGAAGAGGTCGCCGCCCGTGTTCCGCGGGTCCTCAATCGTTGTCCCGCCGACTAGTTTCCAGTCGGACCCCACTTCGGACTCCACTAATGTGGCGGAGTACAGGAAAACCGCCCCCTTCGCGAAGTGATCCACATCGCCAAACTGCCGAGCCCCCACCAGCACCTGATTCCCGTTGGCCGCCACCGACACCCCGAATTCATCCGTGGCCAGCGAGTTAATGCCGCTCTGCACCACGTCGTCTTGCTCGCCGCTGGCCGCAGTCAGTTCCACCAGGAATACCTGCCCATCCCCCGTCGCCGCCCCTCTGTTGGCCTGCGTCGCGCCGATCAACACATGATCAGTGCCGAACGCCGCCAGCGAGAACCCAAACAGGCCATCAGCTACCGTATTGTAGTCGGCCCCATTCAGCGTGTTCGTCAACGTCCACCCGCCCAGGCCATCGGGACTGTACACATACACCGCCCCGGCTCCGCTGCTATAGCTCGGTGCGCCGATGACCACGCTCTGGCCCACAAACGCCACGGCCTGCCCGTATCGATCCAATCCAAAGGCGCTGGGCGTCTCAGAGAATGTCCCCACCACCGCGTTGGTCTTGGTCGTCGTATCCACCAGGTACGCCGCCCCTCCGCCGCCGTTGGCCCCCGGCGCTCCAACCAACATCCGATCCCCCGCCGCATTCACCGCCAAGGCCCACCCGGTGTTGTCCCCCGCAGCCAATCCAAGAATCGTCCCAGCCTCCGTATAGCTGCCGCTCAGCAGCCTCCTCTCTTCCAGCATCTCCACCACCGGCTTCGTTGCACGGTGCATCCATCGCCTCTTCTCACGAGCTGAACCAGACCACACACCAGTTCCCAACACCTGCGCATGACGGTTTCGCATCGACGTCCTCCGTTTTCCGGTTAAACAAACACCTGACCCCAGTACAGCATCCATTCCCGCAAGGGCTTGACCATTTCGCCATTCTGACCCTAACAGCTCGTCAAAACAGGCCCAAGCCCCGTGTCGCCGCCGTAGCGGTAACAACTATTACAAATATGCCACCAAAATGGCCGATGGCAAATGGGGCAACTCACTTTTATCGTCACCCCATTTGTATTCTGTTCACTAAACATGTCCGCCCCTAACCCCATCCGCCCTTCTATCTATTCCCACCCCGTCGCCCCTGTCCAAAGCAAAACCGCGGCCCACCCCCCAGACAGCCCGCCAACACCCGCTACATCCCTTTCGCCGTCTCCCTCACCTCGTCGATGCTCCCCACATACAAGAACGCCTGCTCCGGCAGATCGTCGGCCTTCCCCTCGCAGATCTCCTCAAAACTCCGCAGCGTCTCCTTGGTCGGCGTGTAATTCCCCTTCTTCCCGGTGAATTGCTCGGCCACGAAGAACGGCTGGCTGAAAAACCGCTCGATCTTCCTCGCCCGGCTCACGACCAGCTTGTCCTCCTCGCTCAATTCATCAATGCCCAATATCGCAATAATATCCTGTAGGTCTCGATATCTCTGCAGCATCCCCTGCACCCGCCGCGCCACACGGTAGTGCTCCTCACCCACCACCTGCGGGTCCAGCGCCCGGCTCGCCGACGCCAACGGGTCGATCGCCGGGTAAATCCCCTTCGCCGATATCGACCGCTCCAGGTAGATGAACGCATCCAGGTGCGCAAACGCGTTGGCCGGCGCAGGGTCCGTCGGGTCGTCCGCCGGCACGTACACCGCCTGCACGGACGTGATGGCCCCTCGTTTAGTCGATGTGATCCGCTCCTGCAGCTCGCCCATCTCCGTCGACAGCGTCGGCTGATACCCCACGGCGCTGGGCATACGACCCAGGAGCGCCGACACCTCCGACCCCGCCTGCGTAAACCGGAATATGTTGTCGATGAACAACAGCATGTCCGCCCCCATCTCGTCGCGGAAATACTCCGCCATCGTCAACGCGCTCAACGCCACCCGCAACCTCGCTCCCGGTGGCTCGTTCATCTGCCCGAACACCATCACCGTCTGATCAATCACCGATTTCCCCGTCGACCCGATCTTCGCGTTCTGCATCTCCAGCCACAGATCATTTCCTTCGCGCGTCCGCTCACCGACCCCCGCGAACACCGAGTATCCGCCGTGCTGCTGCGCAATCCGCGCAATCAGCTCCTGAATGACCACGGTCTTGCCCAGACCCGCCCCGCCGAACAAACCCGCCTTCCCGCCTCGCACAAAGGGCGTCAGCAGGTCAATCACCTTGATCCCCGTCTCAAACACCTCGGTCTTCGGCGTCAGATCCACAAAATCCGGCGGCTCACGATGAATCGGCCGCCGCTCTTTCACATCACAAGGCCCCCGATTGTCCACCGTCTCACCCAGCAGGTTGAACACCCGCCCCAGCGTTCCCTTCCCCACTGGCACCGTCACCGGCCCGCCCGTATCCACCACATCCATGCCTCGCCGCAGACCGTCCGTCGATCCCAGCGCCACCGCCCGCACTTTGCTTCCCCCCAAGTGCTGCTGCACTTCCCCCGTCAGGTGCATGCTGCTCCCCGCATGGTCCGCATCGACTGTTACCGCGTTGTAGATCGCCGGAAGCTGTTCCTTCGGGAACTCCGCATCGAACGTCGACCCGATCACCTGCGAGATCTTTCCAGTTCCTGGCATGTCGTTCCTCTTATCTCTGCCACAAGCGCCAATCCCGTCCCCCTCCGCCAAGGCCTCCGGATTCTACCCATCCGCCCCCACCTCACAACCCCCGCCCCCTCACATGGGCTCCTTCTCCACCGTCTCGTCGTACACCCTCAGCAGCTTCTCCTTGTCGAAGATCATCTCCTGCCGGGTCAGCCCAACCAGGTCGTATCCGTGCGTCAGCTCGATGGCATCCACCGGACAGGCCTCTTCGCACATCCCGCAGTAAATACACCGCAGCTCGTCGATGTCGAACTTCGCCGGATACTTCTCCCGGTCCGGCCAGGGCGACTCGGCCGCTTCAATGTGAATGCAGTGCGCCGGACAGGCCGTCGAACACATGAAACACGCCACGCACCTCACCCGCCCGGCCTCGTCGCGGTTCAGCCGATGCACCCCCCGGTAGGTCCTGAGGTTGATGCCCCCCTCCTCCACCGGAATGTCCTCCCGTCGCTCCTCGGGATACTGGATGACGCGGTCTTTGCCCGCCAAGGTCCGCAGCAGGTGCCTCATCGTCCTGCCCATGCCGATCAGCACCTGCGGCACGTAAAACCGGTCGGCCAGCGACAGCTTCGGCTCTTGCACAACAGTAACGTCGGAGTCTTTCATGGGCAGTTGTCAGTGGCCAGAGGCGCCCTGGAAAAACGGCTGCCCTCCACCATGAGCCGGCGGTTCACCGCCAGAGGAGGAAGCAGCCGGCTGATCAGCATCACCGCCGCCAGCACGGCAATATTCGCCCCCAGCAGCATCAGCGCCGTCAGCACGTCGATGCGGCCGAGCAGGCGAAACGTCTCATCATGCCCGGCCCGGAAATACAGCACCACCGCCGTGCCCAACAGCATCAGCAGCGACAGCGGAACCAACCCGCGCCACGCCAGCCTCATGAGTTGGTCGAACCGGAACCGCGGCAGGCTCCAACGGACCCACATGAACACGAAAATCAGAAGGATCACTTTGATGAAGTAGACCAGGCAACGGATGAGCACCACGAGCAGGCTGTTGGTGACCGCCGGGTTGCCCGCGTCCGGGCCGTTGAGCCCTGGCAGGTGCCAACCCCCGAAGAACAGCCCCACGCACAGCGCGCTGCTCACCACGATTTCCGCGTACTCCCCCAGCAGCAGCAGACCCAGCCGCATCGACGTGTACTCGGTGTGGTATCCGCCCACCAGTTCCTGCTCGGCCTCCGGCAAGTCGAACGGCGTACGGTTCGCCTCGGCATGAATGCAGATGAGGAACACGACGAACGTCAGCGGCTGGCTGAAGACGTTCCAGGCGGGGATGAACCCCAGCCAGTAGTGCGCCTGCTTCTCGACGATCTGCCCCAGGTCGAGCGTGCCGAACATGAGGATGATCGTCAGCAGTGACAGGCCGAGCGGAACCTCATAGGAGATCATCTGCGCGGTGGCACGCAGCCCGCCCAGAAACGAAAACTTGTTGTTCGACGCCCACCCCGCCATCACCACCCCGTACACCGCCAGCGACAGCACCGCCACGATGAACAGAACGCCGATGTTCAGATTGGCGATCTGAAACGGGTAGCGGTAGATGACGGTGGCCGAACCGGCAACGCTCGGAGACTGCTCCACCCGCACGATGGTCGCCGCCAGCGGCACGGCCTTTTCGGGGGCGATCTCGGCGGTGTTGATGGTTCTGGAGACCTCGTGCACGCCGCCCCAGGGGATGACGGCCATCGCGACGATTACCACCAGCATCATCAGCGCCGGCGCGATGGTGAACAGGTACTTATCCACGCCGGCCGGACGGTAATCTTCCTTGACGAACATCTTCAGCCCGTCGGCGAGCGGCTGAAAAAGGCCCCTCGGCCCGGCGCGGTTCGGGCCGATGCGGTCCTGGATCCACGACGCGACTTTGCGCTCCAGGAGGATCAGATACGCCACCGTACCGAGCACGACGCCGAACGCGACGATCGCGATGTACACGAAGGGAGGGATGGACTCCAGAAAACTCATGGGCATCGGCTCACTGGTCCGTCGGATCGATTACACAACGGCTCAATCTCTCACAGTTCCACAAACTCGAACGCCGGTTCTTCCTGCTGTTCCTTCGGGAGCTGGACGGACGCGAACGGCTCGCCCATCTCTTTGCGGATGGCGGCGGCATCATACGGCCCCGGACGGCCCATCAGCTCCAGATACACATCGCCTTCGCGCACCGCGCCCTCGGGGGGCGCGACGGCGGCGGCGAAAGGCTGGATGCGGTTCTGGTGGTTCTCCCAGCAGCCGTCCTTCTCCGCCCAGGTGGCCGCCGGCAACACCACATCCACCGAGGCCGATAGAGCCGAGGGGAATATGTCCTGCAGCAGCCGCAGACCTTTCTTGAAGACGGGCGGCTGGTCCTCGGGCAGCCAGTTGCCCAGGTATCCCCCGACGATCCAGGCGCCCTTGAGGAACTTGATGTCCTCCCGGTCGGCCTTGACGAGCTCCTGGAAGGTGGCCCTCGGCCCGCCGAACATCCCTATCACCCGGCGAATGCCGTTGGCGTTGGGGGCCTTCTCGGCCTTGATGACGAACGTCTGCTGCCCGGTCAGCGGGTTGCGGAAGACCACATCCTGGCCAGCGGTGGGCACGGGCCCGGGGACGAGAATCGCCTTGGAATCGAGCGAGCGGATGTACCGGGCCAGCAGCCACGCCTCTTCGCAGGCCATCATCGGCGAAAGAACGACACAGAGCGAGCCCGCCTTGCCCCTGGCGGTCCGCCGCAGCCCTTGCACCACCATGACCATAGCCCGTTCGTAGCTGGCCGGCGCCTGCACGCCATATTGCGATCGCGTCGGCTGAGTGAGGCGATTGGGATCGCGCACGGCCTTGAAGGCATGGCGGGTGTCGTCGCTGATCCACCACGTGTTCACATCGGCGTTGTAGCGGGGCTTGATGCGGTATACGACGCCTTCGTTGTGCTCGATGTAGATGTTCTCGCCGCCGCTGTCCACCGGGCTGATCGAGGGGGTCTGCTTCAGCAGCCAGACGCGCTGTTTGAAGAGGAATTCCTTCTCCAGCAGCGCCCCGACCGGGCAAATGTCGACGACGTTCCCCGAGAGTTTGTTGTCCAGCGGCTTGCCGGGGAAGATATCGATCTCTTCCTTGTACCCGCGGCCGTCCACGTAAAGCTCGCAGGCGCCCGATACTTCGCGGGTGAAGCGGACGCAACGGGTGCACATGATGCAGCGGTCGTTGTAGAGAAGAATGTGCTGTCCGATGTCCTTCTTGGGTCTCTTGTACTTGGCCTCGTCGAACCGTGACTCGGACCGGCCATACTGGTAGGAGTAATCCTGGAGCAGGCATTCGCCGGCCTGGTCGCAGACGGGACAGTCGAGGGGATGATTGACCAGGAGGAATTCGAGGACGGCTTTCTGGTTGGCGACGGCCTTGGGCGAGGTGGTGTGGATCACCATGCCGTCGCGAACGGCGGTCTGGCAGGCGGGGACGAGCTTGGCGATGTCTTCGACCTCGACGAGGCAGACGCGGCAGGAGGCGACGATGGACAGGCCGGGGTGATAACAGTAATGGGGAATGTATGTGCCCGCGTCAAGACAGGCCTGGAGTATTGTCTGCCCCGGCTTGCAGTCGATGGATTTGCCGTCAACGATGATGCTCGGCATAGGCTCAAGATGATATGCGAGATTGTGCGCGGTTTCACCATCCCCGACGGAAGCGCGAGCGAAGGAGGGAGAGTGCGATGAGGGCCAGAAGAAAGAGGGGGGCGGGTTCAGGGACGCTCGCTGAGGCGGCGAGGCGGGCGGACTGTGCGAGGAAGGCGGAGTCGATGAGGAAGTAGTCGTCGCCGTTGATGACGCCGTCGTAGTTGAAGTCGCCGTTGTACCAGCCGGGCTTCTGAGGGATGTAGTTGGAGTCGATGAGGAAGTAGTCATCGGCGTTGACGACGCCGTCGAGGTTGGCGTCGCCGAGCCAGGCCGACTTGACGATGATGTCGTTGATGGAGACGGGGATGCCGTGGGCGCCTGGGAAGTCGGTGAAGAGTGGAGAGGCGTTGCCGTCGTCGTTGAGGACGGCGGCAAGGACGAACAGTGGGTCGGGGGAATCGGAGGAGAAGAGGGCGGGGGAGTTGGGGGTGAGGTTGCGGCCGTTGCGGATCCAGAGGGTCAGGTCGTTGAGCATCTGTTTGCATTGGGAGGGGGAGGAGTAGATGAGGAGACTCTTGTCGGCCAGGTCAAGGGAGGCGTCGTCGTGGATGAGGAGTCGGCGAGTGCGAAGGAGTGATCCCTGGTCGGTTGGGGCGGTGTGGCGGCCGCCCCAGACGAGCCAGAGGCCGTCGGGGTCAGGCCGGGAGCTGAGAGCGGAGAACTCGGCGGCGGCGATGGTGCGGCCGCCCTGGGAGGTGTAGTGGACGCCGTCGGCGACGAAGCCGGTGAAGAGCGAGCTGTCGTATCGCCAGCCCTGCTCATGGGTGAGTCGGCGAGAGTTGAGGACGAGGACGTTCGGGTCGGATTGAGCAATGGCGATCTGTGCGCCGACGTACTGGTCGAACTCGATGCGTTCAGAGGTGGAGACCGTGGACAGATCGGGGTCGGCGGCGAGGATGAACTTGAAACTGGGGTCGTTGGTCCACTGGCGGACGGTAGCAATGAGGGCGCGGGTATCGGCCTGGAACTCCTGGACATTGTGAGAGTGGACGGCGTCGTTGGCGGAGGTGTGAATGATGGCGGCGTGAAAGCCGAGGGCGTTGAAGAGGGGACCGGAGTTGCCGTGCGAGGCAAGGAAGGTGCCCGTTTCGTAGCCACCGGCGCTGGCGCTGGTGAAGACCATTCCCTGGGGGCAAGACTCATTGACGAAGCGGAGGCCGAGGATATCGGTGAGCCTGTCGTCGGAGTCGCCGCAGACTTCGAGCTGCATGTAGCGTTTGCCGGCGTAGTCGAGCGGAGCTGTGAGGGCGCTTTTGACAGCGAAGGTCGGAGACGCAAGGCCGAGCGCCAGCGTGCCGGCTGTCGTCTGTGGGGCATAGTAGCTCATTCCAGCGGCATCCAGGGGGCGGGCGCGGTAGGAGATCTCGCCGCTGTTGGGGTTGGTCGCGGCAAAGATCTCCGCTCGCACGATTCCTGAAGGGTCGAAGTAGCTACAATCGGTGGGGATCTGACACCCTTGCGCCAGCGCGATTGCATCGTCCTGAAGCTTGGTGAGTTGACCGAACATCTGGCCGTTGATGTTGGCCTTGTGGTTGGGGGTGGAATGGGCGGCCGGAGTGATGCCGGGGAGGATCTGGCGGGGGTCCAGGCGGGTCTTGGAGGCCCCGGGTGCGGCTGCGCCGCCCCTGAGCAGCCATTCGGCGGGAGTGATGCTCCCGCCGTAGGAGCAGTAGCCGACAAGCGAGGTTTCGGGAGTGTTTCGGTAGACCTTCCAGGCCTCGTAGTTGAGCCTGGGGATGTAGACGTTTCCGCCGCCGCCGGGACAGGTTTCCTGGGAGTCGCCGAGCACGGCGATGCGGATGGTCTGGGAGTGGGCGGATTCGAAGAGGGAGGTGAAGCGGGCGGGGTCCTGCGTATAGACGTAGGGGAGGGCGTCGAACGACTCGAACTGGGTGGAGGCGGTGGCGAGGGGCGTGGAGATGGCCAGAGATATGGCCAGCGCGCAAGCGTGAAAAGTGTTCCCGCAACGGACCATTGGGCTCCACGGCAGCGGCTCGCATCAGTTGAAACCGAAAGAGTCATGTCATTATGACGCGTCAATGGGGCAGGGGCAAGAGTGCGAGATCGGGTTTCGGGGAACGCCGACAAGGTGCTGGCGTGGTGGGGTGAGAATGGGGAAGATGGGGGGATGTATCAGGAGATGGATGTGATGCGGGCGATCGTGATCGGGATTGTGTTGGTGATGGGGGGGGATGCGGGGGCGCAGGGGCAGGTGGAGGAGCGGGAGAAGGTGTTGGGGAGACTCCCGGAGGGCATGCTGGCGGAGCAGGTGAGCGTCAGCCCGGATGGGCGGCGGGCGGCGTGGACGAGCCGGCGCGGCGTGAAAGTCGTGGCGGTGGTGGATGGCAAGGAGGGCAAGCCCTACGAGTGGATCGTGGGCGGGCGCGTGGGGTTCACGGCCGACAGCAGGCATGTGGTTTACCAGGTCCGCCGGGGACAGAAGGTGCTCACCGTCGTGGACGACAAGGAGGGCAAGGAATACGACGCGGTCGACGACTGGGTGTGCAGCCGGAGCGACGGGCGCGTCGGCTATGTGGCGAAGCGCGGGGGCAGGTTCGTGGCGGTGGTGGATGGCGTAGAGGCCAAGGAATATGACAACGTGCGGATGGGGGCGCTGGCGGCGTCGGGGCGGGTGGCGTACGTGGCGGAGATCGGCGGCAAGGAATGCGTGGTCGTGGACGGCGAGGAAGGCCGGCTGTGGGACCGCGTGGCCGAGGTGTGGATGAGCCTGGACGGAAAACACGTGGCGCACCAGGCGATTCGCAATGAGAAGTACATGATGGTCGTGGACGGGGTGGTTGGGAAGCCCTATCCGGCAATGGGGCCGGCGGAATTCAGCAGAGATGGCAGCAGGGTGGGATACGCGGCGGGGCTCGAAGCCGAGCGGACACTGGTGGTGGACGGAGCGGAGCACCCGACCGTCGGCGGGCGCCTGGCCGAGGGGCCGATTTTCAGCGACAACGGCAGACGGCTGGCTTACGTGGTCGCCAAGGAAGGCGAGAGGGCGGCTGTGGTCGTGGATGGCGTGGAGGGCAAGACGTATGACACGGCCGGGGGCGTGCGGTTCAGCCCGGACGGGAAGCGCCTGGCGTATGTCGCCCAGCGCGGCAGCAAGACCATGGTGGTGGTGGATGAGGTGGAAACGGGTGTGTATGAGGCGGTGGAGGGGGAGAGCCTGGGGTTCAGCGAAGATGGACAGCATGTGGCGTGGGTGGGGCGGAGGGGAGGCAAGGAATTCCTCGTTGTCGACGGCGTCGAGGGAAGCGCATACAGCCGCGTGCTGGTCGCAGAGGGCGTGGCGTTTGCCGACGATAAGACCATGAACGTGATCGCGGTGCGCGAGACGGAGATCGAGCGGCGGCGTGAAGAGGGGACCGCCCGCGTGCCCCAGCGGGAGATCCTGGCTGTGAAAGTACTGATCGCGGGCAACTGAGGCCGGCCGCGGAAACGCGGGGATCACCGATCCGCGCGGGTCGATGACAAGTTCCGCTGAGGCGCGATGCACTCTAATATATGGCGATCATGGCGTGATGGAGCCCTGCTGCGGGGGGCGGGATGCTCGCCGCGGAGGTTGGTTTTGCCAGAGAGGTTGTGAAACTCGTGCGTCCTTCGTTGCTTGACATGGCCGGCCGGCGCGTGGTGCTTTTCGACGGGGCGATGGGCACGAGCATCCATCGGTACCCGCTGGATATGCAGCGGGACTGGCTGGGCATGGAGAACTGCAGCGAGATTCTGATCCAGACCCGGCCGGACGTGATCCGCGAGATCCACGAGAGTTACCTGGCGGCGGGGGCGGATGCCGTCGAGACGAATACGCTGGGGGCCAACAAGATCGTTCTGGCGGAATACGGGATCGTGGAGAGGACATTCGAGCTGAACCGGCGGGCGGCCGAGATCGCGCGCCAGGCGTGCGCGAAGTTCGAGACGTCGGACCGGCCGAGATACGTGGCCGGCTCGGCGGGCCCTGGGACGAAGCTGCTGACGCTGGGGCAGACGACCTGGGAGGCGATGGAGGACAGCTACCACGAGCAGTTCCGTGGGCTGATAGCGGGGGGCGTCGATGCGATGCTGATCGAGACGGCGCAGGACCTGCTGCAGGTGAAGTGCGCGATTGCGGCGGCGACGCGGGCGATGGCCGAGGCGGGCGTGAAGCTGCCGCTCATGGTCCAGGTGTCGATGGACAACAACGCCGGGCAGAGCATGCTGCTGGGGACGGACAGCTCGGCGGTGGTTGCGTCGATCCTGCCGTACGACCAGGTGGATGTGCTGGGGCTGAACTGCGCGACGGGGCCGGCCGAGTTGAGCGAGCACGTGCAGTACATCGCGCGGAACTGGCCGCGGCTGGTCAGCGTGCTGCCGAACGCGGGGATGCCGCGGATGGTGGAGGGGCGGGCGCATTTTCCGCTGTCGCCGGCCGATTTCGCCAAGGGCATGATGCGCTTCGTGGAGGAGTTCGGGGTGAACATCGTGGGGGGATGCTGCGGCACGACGCCGGAGCATATCAAGGCTTTGCGCGAGGCGATGGGGGATCGCGCGCCCAGGGCCCGCCAGGTGACGCCCAAGCCGCAGGTGGCCAGCCTCATCAGCGCGACGGACCTCCGCCAGGAGACCAGCTACCTGATCATTGCGGAGCGGACGAACACGAACGGCTCGCGGCAGTTCAAGCGGCTACTGCAGTCGGAGGACTGGGACGCGCTGGTTTCGATGGCGCGGGACGAGCTGCGCGACGGGTCGCATGTGCTGGACCTGTGCGTGGATTTCGTGGGTCGCGACGGCGTGCGAGACATGCATGAGGTGGTCAGGCGGTTCGTGAACGCGCTGCCCGCGGCGCTGATGCTCGACAGCACCGATCCGAAGGTGATGGAGGCGGGGCTGAGGCTGGCCGGGGGACGGTGCATCCTCAACTCGATGAACCTGGAGGACGGCGAGGCGCGCGTGGGGACGATCTGCTCGCTGGCGAAGGCATACGGCGCGGCGGTGGTGGCCGGGACGATCGACGAGGACAAGCAGAACGCGATGGCGCGGACGGCCGGGCGCAAGCTGGCGATCGCCAGGCGCATCCGCGACCTGGCGGTGGGCAGGCACGGGCTGAAGGAGGAAGACATTCTCTTCGACCCGCTGGTGCTGCCGATCTCGACGGGCATCGAGGAGGACCGCCGCAATGCGCTGGAGACGATCGAGGGGATTCGGCTGATCGCCAGGGAGCTGCCGATGTGTCACACGGTGGTGGGCGTGTCGAACGTGAGCTTTGGCCTGAAGCCCGCGGCCCGCGTGGCGCTGAACAGCGCGTTCCTGCACGAATGCTGCGAGGCGGGGCTGACGGCGGCAATCGTGCACGCGTCGAAGATCCTGCCGAGGAACCGCATTCCGGAGGAGCAGTGGAACGCGGCGATGGATCTGATCTACGACCGGCGGCGGGAGGGGTTTGACCCGCTGACGCGGTTTGTGGGCCTGTTCCCGGACGGAAAGGAAGGGGAGGAAAAGGGGACGGGAGCGGTTTCCGGTCCATCGGATCAAGCGATGAGCATCGAAGAGATGCTCAAGCGGCACATCATCGATGGCGAGAGGCGGGACCTGACGGTTCACCTCGATGAGGCGCGGAAGAAGCACAAGCCGCTTGATATCGTCAACGACATCCTGCTGGAGGCGATGAAGGTCGTCGGGGAGCTGTTCGGCTCGGGGCAGATGCAGCTCCCGTTCGTGCTGCAGAGCGCTGAGACGATGAAGGCGGCGGTGGCGCACCTCGAACCTTTCATGGAGAAAGCGGAGAGCCAATCGAAGGGCACCATCGTTCTGGCGACGGTGCGAGGGGACGTGCATGACATCGGCAAGAACCTCGTTGACATCATCTTGACGAACAACGGGTACACGGTGCACAACCTGGGGATCAAGCAGCCGATCCAGGACATCCTGAAGGCCGCCCAGGAGAAGAAGGCCGACGCCATCGGTATGTCGGGCCTGCTTGTGAAATCGGTCGGGGTGATGAAGGACAACATCGAGGAGATGAACGCGCAAGGCGTCGTGACTCCGGTGCTGTTGGGCGGGGCCGCGCTGACGCGCGACTATGCGGAGGAGACGCTGGCCGAGTTGTACAAGGGCCCGGTCCTGTACTGCCGGGATGCGTTCGACGGCCTGCACGTGATGGACGCCATCGCCAGCGGCCAGATCGAGATGGCCGTGACCGCGCAGCGGCTGCGGACGGAGAAGCGCAGACTTCTGCGCGAGAGCGCCGTCAAGCCGCAGTCCTACGACGCGGCCGAGGTCGCGAGGATCGCGACGGACAATCCCGTGCCGCGGCCGCCGTTCTGGGGGCGGCGCGTGGTGACGAAGGTGCCGCCCAGCGACGTGTTCCGGTACATCAACGAAAATGCGATGTTCCGCGGGCAATGGGGCTTCAAACAGGGGAGCATGTCGGGCGAGGAGTTCCAGCGATCCATTGAAGAGAAGGCACGGCCCGTTTTCCGCGAGCTTCAGCGACGGGCCGTCGAGGAGGGGTTCATCGCGCCCAAGGTCGTGTACGGCTACTTCCCGGCGCAGTCGAGCGGCAACGATCTGATTGTGTATCACGTCGAGGAGTTTGAAGGGGCGGGGCATGATTCGTCCCTGGCCCCGAGGGGAACGCCGCGGCCGTGGCTGCGGTTCCGCTTCCCTCGCCAGGACGGCCGGCGCCGCCTGTGCATCAGCGATTTCTTCCGCGCCCGGGAGAGCGGCCAGTACGACGTGCTGGGCGTGCAGCTCGTGACGGTGGGCGACAAGGCGACGGCGTTGGCCGACAGACTCCGCGCGGAGAACAGATACCAGGAATACCTTTACGTCCACGGGTTCAGCGTGGAGTGCGCCGAGGCGCTGGCGGAGCTGTGGCACAAGCGGATGCGGCAGGAGCTGGGGTTTGCCGCCGAGGACGCGCCGACGATCCGCCAGATCTTCCAGCAGGGCTACCGCGGCAGCCGGTATTCGTTCGGGTATCCGGCCTGTCCGAACCTCGAGGACCGGGCGATGATCATGGAGCTGCTGGGCGCGGAGGAGATCGGGGTGGCCTTGAGCGAGAGCCACATGCTCGTGCCGGAGCAATCGACGGACGCGATCGTGGTGCATCATCCGCAGGCCAAGTACTTCGACGTGTAGAAGCATGCCGGGCGCCAGGAACGCGGGGAGGCGGGATCGCGACGCCTGTGATGCGGATATGTCATAGCGCGCCCAGACTCACCCACCCAGGAACGCTGCAAGATCAGCCCTGTTGAGGCAGAGGAGATTCGTGCCGTGGCGTGTCCAGCCGGCTCTCGCCCGGAGCCCTCCATGCCATGGCGAATCAGCTCAAGATGCCGGATGTACAGGCCATGCTGGCGTGGGGCGGGCACCGCTGGTCGTACCGGCGGATCAGTCGGGAACGGGGGTGGATCACGCCACGGTTCGACGATACGTGCGGCTGGCGGCTGCCGATGCGGCCAAACCCGCCATGACGCTCACCGGCTCAAACGAGCTGAGTGCCGCTACGCAGGATT
>Ga0315284_10001337_pt1 | contig 35079 bp, 31 predicted proteins | sample YL17G09_16_MG_FD_203696 | JGI IMG/M metagenome (GOLD analysis project Ga0315284, IMG submission 203696) | Sediment microbial communities from Yellowstone Lake, YNP, Wyoming, USA - YL17G09_16 | ecosystem: Environmental > Aquatic > Freshwater > Lake > Sediment | place: USA: Wyoming | collected... | reverse complement strand
CACGTAGACAAGACTCAATATAATATACTTGGTGATACGATGGCTCGGCGAACATCTGACGAGTCTGGAGATTATACTGTTAGACCATTTATACTCCACGTAAAAGAATGTTTGAACGAAGGCAACAACGATGGTGTTAAACAAAAAGTATTAATACTTCCATTGCCAGGAGAGTCTGGAAACTTAGTAATGGAAACTGGATATGATCTCAGTGAAATAGATTCGGACTGCTTATTGTCACAATCTACGGCTGCTGCTGAAGTTTATTCATTCAATGATTCAACTTATAACATTCAATATATTCAAACATCAGTTTCAAATTTTGTAGCTGGATTGCCAATTGATAGTGGAACACCAATTGAAATTTATAAAAATTCAACTAAGATAGCAACTGCTTATATACAAGAAGTGATCGGAGACGGCAAAGATGCAGTTGGCGATTTACCTGCCGTATCTGCATATGTTGATCAATTTGCTATTCAATTAGATCCGGGCAAGGGATATGTTAAAGGTTATGAAATCGAAACAATATCGCCGGTGACTTTATTGGTTGACAAAGCCAGAGATGTCGGACAGTCTGACAATCAAGTGATTTCAACATATCACGGAAACGCTTTTCAAATCACTGATGTATTTGGGATTCCTAAATTTGAAGAATTTGAAACCTTAAACATTTATGATGATCGACATTGGGCTACAGTGACTGGACGCAATTTAATCGGAACGTGTAAAGCCAAATATTTTACAACTGATCGATCCGGCGGAAAGGTGTCCGGACAAACTGGTGCAACATATTTCATATCGGTGTTTGATGTTAATTTGCTGCCCGGACAAAAAATGGAGTCCGCAAAAAGTTTCATCTCGGGAAATTTTAAAGCCAACATTGTTTGTGCAGGTTACGAATACAAAGGCAACATTACACTATCCGGAAATGTATTGACAATCAACAATGCCGGACAGAACGTTTTTGGTACTCTTGCCCATATTGGAGATGTAATTGTTATCAATTCGGAACAGCCGAATAATTCAGTTCGACTTAAAGTTATAGGTCCAGATCCAATCGTCAATGCATTTTCAGTAACAGTTAAGAAATGGGATAGCACTGGCCATGCATGGGTAGATGTGGCCGATAATACTATCTCAGATAACAATGTCGTCATTGAATTTGCCGAACCTCTATTGGGTAGCGGTAACTCTTTACTATATAATACACCACATGCAAATCTTAAAAGATTTGTCAATGTTAATCAATCTTCAACTTTAGATAATAAATTTTCAATTTTAAAAGCATATTCTGTTACGGCAGTCAACGTCGGCGGAGGCGTAAGTACTGTAACTATTAATACAGATTCTCCAAATGATCAATTTGATTTGATCAGCAAAGAATATGATATCGTGTTATCATATGGGTCGAGCGCAACTTTAATAACACCAACTTCAATTGTTGCAAATTCTCCCAGCAATAATCAATTGACAATAAGCGTACCTTCAAGTACAGTGCCAAATGGAACTGGCTGCCGTGTTATTGCTCCTATTAATAAAGTTGCAACCGGTTCAACATCTTATAGAACCAAGACTTTAACTCAGTGGTATAAAGACTTTACAAATATTAATGAATTCCAAGCACAGGTCTTGTCTTTAGAAACAACGAACGGAGCTGCAATCGCCGGAATAGATGTCGTCAGAATTATAGCTATATGGATGACCGATGCTGTTGGAGGAACTCTTCCGGCCTATAGCCCAACCGCAACTTATACAAATTGCAGTGATATCAAATTGAATTATAAATTGGACAGTGGCCAACGAGACAATTATTATGATTATGCTAAACTGACTCGACTAGTAGGATCAAACAATCCGACCGGATCAATTCGGGTTATATTCGAATACTATGTTCGGGCCGAAATGTCAAATGCCTACTACTGTGTCAATTCATATTCGCCACCTACAAATATTCCAATATATTTTTCATCATATGGCAATAAATTTTATCTGAGAGATTGTTTGGATTTCAGGCCGGATGTGTGGGAAATGAACAATTCGTCCACTCCAATTAAATTACCAATGCCAAACAAAAATTTTACTGGCGATTATGAATATTATTTAAACCGAACTGATAAAGTCTGTGTTGATATCGATGGTATTTTTAAATCAATCAGAGGAAAATCGGCAATTGATCCGAAGACTCCGGAGACTCCTGCAAATGCAATGGCGCTGTATAATTTAGAGATTCCTGCATATACTATTACTGCAAAAGATGTAACTCCGAAGTTCATTGAAAACAAACGTTATACTATGAGAGACATTGGAAAGCTTGAGCAACGCATTGAAAATGTTGAATATTATACATTACTTAGTATGCTTGAAAAAGAAACTAAGGACATGACCGTGCTCGATGAAGGCGGTAATGACAGACATAGTATTGGTTTCATGGTTGATCCGTTTACCGATGATCTTAGAAACGATTCGAACAACAAAGATTCCAGTGCCAAAGTCAATCGTCTGAGCAAAGAATTTAAATGCTGTTATGACACATCTAAAAAACTGATGCGCCCATCGTATAATCAGATGAGCATTAATATGACTCAGCTATTTAACTCATCAATCAATTTGACAGCTGACGGAGTTGTTCTTCTGGCAATGGAGCAAGAACTGTTGATGCTAGAACAGAAGTATGCAACTACGACATTGAATCTAAATCCATTCGAAGTCTTTAAATCCTTTGGCAAAATTAAGCTAAGCCCATCTATTGACAATTGGAAAGAAACAATAAAACTCAGTCCTGAAATTACCAACATTGATACCGGAGCATTTGATCAGCTATCAGATCTGACCAAAGAGATGGGCACAATATGGGATGCTTGGAAAGTTGATTGGACAGGGGCTACAGAAGACACCGGGGGAATTGTCACTGATGAAGATATTGATGAAGACGTTTCTTGTATTGGTTATGTGTTTGAAGGGATTGGAGAAGTCTTTAAAGATCCTAAACTGGTAGGTAATGGGAAAGACCAGAAAGAATATCTATTAAAAAGAATCAATGCCGCTAGAAAAACTTTAGGGCTGGGTGCGCCAGTAACCAGTTTGCCCCATCCAAGAAGAAAAATATATCAGCGCATGACAACGACCACCAAAGAAACGACGACTCCAACTCATAGGACTGGGGTAGAACTTAATGTGACTGAAGGGCCGCCACTTAAATATAATCTGGGTTCAAAAGTAATTTCTGTCAATAATGCACAATTCATGAGAAGACGGCTGATCGAATGTAGTGCAATGCATTTATTAAAGGCGAACGCCAGAGTTCATATATATTTCAATAATATAAATGTTAACAGATATTGTTCAAACAAAAAGGTATCAGCTGGCGGACCCAACCACGAACCGTTTGCTCGCATAATGCACAACTCAGAAGAGGCGGGAGTTCAGACAATTCGTACTGATGCAGATGGCAATATTCCAAAATTTTATTTTGAATTGCCATGTGAAAAAGACATCTTTCCGGCGGCAGATGATCCGGATCATGGCACACTTAAGAAAGGACTTCGCTTTGAAGTAGGAGAACGAATTCTTCGTCTGACATCAAATCCCGGAAATGAATTAAATCCAATGCCAGATGTACAGGGAGAAGGAACATATTCTGCCAGAGGGTTAATTGAACAGAAGCGCGATACAATTGTTTCGATTAGAAATCCAGTAGTTACCGGAGCTAAACAAGAACAGGACGGGACAGAGACTAAGACAGAAACCGACTCTTATACTGAACAGTATTATGGGCCATGGCACGATCCAATTGCTCAAAATTTTGGAATCGCATCGTCGGCTGATGGAGTTTTCATTACGAGCATTGATGTATATTTTAAAACAAAGTCACAAACAACACCAGTTAAACTGAGCATCGTTGAAACTGTGAACGGAGTTCCTGGTAGCGTAGGACCGGCATTTGCAAGTGTCACGTTGGATCCGGCTGATGTTTCTACCGTGAAATATAGTTTAACTTCGCCCCCGGTGATATCTTTAGCACATGTTGGTTCTCCGAATGATGGAGCAACTAGATTTACTTTCAGTACACCAGTTTATCTATTGAACAACACAGTATATAGTTTTATTGTTGAAAGTGTTGGTTCTAAAGATTATGAAATTTGGCTCGCACATAATAGTACAAGTGAAGGCGATTTTATAGATCCGGCTTCATTAACTGCCGCAGAAAAAACTTCTCAAATTATATTATATCCAGAAGATTCCAAAGGCGCTGATTGTGCAATAACAGGAATTGAAGGAATTCATTCTTTGTTTGTTTCGGCAAATAGAAATGACTGGACAATCAATTCTTCGATGAAACTTAAGTGTAAGATATTTAAAGCTAAATTTAATCTTGGTGGATCTTTCCAGTCGATTGATGATACCACAGACACAATTGAATATATACTTCCATTGCCTGGCAATCCGATTCAAATAAATCGCGACCCAGAAAATTCAAGTGATTTGCGAATATATGTACATCATCCAAATCATAGCTTTAGTAAAGCCGGAGACTTAGTTGAGATATATGGTTTAACAGATATTAAAAAGATTCCGAGTCCTCCAGGAGCCGCCGTATCCGTTGGGACAAAAGAGCTAGTTAGAGTTAGCGAACCTATTAGTCTAGATGGATATTTTGCCACTCCAGACGATGGAAGTACATGGCAGTATAAAGACACTACCAATTTTTCCGGAAGATGCGGAGGAATTTCTGCATATGCAACCAGTCAAAAGAAAATGGATGTGATGTGTCTCAATTCGATGACGACCATTACTCCGGCTGGAACGGGCGTTTTGGTTTCGGGAAAAACCAGAAAGTATAACAATAATACAGAACAGTTCAATATTGCAAAAATTACATTAAAAGATAACATATATTTTGATGAGCCAATGATCATCATTGCTCCGCCTAATAATATTATTGATCCATCAATTGAATTAACTATCGGACTGACAACCAACAATCCGGATCTATCTCCAGTATTTGATATGGATTCGTTGCATTGTATTGCCGTTTCAAATAGAATTGATATTCCTTTAATACCATCTGTTACGGCCTCTCCTATAAATTATTTTACAATTGTAGATATTACGGTTGGGGCAGCTCCTTATTTAACTAAGGCTTTTATAGTTGAAAGTTCAGATAATTCAATTTCATTTCCAACAACCGGAAGCACAGGAAGCGATTATCTGACCTATAATAATAAATTTTCAGTTGGCAAATATATCAGATTCAGATTGGATGGAGGATCATATTTTGGTCCATTCATGATTCTTAAAAAAGAATATGACACAACTACTGGATATTTCAAACTTTATTTAAATACTAATTTAGAATCGATTAGCTATCCAGTTACTCCAGCAGTAACGGCAGTTGTCAAAATTCAACAGTATGATTATTATACCGACGAGATTGCTCCAGCTGACGGTAGCGTGTCGGCGAAGTGGCCATCTCTCAGGGTGCAATTAAAAAATTCTGCAACTGCATTGTATACTCAATTTGCTGTATATCGATCTCAGATTGGCAATGTTGAATTTTATTATAAGATAAAATCGACCAGTGATATTCGGGAAATTGACGACATTGAATATATTAAAGCAGATACGATTGAAGAAATGACTCCATCATTTTCAAAAGGCGAGTATAAAGACTATGCATATGATATTAAAAGCCTAGAACCATTTGACTTATTTGTTTGCAAGATTGTTTTAAAACAAGACTTATTACAAAGTTGTGATGTTCCGATGATTAAAGACTTTAGAATTAAAGCACTTGCAGAATAATATGACATATTTAAAAGTAAAAAATGAAAAGCATTTGATAAGAGACACAACCAGTGGAGCCATTTTAAATACAGATGATATATCTTTGCAAAAATATTTGAAGAAACGAGAATCAATTAGGGCAGAAAAAGAAAAGAAGCTGCGCCAGGAAGAGGAAATAAATAACTTGAAGAAAGATGTAAAGGAAATAAAAGAACTAGTTCTTACTTTAGTAGAGGCGTTAAATGCCAACAACAAGCAATAAGATATATAATTTTTCAGATAGTTTACCTATTGGAAAGGTTGTCGTCACAGTTCAATCTGCTCATGGATTAATGGAAGGCACAATAATTGAAATATTGCATTCAACGCTATATGTTGGAACTTATATTACCGAGAGTGTTGGAACAGGAAGTTTCATCATTAAGAATTTAGATATGACATATCCAGCATTTGTTGGTGATGAACAGGGGTGCGCCTGGCAAGTTTCAAGACCAAGACCGATATTAGTAAATCCTGAAGGTGAAACAATTGATACACTTCGGCAAGCTGTAAATCAGGTGAGTAACGATCTTGGAGATAAAACTTTACTAAGTTCCAATTTAGATGATCGAAGAGATATTGTAAAGGCCATTAATTCGTTAAGCAACTTCGCAGAAACAGAAATGGCTCTGAGGAATTTAATGAGATCCATTGCGTGTAATTAAGGAGAAACAAAAGTGGCGACAACATCATTAGTAACAAATTTCAAAAACCTGGCGCATCATTTTGTTGGTGCCGGACATCCAAATATTCCAGAAGATATTGAAGCCGCCGTTCCTGCCGATCATGTGTGGATGGTTCTTGGTTTGGATATATGTAACATTACAGATACCGGCGTCAGTGTAGATATCATTATATATAAAGATGTCAGCAATAGCTACTATCTTTGCAAGAGTGTTCCGGTTCCGGCGGGTTCAACTCTTCCGGTGATCATTCATCAGAAACATGTGCTTGAGGTTGGTATGAAACTTCAAATCAATTGTGATACGGATGCGGGGGTTGATGTGACCGGCTCTTATATGGATACGTATATTGCAAGCGTATAAAGGATAATAAAAGAATGTACATCGGTAAATCAGAATCTGATAAGATACGCGCAGAAAATGCAGTTGATTATATTACTATTGAAGCTGGTATCACTCAGTATACTCTGAGCCAAGATGTCCCCGGTGCATCCGAAACAAATGTCCTGGTCGTAGTAGATGGACAGGTTCTAGAACCAGAAGTACAATATGCCATTGATTATAATCCGTCAACAAATAAGAATGACACATTAACATTTAATGCTCCGGTCCCAGTCGTTGGACAAATAGTATTTGTTATTCACAAGGGATCTTCGACTTATAATTTGGTTCCTTCGCCCGGTTCTGTAACTGACGAATCATTGGCCGAAAATCTTAGAACTTTTCTCTATGAAAATTTTATAGGCGTTACAGGGCAAACGACCTTTCCGCTGGCCAAACAAGAATTCATTGAACAGTCATTATTAGTTACTATCGATGGTGTTCTTAAAACTCCCGGCGATGACGCACCAACATATGATTATCATTTAATTCAACCAGATACTTCACATACCAGTATCGTATTTCATGCTGCTCCAGCAAATGGATCGCATATTGGAATTTGTCATTTGGCATTTTCAACTGTTCTTCGAAGAGCAAGTTATCCAATTTTAATAGTTCCACCGGGAGGAATTAATACGGCAGACATTGCAAATAATGCGGTCACTGATGCCAAGATTCTCTTGGAGAACAATGAAGCAATTCGAAGCAAGACGTCCACGTCGGGAACACAAGAACTTATTAAATTGAATGCATCTAATCAGGCTGATATTTTAGATCAGGTTGTTGTTGATGCTACTAAAATTGAACCATTAGCTACCGACATGATCAGCTTAGGAACATCTAGTAAAAAGTTTAAAGAAATACATGCATCTTCAAATATTAACTCCGATGCAAGTATAATAGCACAAACAAATGTTACTGCAACTACTGGCGACATTGAGGCGATTGCTGGTGACCTCAAAGCTGGTGGAGATTTAATTGTACAACAAAATGCCGATATCAATGGAAGCATGGATATCCTACATGATCTGGTTGTACACGGAACGGTTAGTTTTCCTGGCGGAGTTGCAGACGCAGTTCCGGTTGGGGCCATTTTAGCATTCTATGGAAATGTTGCACCAACCAAATATTTGATATGTGATGGTGGTGCAATTCCTCCAGGATCAGAATATGACACGCTTCGGGGATTTTGTGGATCGAGCACTCCCAATTTACAACAAAGATTTCTAATTGGAAAGAAAGGAACGCCCGGAGAAGTAGGAAATATTATTGGAGAAGTTGGTGGATCTTTCACACACAACCACACTGTACCAAATCATGATCATGCTTTAAGTAATACTAACATAACAATAACAGATACCGGTCATACCCATGCTGATGGAACTTATAAAGTAACTATTGAAAATCACTGTCATTTTTTAAATCGCCACTATCATAATTTAGAAAACCACTTTCACACTTCGAGAAAACACAAACACAGTACCATTGCTAAAGTACTTCCCGACGGAACTGGTGGAATGTCTACCCACATAAATCATAATCATAGCTTTAGAATTAAGCTTAAATCAGAAGCCGGAACTGATATTAATTTTAGGGGTCTTCCGGCCAATCCAGATGCGCCGATTGGTCCAAATATAGAAGACAGATATACTTCTACTCAAAATTTAGAGCACGTTCATGCTATCCCATCATTAACTATTAACAGCACCAATTCGCCCGATTATGGTATTGAAGATGGTGGCACATCTGAAATTTTAACCAGGAGTGCCGAATTCACGGCGGGGCATCCGCTGCCAACTATCGGGACATATGATTTAGTGGAAAATTTTCCGTGGGGGCAAACGAGATACAATCGGGCGAGTAATGGCGATCCAGGATCCATGAACCAGGGGACAACACAAGAGTTTAATGTTGTTGGTACAAGTGATGAATCAAACACATCAAGTCACTCTTCTATTTCCGGAAATACAAATTTAAAAACTGGCCTGATAACAAATCCAAATGTTGTCAATGGCATAATGAACGGGCCGCCTCCATACGTAACAGTTAACTTTATTATCAGAGCAATAGTATAATGGGTTACATAGGAAGAGATTTAGTTTACGGTGTTTTTGAAAAACAATTGCTAGTACTTGTGCCTGGGCAAAATACTTATGCTCTAACCTGGCAAGTTGGTTCGTCTACGTCTTTGTTGGTTGTTTCGGGCGGCCAAGTTTTAGAACCGATTCAAGACTTCAATGTAATACTTGACGGCAAGACAATTAACTTTACTGTCGCCCCAACACTAAGAACATATATTATATATCTTGGAAGAGAACTTGAAGTAGCACACCATGTAGGAATATCGCCGATCTTAAATCAATTTGTGGCCACAGCCGGACAAACTGATTTTATTGTAACGATTAATCCGAATGAAATTATCGCCGTATATGATGCCGGTATTATTGTTTTTGTGGATGGCATTCAACAGATATTTGGAAGCGATTATACAATTGCCGGAAATATCGTTTCATTTAATAGTGGACTTCTTCTTGGACAGAAAGTAGATATATATGTACATGGAGTAGAAAGATTTGATCAATATGGTGAGCTGGAATGGAAAGCATTTGCTCCAGTTATATCTTCTTTGGGTGGTATGAATGTTACAAGTCAGCAAATTTATAAAGCTGAATATTTAACTTTACGGGCAAAAAATGTTCTTAATGTGAGACTTAAATTGGATTTCAAAGTTGATTTGGGTGGCACAGCTTCAAATATTATCAGATATACTTTGCCAAATATTGGGGAAGTCGCGGACGAATGTGTTCCGGCATCTATCAATATTAATTTCTACAATGATAATATTTTAGAATCCGGGATTCAAACTTGGGCAGGATCTGGACAATTTGATATTCAAAGACAGCATGGTATTAATTATCTTATTAGTAATGATGTGCGTTTTAAGATTCGAGCCGAGTATGATATTTTAGTTCCGTAAAGTATTAAACATGTCTACAACAATTGCAATTGCAAAAACAAACATTGATATTGAAAAACTCAAATTAGAATTGAGTCAAGATTCAATTGTCGGAGTATATCGTATTTTAGAAATTCTTCCGGGACTGACAGGACATGTTACATTGTCGGATGTTCTTCCAATTAATCTTGCGGCAGTCACAGCAGCCGTTGGCCTTGTTGTTACAGATCATGTTACGGCCAAAGATGCAACTATTTTCAAAGTAACAGCCGACTTACATGTTGATCAAGATTTAGATGTAGAGGGCGACAACACTGTATTTAACACCGAGACGGTTACAATTGAAGATAATATTATTACATTGAATAAAAATGCTGTTGGTGTTCAACCAGATGGATTTAAATCCGGAATTGAAATTGAAAGAGGATCTGAAACAAATGCTCAAATGATCTTTGATGAAACCACCGGAACATGGCAATATGTAAAAGGAGACGATCCAAATTACTATTCACTTTATAGTAAAGATGATCCAAATTCTGGTTTGCTTCCAAGAAATAAAGTTGCAACAGGACTTATAAATTCAATCTTATTTAATTCAGCCGGGTCAAGTCCACTAGGATTAATATCTGAAAGTTCAAATTTTAAATGGTTTGAAACAACATTGGCCAGCGGAAGTACTTGGAAAGGGTTGGATATTGGAAACGGCTTTGATATGAATCTTGCTCAAGACAGCAAGATTATGTGGGCGGGTAACCCAACCACTCATTTTATTAATGTTAAAGCTGGCGGAACAATGCAGATATGTGATGATAATGCAATTGAATTCTGGCAAGGTGATCCTACAATTCCGGCAAATAAGAGATTCTTAATAGGAGCAGATATAAGATCTTATAATGATATATCAGTTATCAAAACAACTCCTATTATTCAACTTGAACCATTAAGCGGTTTAAGCAATGGATTAATTCGAAGTTACTTTCCAGTCGATGGAAGTCATGCTGATCATATTCGTCATTCAATTCAATTTCATAATAATGATGATTTAAGTATTGTTTCCCAATATGGTCAAACAATCATACAAAGTGCAACAGTTACAAGTTTTATTAACAATGGCCTTAATCGATTTCAAACGTCTTCGGTTGATCATAATAGATCCTTTGCCGATTTAATAATTCAAAAAACAACTCCGGTTTTATGGTTTATGCCGGGAGTGTCGGATACAGCTGCCATTGAAAATTTTTGTGCCAATCATGTCGGCAATGAAGTAAGACATCAAATACTTTTCCTGGCCAATGATGATCTTTTCATCGGTGCAAACTATGGTGACTCCTACTTAAATGCTGGCGGTGATTATGTATATCTACAAGTTGATGCGGTTAATAAACTTCGCGTCTCTTCAACTGGCGCAAGACTTTATGGAACGTTGGTCGTAGATTCGGCGGCCCCCAGTATTCAACTAACATCATCAAGTGGCGCATGTGAAATTCGAACAACGGCTTCCGGCGGTGGTGGACATCTACATGTTACGGCTGCATCCAATTTATATCTGGCAAGTACCGGCGCAATGAGCTTAGATGCAGATAGCAAGATAACAATATCTGCAAATGCATCACCAGGAATTGTACAGTTAAATGCGATAACACTAGAAACATTTAATGCTCCAGTATATTTGTTTTATGATCATGAATCTCCAAATGAAAAAATATTAACTTATAATGATACTGGGTCTTTAAATCAGTTTAAATTTTTGCGACAAACAATTTTTACACAATATGTTAATTTTCAAGATCATGTTGAATTTACATCTGTTGATGGTGTTGATTTTACTGGGCCGATTTTTGTAGCCGATTCAATACGTGGAACCTATGGCGGATTTCAAGATTTGGTATTATACAATAATAACACCTCTGCCTGGACGCTGACTCATGCTTTTGGTGGCCTTCAAAGATTTATACCATCGGGGGCCAATACAAACAATTCAATTGGTTATTCGACTTATCCAATTGAAGAAATATATGTACATAAAATTAAAGGATATGGGACTTCTCGATCAACTGGCCCTATCACTGATTCCATTTGGTTTTATGATAATAGTAACACAACTCCGGCTTGGATAATGGATGTTGCGGAAGTTGAGTCTGTGGATGTACATTATATAAGGCCAAATCTTGGAGTACCAGCATCGTTGGGCCGGGCCGGAAGTGTGGGCAATCGGCGTACTTTGATAGATGTTGTAACAGAAAAAGTTACATATTATTCTCCAGATGGAAGTTCAATTTGGACAATTGAAGCTCTTAATAATGGCAATCTTTCATTTAAACACAATAATGTTATTCAAGGTCATGTTGATGATACCGGGTTTCATAGTGCTTAATTATTTTCTAGACATAAATAAAATGTTATGATAGTATAAACCTTATTGGTCAAATCATTACTGATTGGTTGACTGATTGATTTAGGATTGGTTTTAAATGGCCTTAACAGACTTTATCAATTTGCTTGTTTATCGTGGTGATGATTCTTCTATAGGTTTAAGATTCAAAACCCCAGACCACGATTCAATTGATATTACCGGTTGGATAATTTCGTTCTCAGTTAAAGAAAAAACTTATCACTCTGATGCCGATGATGTTATCTTAATTGATGTCTCAACACATGCCGATCCAGTAAACGGTATTACGGGCTTTGTGATTCCACATGCTTTAACCGATCCTCTCTTCGGTGTCTATCAGTATGACATACAGTATAAAACAAATCACAATATTAGAAAGACATTCGCAAGAGGACAGATAGAATTTTTTGACGATGTGAGCAGGAGATAAAAATGCCTCCACGAACTTATGATTTAACAAGCGGCGATGTTCACATTGATGTTATCATCGATGGATATTATGGATCCATCGGAGGAACTGGAGGCGCAGGAAGTGTTGGCCCCACCGGACCTACCGGCGCTCCTGGTCCAACTGGCGCGACTGGCGCTGGAAGTCTCGGACCAACTGGTCCAGCGGGCCACGATGGGGTGATTGGCCCAACCGGAGTTACTGGAGACATTGGCCCCACTGGCGGAACTGGCGTAGTTGGTCCAACAGGCTCACAGGGAGTTGGAAATCTAGGACCAACCGGATCGACTGGGCCTACTGGAGAGAGTGGCCCAATCGGACCTACTGGAGAAGATGGGCCAATAGGACCAACGGGGTCTGGCGTCGGAGATGTATACAACAATGTAAATCCTACGCCACAGACACTCGGAGGAATTCCTTCTGGCAGTTCGTTCGTTGATCAAACAATGAAAGAAATGTGGGATGCTCTTCTGTATCCTTATCAAGCACCAGCATTTACTTCTTTCACAATCTCTGGTCAAGCAACAGTAATTGAAGTTGGCGCTAGTGTTCCCGCAAATCCAACCTTTACTTGGACAGAAACAAATATAGGGAATGTTAATCCGAATACAACAGTCATTAGAAACAACGGTGTTATTGTAGCTAACAATGTTTCTAATACAAGTCCAAGAGCAGTGGTTGACGGTGATGTAACTAAGATAGTAGCAACAGCTAATAACTGGACAATTGATCAAACAAATACGCACAGCCAAGTATTCTCAAGAACATTTACAGTTTCTTGGAGGTGGAAAGTTTATTATGGAGAATCGACTAATACTCCATTAGATGAAAATCAAATTGAAGCTTTACGCGCCAATTCTTTGCAAGCCGGGTTTGCTGCGACATATGCTTATCAAACAACTGGTTATAAATATATTTGCTATCCAAGCTTAATGGGATCGGCCACGAGTTTTAAAGACACTGGTACTAATTTGGATGTTCCTTTTGAAGCGCCTTATACAGTTTCTGTAACAAATGCTTATGGCGTAACAACGAATTATAATGTTCACAGATCGACCAATATTATTGGAAGTGCTATTAATATTCAGGTGAGTTAATATGGCACAAATTCCCGGAAGCATAAGGTTCACTGGATTTATCGCTCCGTCGGATTCTAGCGATATCTATTATGTTCTTGATCCAATTTATGGCAAGGGCGGTTATCGAGAAGTAGCGAATACAACCGAAAGAAATACGATAACGGTTCCGCGCAGACGTGAAGGAATGATGTGTTACGTTACCGACGTACACAAATTCTATTATCTTCTTGGTGGAATTGATAATGCAAACTGGACAGAATTTACTGGCGGAGTTTCTGGAACTGTTACGGTCGATCAGGGCGGCACCGGATTGACTGTTGTTCCGTCCGGAAGAATCTTATTTGGTAATGATTCTACTACGTTAGCTACATCATCTAGTTTGTCTTGGGACAATATCAAATCACAGCTGTCGTCTCCAAGTTTAGTTTTATCTGTAACAACACTGGGGGCAATCACTCAAGGCGAACTTCAATACAATGGAACGGATTTATATTTTTCAACAAGTCCATTGGTGAGAAAAAAGGTATTAACAATCACCACACCAATGCCGACCTATAATATTACTAATTGGTCTGAGTCAAGATCCGCCGATGCTTTAAATTTAAACATCGATCAAATTGGAAACCTGCTCGGCACTCTAATAAATGATTTACGAAGTGCTGGATTGATAAGTTAGTTCTTGACACATTTTCCTTTTATAGTATACTATTACCGTGTAATCTTTTAGTTTTAAATTTGGAGTAAACTATGACAGCAGATAAAAAGACACTTGAGAATGAAATGAATTTCTTCAAGGCACAAGCTTATGATATTCTTGCAAATATGGAATCAGTCGAGATCCAATATCGAAATGCAAAGCAGGATCTTCAAAACAAGTTGAATCAAGTCAATCAACAAATTGCTGCCAAGAGTCAATTGATTCAAGCGCAAGAACCCGCGCCGCAACAAGAAGCGGTCAAAGAAGACAAACAACTGTTGAATGAAGAGGAGAGTATATGAGCATTGGACTTATTAAGCACAACAAGTATTATTATTTGATTGTTGGAAAGTTGCTTCGCATATTGGATGGTGCATTTCATTTTGTGTTCTATAAGTGCGGTGTACAAAAGTTATTAAAGATCGCCACGGGGCACTGGAAATTTAGACCGATGCTTTCTTGGAATGGTGCGTCTGATTATGAATATTTAATGACATATAAAGCTTTAAAATGTGGCGAACCGCAAATAGGATCTACGGGATTGAATTATTCCTTACTTTATAAGGAAGGCGATCCAGGACAACCGAACAAGATAATTAAGTAATGCACAGTTGTTTTAATTGCGGCAAATTTATTTCTATGGAGTGGCATCCCAATATGCCAGAGTTCTGTAACCTTAGTTGCAGATTTGATTATTATGAAAGAGGTGGATCAGCGTTTGATGAAGAGCAGCGAGAAAAGAATCTTCAAGAATCTTATAAGGTGGCCAACGAACAATGGATAACAAGAAACAAACAGAAGCAACTCCAAAAGAAACAGAAAGAAAATGGAAGTCTAGAGTAGGCTGCCATTTAATAATGAAAAACGAGGAGCTTGATCTTGATCGAGCACTCTCCAGTATGAAAGGCTGCTGGGATACTTTGTGTATTGTAGACACCGGCAGTACAGACAAATCTATTGAGATTGCAAAGTCACACGGCGCTTTTGTTAAAGAAGATTCTTGGTATGATGATTTTGGCCGCAGTCGGAATACTTCTTTGGATTTTCTTTATGAGACAGATCCAAATCTAGATTGGGTTATGTGGTTCGACTGCGACGATGTTTTGATGTCGCCGCAGGATGTAACTCGCTACAGGGAAATCCTAGATCAATATCTAGACAATCCAAATGTAGAGTGTATTAATATGCCCTACATTTATTCGCATAGCTCAAACGAAATCGGAAATCAGTCTCTACCAGAATTTAAATATTATAGACTTCGTGCATTCAAAAAAGGAACTGCAAGGTGGACGGCAAGAATTCATGAATATCTAGAGTCAAATGCAGGAAAACATATTGCACCGGCAGACGTTACCTTTCATCACTTCCGACGCGGAACAGGCGTGGCGAACACTGCTAGGAATCTTCGTATCCTTAGAAAAGTTTATGACGATGCAAAGCCAGAAGAGAAAGCTCGGTACGCTTTTTATCTTGGCAAAGAATGTACATATAACGGGCTGCACGAAGAAGCCATTGAGCATTTCAAATTCTATCTACCAATCTCAAATTTCCCGGCGGAAAAAATCCGCGCCCTATACGAATTGGCAAACTGTTATAAAGTTCTTGGTAAGATCGAAGATGCAAAGCGGTGGGCATTTGAAGCAATCATTGCCGACCAAAGATATCCTGACCCATATGTGTTAATGTCACAGATTGCATATGAGCAGAAAGACTGGAAGATGTGTATCAACTGGGCGCAGATTGCTCCCAACTTAGATCGAGCGGAGACTTATTTTTTCGATTATATGCCAATGTCAACTTGGTTGCCACAAGATTATATGCAAGCCGCATATTATTATCTAGGCCAGCCAGAGAAAGCAAAAGAAGCGTTGGACAAATGCCTCTTCTATAAGCCGCACGAGCGCAGATATTTACACAACTGGGCATTATTTCATAACGATATAAAGAAGACTGCTATTATTATTCCGACCCTCGACCGCAAAGAAAGGCTGATAAACTGTGTCAGCAAAATAAAAGAAAACATAATGATTTCTAATTATGAAATCTTAATTGGTGTTGATGGCAATGAAGCTTACTTTAATGAATTGAATGAATGCTTTAAAGCCGAAACACAAATGTCGATTGTGTTGTTCGAAAAGAAAGTTGGTGTGCCTACAATCGTAGAAGAGTTAATTGATCTTGCAAAAGAACACGGCTGCACCTATTGCACATATCTTGGTGATGATACTGAACCGCTGGTTGGATTTTTAGTTCATGCATACCTGGCCTGTGAAGATAAAAATCTTGTTTGTTACAACGATAAAGTTTGGAACGGAGAGATTGCTTGCCACTGGTTTGCTCCAATTGATCTCAGAGATAAACTTGGTGGATTCTTTTTCCATAAAGGCTATCATCATCTCGGTTGTGACAATGAATTAACAGAGAAAGCAAAGGCAAAAGGTTTGTATAAGTATGAACCAAAAGCTTATGTTGATCATATTCATTGTATTGTAAATGTGTGTTCTGATAAAAATAAAGTTGCTGAAGTAGATGATTGTTATAAGCTGGCTTGGAACGATGCTAACTGTACGGCAGACAGAGAACTTCTTGCAAGACGTAAAGCAAATAATTGGTTGGCCGACACAGAAGAAATAAAGATTGATATCGGGGCGGGCACTGTTAAGCACGAAGGATATATTACTCTTGATAAGTTCTGTAAAGCAGATATCAAAGCTGATATATTAGAAGAAGGATTGTTCAAACCAGAAACCATTGATAAATTTTTGCTTGAACATGTGTTAGAACATTTTACAGAAGCTGAAGGAAAAGAATTACTTAGCATCTTATATAAAGCTTTAAAGCTTGGCGGTGAAATTGAAATTGCCGTTCCAGATATGGGCTTGGTACAATTGGTAGAAAATCCTGAATATCGTTGCAGAGTTATGTATGGATGGCAATGCAACCCTGGGCACTTTCATAAATTTGGTTATCTTAACCAGACATTAAAGAAGACACTGGAAGCTGCCGGGTTTACTACAATGTCGCTAAATGAAACCTTCGAATATGATGCTCCAAGCTTAAGAGCGGTTGCTGTCAAATAATTGTTTTTTATAAATACTTTCGTATAAATACATTTGATTATGTAATAAAGCGAATCGTTGACGATTCAATAACGATTCAATATTGATTTAACCAATTTAAGGAAATAACGATGGCTGCACAACGATTTGGAGTTATTGCTAGTAACATTACAGGGACATCCCTGCAAGTACTTCGCGTCAAAAATGACGAAAGTGGCTTTGAGTTTGTTTCGCCGGGGGATGTGTCTGGTTTAGTTGGCCCAACAGGTTCAACTGGAGCACTCGGTCCAACAGGAACAACTGGAGCACTCGGTCCAACAGGAACAACTGGAGCACTCGGTCCAACAGGAACAACTGGAGCACTCGGTCCAACAGGAACAACTGGAGCACTCGGCCCAACAGGAACAACTGGAGCACTCGGCCCAACAGGAACAACTGGAGCACTCGGTCCAACAGGAACAACCGGAGACTTAGGCCCAACAGGTTCAACTGGAGCACTCGGCCCAACAGGTTCAACTGGAGCACTCGGTCCAACAGGAACAACTGGCGCTTTAGGCCCAACAGGAACCACTGGCGTACAGGGCGAGCTTGGTCCAACAGGTTCAACCGGTGCTATCGGTCCAACGGGTAATGGTGGCTCACTCGGTCCAACTGGTCCGCAGGGAGACTTAGGCCCAACAGGAACCACTGGCGCTTTAGGCCCAACAGGAACCACTGGCGCTTTAGGCCCAACAGGGACCACTGGCGCTTTAGGCCCAACAGGCGCTCAGGGCAACCTGGGTCCAACGGGTCCAACTGGCGACCAGGGCATTCAGGGTGTTACGGGCACAAACGCCGCTGGCATTGTATACTACATTCACGAAGAGAACTCGGATGTTACTAATTATGATTACATGTACCGCATTCCTGCCGATGATCCAGAATCATCTGAGGCTGCTACGTCTGATAGTAATACAGAAGTTCTAATCAAGGAATATGTTTCGGAAGCGGGCGATCCCGGTCTTATGAATATTCCTGCCGGTGAATGGACGATTGATACCTATGCTAAAGTAGACACCAATGTAGACGTTAACAAGCTGCTTGTTAAAGTTTATAAGAGGGCTGGCATAACTGAAACATTGATTGTTTCGGGCGAAGCGGTTGTTACAGCAACTTCTGCTACAATGTACGTAATCGATGTTACACAAACGCTAGATGTTGCTCTTGACGTAACTGATCGTATTGTTGTAAAATATTATGCAAAGTCTAGTTCCACTGGCGGAAGAACTATTACGGTATATCTTGAAGGAACAACCCACAGTTCGCACCTACATACCCCAATCTTTGGTGGTGCAGTTGGTCCAATTGGTCCGACCGGTTCGACTGGTGCAGTAGGTCCAACTGGTTCGACTGGTGCAGTAGGTCCAACAGGAACAACCGGAGACTTAGGCCCAACAGGAACAACCGGCGCATTAGGCCCAACAGGCTCTCAGGGCAACTTGGGTCCAACTGGGGCTAAAGGCAATACCGGAGACTTAGGCCCAACGGGTGCTGATGGTGCTCAGGGTAACTTAGGTCCAACCGGCAATACCGGATCGATTGGTCCAACAGGCTCAACCGGCGCACTAGGCCCAACAGGAACCACTGGAGCACTTGGTCCAACAGGAACCACTGGAGCACTAGGCCCAACAGGAACCACTGGAGCACTTGGTCCAACAGGAACCACTGGAGCACTTGGTCCAACAGGTCCGACTGGAACCTTCACTGGCCCAACTGGTGCTTATACTGTGACCAACGTAACGCTGGATCAAGAATTTGATGCTGATGTAACATCAATCGATGAGTTAGCAGATGTTCTTGGATCAGTAATTACTCACCTAAAAGCGAAAAACATTTTAGGATAATATAAATAGGAATGGGGCTTCACGGCCCCTTCCTAAAATTTTTATTTGGGAGTTTAAAATGGCAAATTTATATACATCACAGCTTATGGAAGTTTCTGAGAATCCAGTCGAGATTCTTATTAATCGCGTTTCGATTGATGCTCAAGTGAAGTTAGAAGTATCAAAATTTTCAGCCAGTGACGAATTGGTTGGAGTTGTCGTTCCTCCTACAACTTATGTAGAGAACGGCGGATGTGCAGAAGATAAGACTCGTATTAGAGTTTTCTTAAACGAAGGACAAGTTGCTGCTGGCGAAAAGATTCAAGTCAAGCTAGACAACTAAGGTTTTAAATACCAATTAACGTATTGGCACGGGCCGGAAGTTCGAATCTTCCGGCCTTTTTTATTGATGGCCCTCTAATATAAATACAATGAGGGCGGAATATATGCACCGAGGAACACCTAAAAGAAGGCTGCTAAAAGAAAACAAAATCAAAAATGAATGTTCCATATGTGGGTTATCCGAATGGAATCTTAAACCACTAACACTGGTTCTAGATCATATTAATGGTATCAATAATGATGATCGAACTGAAAATCTTAGATTACTTTGTCCAAACTGCAATAGTCAAACAAGTACATTTTGTGGTAGAAATATTAAAAAGAAAAGAATTATTAACTATCTTACTAAAGAATGTCCTGTCTGTTATAAGAAATTTCAAACGAGGCAATCGCGAGAAAGAACATATTGTTCTTGTAAATGTTCTAATACAGATCGAATCCACCCAACAAAAATAAATTGGAATTTTATAGATTTAAATTGTTTGATGTTTGAAAATGAAATGAATTTTTCAAAAGTTGCTCGTTTGTTGGGTGTCAGTGATGCGTCTGTACATAAGCATTTTAAAAAATAATCTTGGTGGGAGTGATAGGATTCGAACCTACTAGCCCTGCGGGAGCAGTTTTACAGACTGCCGTAACCCACCGTCGTTACCGCACTCCCATATTGTTCTCCCGTTACGGGAGATAGAATGGATAATATGACAGAAGAAAATGTTTCATACGGCTCTATTTATATCACAAATAGATTTAAATACAAGCATTTTTAAAATTATTTGTGATACCCAGGCAGATGAATGTGACACCCCAATATTGCTAACTCATTGTCTCGTTTATTTTTGTCATTATACCCGAGAGTAAATACTTGACCGCCTTTTAAAGTTATTTCCAAAATATATTCTGGAGGATCAACTGGCGGAGAATGTATTTCAACTGATGCAATTTCTGCCTCGTCGATCCATACGCGCTGTTCATAAAGAGCATTATCACTTTTAATTTCCATCATAGCATCACGCATCATATTTCGTCATTTGTTTCTTTCCAAACACGACCGTTTGAACGTCGCCCTCAATTCGATATTCTTGATTGATATCTTTTTCCATCTTTGTAATTGTAGTGATGAAGATTCCTGGTTCAAACACTCGGTCTTTAATAATGTTTAGTTTGGTTGGATCATCCGCAGGAATCAAAAGCGTCAGTCTCAAATCGCGATTAACAATAACAATTACATCCGGATATTCAGATTCAATTGCTGTAATCATCCCATACAAAGGATATGTCTTTCCAACTTCGCAGGTTTCCATTATAATTTTTAGAGGAAGTTCTGGAGTATCTTCTTTATCGTTTGTCATTTTAAGTCTCGAAAGAGGCGGGGTTTGAGTCCCCCGCCGTAACTGATGACCAGGACTTATTTACTTCCGACAGATTCCATTAGGACATTTGTTTACATCTTTATCAATGTCTTTGCCACGCTTATAATAATCATCCCATGCACCATTTTCTCCATTACATGCAGGAACAACCGCTTTTCTTGTAAGTCTTGCAAGTTCAACAAGTTTCTTTACATTCTTGCGAATTTGCTTTTTGGTTGTTTTATTAATTCCCTTAGCGCATTCTTCTGGGCAGAGCCACACTTTCTTTTGTAAGCTCTTAATTAAGGTAATTGTGTCATCAGACAATTTTAATGATTTCTTTTCAATTTCATCCGCGTCTGATGAATTAAGGCCGCATTTCCTTCCAATGTCTAAATACTTCAAGATAGAAACATTAAGAAGGGAATTGACTTTACGAATCATTCTCTTTGTTCTGGCCTTCAATATAACTTCCTTTTTTCCATCGCCGCCGCAAATACCACACGCATCATACTGACAGGGCGTTGGAGAAGGGGACGGGGTGGCTGTCGGTTTTGGGGTAGGCTTAGGTGAAGGTTTGGGTGTCGGAGAAGGAGTAGGATTAACACACTCTCCCTTAGTATCTCCGTGAATATAATAATCCTGCCAATCTTCGCAGCGAATGGTTATTGTTTCGCATCTATTTGATGTCAAACACACGAGTCTTTGTGCTTGATTAGAACAGTTACAAGCACAGTGACAAATGATCATTGTGCAAGGAGTCGGCTTCGGAGTTGCCGTTGGAGTGGGCGTTGGCGGAACCGGAGTTGCCGTTGGAGTGGGCGTTGGCGGAACCGGAGTTGCCGTTGGAGTGGGCGTTGGCGGAACCGGAGTTGCCGTTGGAGTGGGCGTTGGCGGAAGACAAGTTCTGAACTTGTATCTGGTGCTGCATCCAGCTTTAGCGGCGACCTTTGATATTTGTTTATTCTGATAACTGAAAGTATAAGTATGACCAACATTCAAATTATCAAATTTATAAGATGCCGATTCATCGCAAAAATACAAGACCACATTTGACAAATCTTTGGTGCAGGAAACCACAACACTGGTTCCGGTTGAATTGAATGAAAAGGTGCAAGTCGATTCACAGCTGGGTACACACATTGGCGCACCGACATCGAGAGCATAAACTCCAGTTGCACCGCACAAGATAGATGCGATGAGTATGCACAACGTATTGATATTCTTTCGAAACATATTAAACTCCTTTAATAACGCACAAATCTTTTTCACCAAGATTACATACTGTAGCATCTCTTTAAAAGAAAATCAAATAAAATCTTCTTATAAATATACTTGTGTAATATTTAATAAAATACTGTCTGGAGTGTTTGCATGACTAAACCCATTAACCAATCGAATTATTTAGACCTTAAACAAGATCATGAATGTTTCAAATCAGCAATCGAATGCTTTAAGATAAGTGCCCAAAATATTGAAGCAAATACGGCGGCGACAGTATCAACATTAAAGGAACTTCATACAGACAACAACGAACATTTGAAAATAATTGCAGGGAAAAAACAAGTGCCACTATCAATTTTCATTATGATTGTCGGGCTGTTAAGCGGTTTGATAGTTGCAACAGAAGTTAAATATTCGGGGATAACAATTGATATTGGCTGGGATCATATCAGAGTTAATTCAAATAAATATAAACCGATGAGTATTAGTTTACCAGAAGAATCTCCCAGTCTTTTAAAGATATAAATAGTTTAAACGAAAGGAAATAATATGGCGTTAGACACAAGAGTTAAAGATCAATTACGATATCGCGCAGCTGTTGCGATTACTCCAGCAGATGTTTTGATTCCTTGCACCAATGCAATCTGGGTCGGAACTACTTGTAATCTACAAGTTTTGTTTGTGGATCAAGAAGCTCCTGTAACAATACCAAATGTTGTTGGTGGGAAAGAATATCGCTTTATGGTCACAAAAATATTAGCCGGAACTGATATTGTAGCTTTGTATTAAGGAGCATTTAAATGGCAGCAAAAAGATTAGGACAATTTCTTTCAAACGTAACAGGAACTTCAGGACAGATCCTCCGGGTTAAGTCTGACGAATCTGGCTTCGAGATGTTCACTCCTGCGGGTTTGCCGACCTACACCATCACCAACGACACCACGGACAGGACGATTGATGCAGATGTTACAACGGCAGATGAACTTGCGGATGTACTTGCAACACTGATTAAAGACATTACAACTTTAGTTGGAGGTCCAGTCGCTTTCCAGTGGAGTTCTTCAGAACAAGTATGGCCTTTTGAGAAAGATGACTCTGGAAATATCTTATATTGTAAACAAATTGATTGTGGAACACTGCCCAATAGTGGCAATTCAAATACTTCGCATAATATACCTTCATTAAATACTCTAAAAGTTCATAAAGTTGAAGGATTGGTGTTTGGTCCAACATCAACTGATTATGCTTTGCCTCTCAATATGACCCGCAGTGATGGATATAATTACACTGTAAGCGTATGGATGCAATACACTGTGGTAACTATTCAAACGGGATTTAATTATGGAACCTATGGCTGGACTGCCAAAGTTAGAGTTATTTACGCTAAATAAAACAAATGGCCGAAGTAAATAGCAGAATAGAACTGAAAGAATATTGTTTGAGACAACTGGGCTATCCAGTTATCGATATCAATGTTGCCGATCAACAACTCGAAGATCGTATTGATGACGCTTTGCAGTTTTTTAATGAATGGCATTTTGACGGCGCTGAGAAACTCTATACCAAACACAAGCTTACAGCCACTCAATTAAACTTTGCTGCACCAATACCGGTAGATACTTTCAGGAAAGGCGATCAAGTTATTGGTGGAACAAGCGGCGCTAAGTCAATGGTACACGTTCAGTCTGCCAACAACGCTTCTATTATGGTGTGGCAAACAGAAGGTGCATTTGTAAACGGAGAAACTATCTCTAGTATAATTTCCTCTGCAACTTTGGCCGCTATCAATGCAGTTGTTATTGGAGACTTGGATAAAAAATATATTGACGTTTCAAATGCTGTGATGAGTGTTACAAAGATATTTCCTATCAGTGCAAATATGACAACTTCATATTTGTTTGACCCAGCTTACTATCAAGCGTTTGAATTGATCTGGAACTTCAACGGACTTGATATGGTTTCTTATGAACTAATGAAAGAACGAATCAATCTGATGAACCAGTTGTTGATTGGTCAGAAGCCAATTCGATTTAATAGACACACTGAAAAACTTTATATTGATTTCGATTGGAAACGCGCCGTAGTTCCAGATATGTATTTGATTATTGAATGTATGAGAATTTTAGATCCAGAAGAGTATACAAAAGTGTGGGGCGATTATTTCTTGAAGCAATACTGCACGGCACTGTTTAGAATTCAGTGGGGCAATAATATTTCTAAGTTTGCTGGCATTCAATTGCCCGGCGCTGTTACTTTAGATGGACCAAGGATTCTTGAACAAGGTAAAGCGGAGAAGCTTGAGCTTGAAGAACAAGTCAAAAATGGAAGATTCTCGGAGCCGCTTGGGTTCTTCGTGGGATAGATTATTCAATAATCAAAAAATAACAAAAATATAAATACAAATGTTACATTTGTATTAAATAGGAATTTCAAATGGCAGCAAGAAGACTTGGTACAGTTCTTACAAACATTACAGGAACATCTGGGCAGATTTTAAGAGTCAAGACGGACGAATCTGGTTTTGAGTTTTATACTCCAACTGGGTTACCTGCTTACACTATCACCAACGACACTACAGATCGCGTGATTGATGCGGATGTTACAACAGCAGATGAGTTGGCGGATGTACTTGCAACTTTGATCAAGGACATCACAACTCTTGTTGGTGGTCCAGTTGCTTTCCAGTGGTCTACTTCAGAACAGGTTTGGCCATTTGAGAAGGATTTATCGGGCAGAACGTTATACTGTAAAGAAATAGATCTGGGTGATCTTCCCCAGGATGGAATAAAAACCACATCTTTGGGAAATATTAATACCCAAAAAATATTTAAATACTATAGCGCTACACAGCGTATTGGCTCTGATCAATTCGTGGGCCTTCCGGCGGTCTATGGTAATCCCGCCACATATAGCATTAGCCTTTTTATAGGAACACCAGCTGGAATTAACCTACGAACCTTTACCACCGATTACGGAACAGGGTGGTCAACATGGATTAGAATAATTTACGCTAAATAAATTTCTTTATTGCGATGATAAATAATTCATTATGAGACTATTTCAGAAATCAACTTATCTCGGCAACCCCAAACTAAAAGCTGCCGGTGTAAAGATTGATTTTACGCAAGAACAAGTCGCCGAAATAATAAAGTGTTCCAAAGATCCAATCTACTTCATCGAAAACTACGTCAAGATTATTTCATTGGACAAAGGATTGATTCCTTGTGTCCTATACGATCATCAAAAGAGAATGATCAAAAACTTCATTGATAACAGATTTTCAATTAGTTTGTGTTCTAGGCAAATTGGCAAGTGTTGTGACGCACTTACGCGAATTCGCTTAAAAAATAAAGAAACAAATCAAATAGTTGAAATGACAATGAAAGAATTTTTTGAAATCAATAAAAACTCCGCACTGTCGAGTGAAAAGGAAGATAAATAATACGATGAATATTATTTATTAAGGATATGAAATGGAAAGATTGTGCAGGTTTTGTCGAAAAGATATTTCACATAAACCAAAAAAGGCTTTGTATTGTAATGCAAATTGCAAAAACCACTATGCGTTTCGTGCCAGATCCGAAAAATTAAAACGAGACATTCGGTGCGTTGTCTGCGACAAAGATTTTTATTCGAAAAGTCCAAATAAAATAGTTTGTTGTTCTGATGAGTGTAAGAGACAACGGAGAAATTTAAAACAGAATGATAAGGTCTTTGAAAGAAACGATTTAAAATTCAATATTCTATCTGAATATGTTGAATGTAAAGTATGTGGTCTTAAATCACAGTCGATTGCTTCACATATTCGAAAGATGCACGGCATATCAACAAAAGAATATTGTGAAAAATTTCCAGGAGAGTCGTGTCAAACAGAAACATATCGTAAGTTTTTGTCTGACAAAGTGTTAGGAGCAAAAAATCCTGCACATCAACATGGAGGAAAATTTTCTCCCTTCTCAGATAAGTTTATAGGAAAGGCCAAAAAAGAAGATGTTCTTAAAAAGTCTAAAGAATCAAGAAAAAGAAATCACAACAACACCACTAGTTTAGAATATTATACATTTCGTGGAATGTCTTTAGAGGACGCAATCATTGCAAGAAGAGAAAGACAACAAACCTTTTCGTTAAAAAGATGTATTGAGAAATATGGTGAACAAGAGGGAAAACTTAAATGGCAAAGTCGACAAGAAAAGTGGTTATCAAATTTTAAAAAACAAAACTATTCAAATGTATCTCAGACTTTATTTTGGTCGGTATATAATCAACTAGATTTATCTTGTCACGAAATATATTTTGCAACATTGAACACACACACAAAAAACAAAGACGAAACAATTAATCACGAATATTGTTTGAAATTAGAAGAATCATATTGCAAACCAGACTTCTATCTTAAAGATCTTCAAAAGGTTATAGAATTTGATGGAGAATACTGGCACCATGCAAATCCAAATAATATGCAAAGAGATCTAAACCGTCAACAAAAAATAGAAGCACTGGGAATCAAAGTTCTTCGTGTCCGAGAAAAAGACTATAAAGCATCTCCAGAAACAATTGTCTATCAATGTTTAGAGTTTTTAAATGAATAAATCTGATTCGCTGGAAAGAAAATTTGTTGAATCTTTTGACATTTCTGACTGGGAAATTGAAACAGATACTGGATGGGAAGATGCTACCGAAATCCACAAGACAGTTCCTTATTTGGTATATTCAATCATAACCGATTCCGGAAAAACATTAAGATGCGCCGACAATCATATTATATTTGATGCTTGTGGAGATGAAATATTTATTAAAGATTGTATTCCAAATCAAACAAAAATTATAACACGCGATGGGTATGAAACAGTTGTGTCTGTATTAAACGAACAGCTTGAAGAAAACATGTATGATATCACGGTGGATTCAAACAACCATCGATACTATACCAACGAAATTTTAAGTCACAACACAGTTGGATATATTTGTTATATTTTATGGGCAGCAATTTTTCATGAACACAAAAATATTGTTTTACTTGCCAACAGAATTAAAACTGCCAGAGACATTTTAGCCAGATTAAAAATGGCGTATGAAAATTTACCAGTTTGGCTACAACAGGGTGTAATTGAATGGAATAAAACTTCTATCGAACTTGAAAACGGCTCGAAGGTTTCCGTGGATGCAACAACAGGAAATGCAGCTAGATCTGGCAGCATCACAGACCTCGTGCTCGACGAATTTGCATTTGTGCCAAATAATGTTGCATCAGATTTTTTTAAATCGGTATATCCAACGGTAACTGCCGGAACGCAGTCTAAGATTATTATAGTCAGCACCGCCAACGGCGTAAATCTTTTTTATAAACTCTGGCACGATGCAGAGGCCGGACTAAATTCTTATTCTCCATTTAAAGCATATTGGTGGGAAACTCCAGGAAGGGACGAAAAATGGAAAGAAGAAACAATTAAAAATATTGGAGAAGAAGCTTTCAGAATTGAGTACTCCAATGAATTTTTTGGTTCTGTAAGCGATACTTTAATTTCATCTTCGAAGTTAGCTAACTTGATATTCGATAAGCCTCTCTATTCAGAGCGCGGCTTAGATGTTTATGAATTGCCAGAAGCTGGGAAGGAATATTGTATTTGTGTAGATACTGCCAGAGGAGATAAAAATAATTGTTCTGCTTTTACAGTAATTCAAATCTCAAACCTTCCCTACAAAGTTGTGGCCAAGTATCGTTCAAATACAATCTCGGCTATGGCTTATCCAGCTATCATTGTTGACATAGCAAAAAAGTATAATGAATCTTATGTGTTAGTTGAAATCAACGATATCGGCGGGCAAGTAGTTGATATTATTAAATATGAACTCGAATATGAAAATGTTTTAAGTACAACTATGGATAAGAAGCTGTCGGCCCAAAAGATTGCAATCGGGCAGCCAAAAGGTTTCAAACTTGGTTTAAGAACAACAACAAGTGTAAAAAGAATTGGTTGTTCTAATCTTAAAACTTTAATTGAAGAAGATAAACTAGTTATTAGAGATTTTGATATCATATCAGAGCTTTCGTCTTTCATAAGCAAGGGCGGCTCGTATGCGGCGGATTCTGGCTATGATGATGATCTTGTTATGTCTTTAGTGATGTTCGGCTGGTTGACAAGTCAGAAATACTTTAAGAATATCACGCCAGAAACATTAAAGACTTCCTTGACAAATGACGGAATGTTTATAGAAGTTCCATTTGCTTTCAAAGACAACCACGATGGTAAGACAAAACCTGAAAGTTTCGTGGCAGATGGTGATTTATGGCTAGTATGCGACGATGACTATCAGCCACATTAACCAAATGAAAAATCTCAAATTAATAAATAAAAATATAGAATACTATAAAATTCTAATTATTAAGGAGAACGAAGATGTCATTTTCTCTTAGCCCAGGCGTAAACGTAACTGAAATTGATCTAACTAATGTAATTCCTGCTGTGTCCACAACTGACGGCGCACTGGCCGGTGACTTTCGTTGGGGGCCTTGCGATGAAGTTGTACTAGTAAGTTCTGAGAATGAACTGGTCAATAGCTATGGCAAGCCAGATACGGCGAACGCGGCCACTTGGTTTACTGCTGCCAGTTTCTTGGCATACGGCAACAAGCTCAGATTGGTTCGAGCAATCAACGAAGCAACTTCAAAGAATGCTTCTAGCAATGCCGGAGATGTACAACTCATTAAGAACGATGTGGATTTTGAGACACGCTCTCCGTTCCCCTCTGGATTTTCTGCCGCAAAGTTTCCGGGCGCAAAGGGTAACGGCATTATCGTTTCAGTGTGTCCATCAGCTGCCGCTTTTAGACAAACCGGAATGTTAACTGTGGGCACTACAGGATCCCACCTTAGTCTAAGTTCGGGGGATGTAAATAATTTTGGAGTTGGCTCTGTTGTTATTAACGAAGTTACTAATGAACAAAGAACTATCACTGCTGTCGGCGTTCCGGATAGCAGCGGCGCTACATTAAACTCTGCATTTTCTGTTGATATAACATTTGGAACTCCTGTAACGGTTCAGTGGCAATACTTTGAAGTGTTTGGAATCGCTCCTAGCACATCTTCTTTTATTGCTGCAAAGGGAGGAAGCAATGATGAGATTCATGTTGCAGTAGTAGATGGCTCAGGCGTTTTCACGGGCCTGAATGGCCAGTTGCTTGAGAAGTATCAGTTCCTATCTAAATGCACTACGGCCAAGACAGAAGATGGAAGCGCGAATTATTGGGTAGCCAGAATCAACCAATCTTCAAAATATGTAAGGATCCTAGAGAACTCGGTTGATTCGAACAACATTACTGCCCCATACAAAAATGCAGATCCGGCATATGCTTATGTCGGTGGCGCTCCAAAGACAGAGGTAATGGCTGGCGGTGCTGATGGCAACTCGCCTTCAGATGGTGACATCGAACGCGGATATGACCTGTTCAGAAACGCCGAAGTTGTGGACGTGGCTCTAGTAATTACTGCAAATCACAGCACATCAGTAGCTAGATATGTCATTAACAACCTTTGCGAGTATCGCAAGGATTGTATTGCGCTGATTTCGCCCAAGTTGGATTCGGTTGTAAACAATCCTGATCCACTTCCCGATGTAATCCAAGACCGCGAAGATTTGCAAATCTCTTCTTCATATGCCGTCATGGATGCTAATTGGAAGTTTATGTATGACAAGTACAATGATGTTTATCGTTGGGTTCCCATGAACGGAGACATCGCCGGTCTATGCGTAAGAACTGATACAGATAGAGATCCTTGGTGGTCGCCAGCCGGTTTAAACCGGGGTCAGATTAAGAACGTTGTAAAGCTTGCTTACAATCCAGACAAGGCTGACAGGGACGATCTCTACCTGAAAGGAATCAATCCGATTATTTCTATCCCAGGTCAAGGCATCGTTCTCTACGGTGACAAGACATTGCTTGGCAAACCAAGTGCGTTTGATCGCATCAATGTTCGCAGATTGTTCATCGTTCTTGAGAAAGCAATTGCTCTAGCTGCAAGATTCTTCCTGTTTGAATTCAATGATGAATTTACCAGAGCGCAGTTCAAGAGTCTTGTCGATCCCTATCTGAGAAGTGTGAAAGCTGCCAGAGGTATCTATGACTTCATGATTGTTTGCGACGACACAAACAACACAGGAGAAGTAATTGATAGAAACGAATTCGTTGGTGACATTTACATTAAGCCCGCGAGATCAATTAATTTTATACAACTCAATTTCATTGCAGTTCGTACTGGAGTTGCTTTCGAAGAAGTTGTTGGGAAGTTCTAAGCAGTTTGAATAAATATATTAAAATCTCTTTAGGAGAAACTCATGGCAGACAATAATTCATTTCAGATTGATCGTTTTAAGAGTAACTTCAAAACAGGCGGCGCAAGACCCAACCTGTTTCGGGTGATGGTAGATATGTCAGCCGGTCAGGGCGGTGGAGACAAATTAACATTCACCTGTAGGGCGGCCAGTCTTCCAGCAGCTACTTTAGGCACAATTGAAGTTCCATACTTCGGCAGAAAGGTAAAGGTTGCTGGTGATCGCACATTCGCCGAATGGAGTATAACAGTTCTGAATGATGAGGATTTTATTGTTCGCAGAAGTTTCGAACTCTGGAACAACAGAATCAATAGTCACAATGCCAATGTTAGAGCTGCTGGTGTATACAACATCGAGGGCGGTTCTGGTGCATATAAAAAGAATGCAGACATTTATCATTATGATAAGAAGGGTAATACAATTGCTCAATATAGAATGCTTGGTAGTTATCCCTCAGAGATTGGAGCTATAGAAATGGCGTGGGATACGAATGATACAATTGAAGAATATCAAATAGTTATGCAATATGATTATTGGGAGTCTGTACAACCTGGCCCCGGAATCTATTAATATACTTTCTAATACCTAAATTTTGTTAAGCCCCGAAACTGGGGCTTTTTTATTATAATTTCACTTGACATTTAATTTGTTTGGGATATACTTTAATGATGGAGCGTGAACAGCTTAAAAGTTGGATTAAACAAAATCTTCTTAAATCCAATGGTGCAATTAATAGCACCGTTATAAACCGAATAGATTGGTGGCAGCAAAAAAATTTCTTAACAATTAGAGATAATATCATAGAAATGACTTCGTTCTTGGACGAGGCCGGGTCTTTCTCTAAAAGACTTCAATTCATTTTAAATGACATTCAATACATTCCAGTCTGTCCGGTATGTAGACACGCGCCTTTAAAGTGGTTGCCGAATTTGTTGCAGTTCCAGCCAACATGCTCTAGCAAATGTGGATATATCAATAATAACGAACAGAGAAAAAAAACAAACATCGAAAAATATGGAGTTGAAAATCCTGCACAGTCGGCAGATATTAGAAAAAAGATAACAAATACATGCCTTCAAAAATATGGAGTTACAGCGCCTTTACAAAATACAGAGATTCGAAAAAAGGCTGATCTAACATGCATCCAAAAATATGGGGTCGCAAATCCATCTGGAATGCCCGAGATAAAATCTAGAAGAGAATCAACTAATAGAAAAAAATTTGGAGTTCCATATGCATCTCAGTCCGAACCTATAAAAGAAAAAACGCAACTTACGTGTTTAAAAAAATATGGCACACCGAGCCATCTACAGAAACACTTGTCTTTAGAAATATTACAAAAACTTCAAGACAAAGAATGGCTGAAAAATCAACATTATGAACAAAACAAAACCTTATCAGAAATTGCTAATATTTTAAAAGTTACTAAATTATTAGTGAGTCGATATTTCAAGAGACATGAAATTGAAGTTAAAGGACTTTCGCACTCTTTATTGGAAAAAGAAGTTCTGGTATATATTCAAAGTATATACTCCGGAGCCATAATCGAAAATGATAGAACAATTATAGCACCAAAAGAATTAGACATCTATTTACCCGAGATAAATTTAGCTATCGAGTTCAACGGTATATTTTGGCATTCATATGATTCGATTGAAACATTTAAAGAAAAATGTATTCACTTGACAAAGAATAAAAAATGTATAGAAGCAGGAATTCATCTTATTCAAATATTTGAGAATGAGTGGTTATTGAAACAAGATATCTGTAAATCAATTATTTCTTCACATTTAAATCATTATAACGAAAAAATATTTGCAAGAAATTGTACGATCAAAGAAATCTCTTCTCGGGAAAGTAGAGATTTTAATAACCAAAATCATATTCAAGGCTCATTCAATGCTAAAATTAATCTAGGGCTTTATCATAATAATGAATTGGTATCTGTAATGACATTTACAAAACCGAGGTTTAATTCAAATTATGAATATGAAATGATTCGATTTTGTAATAAACTCAACACACGAATTGTTGGGGGAGCAAGCAAATTATTTTCATATTTTGTTCTTCAATATAAACCAAAATCTGTCATTTCTTATTCTGATCGAAGATTTTTTAATGGTAAAGTTTATGATAAGTTAGGTTTTACGTTAATCAAAGAAACCTCGCCCAACTATTTTTATTTTAAATCGGGAGAGTTTAGCTTATATTCTCGCAATCATTTTCAAAAACACAAGCTATCAAAATTACTTCCGGTATTTGACTCTTCTATAACTGAAGCCAATAACATGTTCAATAATGGATATCGGCGCATTTGGGATGCCGGAAACTTAGTATATTCATATATTTCCTAATCCATTCTCCTAGACATATTAAAAATTGCCACAATTCAAGATGTATAAATATATCTTGAATTTAAAGATATTAGGCAATTAATATGAACTTCAGATTATTTGGTTTTCGATTTGGCAGAGAAGAAAAAAAAGATACAAACACAAAATCATTTGCTCTTCCAGTAAATGAAGATGGCGCTCTGGTTGTTGAAGTCGGTCCCAATGCCGCATACAACAAATATATTTGCGATATCGAAGGCGTCATTAATAATGAAATTGATTTAATTTACAAATACAGAAACATGGCTATGGACGGAACTGTTCAAAAAGCCATTGATGAAGTTGTAAATGATATGATTGTTTCTGATGAAGAAAAGCCACCTGTCAGTTTAGTCATCGGCGACAACTTTAAATTTTCAGATCGTTTAAGAGAAAAGATTGAGCTTGAGTTCACAAATGTTTTGAAGCTTCTTAATTTCAACAACCAAGCATATAACATTGCCAGACGCTGGTACATTGATGCGAAGCTGCACTATCATATAATTATTGATGCCGATAAACCAGAAGCAGGAATTCAAGAACTTCGTTATGTTGACCCAAGATACATTAAGAAGATTCGTGAAGTTGCAAAGGGGTTTGATCCAAACACCCGCCAAGAAGTTGTACAGAAAGTTACCGAATATTATTTGTATGACAAGATGGGATTTTCAACAACTGGTCCAACAACTGCTGAGAGTTTAAGTCGCGGAGAAAAGATAACAATTGATAGTGTTGCTGCGGTTGACTCCGGTTTACCGAGCACAGAGAATACAATGATTCTTTCTTATCTTCACAGTGCAATTCGACCATATAACCAACTTCGAGCTATGGAAGATGCTCTTATCATTTATCGTATCACAAGAGCGCCAGAGCGCAGAGTATTCAATATTGACGTGGGTGATATGCCGCCAGCTAAGGCAAAGCAATATGTTCAACAGATTATGGACGATTTCAGAAACAAACTTGTTTATAATCCAACTACAGGAGAAACAAGAGATGACCGGCGGCATATGATGATGCTAGAAGACTTCTACTTTCCAAAGCGTGGCGAGCAACAAAGCTCTGTTGAAACGTTGGCCGGTGGACAGAATCTATCTGAGATTGAAGATGTAACATATTTTCAACAAAAACTGTACGAGTCTTTGTTTATTCCTAGAACAAGATTAGATCCGGAAAATGGTTTTAGTATTGGACGGGCCGCAGAAATTTCGAGAGAAGAAGTGAAGTTTTCAAAATTCATTACAAGACTTCGCCATCAATTTTCAAAGTTGTTTGATGAACTTTTAAAGCGACAGCTTATCTTAAAAAAGATTACAACTGAAGATGATTGGGATGCCATTCGTGAAAATATCTTCTATGATTTCTTATCTGATTCTTATTTTGCCGAACTGAAGAAGACAGAGATTCTTAAAGAGCGTTTAGATATTCTAGATCAAATGACTCCTTATGCTGAAGATGATGCAAAATATTTCTCTTCCAAGTATATCAAGAGAGAAATATTGCAGCTGGACGACGATGAAATTGCAAAGATGCAAAAAGAAATTGACGGAGATGTTGAACCTCCGCCTGAAGAAAAAGCTAAAGAGGAACCTGCTGCACCTTCTGGAGAACCAGAGGAACCAGTAAAGCCCGGCAAAGATATTTCTGAACCGGAGCCGAGTGAAATAGAAGTTCCTAAACCTGAAGAAGAGCAGTAAATGATTACGTTCAAACAACTTCGAAAGAAACTTCTCAAAGAAGAAGACGGTGAATCCGGAAGCGTAGAAGTTGCGGTCGATGGAATTGAAAACTTTTCTTATGACGAAACCGCAGTTGAAGATGAGTTCGGTCAAAAGTCAATGCATCATCCAAAGAAACAAAAGGCATCCCAACAAAACAATAGAATTCGTTATATGTCATTTCATCGTGTCAATCCAAGCCAGAAGGCCCAGCCGCAACAAAGAGGAAACTCCAAACGCGGTAAAGCTAATAAGGCAAAACAAAAACGAAAAAAGAATAAATAGATTTGTATATTTGAAGGAATTGTATGAAAGCTGATGTAAAGAAGTTGATGAAAGCAATCGTTGGAAGCAAACCCCG
>Ga0315284_10001336_pt1 | contig 35089 bp, 29 predicted proteins | sample YL17G09_16_MG_FD_203696 | JGI IMG/M metagenome (GOLD analysis project Ga0315284, IMG submission 203696) | Sediment microbial communities from Yellowstone Lake, YNP, Wyoming, USA - YL17G09_16 | ecosystem: Environmental > Aquatic > Freshwater > Lake > Sediment | place: USA: Wyoming | collected... | reverse complement strand
TCAGCGTCGAGGTCGCCCCCGACGAGCGGGCCGCCAGCGGGGCCACGAAGACGAAGATCAGCGCCAGCAGCCCGAAGGGGATCTTCTCCGCACAGACACGCCAGAGCGTGCGGCCGGTCCAGCCGCCGGGCCGGCCTCCGATCCGGCGTAACGGGTACCAGTCCAGCAGCAGCAGCACCGCGGGGAAGGTGACGCCCAACGCCCGGCTGAGCAATGACAACGCATAGACCACGAGCGCCAAAGCAACCCACCCGGTACGCCGCGTGGCCGTAGCCCCCCCGTGGGCGTGCAGATAGAACAGGACCGTCAGTAGCAGGAAGAAGGAGCTCAGCACGTCGCGGCGCTCGGTCACCCAGGCCACGGACTCGACACGTAAGGGGTGGACGGCGAACAGCAGGGTCGCAATCAGTGCAGCGATGTGCACGTTCCAGCCCGGGCGGTATGGGCGCGGCAAGTTAGACGCCGGGCGCGCACCGAGCAGCGCGAGGGCGAGCAGGTATACAATGACGGCGTTGGCGACGTGGAGGATGAGGTTCGTCAGGTGGTAGCCGCGGGGGTTCTCGCCCCACAGCACGTAATCCAGGCCCAGCGTGACCCACGACAGCGGCTGATAATGCCCCATCAGGAAGGTCGTGAACATCCAGCGGAGCTGCGGCAGACCCAGCCCGCGGTAGTCGGGGTTCTCGACGATGTTGTACTGGTCGTCGTAGACAAAACCGTTGCCCAGATCGGCGGCGTGCGTGCCGAAGACGACCGCGCACAACAGGACGCCACCTGCCCATGTCCACGGGTCGCGCCACGCCGCCGTGAAAAGGGCGCGCTGCGGCTCCGCGGGTGGCGGTGTACTCGGGGCGGATTTCGCGGTGGGCCTCATGTCGGGTAATCAGCAGTGTCAGCTCCCCGAATCGTCAACCGGCCCAGTCGTCGGCGCAGACGGGGTTCGTGTCTCGTGCGGTTCCTCGGCCTGTGTTTTCGGCAGGGTGGCCGGCTGTCCTGCGTACGGGTTCTCGTACGTTAGCCCATAGGCCGGGTGCGGCACCCTGAGCATGTGGATCCAGTCCAACACGACTCCATATGAGCGGTCGTCGCGATCCCGGATCACCGCCTGGAAGGTCGGGCCGCGGCCCACCGGCGGATGCCCCTTCTCGTCTGCCTTCGGGGGCAGCAGGTAGTACAAGAGCAAGCTGCCTTCGGGGTTCTCGCGGTCCAAAAGTGGGCCGTGCTCGGTTTCCATCTGGTCGAGCAAGACAAATGTGGTGTACACGTACGTGTCGCTGCTGGGCGAGCCGGCGGGAAACCGGAATACCCGCGCTGTGCGCCCGCCGTGGCAGCCCGCGCGCGCGCAACTGCGGTCCACCAATGGCAGGACGCGCCGCCGGAACGTCGCAAATACCTCCGGATCATTCTCGATGACGATGCGATCGACGTGTTCGGCATCGGTCTCGCGGGCGATCAGTTGGAGCTTCTCCTGCGGCTGCCCGCGCGCCAGCACTTCTTCCCATTCGGGCCGGTGGTCAGGTCGTTCCTGGAGCTCCTCCAGAACCTGGGCGGGCAAGTCGCGCTGCTTGCCCTTCCGCAGAAAACGGACGCGCACGGCCTCAGCCCGCCCAGCCAGCCGCAACTCCGCGATCTTCAGGCGTTGAATGTCCTCATCGGGCAGCGGCGGCGCGGGGGCCAGCTCGGGCCGGGTGGCCGGTTGCGATGCGGGAATCGGCTGCGCGGCGGCCGATGTTGGCGCCGTCGGCTGTGACGCGGCCGGCCGGGAGGCGGCGTCGACCGGGACGACGCGCTCGACGTCGCCGCGCGGCAGCCGCATCTGCCCCGCCGCGTTTTTCACGATCACCGCGTCGTCGGTCGTCGTGACTTCGCCGCGCAGCTTGATGCCGCTTTTCAGGTACACGTCGGCCAGGTGCGCCGCGGGGAGCTGGGCTACGCACAGTGCCGCCGCGCCCAGCACTACGATTCCGAATATCTTGCGGCCCAACCGCTTCATGCACATTTCAATCCGTGCCCACTACACCTTGCGATGGGTCGTGCGGGCGACCTCCGATCCGTCCGCCAGCGCGACGATCTCATAGTCGCCGAAAATGTTGGGCGACTCGTTTTGCAGCAGGCGCAGGATCGTGATCGCGACCCGGCGGATTTCGACCTCGGCATGCTCGTTGGCCCGCGCCTCGATGAAATGCCGCAGGGCCCGCCCGTTGGCCGTCACAAAGATCTTGCTCTCGGTCGCGTTCGGCAGCACGCTCCGGGCGGCCTGGCGCGCCAGCTTCCGCCGCAGCGTCTTGTCCGGCTCGGCGGCGAACTTCCGGGCCAGACCTTCGACGAGCCGGCAGTAGGCGGCGTGCGATTGCTGGATCGACGCCAGCCAGACGGCGTGCAGCTCGGGCTCGTCGGCGATGCAGTCGGGCTCAACGAAATCCGCCGTCGTCTCGTCCACGTACCGCTGCGAAAGCTGCGAGTAGCCGAACCCCGCCCGGTGCCGGACCAGCTCGTGCGTGAACGACCGCGACACGCCGGTGATCACGAAGTTCCACACGGCGTGCTCGAGCACTGAGCCGTGGGCGGAATCGATGATGTTCGCCAGGTAGTCGGCGTTGCTCTTGCGGCCGCTGCCGAACGACATGTAGCACACGCGGCCGGCGATCTCGCAGAGCCGCTCGGCCCCGATGTCCGTGTCCGTGCTCCAAGCACTCTGGTGGTCGGCCAGGAAGCGTGCGACCGTTTCCGGGTCCACCTGTTGCCGGCCCACCAGGTACACGCGCGGCTGACGCAGGATGTTCACTCACGCACCTCCTTGCTCGGCGGTGCATTGTACCCGTCGTGCGGACTTTTTCAGCCGCTCACTATCCACTCCTTCGGCGGCGTGCTGTACCCTACCCAGGCGATGTCCCGCGTTTGGCCCATGGTCGCCCTGAGCACGCTCCTGGCCTGCGGCCCCAGCGCTGCCGCACAGCAAGAGCTGCGCTACCGGTTCGAGGTCGGCCAGCAGTTCATGTACGAGCGGAAGGCCGTGGTCTCGTCCCCCGCTGGTGCCGCGCCGCCCCAGACGCAGACCGAGCAGGTCGAGGCCTGGTGCCTCCAGCGCGTTGGCCACGAAGCGCTCGTCCTGCTCGTGCTCACGCCACGGATCGCGGGCCGCGCCGCGCCCGCCCGCGGAGCCCTCCTTTACCTGGACGAGAGTGGCCGCCGGCGGATCCCCGACGAAAGCACCACCCGCCTCGGGTCGCTGGATTCCGCCCTCGAGCTACTGCCGATGCTGCCGCTCGTCGTGCAGCACCTCTCCGCCTGGAGCACGCCGCACGACCTGTACGGGCGTCAGTGGCGCTGCACCGATCGCGGCGCGGACCGTGCGCCGGGACAGGTGCGGGTCGATTTCGCCGAGGAAGATGCGTCCGGCGTGGCGGAGGTGCTGGGACAGACCCGGTCGGGGCACTTCCGGTTCGACCCGGCGGGGGGGTATGTCACCCACCTGCAAATACAGGAGGAGAACAGGCTGGCGCAAACGCAGACATTGGTGGTTGCTGCGTTGCGGTCGACGGCGCGCCACACGCCGGCCTGGGCGGCGCGCCGCGCAGAGGAAGCCGACCGTTTTCTGCGTGCGCTGCGCCACGAAGACCGCCTGCTCGGGGAGGTGGCGAACCGGCCGGACGAGTTGTCGCAGACGGTGGCGGAGCTGGACCGCCTGTGGGCGACGTTCGCGTCCGACGTTGAGGCTCAGGCCGCGTCCCCTTTTGCGGCGCTGGCCGAGGGCCGGCGGCAGCAACTCGCGGCTGATGCCGACGTTTTGCGGGCCCGCGCCGCTGTGGCCCAGCGCTGGCTGAACCGGCCGGCTCGGCCCTGGTCCCTGCAGGATGCGGGTGGGCAGACGGTCACCAGTGAAGCGCTGCGCCGGGGCGTCATCATCGAGTGCTTCTGGTCGGCTGAATCTGTCTGGGGACTGCGTGTCCTGCAGTCGCTGCGGCGCCTGCCGCGGGACCCCGTGCGGCCTTTGCCGAGGCTCATCAGCTACAACATGGACTTCAACATCGCGGTGGCGCGGCGCGCGATCGAGCGCTGCGGGGAAGGGCTCACCCACATCCTCGGGGGTCCGCTCCAGGACGTGGAAGAGCTGCCGGAGTTTCCCGTCGTTCGGGTGCTGGACCCGCGCGGCGTAGTCCGGGGCATTTGGTTCGGCTGGGAGCCGGACTATGCTGCGGCGTGTGAGCTGGCGCGCCAGCTTGCGCGCTGAGGAAGAGGAGAGCTGAACGTGGCGAGATCGGCACGTGCGCCCTCATGGACGATCGGTGGGCTGACGGCCATCATCCTGCTGTTGGCCGGCTGCCGCGGGCACCCCAGCGGCATCGAGCCGCAACCCGGACCGGTGCAGGGGCTGCCCGCGGCCGAGGCTGACGCGCGGGCCGAGGCGGTGCGTCGCGATCCGGCCGGCTATCTCCAGCGGGTCGCGTACAAGTGCCAAGGCCTGGGGCAATGCACCTTGGTTTTCACCCGCTACGAGCGCCGCGGGCTGTTCCAACAGCTCTATGGCCCGGAGCACATGCGCTGTTGGTTCCGCCGGCGGCCGTTCAGCGTCCGCATGCAGTGGCTCGACAAAGACAGCAAGTACCTGGAAATGGCCTATGTCGGGGGGCAATACGACAACAAGGTGCGCTTCGTGACTCGGAGGTGGTCGCCGGGCCTTTTGCCGCCGCCGGGCGCCAATGAAGTGGACCTGCTTGCGCCCGTTAGGTGGGGCGAGTCCAAACAGGCGCTGACGGACTTCGGGCTGGAGCGCCTCATGGAGCGTACGCTTGATTCGTTCCGCAGCGCGGGCCGCGACGTCCTGCTGACCTACGAAGGACTGCGGCAGTTGCCCGCGGGCGGACCGACCGTCCACCACTTGCATCTGGAGTATCCGGCCACGCGCTACAAGGTGCCCGTCCAGGAGTTGTACGTTGACGTGGCCACGGACCTGCCGGCCGGCACGCTGCTCAAGCGGGCGTCCGGCCAGCTCGACGCCGGCTACTTCTACACCGACATCGACACGAATGTCCGGCTCACGGACGCGGACTTCCTGCTTGAGGCCGAGCGCGGCGGGATCGCCAAGCCGCGCGCGGCGGTACAGAAGCGATGACGCGTTTCACGGCCGAAGACGAGGTCTACCTCCGCCGGGCGCTGGCTTTGGCGGTGCGCGGGCAGGGCCGCGTCGAGCCGAATCCCCTGGTCGGCTGTGTCATCGTCCGCAGCGGACACGTGCTCGGCGAGGGCTACCATCGCCGCTTCGGCGGCCCGCACGCGGAGGTGGAGGCGCTGCGCCGCTGCCGCCAAACGCCGCGCGGGGCGACCGTGTATGTCACACTGGAGCCCTGCGGCCACTACGGCAAGACGCCGCCATGCACGGACGCGCTGATCGCGGCCGGCGTCACACGGGTCGTCGCGCCGCGGGAAGATCCGAACCCGCCGGTGGCCGGTAAGGGCTTTGCGGCCCTGCGGAGGGCCGGCCTCCGGGTGGACGTGGGCCTGCTTGCGGACGAGGCCGCGAAAGTTAATGCGCCGTTCTTCAAGCTCGTGCGCGAGCACCGACCCTGGGTCATCCTCAAATGGGCCCAGAGCCTCGACGGCAAGATTGCGACACGCACCGGCGATTCCAAGTGGATCTCGGACGAAACATGCCGGGCGCACGCCCATCGCACGCGCGGCCGCGTGGACGCGATCCTGGTCGGCATCGGCACGGTGCTGCGCGACGATCCGCTGTTGACCTGCCGTCTTGCCCGGCCCCGGCGCGTCGCGACCCGGGTGGTGCTGGATTCGAACCTGCGCACGCCGCCGCGCAGCCAACTCGTGCGGACGGCCCGGAAGGTGCCGACGTGGATCTTTCATGCCCGGAAGGCTCCTGCGCGTCGCGCGCATGCGCTGGAGAAAGGCGGCTGCCGGCTGTACGCCGTTCCCAGCACGCGTCGTGGCCTTTCGCTTCCGGCCATCCTGGACGCCCTTGGCGAGCACCAGATGACCAACGTTTTGGTCGAAGGCGGCGGGCGGCTACTGGGGAGCTTCTTCGACAAGGGTCTGGCCGACGAGTTCCACATCTACATCGCGCCCCAACTGATCGGCGGTGCCGGGGCCGCGGGGCCTCTGCACGGCGAGGGTGTTCGCAAGGTTGCGGCGGCACCGTCCTTGTCCCCAGCCCTATCGCTGACGCGGCTGGGTAATGGGTACTTCGCCCGTGGCAGCGCAAGGTAAGGTCGGCCTGTAGCGTCGGCCTCGAGCCTGCCGGTCGTGGCGGAAACGTCGTTTCGCCGACGCCTTCACGGCCGCGGAACGCGCCTTGTGCCACTGCTCTTGAGCAGTGTCGCTAGTGCAGTTTCAAAAATGGTCTGGTGCCTGGGGAGGGCGAGCCTCTTGGCGAGCCGCGGCTCGGTCGGAGCCTCGCCCTCCCGCGCGACGCCGGGGCTTTATTGAAACCGCTCTAGTGCGAGAATCCTCTCCCGTACCTCCATCGACGGCTACCGCAACAGCCCCCGCTGCCGCAGGTACGCCATCACGAGCACGTCAAACCCGACTCGCGTGCTGGTGAACAGGTACGTGATGCCGCGGCGCGAGCAGTGGTTCTTCAGGTCCAGGCAGTACGACTGGAGGTTGGCCTTGTAGCGGTCCAGCAGCGGCTTGCTGATCGTGACTTCCGCGACGTCGCTGTCCTCGACGTCGAGCAGCTTCAGATCGCCGGCCAGCGTGGGATCGATCTCCTGCGGCGACAGGACGTGGATGACGTACAGGTCGAGGTCGCGGCTAAGCAGGTAGCGGATGCCGTCGGCGTAGCCGCCCTTATCCATAAAGTCGCTGAGCACGACAACGACGCCCTTGCCGCTGTAGCGCACGGCGAAGCGCTTGGCGACCGCCGTGAAATCGGAGACGCCGTCGTAGGGGATGTCTTCCAGGAAACGGATGACCTGCGAAACGAGCCGTCGGCCGCGCACGCCGCGCATCTCGTGGGCGAGCGTGCCCGAGTAGCCGTACAGGCTGATGCGGTCGTAGTTGCACAGGCCGATGTACGCGAGGGCGGCGGCGACGCGTTTGACGTACAGCCCCTTGTGCGGGTCGCCCCAGTCCATGCTCTTGGAGGTGTCGAGCAGAACGGTGACGTTGAGGTCCTCTTCTTCCATGAAGAGCTTGAGCAGGAGCTTTTCAAGCCGGGCGTAGATGTTCCAGTCGAGGAACCGCAGGTCGTCGCCGACCACGTAATTCCGGTAGTCGGCGAATTCGACTGATTCGCCCTTCCGCTTGCTGCGGCGTTCGCCCTTCATGCGCCCGATGAAGATCTTGCGCGAGAGGATCTCGAGCTGCTCGAGCCGCGTCATGAACTCGGCGGAGAGGAGCTCTTCGTCGGGCTTAGGTTTACGAATGGGTGCCGTGGCCACAGGTCACCGCCTGGTAACGTAGCGTCCGGGCTCCGCACCGGACGTCTTATGTACCGTCCGGACTCCGTACCGGACGTCGAATACCAACCGCACTCAAATCTCGATAAACACCTTCGTCCACGGCCAATCCTGCCACCGCTCGACCAACCCGGCGCGCACCGGGTTATCGACAATATACGCCAATACCACCTCCGCCGTCTCGGCGGTACGACAAACATGGTCGCTGGCGGAGCGCTGCCAAAGCGGCATTCCTAAGCGCTTGAGGTGCTGGTTTGTCGTGAAGCTCTTGAAGTCCCGGAGCCAGTCTCGGAGCGGCACCGTCGACTCCGCTGGCGACAGTAGCACGTGCAGATGATCGGGCATGAGAGCGTAGCCGTAAAGCCGATAGCGGAGCTTGCTCGAACAGAATTCAATGCTGTCACAAATCATCTCTGCGGTGGCGGACTCCGTGGGTTGCGTTCCCTCTTCGGCATGGATGGTCAGATGGATGTCCGCATCGCCCGCATAGTCGTAATCGGCCAGCCGAACCGCCCGGCTGCGACCGTACGTCGTCAGATCGCGCAGTGGCGTGTTGCGGCGCGATTGCGGCATCGTCAGCCTCCGACGGCCGGTACAGAGCCCGGCCGCTACATTCCCACGCCGCGCCCGCCGTCGCCCGGCAGTGTAGCGTCCGGGCTCTGTACCGGACGCCGATCGGCGGCGCCCCGTTCATGTCGCCACACCGCCCCGCACTCCGGACACCGCTCCGGGCTGGCGCGGAGGTCGTAGCCGCATTTCTCGCACAAGCCCAGTCGCCGGCGCCGTCGCCGTCGCGCCCATGGGAGCCATGGGCTTACGCTGGCGAAAGCGAAGATGACCACTAACGTCCAGAAAGGACAGGCCACCAGCGTCGCAGACCGGAACGTGGTCGTGTCCCATTGGAAGTGGGTAGATAGGATCGGATACTCGCGCGGTACGAAGGCGCGCCCCGGGCCTTCGTAGGACAGTGCCGCAACGCCCCAACCGGTTTTGGGCGTGCCCCCCAAAGGAAGGTTCCAGCACGCGCGGAGCGCACCCGGTTCGGTCATGACAGCAACATTGTGGCCGGGCGGAGCCACGAACAGATCGACTGACCAATAGCTCCGCACTCACAGCACTGCCATCCCCACCGCCAATAGCAGGCAAACGACGGAGAATGTGTACGCCAGCCACCGCCGCATCGTCGCTTTCACCGTTTTCGACGTTGGCCGCGGGGGGCCAACGCTACACGCCGGACACGGAGGTCCGGCGCTACGGACACCGGCGGGACGCCGGTGCCACACGACGGCCGGGACGGAGCCCGGCCGCTACGTCCCTCGCTTGCGCTTCGGGCTCTGATTTCGCCCACAAGGCGCCGGCCACCACTCATCCCTTATCTCTTATCCCTTATCGCTTATCCGATCACGCCGCCTTCTCGGCCGCCGTCGGCAGCGTGCCGAGGATGTCGTTGAGGATGAAGTCCGTGCTCAGGCCCTCGGCTTCGCCTTCGAAGTTCAGTAGCAGCCGGTGCCGGAGCGCCGGCAGTGCGGCCTTCTTCACGTCGTCAAAGCCGACGTTGTACCGGCCGTCGAGCATCGCATGGATCTTCGCCGCCAACGCCAGCGCCTGGGCCCCGCGCGGGCTGCTGCCCCAGCGCACGTACTTGCTCACGCTCGGCGGCGCGAACGCACCGTTCGGGTGCGTCGCCAGCGTCAGCCGAATCGCGTAATCCTGCACGTGCGGCGCGACCACGATCCGCTTGACCAGCTCCTGACCGGCGATGATCCGCTCGCCGCTCAGCATCGGCTGGATGTCCGGCTTGTACCCCGACGTGGTGCGGTCGAGGATCATCTTCAGCTCCTCGCGATCCGAGTAGCCGACGAGCAGCTTGTAGAAGAACCGGTCGACCTGGGCCTCGGGCAGCGGATACGTCCCTTCCTGCTCGATCGGGTTCTGTGTCGCCATCACGAAGAACGGCTCCTTGAGCGTGTGCTTCACGCCGCCGGACGTGACCGTGTGCTCCTGCATCCCCTCCAGCAGGGCGGACTGCGTCTTCGGCGTGGCGCGGTTGATCTCGTCGGCGAGGACCATCTGGGCGAACAGCGGCCCGCGCTGGAATTGGAACCCGCGCCGCCCGGTCGCCGGGTCTTCGGTGATGATGTTCGTGCCGATGATGTCCGCGGGCATGAGGTCCGGCGTAAACTGGATGCGGGCGAAGTCAAGGTGCAGCGACTGGGCGAGCGTGCGGATGAGCAGAGTCTTGCCGAGCCCCGGTACGCCTTCGAGCAGTGCATGTCCGCCGGCGAACAGGCAGACCAGCACGCCCTCCACGATCTCGTGCTGCCCGACGATCATCTTGCCGACTTCTTCGCGCAGCTTCTTGAACTCGCCGCGAAACTCCGCCACCTGCTGCTCGACCTGGCCGCTGCCGGCTGCCATGCGTGTCTCCTGTCACGAATGAGGCTTCGGGCGCGGATTCTAAACAGAAAGGACGAAGGAAGCGACGGAGCGATGGAGGGTGCCACGGTCCCGGCGCGCCGGGATCGGCCGTGAGGAAGGCGGTGTCCCATCCCGCGTGCGAGAAGGGATTCTCGCACGAGCGTCCACTGCTCAAGAGCAGTGGCACTAGGCCGTCCGCTACCCGGCGTTTGAACCGAGGAGGGTCTTGACGCGTTCCACGGCGCTGGCAGCGTCGTAGCCGTAGGCGTCCACGCCGATCTCGCGGGCGAACTTCGCGGTCACGGGGGCGCCGCCGATGATGGTCTTGATGCTGCCCGCCAGGCCGCGCTCTTTCAGCAGGTTCACGACCCGGCCCATGACGGGCATGGTCGTGGTCAACAGGGCCGACATGCCGATGACCGCGGCCTGGTGGGTTTGGGCCGCCTCGACGAAGCGTTCTGGCGCGACGTCGCTGCCGAGGTCGATCACCTCGAAGCCGGCCCCCTTGAGCAGCACGCCGACCAGGTTCTTCCCGATGTCGTGCAGGTCGCCTTGCACGGAGCCCAGCACGACCTTGCCCAGCGTGGGAATGCCCTCCTTGATCAGCAGCGGCTTGAGATGCTCCAGGCCGGCGTTCATCGCCTGGGCCGCCATCAGCACGTCGGGCAGGTAAATCTCATGGCACTTGAAGAGCTCGCCGACCCGCTGCATGCCGGCGATGAGACCATCGTCCAGGATCCGCTTCGGCGGCAGCCGCTGCTGGATGGCCTGGCGGGTCAGCTCGGACACCTGGTCTTCGTCGCCGCGCACCAGGTGGTCGGCGATCTGTACGAGCACGTCCACGTTCGCACTCCCGGCAAAAAGGGCACGTTCCAATGCTAAGATAAGCGAAGCCGGCTCAGTTTTCACGGTGGCCGGGGCCGGCCTCCGGGCTCAGGGGTGTACCGCCGGATATGGGCGGTGCGCCGTAATCCGAACCCCGGACGCAAGTCCGGGGCTGGCCCGCCCCTTGCGGGGCGGGTTCGGACCGCGACGCGGCGCGCTCCGCCAGAGAAACTCGGCACACCCCTGGCTCAGCCTGGGACCGCGGTTTGCCAGCGGCGTTGGTTGATGTTACAAAGGCGTTTTCTGAGCGACATCCAGGGAACTAACGAACAGACATGGGCTTCCAGGATTTAGGGAATACGTGCGTCGTCGGCCTCCAATGGGGCGACGAGGGCAAGGGCAAGGTCGTGGACCTGCTCCTGGCCGACTTCGACGTGGTCGTGCGCTACTCGGGCGGGGCCAACGCCGGGCACACCGTCGTCATCGGCAACGAGAAGTTCGCGCTGCACCAGTTGCCCAGCGGCATCCTGCGGGAAGAGGTGACCAGCGTCATCACCGCCGGAGGGGTGATCGACCCCGCCGTTCTGCTCGGGGAGATTGCGTCGCTGCGGGCGCGCGGCGTGCAGATCGGAGATAACCTGCGGATCAGCGACCGCGCCCACCTGGTGTTCCCTTATCACCGCCGGGAGGACGCGCTCGCCGAGGGCGCCGCGCGGGGCGATGACAAGCTGGGCACGACGGGCCGCGGCATCGGCCCGTGCTACGCCGACAAGCACGCCCGGCACTGGGCCATTCGCCTGGGCGACCTCTATCCGGCCGACCGGTTCCGCGAACGAGTGGCGGCGGTCGTCGCGCACAAGAACGCGTACCTGGCGGGCGTCTACGGCGTGCGCGAGACCTTTGACGCCGCCCGTATCGCCGGCGAGTACCTGGCGTTCGCCGAGGAACTGGGACCGTTTGTGTGCAACACGACGGTACTCCTGCACAAGCTGTGGAAAGCGGGCCGGCGGATCCTGTTCGAGGGCGCCCAGGGCAGCCTGCTCGACGTCGATCATGGGACGTATCCGTACGTGACGAGCTCGAACGCGGGCAGCGGCGTGACCAGTGGGGCCGGCGTGCCGCTGGCGGCGTGTCAGTCCACGGTGGGGGTGGTGAAGGCGTATACCTCGCGGGTCGGCGCCGGCCCGTTTCCGACGGAGCTGAAAGATGCTTTGGGCGAAACCATCCGCCAGCGCGGGCACGAGTTCGGCACCACCACGGGCCGGCCGCGCCGCTGCGGCTGGTTCGACGTGGTAGCCACGTCCTACGCCGCCATGTTCAGCGGGCCGACCTGCCTGGCCCTCATGCACCTGGACACGCTGACGGGCATCGACCCGTTGAAGGTCTGCGTGGGGTACCGGGCCGGCGGGGCGCTGCTGGAGGATTTCCCGGCGGACGTGCACCTGCTCGGCGGGGTCGAGCCGGTCTATGCCACGTTGCCGGGCTGGTCCGAGGACCTTGCCGAGTGCCGCCATTGGAATGACTTGCCGGTGCCCGCGCGGGACTACGTGCGGCTCATCAGCGAACGGTTGGCGACGCCGGTGTATATGATCGGTGTCGGACCTTCGCGCGAGCAGGTGATTCCGGTGGGTCAAGAGGTATAGGCATGCCGACGCAACCGCCGCTCGATCCGGTTGCCGTCCTGGGCCTGCCGCGGGCCGCGCTGCCCCGCCACATCGCCATCATCATGGACGGCAACGGCCGCTGGGCCCGGCAGCGCGGGTTGCCGCGCATCGAGGGACACCGTCACGCCGCCGCCGCGGTCCGCGAGGTGGTTACCCAGTGTGCCCGCCTGGGCATCGAGTGCCTGACGCTGTACAGCTTCAGCCTGGAGAACTGGCGGCGGCCGCCGGAGGAGGTCAACGCCCTGATGGCGCTCTACGCGGAGTACCTCGCCTCCGAGCGCCAGGAAATCATGGACAACGACATTCGCATCGTCCAAATCGGGCAGCGCGAGCGGCTGCCGGCGACGGTGCTGCGCGAGCTGGACGCCACGGCGCAGCTCAGCCAGGGCAACCACGGGATGGCCTTGTGCCTGGCGCTGAACTACGGCGCGCGGGCCGAGATCGTCGACGCGGTCCGCACGCTGGCCGAACGCGTGGCGCGTGGTGAGCTGCGTCCCGGCGACATCGACGAAGCGGCCGTGTCCGGGGCGTTGTACACCGCCGGGCTGCCGGACCCGGACCTGGTCATCCGCACGGCGGGCGAGCTGCGCGTCAGCAACTTCCTGCTGTGGCAGATCAGCTACGCCGAGCTGCATGTGACGCCGGTGCTCTGGCCCGACTTCCATGCGCCCGATCTGTACGCCGCCATTCGGGATTATGCGGGCCGCGTGCGGCGATTTGGCGCGGTCGTGGAGAAGCGTGATAACGTGATAACGTGAAAAGGTGAAAAGGGATGGCCCGGCGGCGACGATGCGCCCGGGCTTTTCACGTTTTCACATTCTCACGTTTTCACGTTGTCGCACCGCCGGAGGTGGCACCGCATGCGGACGCGCTTGCTGGTCGGGATTTCGTTGGCCGTCGCCATCATCGCGCTGCTGCTGGCAGACGGGTACTTGTCCGCGCGCCCGGCTCCCGTCCTGCAAGTGCCCGGGCTGCGCCTTGACGTGGGGCCGTGGCTGACCAACGGAGCCATCTGCACCGTCGTCGTGCTGATTCTGACGGTGCTGGCGACGTACGAGCTGGTCCAACTCGCCCGCGTGCGTGGCCATCGGCCGTTTGGCCTTACGGCCCAGGTCTTCGCCGCTGCGCTGGTCATCGGCCCATATGTCTCGTTCAACCTCACCCCGATCACGGGCGGATACGACGAGTCGCTGCCCATGTTGTGGCTGGCGGTCGCGCTCGGGTTTGCCTTCCTGTGGCAGGCCGTCAAGTGTGGGACACAACACGCGGTGGAGAACGTCGCGGTGACGTTTTTCATCGTGTTCTACGCCGGCGGACTGGCCGGCTTCATGACCAAGCTGCGGATGGAGGTCGGCGGACCGACCGGGGTGGCCGTCCTGCTGTTCTCGAACTTCCTGGTGAAGATCACCGACACGGGTGCGTACTTCACCGGCCGGGCGCTGGGGCGGCACAAGCTGATCGCGTGGCTGAGCCCCAAGAAGACCTGGGAAGGGTTCGTGGGCGGCCTGGTGACCACGGTCGTGCTGGCCCTCGCGATCGGCCACTTGCTGCACACGGCCGGCATCGTGCGGATCGAGCAGCGCTACATGGCGTACCAGTGGGCGCTCGTCTTGCTGGGACTGCTGCTCGGGCTTTTCTCCGCCGCCGGCGACCTGTGCGCTTCGTTGCTGAAGCGCGATGCGGCGGTGAAGGATTCCGGCCAGGCGCTGCCCGGTTTGGGTGGGGTGCTGGACGTGCTCGACTCGCCGCTGCTGGCGGCCCCGGTCGCGTGGCTGTTCTGGACGCGGATGTTCCACGTCGTCGCCCCGTAGCGGCCCGCGCCCCCGCGCGGCCGGCGCCTCGGCGGACATCCCCGTAGCGTCCGGGCTCCGCACCGGACGTCCCCGTAGCGGCCGGCGCCTCGCCGGACGGGTACAACCTCGTTTCCGGCCCGCCAGGCGAAGGTGATCAAGGTGATCATGTTTTGACACCCCCCTGTTGATCATCTTGGTTATTCGGACCAGCCATCAGCGAAAGGCAACCGCAAAGACGCCAAGGACGGCAAGAACGCGCAGAGTTGGGGCAGAGTGGTGAATGGCGAAGAGCGAAGAGCGAGCTGGGGGCGGGCGAAGGATGCACAGGCGTCTCCACAGGAGGAGTGTTCACCACGAAGGACCGAAGGACACGAAGGGCCGGCGAGATTGGGTGATGCTGGCGGGGAATGGCGGGGACGAGCGTGAAAACGTGAGAAAGTGAAAACGTGAAAACGGGGAGGGACGGAGGGCGGGGAGGAGGGAACAGGGAACGGGGAACAGGGCGAGGCGATCCGCAGATTACGCCGAGGGACGCAGATGAGGGAGCGTCGGGACTCGGGATGGGGGCGGGACCAGGCGTGAGCGCTCACGCGCGGGCCGCATTCCCGTGGCGTGGCTGTCAAAGTGGGCTTGTTTCCGTGTGCGTCCCGCGAATTCTCCCGAATTCAGCATGGTGTCCCCGGAATTCAGAGAGTTATTGCGGGCGGAGCCGATTCTACGAAGAAAAAGCAGGGGGGGCTAGACGCGCGAGCTTGCGGCGGGAGTGTCCGCGGCGAAAATGGGTGCGTCTACGACTTGGAGTTGAACGTGGCGGAACTTCCTCGTCTGACACTGGAGCAGGTAGCCGGGCTTGTGCCCGGCGCGTCGAATATCCGACCGATCGGCAAGGGCGGGCAGAAGCTGGTTTTCTGCGGGGATATCGACGGGCGACCCTTTGCTCTCAAGTTCGCCCTGCTCCCGGCGCTAACGGGCGACGCCGACCCGCAAACAGAAGTCGAGGCACGGGCGGCCCGCGAAGTCGAGACGATGCGAGACTGTGACTCGCCTCATATGGTGAAGCTGGGGCCGGTCGGTCTCACCGTGAGCGAGTGCGAGGGCCAACGGCTTCTGTTCTTCTCCGAGGAGTTCGTGGATGGAGAAGATGTCGCCGCGATTCTGCAGCGTGACCGGCGCCTCGCGGCGCTTGAGGTTGTTCGGTTGGGTCTGCATGTGGCGGACGCGATTCGTGGGCTGTGGGACATCGGCAAAATTCACCGTGATATCAAGCCGCACAACATCGTGCGCGGCAAAGCCTCCGGCGACTACGTATTGCTTGACGCGGGGTATGCTTTTGACGTGGTCGGCGAATCGCTCAGCCAGAGCTTCGTCCTCGTCGGGACGGTGCCGTATTTCCCGCCAGAGCGATTCGATTACACCAATCGGCGAAGCGTCATGGATTTTCGGTCGGATCTGTTCTCCTTGGGCGTCACGATGTACCAGGCTGTCACGGGCGTGCATCCGTTTTGGACGGCGGGCGAGACGTCCCATCAAGTTTTCGCCCGCATTCTGAACCAGCGCCCGCGACCACCGAGCACAATTCAGCCCGGCCTTCCCGCGGGACTTGATGACATTATCTTGCGATTGCTGGGCAAGGCCCCACACCTGCGTTATCGGAAAATCGAGCAGTTCGTAACGGCCCTAAGAGGTCTCGGAGTCGCTTGATGGCTCTCTACGCGCAACACGGACACGGCAAATCCGACAAGCTGACCGAAGCCATAGGCAAAGGGTCACTGGATGGCGTTATTTTCGCGGCCCGCAATGAGCAGCCCGACAATCTAAGGGCCGCAATCGCTGAAACTCGGTCGCTTTCAAAGGCCATTACGCTGTTGGTGGACCCGCAATTCTACGTGAGCACCTTCGTTCCCCCGCGAGACCGATATTTGCCGCAGTACCCCTATTACAAGGCGGGGCGCGTCGCGGCGGACTTCGTAGGCGCAAAGCGGCTTCAGCAATACAGCAAGAGTACTCTCGACTTTCAGGTCGGTCTCGGTGTGGACCGGCTCATCTCACCGTCAGTCTACGTGGGGAGCTTTGAGGACCGCTGGTTTCAAATCGCGTTGAATTTGGCAGATGCCTCCCTGACGTATCATGCGGGCTTGAAGAAGGCCCCGCCACTGCTCCTGACCTTTCTCATCGACGAGTACGCCTTCGCGTCGAATCAACTCGTCGATGATTTTCTTGACCAGGTCACGACCTGGGACGTGCATGGGGTCTATCTTATACCAACTCGCACCGAGAGCACCTACTCGCAGCGATTTGAGGCGGTCCACTTCGCAAGCCTGCTTTATGCAGCCCACGTTCTGGGACAAATCAACGGCTTCGAAATCGTCGCCGGATACACCGATTTTTGCGGCTTGCTGTTGCGGTCTGCGGGAGTGAAGGCCTTTGGGTCGGGCTGGGCGCAATCGGCACGTCGCTTCGATCGAAGCTCGTTCATTCAGCGGAAGGGAGGCGGCCGGCCGCCCCGGCTTCGCTACGCGTCCGGTCCGCTGCTAAATTCCGTCCTGCTCAGCGAGCTTGAACAAATCGCGGACATTTCAGAGTTGGATAGCGTGCTGTCCGGTGTGCCGCTCGACGACGAGATTACCAAGGCCGGATCCCCGGAATCGTCGGCGTGGAACCAGCGCCTGTCAGAATTGCATCATTGGCAGACTCTTGCGAAGTTGGATGCTGAGTTGACCGGCGAAGAGGGTGCGGACGTGGATAAGATCGCGGCGGATATCGTGTCGGCGAACGCACTGTACGCAATGCTGCAAAATAGCGGGGTCGTGTTCGACCGCAACACGACCGGTGACCATCTCGCCGAGTGGGGCGAAGCGGTGAAGCTCTTCCGCGAGCGAGCGGAGCTCTAGTCTGCCGCGATGAGCTGCCCGAGGGCTCGAATGAAGTTGGGCCGCGAGGTCGGTAGACGTTTCTTCGGCCGCATAAGAGTCTCGGAGGTGCCGTCATCGCAATGAGCGATTAGACCCACATTGAATCGTTTGAACCGGTCAACGTGACGAGTCAGGTTATCGAGCATGTTCACGGGCATGACGACGAATACGCGATGCGAAAAAGTGCGATAGCGAAGAGCTTGGCAGAAAGCACGCTTCCAGTCATTGAGCTTGAATTCGAACGCACAGAATTCGACCTCCGTACCCGGAAAGGAAGAGCCAAGAATGTATCGTGCTCGGCCGGTCTTGCGGGCTAGAGCGGATGCCAAGAGCCGACGCATCCAGTGGCGGAATGTCGGTTGAGTAACGCCCGCTCGCCGAGCAAGAAAAGCCTCCGTCCGGGCGGCCCTCGGTTTCAACTCGGCGAGAATCCGGCTGCAGGTCGGTTGACGAAGCAGGAGAGAGACTTCTTTGTGCCGACGGCGGGGCCAATGGGCTGCGATACCTGCCCACACAAGGTCTGCACGACCATTCGAGCAAGTGCTTTCTCGAAACGTAAGCTCCAGTGACACCCTGGGCAGGCGGCACCACAACGAGCGGTCTGCGTTGGTCTGGAAACTGGCCTGAAGCTGGCGTTCCCAACGAAACACGCGGCGCGAGCCCGAATCGAGGGTCTGAAGTGGAGCTTTTTGTCGGGTCGCGTTACTCAAATCAAACGCCTCAAATTGAGATTCGCTACGCGATGTTCCGTGTGACCTGCCGTTTCCGGCGGTCGTAAAGCCGCGTCGTTCGCGGGTCCGCGTGCCCTGCGAGGTACTGAACATCTTCCAACGGAACGCCCTAGTCAAGCGAGATTCGTAATCGTGGTTGCCCGGAACGAGTGGCAGGGAAGCCGCTCGGCCGGCAGACCGGCAGCACCGAAGCCACGCTCGACCATCCGAAGGATGTCGTTCCCGGTCATCTGCTCAGTCGTGAGCCTTTTGGTATTGCGGATGGTCGTGCGAAAGAGCGGGGTGCCGGCGTCGTCGCTGGCGATGTACTCGTCAATGAAAGCCTCCAGGTCGTGGCGGACCGGAATGTCCCGGCGCTTCCCGCCTTTTTCGTCGAGCCGCAAGCAACGCTGGCGGCCGTCGCACGAATCCGCACGAATCCGGGGACACCATACTCATTTCGCGTCGTGATTCCGGCTTCCGGACCCGCGGTTCTTTGGCTCGCAGGACGGAGAGAATGGCGAAGAACACGGGACCGGCTCGTTTACGAGTTTCGGAGCACCGTCTTTCGCGGTCGGCCGCGGGCATCGGCGGAGGAGGGATGCGGCGCTCCAGCCGTCGGGCCACGCCCTTAGAGCGTTTTCACTTCCGCTCGGGTGCCACGGGCGGCTTGTCCGCCCGTGTTTCAGGCGGCACTGGCAGCAAGCTGCCAGTGGCACCCGACGGAGAAAAAGTGAAACCGCTCTAGAGCCTATCCCAGTAGGCCGGAAAGCACAGCCGGGGGCGGCTGTGCCACAGACGGCCGGTCCCGGCGCGCCGGGAGAGGTCGGCCGGCACCCGCCACGGCGGGCAGGCTCCGCATGGCCGCTGCGGGCAAAGCTGGAGCTTTGCACTCCTGCGGCCGCGCGAGGGCGCGGGCCGCTACGGGCGGGTTGGGTGCGAGAAGGGATTCTCGCACCAGCGGTCCCCGGCCGGCGAGCCGCCGGCCGCTACGGGGCACGACAAGGACACAGCCGGGGGCGGCTGTACCACAGACGTCCGGTACGGAGCCCGGACGCTACATTCCTCGACCGACGAGCCGTCGGCCGCTACCGCCCGGCTATGAAGTAGCCGATCAGCACCGCCACGCCGAGAACCACGCGATAGATGGCAAACGGCGTGAAGCGATAGCGGCGGACGTACCCCATGAACGCGGCCACCACCACGAGGGCCACCAGGAACGCGGTGCCGCTGCCGATGACGACGATCGCCGCCACGTCGGGCGTCAGGTCGTGCCGGTACTTCCAGAGCGTTTTCGCCGCGGCCCCCAGCATGGTGGGAATCGCAAGGTAGAAGGAGAATTCGGTGGCCACGCGCGGCGTCAGGCCCAGGGCCATGCCGCCCAGGATCGACGCGCCCGCCCGCGACACGCCGGGCCACATGCTGATGCATTGGATCAACCCGATCAGGAACGCCTGGCGTAGGGTGACGTCCTCAAGCTCCTGCGGGCGCTCGCGGCGGTAGCGCCGGTCGATCAGCTCCATGAGGACGGCGCCGACGATCAGCGCCGCCGCGACCGCGACGGGCATGTTCTCGAGCGGGTCCAGGAAGCCTTTGAGCAACAAGCCGCCGGCAATTGTCGGCACCATCGCGACCACCAGCTTGGTCAGAATGTGCCGGCGCCAGTCGCGATCACGGGGCCGAAACGTCCGGCGCCAGAGGTCGCGCCAGAAATAGAGGATCACCGCGAGGATCGCTCCGAACTGGCTCACCCATAGCAGGACGCGCCAGGGCGAGACTTCGCCGCTGATCCCGAGCAACCACTCGGCGAGAATCAGATGCCCGGTGCTCGAAATCGGCAGAAACTCGCTCAGACCTTCGATGAGGCCGAGGATGATGGCGTGGACTAATTCCATAGCGGGATTCTCTTTGCACGCTCGGCGCGGCTTACAGGCCCAGCCAGGTGCCCAACGGTATCACACGCCAGAGAACCTGGCCGACAACGTTGGCATAGATGCCGGCCACCAGATCATCCGTCAGAATCCCCCAGCCGGCGGGCAAGCGCTCGGCCTGCCGCGCCGGCGGCGGCTTGATGACGTCGAACACGCGAAACAGCAGAAACGCCAGCCCCGCCGCGCAGGCGACCGCCCAGCCGCTGGCACCGTACCCGATGGGCAATATCAGCAGCGCGAGCCATTGGCCGGCAAACTCGTCGAGCACGAACGGCCGTGGATCGCTGCTGCCAAAGCGGGCTATCGCCCAGCCGCCCCAGCGCACCGAGAACCAGCTCGACAGAATCACGCCGGCGGCCAGGATGACCTCGACGACGGCGCGCGGCGACCCGGTGGCCGTCGCCAACGACCAGACCACGGCGAACGTCGCGACCGCGACCAGGGAGCCCCACGTACCGGGGGCCAGCGGCAGAAAGCCGCTTCCGAGCACGGTCAGTCAGACGGTTCTTATGCTGTCATGGCTGCCCTTCACGCGGACCTCCAGGGGGTGAACACTCGCCGGGCGATTTCGCAGCCGCATCGGTTCCTGCCGATCCGGCCGGCGCCCGGCCACCCAAAGCGGCATTGGTGAGCAGAAAGGCCCGGGCGCGGTGCAGATACGACAAGGCCGACAGGGCGGTGACGATCACGGTCAGCCAGACCAGGCCCAGCCGCAGCGGCTGGAGCGCGTCGAGCTTCCAGGCGAGCTGCGCGAGGATGAAACAGACGGTCGCGGATTGAATGAACATCTTGAGCTTACCCACCCACGAGGCGCCAAACTCCTGCCCCGCGCCCTCGGCGTGGGACCGCACGGCGGAGACGAGCAGCTCGCGCGTGAGGATGACGAGGACCATCCACGGCCGCACGTCGGTGATGTTGGTGTGCAGGTTGTGGTCCCAGAAATGATGGCTGGCGAAGAGGACGAAAGCCCCGCACACCATCACCTTGTCGACCACGGGGTCCAGGATGCGCCCGAACGACGTGACCGACTGCATCATCCGCGCCAGCACGCCGTCGACGATGTCCGTAAGCGCCGCCACCAGAAACACCCAGAACGAGACGTGCAGCAGCCAGCGCAGGTCGGCGATGTCCTCGGCCTGGAAGCAGGAGAGCAGCGCGAAGAACACGACGGCCAGCACCAGGCGGGCCAGGGTGATCTGGTTCGGCAGGTTGATTCTCATGCAGGCAGTATCGCACTTCGGGCGTCGAGGACATAGGGCCCGGCGTCTGACCGGCCGTGCGCGGCCGCCCGGTTTGCCACGGCCAGCACCGGGTCTGGCCGCTACGCACCGGGCCGCAGCCTTGCGATCGGTCGGGCGCTACCCGCCGGCCGCGGTCCGGGCCTGATCCACCAGGATAATGATGATCGCGCCGATCAGGTTGAGCGCTTCATAGGCGACGGCGAACTAGAAGAAGGGCATGCTCGGACTCCGATAACCGGTGTTGCCCGCAACCGGACGAGAACTGGGGTAAAGCCTACCGCCCGGGGTGCCTGCCGCAAGGGGGAGATGCCTTGTGCCCTGGAAGACCGCGGCGCGCCGGGGCGGATCTTCCGGGACCCGACCGGCGGTTTTTCGTTCAGCGATAGCCGGCCGGGCGTTATGATGGTATAGTGTAGCGCAACGGCCCGGCTTCGGGGGCGGGCGAGAGAGTGAGGAGGCGACCCATGCGCAATCGCGGCTGGCGCGGCCTGGCGAAGGCTTGCCTCGTCTTAACCTTGTCCGGTTACGTTTTCTCGGTCCCGGCGGCAGCCCAGGAGCATCCGCTGCCCGCGGGCACGCCCCTGCCGCGGGACGCCCAGGTGCTCAGCCCGTATGACCCGGTAGGGCTGGTGGCCCGGATGGCCGAGGTCCGCAACGGTCTGCCTAACGTCATGCTGACTGGCTATTGGCCGCCGACCAACGACATGCTGCGGCAGTTCAGCCCGAACCCGGCTCAGAACCCCGGCGGCTGGGTGGGCGAGAACTGGGAGAACCGCGGCTATAACATCTACGCCTTCTTCCCCGAGTTCCCGCAAGGTTTGGGCAAGGGCGAGGGCGACTTCGAAGTCGACTACCAGGACACGTCCGCGGACTTCTGGTACTACACTGGCATTGTGCAGCCGATGGCGCTCATGACGTTCGGGCGGGCCGGCGACGACCACTACTGGGAAGTGGAAATGCGGCAGCGAAACCTGCAAGAGTCGGCCTGGTTCAACGACTACCTCGCGCCGGTCAAGCCGACGCCCGCGCCGCCAGACAGCTCCTATCCGCCGAACGCTTACCGCTGGTCGAGCTTGCCAGTTGACGTCATCGCCTCCGACGTCAACAGCGCGAGCCTGGGGATCACCGCGTTTGTGGACTGGACCGGCTATTGCGGCGCCTTTCTGTGCGAGTACGTCGCCTACCACGCCGCCTGGTATCACGACCTGCACGCCGACCCGCTGGACCCGCTGTGGGACCTCGCCGCCGGGCATACCCACGTGGGCGGACTGATCGATGTACCTAGCGCCACCGCAGCGGCCGAAATCAGCCTGCGGGCGGTGCTCACGGCGGTCGATTCTTGGCGCCTGTACACCGGCGACCTGAACTGCGATTATTCCGCCGATTTCGCCGACATTAACCCGTTCGTGCTGCGGCTAAGCGACCCGCAGGGCTACCGCGATGCGTTTCCGCGTTGCCTGGACGCCAACGGCGACATCAACCTGGACGGCAGCGTGGACTTTGGTGACATCAATCCGTTTGTCGCCCTCCTGACCGGCGGGTGAAGCCGCGGTGCGGCGGGATTGGGCGCAGGCTCGGGCGCGCTTGCGCCAGGTTCTGGATCGGGAGGGCGACTTGGCCGAGCGCTGGCACGTAACGGCCCTGCCGGCGGTGTTCCTGGTCGATCCGCAGGGCATGGTCGGGGAAGCCTATCCGGCCTGGCCGACGGACACGCGCGCGGCACCCCGTTCACGAACCGTGCGTGAATTCCCCAAGCTGGTCCATAGCGCGGCGTAATGCCTCCAAGGCGCGCTTGGTGAGCGCCGTGACCGCCGCCTTCGATTTACCCAGGCGCGCCGCCACCTCGTCCACCGAAAGACCCTCCAGATAGCGGAGCTGAACAGCTTGGCGCTGGGGCTCCGAAAGGTCGGCCAGGCACGTGAACAAAGCGCTGAGCGCTTCTTCACGCCGGACGACTCGGCTGGGCGCGGTCGAGTTCGCGTAGAGATTGTCGAGCAGGTTCCAGTATGAATCGGCGCGAAGCTGTTCGGCGGCTACTTCGCGGCCGATGTCCCGCACCTTGCGGTGCGCGGCATGCTGGGCATGCGCCACCTTCTGGTCCAGGATGGCGTTCAGCCAGTGCAAGAAAGACCCCGGACCGCGATCCTCGAACCGCTGAATTCGTTGCGCGAGATCCAGATAGACCTCCTGCAGCACATCGTCCGGGCTGACCTTGGCCTTGATCGCCGGATCCATCAGGGCCTCGGCCCGCGCCCGCAGCGTTGGGCCGTGCACAGCCATCAGCTTGACCAGCGCCAGCCGGTCCCCACGCTGAGCCTCGGCGATCCAGGTTTCGATCTGGCCTTTTCCCGACATCGACTGGACACCGGACATAAGCAGCGGCGCCGATCGTAGGAGAGATCGCGCACCGACCAGCTTCGTTAACGCGCCGTCCCCGGGCGCTCGCGGCCGTATTCTACCACCCCCGCAGAAGGCCCCGAAACCGTTTGCGGTACCTTCCAGGCGAAGTTATTATTGAAAAGAGCTTTGGGCAGCTGACGGTTGCTAACCGGCAAGCGGAGACGGGGTTATGGGTCCGCGACCTCCGGAGCAGGATGCGCAGGCCGGCGAACACATTTCATCGCTGATCAACGAGTTCTTCGACCGGCGAAAAGCCGGTGAGGGTCCTACGCGCGAGCAGTTCATCGCTGAACACCCCGAGGCGGCCGACGAGCTGCGGCGGCATCTGGCGGACCTGTCCCTCTACGAGAAGGCATGCGCGCCAGGGAGCGAAGCTCTCGGCGCGGAAGGTTCCGACGCGACCGCGAAGCTCCCCCCGATCGAGGGGTACGAACTCAGCGAGGAAATCGGCCGGGGTGGCATGGGCGTTGTCTACCGGGCGCTACAGCTCTCGACCAACCGGGTCGTCGCGCTGAAGGTCATGCTGGCCGGTCCATTCGCCTCGCCGGCAGGGCGGCGGCGTTTTCAGCGCGAGGTCGAATTGGCCGCTCGGCTCCAGCACGCGAGCATTGTCCGCATCCTGGAGAGCGGCGAGGCGGTTGGGCAACGGTACTACGCCATGGACTACGTCGCGGGAACGCGGCTCGACCGGTACCTGTCCGCCGCTCAGCCCGACGTTCGCACGACGCTCCGTCTCTTCGTGCAGATTTGTGAGGCCGTGCAATACGCGCACGGCCACGGCGTGATACACCGCGATCTGAAGCCCGGCAACGTGCTGATCGACGACGAGGGCAACCCGCACATCCTGGATTTCGGGCTCGCCAAGGCCACGGACGAGACTGGCACCGAGGCGACCGTCACCGCCTATGTGTCTCTCCCGGGCGAAGTCGTCGGCACGCTCTTTTACCTCTCGCCGGAGCAGGCCGCCGGTACGCCCGATGAGATCGACGCCCGCACGGACGTGTACGCGCTGGGCGTCATGCTGTTCGAGGCCCTCACCGGTTCGTTGCCGTTCGACACGACGGGCCGGCCGTCGGACGTGATCCGGCGGATCCTGGAGGACACGCCCACCCGGCCGCGCACGCTCTCGAATCGAATCGACGACGAGCTCGAGACGATCATTCTCAAGGCGCTGGAGAGGGAGAAGGACCGTCGGTACCAGTCGGCGAAGGAGCTGGCTGAGGATCTCCAACGCTACCTGGCGGGCGACCCGATCCTCGCCAAGCGCCCCAGCAACCTTTATGTGCTACGGAAGAAGCTGCGCAAGCATCGCTGGTCGGTGGTCACAGCGCTGGCGACGGTCGCGCTCGCTGCCGGGCTGCTCGGTTTGAACGCCTGGCGGCAGCAGCGCGAGCTGCTCTCGGCACGTGTCGTTGCGGTTGAACTGCTGCGTGGTATGGAAGAGACGGGCATAGCTGACCTTGCCGGCGCCATAGCGCTGTGCGAGCGTCACGGGGAGCTGCGCGATGCTCACTTGGTCCGTGCCCAGGCGATGTATCGAAACAAAGACGAACGGTTGGCGCAATCTGCGCGAATTGCGGCCGGTTACCTGGAACGTTTCATCGGGCCGAACCCTTCCAAGCCGTCCTGGCCCTACGTCGCGCTTCAGGCGGAACTGTACCGCGCGGCGGGCGATGAGGAACGCGCCGCGAGGCTGGCGGCCGCGGCGGAGCGCGCGGCACCGGATACGGCCGAGGCCTGGTATCTGCGCTCCTTAGCGACGCTCGAGATCCCCAAGGCCCTGCGCTGTGCGCAGGAGGCCGTCGCGCGCGATCCAACCCACCGCCTGGCCTGGCGGCGGCTCATCTATCTGCGAGTTCAGACCGGCGACCTGGAAGGAGCGCTCCAGGGAGTCGACCGATTGATCGCGCTCGGCGAGAAGCCGACACACTGGTTGGCGTTCAAGGGACACGTCCTCCTGAGACATGGACGCGTACGGGAGGCGATCGAACAGTACACCCGCACGGAAATGTACCACTACCGCGCCCATGCGTACCGGCGCCTGCGGGCGTATGACCTGGCCGTGGCCGACTACACGCGCGTCATCGAAGCCTATCGCCGCGACCGCGTCGAGTCTGCCGCCACGTGGCACATCTACCAGCGGGCCACGCCGCTGTGGATTCTGCGCCGGACCGAAGAGGCGCTGCGCGATTACCGCGACGTCCGGCGGCTGCTGGGCCGGCCATCGTATGGCGATGCCCGCGCGTTTCTGATCTTGCGTGAACAAGGCAGCGTTGCGGAAGCTAACGAGTTGCTGGCCGCCGCGCTGCGCGATGTAGCGGACGCCTGGCTGCGGGAGATCTTCCGCTGCCTGGCCGCCGAGCTGACGCCCGACGCGCTGGTCGCCAACGCGGAGGCACGGCGCAACCCCGAGCAGCTCTGTGAAGCCTACTACTATGCGGGCGAGGTCTGCCTGCTCAACGGCCAGCAGACCGCGGCGCGGGAGTGGTTCGAGCGCTGCGTGGCGACCGCACTCGCGTACGATCCGGACGCCGGCACCGAAACCGTCATGAACGAGTACGAGCTGGCCCAGTGGCGGCTGGCGTCGCGCTGTCCCGAAACCGCTCCCGTCTCAAATCCTTAAGAAAAATCCAAAAAAGCGCGTCATCAAACGGCGCCGCCGGACTGTTAGGTACCGGCGGACCGCGTGCCTGGCTCGCTGCCGGAGACCCTTCGGCCGCCCGCGTGGGCGACCGCGGCTGTGCCGACCGTAACGGCCGAGGCTGCGATGCCAACGGCTCTGGCCACCTCGTTGCCGGCGGCGGTCCGACCCATCGAGAAAGGAGGCAGCTCATGCCAACGACACTTCTAGACCGCACCAGCGAACAGCACGAGACCGACCCGGGCCAACGTAGGATTCTTCAGCGCGTATATCCTTCTGCCGGCCGGCGGCGGCGCGTTCCGTTCCGGGCAGGCGCACCTGGGCACAACTGCGGCCCTCCGCCGCTGCGCGCCCTGGCGATTCTCGCGTCGCTTTTCTTGGCGGGTGCCGCGGTTCCGCGCGGCCTGGCACAGGATCCAGTCGAGTACTATGCCCTGGAGGACATCCCGGGAGCGAACGGCGGGATCGTTGGCAGCTTCATGGACACATACTCTTCGAACAACGTTTACGAACAGATCACCGAGCTAGTGGCCGAGTGGCCATCCCGCCACGGAAATCCGCTTTACACCTATCTCACGCACCTGTGGCCCTTCGAGGTCGCCGCAGGCTCCCTCGTTTACTCCTTCCGGCTCGAGGCCCACAAGACCGAAAGCGTCGACAACGACAACTTCCAGTTCTCGTATTCCACCGATGGCCAGAATTACACCGCCATGCTCACGGTAACGAAAACCGCTGACGACAATTCCGTCCAGGTCTACACGTTTCCGTACCCGATGTACGGGACCATCTATGTACGTGTCAAGGATACCAACGGCCTCGATCCGAAGTCTAAATGGCCCGACACCATCTTCATCGATCACATGTACATTCTTGCGGAGGGCATTGATGACCAGCCGCCGGTCATCTCTGACGTCGTGGGCACGGACCACGCGAGTACCTGGTACTGCGAGCACCCGGAGGTCCTTGGCGGGCCGCTGCTGGGGAGAGAGCGCCATGACATGGCATACGATGCGGTCGCCGACCGCACGGTCATGTTCGGTGGCACGACGGGTGTACATTTAAACGACACGTGGATTTACGACCGGAATGCCAACACGTGGAACAACGCAAATCCCCGGGTGCTGGAAGGAACACTGGAACCGAGAGTCACGCACGCCATGGTTTACGACGCCTCCGCGGACCGGATCGTGATGTTTGGTGGCCTCACCGTGAGTGGTGTCACGAACGAGACCTGGATCTACAGCTTCAGCGCGAATACTTGGTCAAAGGTGGAACCGACCGTGGAGGGCGGGACGCTGGAAGGCAGATGGCTGCACGCAATGGCGTACGACTCGACTGCGCAGCGTACCATCCTGTTTGGTGGTGCCACTGACACGGGTAAACGGAATGACACGTGGGTTTACGATTGCGCCGGAAACCGGTGGTCCAAGCTGAACCCGAGCTTCGTCGGCGGAACGCTGACTGCCAGGAACAGCCATGCTATGGTCTACGATTCTGCCGCGAATAAGACCATACTCTTCGGCGGACTTGATACGAGCGGTAAGCTGAATGACACGTGGGCTTACGATTACGTCCACAATGAGTGGGTCAAGCAAAATCCGAGCTTTATTGGTGGCACGCTAGCACCGCGCACGATGCATGCGCTCGCGTACCATGCCGCCGCCGATAAGACCATCCTCTTCGGCGGGAACAACGCCCAGACACAGCTGGGCGACACGTGGGTGTACGATTATGTGGACCAGACGTGGTCGCTCGCCATTTCACCGGCCATGGCTGGTGGTGATCTTCGGCCCAGAGAAGAGCATGCGATGGTCTACGACTCGTCGGCGGGTCGCCCGTTGCTGTTCGGAGGGTTTACTAACAGTGGTTGTACCGGGTGTGGGCTGAACGATACCTGGACGTACGGCATCAGTGACCGGGCCGCGACGATCACCTGGAAGACGGACGAGCCGAGCGACAGCGTGGTCCGGTACGGCCCGACGCCCGGGCAGTGGACCACCGTGTCGGATCCCGCGCTGGTCCTGGATCACCGCGTCGTCGTCGAGAACCTCACTCCCGGCGTGGAGTACTGCTACCAGGTGGAGTCGACCGACGCGGCGCAGAACACGGCGATCGATGACAACGGCGGTTTGTACTACCGGATCCCCGACACCACGGCGCCCGAAATCTCTGCCGTTGCCGCCCGCGACGTGACCACCGCGAGCGCCCGCATCACGTGGACGACCGATGAGCCGGCTGACAGCGTGGTTCGCTACGGCCTCTCGCCAGGGCAGTGGACCACGGTGTCGGATTCCGTTCCCGCGACCAGCCATTCCGTGGCGTTGAGCCAACTGTCCGCAGGCACGCTCTACGACTACCAGGTGGAATCGACGGACGCGTCGAACAACACGGCCATCGACGACAACAACGGATCGTATTACACGTTTACGACGCTGCCGGCCAACACGATGCACGTCGGTGCAATCGACATGTGGTACACACTCGCGAGCGGGAAGTACCGGATCTATACGAAGGTGACGATCGTGGACGGCGCCGGTGGCGCCCTGAGCGGTGCCGTCGTGGACCTGACGTTGACGCGGCCCGGCGGTGGGTCCACGCAGTACAGCGGCACGACGGGGTCCGACGGGACGGTGACCTTTCAGTACGGCCCGACCAAGGTGCTGGGCACGTACACGTCCACGGTCACGGGCGTGTCGAAAGCGGGCTGGACGTATTCCTATTTGGAGAATAACGAGACGAGCGAGAGCCTGGTCGTGCCGTGATCGCGTGCTGATTGCCAGCCTAGAAACGCGGCTGAGCGCCCGGGCGATTTGCCGGGGTGTGCGCTTTCCCTGGTCGTGGCACGCACCCCGATAGGCCTGTCCCGATCCCTGGCGCCCGGGAGCGGGAGCGGACGAGTTGCGCCGGCGGATTACCGCTCCCTTCCTGTGGCGGCTCTTCCAGCGGCGGCAGCTTCGACCCGTCTGAGACCGTCGGCCAGCCGGAGGCCACCGTCGCGACGACCGGCGGCGACTTCGACCTCGCTGGTACGTGCTCGCCTGCCATTCCAACGTTCCAGCTTGGCGGCCTGAACTGTGACGGCCTCGTCAACTTCGGCGACATCAACCCGTTCGTGCTGTTCTTGTCGAACTACGGCACCTGGTTGGAGACGTACCCAGATTGTTCGCCGACCAACGGCGACATCAATGGCGATGGCCAATACCCATCGTTCGGCGACATCAACCCGTTTGTGGCGCTGCTGACGGGAAGCCGATAGCTATCAGCGATCAGCTTTCAGCTCGGAGGCCGTCGGCCTTCAGTTTCGCGACGACGCCGGACACCCGCCGGGGCGGGCAGGTTGCGGTCCTGCGCTACGTCTTCGGCCGCCCCATCTCGATTCGTCTGCTCGACGCAAGCCACCGCGCGCCCTATAGTGAGGATCGTTCAGGCCAGGGACGAAGACTGCGAGGAAACACTATGGCGCAAGAGCAACCGGCGAGCGGGGGCACTTTCTGCTGGACCGAGCTGATGACACGCGACATCGCCGCCGCCAAGACGTTCTACGCCGACCTCATCGGCTGGCGGATGGTCGATGAGAACTTCGGCGGCTGCCCGTATACGATGTTCTTCCCGCGGGGAGCAAAGCAGGCCGTGGGCGGAATGATGCAGATGAGCGGGCCGCAGTTTGAGGGCATTCCGCCGCATTGGATGCCGTACATTCTCGTCGCGGACGTCGATGAGCGGGCCATGCGTTGCACGCAGCTCGGCGGCAAGATCAAAGTTCCGCCGACGGACATCCCAAACATCGGCCGCTTCTGTGTGATCGAGGATCCGACCGGCGCGGTGATCTCGCTGTTCCAGGGGCGGGCCATGTAGCTGGCGGCACGTCGCCGCTCGTTACAGCAGCCGAACGCGGGTGCCCTGGCGCAATTGCTCCGCCGGGTAGGATGCGCCGCACCAACGCGGCGCCAGCAACGCCGGCCATAGCCCGCGGGTGATCCAGCCCCACGGAATGGCCTGTCTCGCCCGGGTCAGCGCGGGGTGTTCCAAACTTGCCTGCAACTTGTAATCGCGGGCGGCGAATAAGGGCTGTTAACCTGCGAATAGCGCTAGGGTTGATGGTGGCTTGGCGTCTATAGATGAGGAACGAGGAGCGCGACATGACGCTGGAACACCGCACACGACGTCGCCGGGCGCTCACCGGCACGGTGCTTGTCGCGACGGGCAGCCTGGGTCTGGCCGCGTTGCCCTTGACCTCGCGGCTGCCGTTCGCGAGCGACGCGGTGGTGTTCTCGTTGGTTTTCGCCCTGGCCACGCTGATGGGGGTCGGGGCCGTGCTGGCGGTGTTCAATTTGAAGCAGCCGTAGGGGGGGCGTGCGGCACCCCGCGTCCTGAGCGTACAATCCAAACCCGAAGCAGCAGCGAGGGGCCTACTGGCCCGCCACTGGCGTGGCGGGTTCTGATGGAGCCGTCGGGCTTGGTGGTCGAATGATCCCTCCGCGGCTGGAGATGCGGAACGTTTGGAAGCGCTTCGGCGCCACCACGGCGCTGGCGGACGTGAGTCTGGCCGTGCAGGCCGGCGAGGTCCACGCGCTGGTCGGCGAGAACGGGGCCGGCAAGTCCACGCTAATGAAAGTGCTCTCCGGTGCCGTCCGGCCGGACGCCGGGCAGATGCGGCTCGACGGCCGGCCATTCGCGCCGTCGGACCCGTTGGCGGCCCGGGCGGCCGGCGTCGCCATGATCTACCAGGAACTCAACCTCGCGCCGCATCTGACCGTCGAAGAGAACATCACGCTCGGCGCCGAGCGGCACACGGCCGGCGTCATTCGCCGGGCGGCGCACCGGCAGCGAATCGCCGACATCTTCGCCCGACTTCAGCGGCCTGACCTTCGCCCGGACACGCCGGTGCGGCGGCTGTCGGCGGCGGAGCGGCAACTGGTGGAGATTGCGCGGGCCCTGCTGGCCGATGCCCGCGTGTTGGTCATGGACGAGCCCACCAGCAGTCTGGGGCTGGCGGATATCGAGCAGCTCTTCGCGGTGATCGGCCGGCTGCGGGCCGCAGGCGTGGCGATCGTCTACATCTCGCATTTCCTCGAAGAAGTGCAGCGCGTCGCCCAGCGGTACACCGTGCTGCGCGATGGGCGCAACGTGGAGACGGGCGCTATGGCGGACGCCACGCTGAGCCGGCTCGTCGAGCGGATGATCGGGCGGCGGCTCGACGAGATGTTTCCGCGCGTCGCGCACCAGATCGGCCCGCCGGTGCTGGAGGTTCGCGCCCTGGCGGGTCGGCGGCTGCCGATCGCGGTGGACCTGACGCTCCACCGCGGTGAAATCCTGGGTCTGGCGGGCCTGGTGGGAGCCGGCCGCACGGAACTGCTGCGCTGCATCTACGGCCTCGAACCGGTGCGCGACGGGACCGTGCGCGTGGCCACACTCAGCGGCGGACGCGTCACCCCTGGCGCTCGGCTGCGGCAGGGCGTCGGCCTGCTGAGCGAGGACCGGCAGGCCGAGGGGCTTGCCCTGTCGCGCTCGATCGCCGACAACATCACCCTCAGCCGGCTGTCGCCGCTGGCCCGCTGGGGCTGGATCAACCCGCGGGCTGTGCGGCGGGCCGCGGCCGAATGGATCCAGCGGCTCGACATCCGGACCCGCGGCACGGAGCAGCGGGTGCGCGACCTGTCGGGCGGCAATCAGCAGAAGACCGCGCTGGCGCGGCTGCTGCACCACGGCGTAGACGTGCTGCTGCTCGATGAGCCGACGCGCGGCATCGACGTGGCGAGCAAAGCCCAGATTTACCAGCTCGTCGGCGAGCTGGCCGCCCGCGGCAAGGCCATTCTGATGGTGAGCAGCTACGTGCCCGAACTTCTCGGCATTTGCGACCGCATCGCCGTCATGCACCGCGGGCGGCTCGGCCCGGCCTGCCCGGCGGAGGCCTGGACGGAGCATGCGCTCATCAGCGTAGCAGCCAGCGGGAAGGAGCTGCCGGCATGAGTCACGGGGCCGCACCGGCGACGCTGACCCCGCCCCGCACGGGGCGCTCGTCGACCAGGGAGCGCGTCTTTGCGGCACTCGCCCCGTTTCTCGGGCTGTTGGTGGTCATTGCGCTGTTTTACGCAATCCCGCCCCATCCGCGGGTCACGCTGCTCGACCTACAGACTGTCGCGGTCCACATGGTCATCGTCGGCATCGCCGCCATGGGGATGACTTTCATCATCATCAGCGGTGGGATCGATTTGTCGGTGGGATCGGCAATTGCATTGGCGAGCGTCGCGGTCGCGCTGGCGCTGCGGCAGGGTTGGCCCGTGCCGCTGGCGCTGGCGGTCGCACTCGCCACGGGGGCCCTGTGTGGGTTGTACAACGCCCTGCTCATCACGCTGCTGCGCTTGCCGCCGTTCATCGCGACCCTGGGGACGCTGGGCTTCTACCGCGGCGTGGCGAAGTGGGTTTCGAACAGCATGCCGGTCAGCGCGCCGACGCACGGCCTGGAGCACTGGGTTCGCCCCGTCCCGCTGCAGGAGTGGCTGCCGCTGGCGCCGGGCGTATTCCTGCTGGCGGGGCTCGCGGTTTTCCTGGCGGCCGTCCTGCGCTACACCGTCCTCGGCCGCTACACGTTTGCGATCGGGTCGAACGAGGCCACGGCCCGGCTGTGCGGCATCCGCGTGCCGCGGGTGAAAGTCTACATCTACGTCCTCGCGGGCGTGCTGACCGGCCTGGCGGGGTTGATGCAGTTTGCGCGGCTGACCCAGGGGGACCCGACCGTCGCGATCGGCCTGGAGCTGGACGTCATTGCGGCGGTCGTGATCGGCGGCGGCTCGCTGGCCGGCGGCCAGGGCGCGCTGGTCGGCACGCTGGCCGGGGCGTTCCTGATGGCGTATCTCCGCAACCGCTGCACCGTGCTGGGCTGGTCCAACTTCGTGCAGGAGATGATTGTCGGGCACATCATCATCATCGCGGTCGCGGTCGATCAGTGGCGCGTGCGCCGGACCGAACGATGAGGAGCGAGGGCGCGCCGCCATGAACGACATCCTGGTCATCGGCATCGCCACCGTGGACGCGATCGGGCGGCCCATCGACGAGTTCCCGGCCCCCGGCGGGCTGCGTTTCTTCGACCGGCTGACGCTGAGCACCGGCGGATGTGCAATCAACTGCTCGATCGCGCTGGCCAAGCTCGGCGTGCCGTGCGATGTCATTGCCCGCGTCGGCGCCGATATGCTGGGCGATTTCGTCGTCGCCGAGCTTACCCGCCACGGCGTCCGCACCGACGCCGTCGTGCGCGACCCCCAGACCAGCACGGCGTTCACCTTTGCCTGCGTGAGTTCGACCGGCGAGCGATGCTTCTTTCACACGATGGGGGCGGACGCCCGGCTGTGCCGCGCGGATGTGCCGACTGAAAGCCTGCACGGCCGCAAGCTGGTGTTTGTCACCGGGACGATGGTAATGGACGATCTCGACGGCGCGCCGACGGCGGCGCTGCTCGCCGAAGCCCGTGCGGCCGGAGCGAAAACGCTGTTGGATACCGTGTACGTGGAGACCGCGCCGCGCGCGGAGTGGGACAAGCGCGTGCTGCCCGCGCTGCCGTTCGTGGACTACTTCATCCCATCACACGCGGAGGCCCGCGCGATCAGCGGACAGCAAGACCCGTCCGCGATCGCCCGCGAGTTCCAGGCCCGTGGTGTGCGCCACGTCGTCATCAAGCTCGGTGCGCAGGGTGCATTCTGCCGCAGTGCGGACGGCCGCGAGTGCCGCATACCGGCGCTGCCTGTGGCGAAGGTCGTGGATACGACTGGGGCCGGCGATTGCTGGAGTGCGGGTTTCCTGGCCGGGTTGCGCCAGGACCTGCCGATCGCGGAAGCGGCACGGCTGGGGAACGCGGTCGCAGCGCACGGCATTCAGGCGGCGGGTGCGACGGCGGGCGTGCCGCCGCTGGCGGTCGCCCGCGACCTTCTTCGATAGGAGTGGCAGCCCGTGCTGGAGATTGATGGTTCCGCCGGCGAAGGCGGCGGCCAGATGCTGCGGACTTCCCTGGCGCTGTCGCTGGTGACCGGAACCCCGTTCCGCATCACGCGCATCCGCGCCGCGCGGCAAAGGCCCGGCCTCCAGCGCCAGCATCTGACGGCGGTCCAGGCGGCCGCGACTATCGGGCGGGCCGACGTCCGCGGCGCGGAGCTTGGCTCCAACGAGCTGACGTTCGTGCCCGGCGTGGTGACACCCGGGGAATACCAATTCGCCATCGGCACGGCCGGTAGCGCCGGCCTTGTTCTCCAGACGGTCCTGCCGCCGTTGCTGCGCGCGGCCGGCCCTTCGCGGCTCACGTTGACCGGCGGCACGCATAACCAGCAAGCGCCACCGTTCGACTTCCTGGCCCGCACGTTCGTCCCGGTGGTGAGCCGCCTGGGGCCCAGCATCGACGTGCGCCTGGTGCGCCCGGGATTCTACCCGGCGGGCGGCGGCGAGCTGGTCGCTGCCATAGTGCCGGCCGAGACCTGGCGGCGTCTGGAACTGCTGGAGCGGGGTGAGCTGCGTCGGAAGCGTGCCCGCGCGCTGGTAGCGCGGTTGTCGCCCGAGATCGCGCGCCGCGAGCTGCGCGAAGTTCAACGCCAATTGGGCTGGTCCGAAGCCGAGCTGGTCGTGGAGGAGGTCCGCGATTCGCTGGGCCCGGGCAACGTGATCATGCTCGAGCTCGAATTCGCGCACATCACCGAGGTACTGACTGGGTTTGGCGCGCGCGGGGTGCCCGCGGAAGCCGTCGCGAAGAGCGCCATTGAGCAGGCCCAGCGCTACCTGGGCGTCGACGCGCCTGTCGGCCTGCACCTGGCGGACCAACTCCTCTTGCCGCTGGCGCTCGCCGGCGGCGGGACGTTCCGCACCCTCGAGCTTTCGTTGCATGCCAGGACGAACCTGGAGGTAATCCGGCGATTCCTGGAGGTTGAAATCCAGACGCACAGAGAGCCTAGCGGGGGCTCGCGTGTCACCGTAAGTGGCCGTGCGTAGAGCCGACGGCGGTCGCGCTCTTTTCGACCCTCCCCCTTCCCCCTCCCTAGACCGGATTCAGTTTCCCTGTAATCCCATGAAAGGCTGTCTCCGGCCGGGCAAGATGTTGCCCGACGAGTAGGTTGGAGACCAAGGAGACAGCCATGGAAACGTTGCAGAAGGTATCACACAT
>Ga0315284_10001335_pt1 | contig 35107 bp, 24 predicted proteins | sample YL17G09_16_MG_FD_203696 | JGI IMG/M metagenome (GOLD analysis project Ga0315284, IMG submission 203696) | Sediment microbial communities from Yellowstone Lake, YNP, Wyoming, USA - YL17G09_16 | ecosystem: Environmental > Aquatic > Freshwater > Lake > Sediment | place: USA: Wyoming | collected... | reverse complement strand
AGAACGCGAGTTCGAGCGGCTGGTGCAGGCACAGTAGAGGAGGGAAGTGAGCGATGGACATCCGCACCTATCACGATTTCATCATCTTGACCGAGGACGTCGAGAAGGATGATGGCGGCGGCATCAAGTCCTTCTCTGTCCGCGTCTTTGATTCGCCCGTTGGGCAGGGCGAAAAGAAAAAGGTCCCTATAGCGGACTATGTTCCGCTCAGGGAACAGGTCAAGGCATTGGCGAAGCGTGCCTTTGACCAGGACGAGGCGGGGCTAATCAGGCTAGGCTCCCGTCTTGGCGAGTTGCTGCTTCCGCCGCATGCACGCGAGCTATATCGCCGCAGTCTGGACTGGCTGAAGGAGGACGGATTGCGCCTGCGGTTGCGCCTGGAACCCGAACTGGCCGATCTGCCCTGGGAGTACATGCACGTCCAGGATGTCCCCGGCGAACCCACGTCCAGTGGCTTCGTGGCCCTGGATCCACGTATCTCCATCGTACGCCACGAAGCCCTGCCGATCCCTCCTGAATGGTCGCCACCCGGCGACGAACGGCGGGTCGTCGTCGCGATGGCCACGCCAGAACCATACGGGCCGTACCCGAGACTCGACTATCTTCCAGAAGAGCAACGCAGGATCAAGCAGGCGCTCAGCAACGTGCGCGGCGTCAAAGCCCGCTACGTGCCAGACTATGAACAGACTGGCACTCCAGGCGCGCTCCCCAGCGCCACCGTGGATAAGGTTGACGCAGCGCTGCAGCCGTCTGCGGACATATTTCAGTTCAGCGGGCATGGCGACTTTGAAGAGGACCTGGGGCCTGAACTTGGCACAGTCCAGGGCGAAGGCTGGATTGTCCTGGCAGGCGACGACAACCAGGCAGTCCGCGTACCGGCGGAGCGGGTGGCAGAGATCGTGCGCGGGCGGGGGGTCCGGCTGGTGGTCTTGAGCGCATGCAAGACCGCCCAGCGCGACCGGTACCACTTGTGGAGTAGCACGGTCGCTGCGCTGCTCAAGGGGCGGATTCCGTGCGTGGTCGCCATGCAGTTCACCGTCTACGATGACCTGGCTGCCGCATTCATCGCCTCCTTCTACCAGACCGTGGTGGACGAGCGGCGGGAGGTGGATGAGGCCGTGAGCCAGGGGCGGGCGGCGATGCGCAACCGGGCGCTCCTCGGCCGGCCGTATGCCCGCGACTGGGGCGCACCGGTGCTCTATTCCCGCGTTCCCGGCGGCCACCTCTTTCACGCTGTCAAAGACGAGGGCGCGCGCGAACAGGCGCAGAGGATCTCCAGTCAGCACTCCAGCCTGCAGCAGGCCTGGTGGGGCTGGACCGCCAGGGAAGCTCTGGCCAGCCGGAGCCAACTCGAGCACCTGGAACAGGCCGGCCAGGAAGTGGAGTTGTCACCGCCCCAGGTTCTGCTCCTGCTCCGTTCCGCGCTCGTCGAGGATGTTTCGGTCGCTCCCTGGCTGGACCGGCTGCGGCGGGAGGGCGGCGACCTGCTCATTCCGCTCGACGATCCCGGCGCTAGCCAACCCGCGGCTCCGGCGGAAGTGCAGGCGATCCTGGGGCTGGATGATCCAGCCCTGCCGGACCGGCCCGGAGACGTGGGCCGGGTGGCCTGGTCGGCGGTGCGGCACCCGGACCTGGTGACGCGCCAGACCGCCACCCTGGCCCTGGCCACACTCCAACCGGTACCCGACGAGGGGCTGAAGCGGCTGCGGCAGGCGCTGCAGGAGGGGCACGTCCCTGGACGCCAGGCGGAGTTGCTGGGGACGCTGGCCGATGCCGATGCAGAGAACGCGGCACGCTACACCCGGCATCTATCCGCCCCGGGCCGGGCGGGTGTCTGGCTGTGGCGGGTCCGGCGCCGGCTGCAGCGCGATGGCCAGCGGATCGGGATGCTGACGCTGGGGGGTGCGCTTGGCGCCGGGCTGGGCCTGGGCCTGCTGCGCGCGCTCGTCGCGGCGTTGGCTGGAGACCTGCTCGTGGGCGTACAGTTCGCCATGTATTCCTACTGGGGTGGCCTGGTCGGAGCGGCGCTGTGCCTGGGATTGCTGCTGGCCGGTCCGTTGCTGCTTCAGACGCCCGTGGGGGCGGGCCAGGCTCCGCCCGCACACGCCCGCTGGTCGCGCCCGCTCGTGGCTGTGGGGCTGGGAACGCTCTTTTTTGGCCTGGGCCACGGGTTGCAGGCCTGGCTGACCGGCTTCTCGCCCGCCATGGCCCCCCTGGTCTTGCCGCTGGGGTTCCTGTTTGGCCTGGGGCTGAGCATCGCGGTGCACGATCAGCCGCTGGCCGGCTGGCGTTTGGGGAGCGGGCGCTGGTTGTTGCGGGTGGGCACTGCCGTGCTGGCCGGGGTACTTGTGCAGGCGATCTTTGACGCCGCTCGAGATAAGGGTGTGGGGCTCACCATCGCCTGGAGTGGCGTCTTCTATGGCTCGCACTTTGCCGATTCCGTGGAGAGGTGGTGGCCGGGCCTGGCCGCGCAGTTCCCCCGTTGGCCCGCTTACCTGGGGCTGCTCGATGCGGCCCTGGTTGGGGCGGTGTTGACCATCGGAATCACGCTCGGCTTGAGCCTGTCGGCGGCACGGCTCAAGCGAAAGAGCGAGCAGGCTGTCTGATTCGGGTGTGTTTCATCTCAGTTGTGCACGCGGTGGCAGGGCGCTGTCAACGGATTTCTGGAACGGATTGAACGGAATCGGCCCCTTGTGCGGCACTTAAATCCGTTCAATCCGCTCCCCCGTGTACTCACGGGCGTAATCCGTTGACAGCATGCCGATCAAGAAGCCTCAACTCGTTCGAAATACACCCGTCTGATCCTGTAGCAGGCACAAGGAGGTGCACGATGCAAGCGAAGAGAGGATCTGTGTTTAGACTGAGCCAGGCCATCCTGGTGGGCCTGCTGCTCGCTGTGGCTGTTGGAGGTTGCACGCCCCCCACCACGACCACAGACCAGGTTCGGCGCCTGGCCGACAAGGTGTGGGCCGGATCGCCAGCCACGAACCCACCTCAGGTGACAGACAGCAACTGGCACTCACTGAACGCTGGCGATGCAGTCAAGACAGACGGTGCGGGTGAGGCCGAGCTACAACTCCGTACCTGCACGGGCAGCCTGTACGTGTTCAAGAATGCCCAGTTTGGGGTGTACACCTGTCGCAAGAGCGAACAGGCGAGTGGCAGCGGGAGCTGCCTATCAGCAGGTTCACCCTACTTCAACCTGACTTGTTCGGCCAGGTTCACGGTTGACACACCCGGCGCCAGGGTGACCATCACGGGCACAGCGTTCTCTGTCACCTACCTGCCGACAAGCCAACTCACCCTGGTGACCGTGCTCGATGGCTCGGTGACGGTGCAGTCGGTGGTGGATGTTGCTACGGACGAGTTAGACGCTGGAATCCCCGTGAACGCAGGTTCGTTCCTCTACACCACGCCCGGGCCCACGCCGGCGGTATTCGCCGGCATACCCGCACGGGAGCCGGTTGACCTGAAGGAGTTGCCTCCTCTGGTCCAGGAACTGGTGCTCCAGGAACCCAATATCCTGGACTGGATGACCGCCGTGAAGGAGCGGGCGAGCCTGGACCAGGTACTGCCACCCAACTGGCCTGGGCAGCCCTTGCCTGAAAGACCCTCAATCCGGATCGAGTTGTTCACGGGTGGCGGCCTCCTCGCCGACCCGCACGCCCAGGAAGCGGTTCTGACCGCGGTGGACAAGCAGGCCGTGACCCAACGGGCATTCTCCGGCCAAGACGTCGTGTTAATTTCCGCCTTGGGAGACCAGGAGATCAACGCCTACACCATCCCATACGACCTGGAGCGGGCCAGGCAGTTGCTTGCCGAAACAGGCTATCCGGACGGCTTTGGACTGTGGTTGGTATTCCCCGGCGAGGATGCCGCACTCGAGGCGATGGCGCACGGGATCGCCGAAAACCTGGGGCAGGTGGGCATCTCGGTCGAGTTCGTCTCCGTGCCTGCTGGCGACCTGGACAGCGTCGTGAGTACGTCCATGTCTGCTGGACAACCCACGCTGTGGCTGGTGCGGTGAAAGGAGAGACGACCATGAACCAGGAGAAAGCCAGGTGGACGTTTATCGTGTACCTGGCCGGTGACAACAACCTGTCAACGGCTGGGGAAAAGGACCTGGGCGAGATGTGCACCGCCGGCTCCACCGCCGACGTCAACATCGTGGCCGAATTCGATCGCACCGGCCACACGTACCACACCAAACGCTACTACGTGCAGCGAGACCAGGCCCAGGAGGTGGCGGACCTGGGCGAAACCGATTGCGGGGATCCCGAGGTTCTGCTGGACTTTGTCCAGTGGGCGGCTACGGAGTACCCGGCCGAGCGCTACGCGCTGGTGCTGTGGAACCATGGAGGGGGTTGGGAACCCTCGGAGATGGACCGCATTGCGCAGGAGGTAGGGACACGAGACTATGGGAAGGCCGAGGGCAGCCAGCGCTCGTCCAGCCCCCTGGGCAGGGTGTTCTTTCGTCCCACGGTGGCGGGGATTCTGGGCCTGCTTTCGCCGGAGGAACGCGCCATCTGCTGCGACGATGGCAGTGGCCACTCGCTAGATACCGTCGAGTTAGGTAAGGTCCTGGCGCAGGTCGCGACCATGCTGGGCCAGCCCCTGGACCTGTTGGGCATGGATGCCTGCCTGATGAGCAACCTGGAGGTAGCCTACCAGTCGCGGCCCTACGTGCGGTACGTCGTTGCTTCGGAGGAGAGTGAGCCAAACGATGGCTGGCCCTACGACACCGTGTTGGGCAAACTGGTCGAAAACCCGCACCTCGCCCCGCCCGACCTGGCCGCGCACATTGTCCACGCTTACATCAAGTCCTACGTAGAGCGGGGCTACAGCGGCCCGGTCACGCAGTCGGCGGTTGATCTATCCCGTGTGGACGCGCTGGTGACTCCGCTGGACCGCCTGGCGGATGCTCTGATCGCGCACATGCCCAAGGCAGCGGATGAGATTTGGAGCGCCCAGCGCAATTCGGCCCGCTTTTTTCATAACACCCTGTGGGACGTGGCCCACTTTTGTGAGAAACTGGAACAGGCCACGTCCAGCAGTGCGGTACGGGGGGCAGCACAGGACGTGCGAACGGCACTGCAACCCGGCCCAGGAAACCTGGTCATCGCCGAGGCGCACAATGGCACCAAGGTGGAGCGCTGCCGAGGGATCACGATCTATCTGTTGCCACCCCTCATGGAAATCTCGCGCTACTATGCCGACCTGGACTATGCGCAGCAACATCACTGGCCGGCCATGTTGCAAGCCTATCATGCGGTCTAGGGAGTCAATTGCGCGATAGAGTGGTCTGGCCGCTCCAGGCCGGAGGGGAAAAAGTAGCCGACGGCGAAGCGGGCCACCTGGCTGCCGGGCAAGATGCGGCGGATGCGGTCAACCAGTTTCTCGGTGCGGTTGTCTATGACGTCGTGAACGGGCATCCCTCCATCTCCCTGGCTCTGATTCCTGGTAGCAGGCCATCGGCGAATTGCACACGTCTCGAAATGCACAAAGCGTGGGTTAGACGTATGCATTTCGTGGGGGGGCTATGCATTTTCCTCGCCGGGCTGGCGCGCGGTGGGGTAATAACGCGCTCCGCGCCCGCGCCCCTCCAGACGCACCAGGCCAGCTTCTACCCACCTTTGCAGCTTCCAGGTCGCCTGCATGCGGGTAAGGCCCAGCAAGTGCCTCAAGTCCTCATTCCTGATGAACCCCTGCGTTGCCAACAGGACTTTGAGTTCAGGCTCCATATCAGGGCTAGCCCTTCAGAAACCGAACCGTGATGTCTTCATAGAACTCCCACGCGCAGTGTTTGACCGTTTCAAAGATATCATCCACCACCTTGTACTGCGCCGCCCGGCGCATCTCGAATTCCAGGACCGCGACTCGCGGCTCTGTAGGGTCCATCCTGACGGAGACGGAATCCGCCGTCAGGGCCAACTGTGTCCCTGCTGCCTGCAGTGCGGCCTTGATCTCTTCACGGGGGTGAGGCGAACATATCACCTCAACTTGCACGCGCATCAACCACATCCTTCCACGATAGCGATTTGGCAACATTTGCCCATATCATTTTGGGCTTCTCGAACTGCGTTGTGCTGGTCGCACATGGTGGTAGTACCTGGACTGCCCGGCGCCCATAATGTCTACAGCGTGCCCTTGTACGTCGAGGTCCACCCGAACAGCTTGCGCAGGCGCTGCGATGGGTTGAACTTGAAGCACCAACTGTCCCGCTCCGGCCGGACGTAAAAGGTACCAAGGTCACGCAGCGAGACGCATGCCCCTCGCTTCAGTGCCTCATAGATCTCCTCAAGCGTGGCTTCGACGATTTGCTCTACCATCTCCCTGTCCCCGCCCACGCGGTCGGTCACGAGGGTTATCAACGCGCTCTTGTCAATCCGGTCGCCCATACCGTTCCCTCACTGGGGTCCTGTCGGGACGTTCTGACGCTTGATTTCCGCCTCCAGGTGGGTTCTCTGCGCCTCGTTGGCTGCCTGGATGGCGCCAGGATACGCCTGGGTCGCAAACGATTGCCAGCGATCGCGCTGGATCAGCGGGAAGGCCGCCGCCGTGAACTCCTCGGGCGTGGCGGTGGCGGCCAGGGAGGTCATAGCGGTGAGGCGGCGGTTTCTCGACGAGGTTGCCGAATACCCGCCGGCGCTGGTCGAGGCTCATCTGGTCATAGGCCTTGCTCAACAGGTCGAGCAGAAAGGGCACGTCCTGGGTAGATAGGAACTCGAACAGTCGCGTTTGGTCCATAAAGATCGCTTACTCCTCTACCTCCACGTCCGCCTCGTCGAGCGGCTCCACGCCCGGCAGCCCCTGCGCCAGCCAGTCGTCCCGCCACTCCCCGCCCAGCCGCTCGCGCCGCCCCCTTCGGCGGAGTTTATCCCGAGCGAAGTCGAGGGGCTCAGGACAGGCTCCCTCTCCCTCCGGGAGAGGGGAGGAGGAGTCCCACGCCGGCAGCAGGCTGGCGACGATGGCCGCGCGGGAGATGGTCAGCGGCCGGCGCGCCCACCAGACGTGGAGAAAGCAGAGCGGGGGCAAGGCGCTGCTCGCACCGCGTTCGCGCAGGCTCTCCGCGCCGACGGCGTCAAAGGGCAGCCAGGTTTCGATCAGCGTTTTGGGGTGGGTCATCGGCTCTTCTTTCTCCGCTTCTTGCGCCGGGGAGCAGGGCGCTCCTTCTTCCTCTCTTCCTGGAGCCGGTCGGTGAGCGGCGCGTACCCTCTACTGGCCGCGAACCCGGCCCGGGCCTGCGCGATCTCCCGTTCCACGGCTACGCTCTCTTCGTCCCGGTACCACCCGCCGGGGTCGAATTCGAGCGACCAGATCTCTTCAAAGTCGTGCAGGTGGTCGAGCATCTCGGCCGGACCCTTGGGCGTTTTCATGCTCTCGCGCCAGAAGGCGCGCTCCACAGTGCCGAGCACCAGGTAGTCGTTGCCGATCACGTCGGGAGCGCGTTCGGCCAAGATGCCGGCCAGCAGGTGCTCAATCTCGTCCTGGTGGGCCACCAGCAGGTCGCAGTCGGGGCAGTAGCGGCAGGTGTAGCCCAAGATCACGGGGACCACCAGACCGACGTGGACAAAGAGCGGCACCTTGCGCTGGCGCATCTTTTTCTCGCACTGCGGGCAGGTGCTCACCCGCGTCTCCGCGTGCGGATTGAGGACAAAATGGTACATGGGCGGCAGTTTGCCGAGGCGGGGTTTGGAGGTCATATGCACCTCATCTCCCTGTCCCTGCCGCCTGCAGCACCAGCGGCAGATAGGCCGGGTACAACTGCTGGGCCACGCGCAGGGTGACGGGGATGTGCGCCGGACTGTCCAACACGCCGGGTTCGGCCTCCACCGTCACCCAAGCCGTATACGTCCCGATGGCAAGGCCAGCGGTATCGGCCCACACATGCACAGCGTCGCCGGCGACCGTCGTGTGCAACCACGCGGCATCGTCGGATACCGACCAGGAAAGCGCACCGCAACCCGCCTGCGCGACAGCCAGCGTCTGCGCCGCCGCAAGGTCGCCTGCCTGAGCCAGAAACGCCAGCGAAGCGGGGGTAACGGCAAGCCGCGATGCCATCAGCGTCGCATCTGTGCGTGAGGAGACATTGCCGACGGCGTCCACGTAACGCAGCCAAACACCGCCGCCGCGATAGTTGCCGCCGGGCACTTGCCAGGTCAGCGGCGACGTCACCGGCTGGGAAGCCGTGAAGATGGATACCCCGTCCACGTAGACGTCGGCCTGTCCCGAGCGCCAGAAATTGAACGTCAGGAAGCCGTCGTCGGGGTTGTCGTGGAAGGTGAAGGGGATCGCAAATTCCTGATAGGCGTCGGGCGCGGCAAAGTCGGTTCCTGTCAGAGTCAGCAGGCCGTACTCAACGCCGCCCACCTCGACCGAGATGCGGGCAACCTGGTCGGTCAGAGCGTTGTCATTCACCTTGAGGCGGAAATAGGCCACGAACGGCGTCTCTTTGAAGAATTCCGTCGTCCACACCCAGGCGAAGGATTCGCCGTCCCCCGGGCGGAGCCGGAACGCCGTACCGCCCAGGGCGGAGGAATCGCTGATCCGTTCGCCGTTGCCCCACCAGAGGGTGAAAGTGTCGAAGGTGTCGTCAGCAAACCAGTTCTGACTCAACTGCACGTAGGGCCAGCCAGTGTTCAAACTATACAACGTCACGCGGTCGGTATTCGCAACTGCCAGGTGCAGCCCCAGCTCGTCCATGGGTAGATCGTGTCCCAGGTAGATCGTATCACTCACCGTCGTGGTGCGGCCCAGTGCGTCGCGGGTCTTGACGTAGACCGTGCGCCAGCCACTGCCGGGTTCCAAAGCCCAGGATTTCTCGGCCCGGTAGGGTTCCCAGCCAGCGCCGTCAAAGCAGGGATCATTGGCGACCTGCATGTGTGTAGCAGGACCGAGGCCGGCAAAGCCCCCGCCCCCCGCGCGATCATAAACATAGAGCGCCACGGCAGTATCAGTAGTCTGCGGGGCTTCATTGTCAATGACCACCGGCGGGAAGACGGGGTCTTGGCCAAAGTTCTGGGTCAAGTAGCCGCGCCAATCACTGGTGCGCACATAGTAGCCCATGCCGATTTCGCGGGAATTGGGGTCAAGCAGATTAGCGCGATGGCCGGGGCTGTCCATCCAACCATTGATGGCAGCCTGAGGCTCCATGTAGCCGCAGTAGCAGTTCTCCGCGCCGCAAAAGCCCTTGTAACCAAACGGCGGCACCCGCTCCGAGGGCCAGCGCCCCAGCGTGTCTTGATGCCCACAGTAGTCGGGGGGCCGATTCTCCACCGAGTCCCAGTCGAACCAGCGTGCGGCTTCCGTCATCGGCCCGTTCCAGCGCAGCGGCGGCACGCCGTGATCGCGGCGAGCAAGATTCCCGTAATACACGGTGAGCATCTCTTTGTAGACGAACTCCGCCGGTTGCGGCGGCGGGCCGTTGCCCTGAGAAACACCGTGGGAAGGCGCCAACAGGGCCACGACCACCAACAGGATCACACTCAGCCATCGCTGGATACGCATCGTTCAGTTCTCCGTTTAAATTCTCAACCTGAAAAGCAGTGCCGTTCCAGTCACTTACTCCGCCAGCAACACCCGCAGCGCCTTTTGCGCCCGCGCGGCGTCCGGCCCGGCGCTGCACTTGCTGAACCAAGTGTAGCACAGCCACACCAAAGAGCCAAACCCCGGCCCGCCCGACAGTGCCCGACCTGACTGTGCAAGCGTAGAGCGGCACCTGGAAACTGGAGAGAGCTGTTACTCCGGCAACCCCCACACCTGGACCAGCGCCGCGAAGAGCGCCTGGGAGAGCGGGCCTTTTTCCTCAATGCCACCACCTGCGGAAAGCAAACACACCTCCCGCCCGGCGGCCCCATGGCGCAGCGCGGCGCTGAGGCGCCCGGCGATGCGCGCTCGCAGGTCCGGCACGGCCAGGGCTGCCGGGGCGCTGCCCAGCGCGGCCAGGATACGCGCGGCGATGGCCGCCCGCGCTGCGCCGGGGCCGGCGAGCGCCTCGGCCAGCGGGGCCAGGGACTCCTCGGCATCGAACCCGGCGGACAGGTGGCGGAAGTTGGCCGTCGCCTGGAGCGCATCCTCTTGCACATAGCCCACGTCGCCGGCAGCGTGGAGCACCGCCGCGACCACGGCCGGCGTGACGGTGTGCAGGTGGCTCAGGGCGGTGATGGCGTGGCGGCGCGCGTTGTGGCTCTCTGCCTCGTGTGCTCCGTCCAGCAGCAGCGCCTCCAGGTCGGCGCGGGGGAGGGCGGCGTTGAGGGCGTCGGGCAGCGCCTGGGCGCAGGCGGCGACGGCGGCCAGGGCGATGCGCTTGGCGGGCCATGCCCTGCCCGCCAGGGCGCGGCGCAGGGCGGCCAGCAGCGCGGGCAGCAAAACGTCGGCGGCGTCGCCCTGCACCAGGTCGCGCATGAGGACCACGATGCGCGCGTGGTAGTTATCCCACGGGTCGTCATCGCTGCCGGCGTCGAGCAGCGCCTCCAGCAGGGCACCCGGATCGGGCAGGTCGGCGGCGAGGGCGGCCAGCAGCGCGGACGGGGCGGCCTCCCGGTCACCGATCAAGACATGCAACCGCACCCAGGCGGCGGCGGCCGGCCCCTCACCCCGGCCCCCTTCGACTTCGCTCAGGGCAGGCTCTTCCTTCGCCGTGCTCAGGACAGGCTCCTGGGGGGGAGAGGGAGCGAGGGCGGCGCGCAGGGCGGCGGCGACGCAGGCGCGGGTGGGAGCGTCGGCGCGGGCGGCCAGGCGGGCGAGAGCGGCGTAATGCGTAATGCGTAATGCGTAATCCGTACTGGATGCGTCCGGATTACGGTTGATGGTGTCTGTCAAAGCCAGCAAACGCTCCACAACTTCGAGCGTGCGTTCGCGCAGGTGGCCCAGGGCGGTGATGGCGGCGGTGTGAACCTCGGGCGCAGCGCTTGCTGCCAACGCCAGCAGCGCCGCCGTGAAAGCCCCGGCCTGCTCTTCGGGAACACGACCCAACCGCGCCAGCCAGGAGGCGGAATCGAGCAGGGCGGCCTGTACGGGGGGCGCGGCCGTGGCCAGCAGGTCCAGGAAGGCGGGCCAGGCGGCGGCGGCCAGACGGTAGATGCGGCCCAGAATGGCGGTCCCGTCCGCGGCGGCCCACGCCCGCAGCCAGTCCGCTTCGTCGTGGGCGATTTCTTTCAAAGCCCAGTCCAGGTATGTGTCGGCCAGGGCGCAGGAGCGCGGGGGTAGGGGCGAGGTTGACCCTGGCCCGGCAACGCGCCAACAGCCGGCCGGCGTGCCGGCCGGGCAGGGGGTCTCCCCACTGCACTGTTTGCAGCGCGCCATCTGTTCTATCGTCTCCCGCCCCAGGGCCGAAGCCTGGCGCTCCCGGTTGAGCGCCCGCTGCGCCCGGTAGCGGGTGGGGTCGGCCGGGTCTTGCAGGCAGGCGCAGAGCAGCGGCACCGTCTGCGGGGTGAGGAGGTCCATTTCCGCCAGCAGCAGCGCCAGGTGGGGGGCGAGCAAGGGAAGATGAGCGGGGACGGACGACAGACCACGGACGACCGAAAACACGTGGTCTGTGGTGTGTGCCAGCCATTCCAGCAGCCCCTCTCGCACCTGCACCATTTCCTCATCCGCCAACCGCTCCACCTGCAGGCGCGGCAGCAGGTCGGGCCAATCCAGGGCCGAGGCGTGGCGCTCCTTCCAGGCGCGGCGCAGGTCGCGCAGCCGCAGCAGGTCCAACGCGGGGCGGGGAGCAGCGGCCCACACCGGTAACGCGGGGGGCTGCGCTTCCCGAGCCGCGTCCAGGGCGCGCCACACGGCCCAGACGCCCGCTTGCGTTTGCAGCAGCGCCTCCAGGCGCAGCGCATTCTCCAGGGCCGAGGCGAGGGCCTGCTGCACCGCCTCCGCAGCGACTTGCGCCAGCGCGCGTTGCTGCGCCGCTCGCAGCGTGGCAATGATCTCCCGAAGGTATTCAAGGTCGAGGTCGCGGGCGAGGTCGCGGTCGCGGGTGCGGTCGAGGTCGAGGGCGCGGGCGAGGGCGAGGGCGCGGGCGCGGGCGAGGTCGCGGTCGAGGGCGCGGGCGAGGGCGAGGTCGCGGGCGCCGTCGAGGGCGCGGTCGCGGGCGCGGGCGAGGGCGAGGGCGCGGGCGCGGGCGAGGTCGCGGTCGAGGGCGCGGGCGCGGGCGAGGTCGCGGGCGAGGGCGCGGGCGAGGGCGAGGGCGCGGGCGAGGTCGCGGGCGAGGTCGCGGGCGAGGTCGAGGGCGCGGGCGAGGTCGCGGTCGCGGGCGAGGGCGAGGTCGCGGTCGCGGGCGAGGTAAGTTGCGGCGAGAATCGCCCGCTGACGAGGGCGATTCTCGCCGCCCTCCGCCAGCAGCAGCGCCAGCCGCTCCTCCCCCAGATACGCCAGGGCCAGGCCCGCATCGCGCCCGGCGGGGGTCTCTCCGGCACACTCCCATTGCTCCCACAGGTACGCGCGCAGGGCCGCCTCGTCCTCCGGCGCGCTCCGCAGCAGGCGCAGCAGGTCGGCGGTGAGTGGCGAATCCCGCACCAGCGCGTCCACTTCCAGGCCGGCCCAGGGGGCCAGGTAGAGCGCCCGCACGACAGCCCCCCAGTGGGCGTGAGCCCGCACTGCCGCCCACAGCGCCGGTTCGGCAGCCAGGGCGCGGCGGAAGGGCAGGTCGAGGTGCGCAAAATGCTCCGGCTGCGCCTCATAATGGCCCTGCAGGGCCGCCAACAGCGTGCCGGCCGGCTCTACGTGGGCCTGCCAGGCCGCGCTCAGGGCCTGGGCCACCTGCGGGGTGTGCCATTTGGTCTCCACCACCAGTTCGGCGGCGGCCAGGCGGGTGAAGCGCGCCCCCTCACCCCCAGGGGAGCCTGTCCTGAGCAAAGCGAAGGAAGAGGGGGCGAGCGGCGCGGCCAGGGCCTGGCTCACCGGGTCCTCCCGCCCCACCTGCCGGGGCAGCGCGGCAAAGGCGCGCTTGATCCGCTCGTGCAGGACGGCAAAGCGGCTCTCGTCGTCGCACCGGTAGGCCGCGATCAGCCCCTCAGCCATCCGGCGCACCACGGCGGCCGGCGGCGCTTGCAGTTCGCGCAGCGCATCCGCAACCAGCAGCAGGTTGTGGGGCAGCAGGCCGCCGGTGGGGTCGGGGGTGTCCAGAATGCCGTCCAACAGCGGCGTCACCCACGGCGGCGCCCCGATCTCCCGATCCTCCAAAATGCCCACCGCCAGCAGCAGTACCTCGCGCCAGGCGGGATCGCCCGACCTTCCCAGGTAGGGCGCCAGATTCCCCTCCTTCATCTGCGCCACCAGGTGGCGGGCGGCAAAATACTCCTGGAATTGGCGGTGCAGGAAGCCATAGGCCCCCTCACCGCGGGCCACGAAGAAGCCACTCAACTGGCTCGCCGCCGCCAGCAGATCGCTCACCACGTCATCCTCACGGCGGGCGCCGCTCAGCGCCGGCTCCTCGCGCACCGCCGTGCGCAGCCAGCCCCGCACACACCAGGGTTCCACCAACGCCGCCGGATACTCCGGGTTGGCGTGCAGGTGAAAGGCCACGTGTGCCGTGATGCGCGCCAGGACCGCCGCCAAATCGCGCCCGCCCAGACTGCCGGCCAAGCGCTCCCACGCTGGCAGCCGCTGCTTGAAGACGGCCTCCGCCGCTTTGCCGTAGAGTTCGGCCCGGCGCGCCGGCAGGCCCGCCGCCGGGTCTTGCTGGAAGACCTGCGCCAGAATAGTCAGCAGCAGCGGGTTGCGGGCCATCTGCTCGCGCACGTTGGGGTTGGGGTGCCGCAGCACCGCCTGGGCCAGCGCCTCGGCGCACTCCGGGAGGGCATAGTAGGCCGCCCAGTTCTCGCAGAAACGCTGCACGGCGGCATCATCCAGCGGCTGGATGACATAGTGCGGCAGGGCGGCGTGCAGCGGGCAGAGGTGGTAGCCCACGATGCGGCTAGTGACGATGATCTGGTTGCCCGCCCAGCCCTCCGGCTCGACCATCAGTGTGATGTGATAGCGGGGATCCAACGGGCAGCGCCCGGCGGCATCGCAGCCCCAGGTACGCAGTAACCCCTCGATCTCTGCCGCGATGGCCACGCGCTGGTCGCGATCGGTCACCTCGTCCAGGCCATCGAGGAGCAGGGTCACGCGCCCGGCCGCCAGGTGCTCCCGCACCAGCGCGCAAAAGGCCCTGGCGCGCGCGTCCTCGCCATCCCCCAGATGCCGGCCCAGGTAGGCCGCCAGTTTGAGACCGGTATCCCGGCCCGGCGGCGGCCAACGGGTGGCGGCGTAGTCGGCAATGTGCACCAGCACCGGCAGCCGCGCCGCGCCCAACGTCTCCTGCGTGCCCGGCCCGGCGTCCGGGCGGACGTGCGCGCCGGGCACGGTGACGGTGGCTTGCTCCCGTTGCAGCGCCCGCGCCAGGTGCAGCGCCAGCCAGCGCGCCAGGGTGCTCTTGCCGCTGCCGGGATCGCCCAGCAGCACCAGCCAGCGGTAGCGCCGGACGATCTCGGCCAGGTGATAGGTGCGCTCCTGGGCCTCCCCGGCGGCGCGGCGCAGCGCCTCCTGCACCTGGGGGTCGTAGATGCGATAGCGCGCCGCGTAGGGATTGAGGATGGCGATGCGGGCCAGCGCGGCGGCCTCGGGCAACGCGCTCCCCTGGCGCTGCTCCTGCACCAGTTGCTCCAACAGCATCCGGCTGGCCTGGCGCTCGGCCGGCGCGGAGCGGTCGGCCTTGAGCGCCACGTAGACCCGCTCCAGGGGGATGGTGGCGCCCTGTTCCGTGGCATACGGCAGGCGAATGTCCTTGCACTGGTCCACCACCGCCTGGAGGTAGCTTTCCAGGTCGGCGGAGGTGTAGGCCGGAGGCGCGAACAGCGTATCCATCCGCGCCAGGAGACGTTCCACCAACGGGCGCAGGTGGGGGTCAATCTGCGCCAGTGCGCCCTCCCCCACCGCCATCCCCTGGGCGTGCTGGACAAAGGTGTTGTACACCACCCGCCCGCCGCTTTCCAGTTGGCGGAGACGGTCGGCAATCTGGGCCAGGGTATGGCCTTGCTCTTGCAGCAGCGCGCGCAGGGCGAGCACCCGGCCCAGGCTCACGCGGTTGTAGAGCGGGCTTGGGGGCATTACCGCCTCGGCCAGCAGCGCGTCGGCCAGGCCGCGGGTGAGGGCGGTCAGCGCGGCGTCGAAATCCACGGGCAGGGTGGCGCGGTCGTAGTCCAGCGCGTCGAAGCGGGCGCGGAGGAGGGCCAAGGGCGGCTCGCCACCGGCAGCGGCCAGGGCCAGCAGCGCCTCGGCCACCCCCCCGGCCTGCACAAAGTCGCGCAGAATGTGTTCCACCAGGTCGGCGTCGAGGGGTGCGGTCCCGGCGGGCAGGGCTTCCAGCAGCGCGCGGAAGGCCGCTTCCCAGGCGCGGCGCAGGGCCTGCGTCTCGGCATCGCCAAAGGTGCGGGCGTGAAGCCACCCCCCGGCGCGGGTGAGGAGGTCGGTGGCCAGATTGGCGGCCAGATTGGTCAGGATGTCGTCTGTAAAAGGCATCGTGTGCCTCCTGAGCCAGCGCCCCCCGGCGCTCAGGCTATCTGCTCTCCCGGTCCGCGGCCAGGCGCGGGGAGTTCCACCAGAATCATATCCCCCAGCCCCTCGCTGCGCGCCGTCGGCTCCTGCAAGATGCCGCCGTGGGTGACGTTCCAGCGGCGCAGGCCGTCGAGGGTGTGCGTCAGCAAGTCGTTGACGGTGACAAAGCCCTTGGCGGCCCGGTCGGCCTTGCCGCTCAGCCTCTCCAGCAGGAAGCAGGTGAAGACGCCGTGCTGCGCCTCCGCCCATTCCTGGGCCATCTGCTGCGAGGTGCTGGCCGCCAGCAGCGCAAAGCCCTCGGCCAGCTCGTAGGCGTTGCGGATGAACTCGGAGTCAGCCAGGTCGCGCCCGATCTCGACTGCGAGCGCGGCTTGCAGCGCCAGCACGTCGCGCACGCAGAAGCGGAGGTTGGGGATGGCCGGATCGGTGTAGCGGTCCACGCCCACCAGCAGCGCCCAGCGGTCGCGGATGGGGCCGGGGGGTGCGCTGGAAGCGGCGGGCGCGGGGTCGCCGCGGGCATCGGGATCTGTCCGCATCGGTCACGCGGGCAACTGCTTATGGGCGGCTGGGGTTGCTCTGTTTCCGCCACCGCCACACACCCACCACCACGCCCAGCAACAGCAGCACAAAGCTCCCGTTGACAAACACCCACTTGAACAAGGTGAATACCGGCGTCAGCTCAGCCACCACGGCGGTCGGCTGTGGGTAACGGGCCATCACCAGCGCGGCCGACACGTTCTCCAGGTAATCCAGCGCTATGCCCAGCACCGGTGCCAGGTTCGCCAACTGCCAGCGGCTGTCTGCTGCAAAAGCCCGACGGTAGACCCAACTGATGGCAATGACCAGGAACGTGGCGTACACCACCGGCCAGAGCAGGTCAAAGGTAAAGCGCGCCCGAATGTACGCTTGACGGCCCTGTGGGCCATACGCTTCCGCCATGCGGTAGAGATCCGCCGCCGAGTAGAGAAAGGACGTGTCCGGCGAACCGGCATCCCCCACAAAACGCTCCGCCTCAGCGGCCTGGCCGGGCAAGACCAGGGCGAGGAACAGCACGAAAACCACCAAGGCCGCCAGGGCCACCCACCCGGTGGAAACCCGTCGCAGCCACGCGGAGCACCGTTTCAGCATCCGTCACCTCCATACGCTAACAAGTTGACCGACTGCCTGCCATCAAGGCGCGCCGGCGACCGCCGCCAACAACGCCAGGCCCTGCACTGCGCCGGCATGGCGATAGACGTAGCGCGCCGCCATCGTCTGCGCCACCGCCGCTGCTTGCGTCGTCGCCGCCGGCAAGGCAGGGAAACCCTTTCCAGTTGACCAAATTCCCTGCAAATCGCGACGCGCCCTACTCCACCTCAAACCCGTGACTGGTGAATTTGAGCGTGCGGCTGTTCTCCGTCACGGTGCGCACGACGTGATCGGGTGCGCCGGCGGGGATTTCGGCCTCGATCTCCAGAGTGACGGTGACCGTTGCACCGACCAGCCCAGCCAGGTGAGCGATGACTTCATCGGCGATGCGGCCCGCGTCGCGGCCCACCCGCGTGGAGTCGAGCGTGACGCTGCCGTGGAAACGCCGGGGGGTTGCGGGCGGCAGCGGTGGCGGCGGGACTACCTCCCCGCCCGGCGTCGTTCCAGCACCCGGCAGCGGCGTTATGCCCCCAGCGCCGATGGCGGTCGCTCCCCCCGTGATCACCGTGGGGGCGGGCCGACTCGCGGCAGCCTGCAGCGCCTCGGCTTCTTGCTGCCGCAGGGCCACTGCGGGCCGCACCAACAGGCCCGTTAGGTTGTCGGCGCTCAGGGGCACGTGCTGGCCGGAGCGGAGGCCAAGATAGCGGCCGGCGGCCTCGTCGTAGCTGTCGGCGTAGGCAAACGAGTCCTGCGCCCACAGGAGCAGCCCGAGCCCATCGCGGATCGCCGCCAGCAGCACGGCGGGCTCCTGGAGCCGCGGCAGGTAGAGATAGCGGGCAAAATCGTCCACGAGCTGCTTGATCGCCACATGATCGCCGCGCCACAGCGGCACCCGATCCAACTCCATGCGCAGCCGTGAGCCCGCCAGCGCCGTCACCAGCAGCTCGTCGCTGCGCAGCTTTTTGCTGGCACGCACCGCCAGCGGGTCCGGCCCGGACAGGCGAATCGCCTGCCACTCGACGGCCGACTGGGGTGTGGGCTGCCCCGGCACCAGCAGCCACTGGTAGGCTTCGGGGATGCGCGCCGTCACCGTGCTGTCGGCGGAGGTCCGCTGCGCCTCAGCCTGTTTGACCTGATGCGGCGACATGTCGAGCGTCTCTTTCTCGTCCAGGATCGAGTCCCAGGCCAGGTAGCGGCGCGCCGCCTCGTCGAGGTCCTGCAGGCGCGCCCGGTCCACGGCCAGGAAGACCAGCGTGTTGCGATACAGGCGCGGCACGCTGCCCCGCGATTCGTACATGGCCTTGGCCGCCGCCTCAGCGGGGCTATTCGGCTCCTTGCTGTAGGGATAGTCGATGCCGAGCACCACCAGCCGCGCGTCCAGGTCATCGGGCACGTCGGCCGAGGACTGGGGCAGTGGATGGATGCGGCTGAAATCGCCTGTCTTGCGCACGTCGGCGCGCAACCGCCGCTCGACCTCGCGCGCTACGGCGTCGGGGTCGCGCTTGAGCTGCTCGGCGCGGTCTTCGGCCATCTTGGTCACTGTGGGCTGGGTCGAGTACCAATAGCGCGCCGCGTCCTGGTAGAGGTAGGTCGCCGCCCCGCTCAGCCGCCGCAGCGCGTCGCCAAAAACGGCCGGCGATTCGCCCGGCATGACGCAGCCCAGCTTGATCTGCCGGTCCTCCAGGCCGCGATTGGCGGCGGTGGCTGTGGGCGCCGAGCCGAGGTAGATGGTGCGGGCCACGCGGCGGCAGGCGTGGTACTTGCCCAGGTTGGGCACCTCGCCGTCCAGGCGCAGCGGCAGGGCGCTGGGACCGTCCACGTCCTTTTCGATGACCGGCACCCAGTTGTCGGACAGGTAGCGGGTCAGCTCGAACTGCACTCGCGGGTCGTCAATGGGCAGGTTGGCGGGCAGAATGAGCGGGTTGCGGTCGCCCTTGGCCCACAGGCTGTGGATCACGGCCGCCATCAGGCGCAGCACGCCGCGCGTCCGCTGGAACTTGACCAACGTGGACCAGTCGGTGTACAACCGGTCGAACACCTCGGGATGGATGGGGTACGCCGCCCGGAGCCGCTTTTCGTAATCGGCGTCGCGGCACTCGGGCGGAAACTCTTGCGGCTGGGTGCGGTACAGGTCGTAGAAGGCTCGCGCCACCACGTCGCGCGCCTTGTACTGGTCGGGATCAATCAGCGGCTCGAACAGCCGGCGGCGCACGATCTCGAACCCCTCCTCGGCGCTGGCCGGCCGCCACGACGACTCGACCCGGCCTACGGCGTTGCGCAGCCGGTCGAGCGCGGCCCGGCCGCGCTCGCCGCCCACCTCCACGTCGTCGGCGCGGGCATGGGGCGAGCCGGACGTGTCCGAGGCGGGCAGGCTGATGACCACCAGGCACTGGCGGGCCAGTTTGGCCGATTCGGTGAGCGCCTGGGCAAAAGTGAAATGGGTCTCAAAGCTGCCGGCCGGCAGGTCGGCGTTGTCGTGCAGTTGGCGGGCGTAGGCCACCCACTCGTCGATCAGGATCAGGCACGGGCCGTACTCGTTGAACAGCTCGCGCAGCGCGTCGCCGGGGCTGGTGGCCCGCTCGTCGTCGGCGCGCACCCGCTCAAAGGCCGGCTGGCCGCCGAGCTGCCAGGCCAGCTCGCCCCACAGCGTGCGCACTACCGTGCCATCGGCCTTGACCACGGGGTTGCCGGGCGAGATGCGGTTGCCGACCAAGACCACGCGCTTGATTGTTGGGAGCGCCGGCGTCCCGTTAGCCTTGCCGGCCTCTTTCATCACCTGGTCAATCCCCAGCAGCTCCCCAGGTGCGACGCCGGAAAAGAGGTGGTAGAGTGCCAGCATAGAGTGGGTCTTGCCGCCGCCAAAGTTGGTCTGGAGCTGGATTACCGGGTCGCCGCCCTGGCCGGTGAGCCGCCGCACGGCGCCCACCAGCAACTGTTTTAGGCTGTCGGTGAGATAGGTGCGCCGAAAGAACTCGACGGGGTCTTTGTACTCGTCGGTGCCCTCGTCCAGGTGCACCTGCCACAGGTCGGCGGCGAACTCAGCCTGCTGGTAGCGGCCGCTGGCCACGTCGGGGTGGGGGTTGACCACCTCGCGCCACGGCTTGAGGGTGCCGGTGACCTGGCTCTCGATGGCCGTGCCTGCGCTGCGGCGCTTTTCGCTGCGCACCTGCTCGTCAAAGCGGACGCGCAGTAGCTCCATCTTCATCCGGTCCACCTCGCCCGCCTGGGGGGCCGAGATGGCAACCAGCAGCCGCCCGGCCGAATCGAGGGCGCGGTAGGCGTCGTCGGAGGAGAACGGCTCCTGGTGCGCCCAGCGGTTGCGCACCTCGCGCAGCTCGCTCACCAGGCTACGCTCAGCGTGGCCCAGGGTCTGGCGAAAGACCTCGTTCCACTGCTCCCACATTACCTTGAGGATGAGTGCGACGTCCAGGTGGGGCAGATCGGCATCCTCCGGCCAGACCAGGTCGCGGGGCCAGTTGGCCGTGACGGTGGTGATCCAATACTTGCCGTACTGCGCCTGCAGCTCACGCTCAGCGAAGGGGTAGAGCCCCTCCTTGAGCAGGTCCAGCGCCTTGCCGACGCGCTCGTGATTGGTGATGGCCATTCCCATACTCCTTCGATAGCTCGTCCTGGTTAGGGCATCGCATCCGGGCAGAGAAACTCGATGGAGATGCTGATCTGTTCTAAAGCATGGCGGTACTGCCACCAATCCGGGTCCACGGCATTGAGAACCGGCGGATGCTCCGGGTGTGCCACCGCCACGGCGACGAATTTGCAGTCTTCAGGATCAAAGCCTGCCAGATCGGGCGTCACAGGAAATTCAACAAACCTGCCAGGGGGCAAATCTGTGCCGGTGGGCGTGATGCATACTTGCTCACAGCGATGAGGATTGCTTCGATTGGTCAGTACCCATTTCAAGAAGGCATCTCCTACACCCGGTTGACCGGACGAACTGAGATTTGCCTGGTACTCGCGCAGAATGTGCCACCCATCATCCAGGACCAGGGTATGATTTTGCTGGATGTCCCGCAGACGTCGCACGCACATGGTGACGCAGACTGCCGATGCCTGGGGTGCAGCCTTGTTGGCGACGACAGGAACGTTGGTATCCACAATGACCTTCATGCGGGCTGCGTGCCTCCTTCCGCCTGTCGACGGCGCAGCTCAGCCTCGCTCATGGCCACCAAGTCCTCCATTTCGTCTCCGAAAAAGCCGGCAGGCCAATTCATGATGTTGCCGAATAGATCGAGGTGCAATGGCTGCAGCCTGGACTGGCCACCCTCCGTGGCGATGAAGTAGAGAGCAGCGTCGTCGTGAGCCAGTGCTTCTTCAGCGATGCGACGCTGTAGGCGGCGGAGCAGGTGCTCACTATGACTCTCCAGGATGATCTGTACGTGTCGAGTCTTGATAGCATCCACAAAGACATCTGCCAGACCGGCCTGTACGGCTGGGTGAAGGTGGATTTCAGGCTGCTCCAGGATGATTGTGGAATGTTCTGGTGCGTAATAGCAGAGGACTAGGACGGGAAGTATCTGGGACACACCGAACCCTACGTCCGTGATCAATACCTCAGAGGCCGTCGGCGAGCGACGCACTCGCACTTCGTACTCCTTGCGGTTTTCGGCAATCTGCCTGAGATCGAAAGTATCGATCATTCCCAGATTCCTGAGCCACTCGGCTACCCGCTCTTCTACCGTTTGCCTATGGCGAGCCTTGCCCCGGCTGATAGTTTTCCCCAGTTTGCGCGCGGCAAGCAGCGCGTGCACTGCCAACTCACCCCGTCGGCCAACGTCTTGGGGTTTTTCGCCGGCCCACACATAACTGCGATGAGGATACTCTCGCAAGGGACCCAAGTAGTAGAGATTCTGAAATAGCTGCTCGAAAGCAAGAACGAACAGCGATAGGAAGCCAGCATTCTGATAGTATGCGTTGACTTGATCAGGAAAGCCATAGCTCTTAACTGGCTGCGGCAGAGGCCATGCTCGCCCGCGAGTGCGCTTCATATCGTAACCTTCGGCAATCAACTCATATTCTGTTCGGTTATCCGTGGGTTCAGGATCTTTGCGCTGCATCCCAAAGCGATATTCGTGATCTCGTGATGTGAAACGGTATTCAAATTTGAGAACAGAGACACTGTCAGTAGTCCCTTCCACCATAGTTTCGAACGCCAGTTCCTTGATCGAAAACAGCGTCTGATCCACTGGTTTTTCTGGATCTAGGATGCGGAGAGGTCTGGGCAGCGTCCACTCGAGAGAGAGCTTGATCACGCCGGGGAGTCCGTGGCCATGCATCACATCATAGAAGGTGCCAAGATCCACATATGTCCTCTCATCGCCGGTGTGCAGCACACGCGAGCGATCCACTGACTCGACCGTCTGTTTAAGCATAAGCAAGACCTGCAGAAGTGCTGTCTTGCCAGAACTGTTCGTACCAAAGAGACCGGTGAGTGGTGCCATGCGGATCGCTCCCGTATCTGACCACGATTTAAAGTTCTCGGCCTGTAGGTTGGTAATCATCGGATACTCCTTCCACACGTCTAGAATCCAAGAGTGCCCTGCATCGGCTGCCGCGCGCCACTCTCCCGGGCTAGGCGGGCGATCTCGGGCCAGCTCTGCACTAGGCCGTTGTACGACAGTGCCTCCTGGGCGCGTTTTTTCCGCTCGCAGACGGTGTAGAGGCGGTAGGCCAGCTCGCGGGCGGTCTCGGCCCGGCTGCCGAGCCTGGCCATCAGCGCCGCCGCCGCGGACTCGCCGCTAGCCTCCAGCACGCGGACGAGCTGGTGAACCATCTCCCACGTCGTCAGGCGCTTGTCAGTGGCCGGATCCCAGTCGGCGGGCAGCTTGTCGGGACGCAGCAGTTGCACCTTGCCGCCCCTTGAGGTCAGGATGCCCGCCTCGAACATGCCGGCGACGCTGGTGTTCTTGGCCTTGGACAGCGTCTCTGCTACGCCGAACTCGCCCTCCCCAAAGCCAACGTGCTCGAACCAAGCCAGCGCCCAGCGCGTATCGGCGTCGAAATCGCCCTCCTGCTCGGCCAGCACCTCGTCCAGGGTCTGGTTGATAAGCGCCAGCGCCTCGCGCACCACCATGGCTTTGCCCTCGGCATCCAGTACTGCGTCGTACCTTGAAAACACGGACATGCCCGGGCCGATGGACGCCTGTGCGAGATCGACTGGAGCGATGTTGCTATGTTGAAGCCTGGCAATGGCGTCCGGCAGCTCAGTCTTCAACTGCCCCAGGAACTGACGCTTTGTGATGCTGCCGGCGTTCGGCGGGCGGTTGCGACAGACCAGAACGATGGAGGTCGAGAGCGAACTCTTGCCCTTTTTGATAGTGTCTATGGACTCGGAAAGCATCGGCCATGTGCCAGTGATAGTAAGCCCCGCGTTAACCAAACCTCGCAGCATGGTTTCCCAGCCCGTCGAGACTTCCACATCGCCACCCTTGGTTTCCTTCTGTTTGTACGCGTAAAAGACACACATCGGGTAGTCTTCGCTTTGTACTGTAGCGAGCTCTCGGAATGCCTCGTCAAAGCCTTCCACAAAGAACTGCTCTGCCTTTCGTCTGTCACCACCGAATCGGTGACGGACAGCAGCCAACTCTTCGGCCTTGGGGGTGAGTAGGGTGCTGAACATGGCCGGGTAAACTGCTTGCAGCGCCCGCCGCTCCCAGATATAGAAAAAATCCGACAGGTCGGCATAGCCCATATTGTCATAGTAGGGCGGGTCCGTGATCACCATCATCTTCCCGCTCAGTCGCCGTGAATTTGCAACCGACTGCTGCATAACCCGGCCGGGCTTGATATCTGGGTAGAGCTCCCGGATGACTCTGACGGGATATTCTACTGCCGTGAGCCAGCTTCCAGACGACTCGCAGAAAGGGTTGGACTCGACAAAGTCCCAGGTTTTCTGGATGCCCTGCTGCGCGAATGGTTGCTGAATTTTCTCGTTTCCGTTGTCCCAGAAGTTGAAGGCACAGCTTCGATTAGCTTGCTTGCCAAGTATCAACGCAAGAAATGTGACGATGCCATCGGCGTAAGCCCGCGCACCCAGGCCACCTGCTTCAATCGACCTGTCGTCATCTGCCAAGCCCGCAGACTTAGCATCCGTGAGCACTGTCTGGTGAATGCCGCTTATCACACCGCTCAGGGTATCCAGTGTGACAAGCTGGCGGCTAGTGAATAGATCGGCCCAGACGGTGACTCCGTGCCTGGCGGTGGGCATGGCCTGGGAGTAATCCGGGATTGGCATGTCCGGCCGCCAATCTGGCCTGGCCGAGCGAGCAATTCGCTCGTGCTCCTCCGTGGCCGGTAGATAGACACGTCCATACATCCGGCCCCCATCGGCGATACAGGCCATCAACTGGGTGCCGACGCGTCCAGCCCTCCCTTCTTGCTCAACATAGGCGTCGTCCGAGTCCTCTTTGCACGCGGGGCATTTAAAGCTGCCACCAGTTCCAGGGAGCTTGGTTGGCGGTGGAGCCGAGCCGATGCCGCGCCGGATATGAAAACTAATCTGGTTCGTCGTCCGGTCCACAACTGGTTCCAGCCAGTATCGCCGGCTGGGTTTTCGAGATAGCCAAAAGGAGCCGACTAAGGGAATCTTGCGGCGGCACGCTGGGTTGGAGCACTGTACGGTGCGAGCCCATAGCCATCCCATCACGGTCATCTTCCGGCCGACCAATCCCTTGAGGTCGGGCCGGTCGCGGGCGATGTCCGGCGTGACTTCGTAGATGGGAAACAAGGATTCGAGGCTCGGCTGCGCGATCTCCAAGATGCGTTTTGCATAGTACTCCACATCCTCAATAAAGCCTTCGCCCTCCTGCTGGACGATCAGCCTTTGTCGCTGTCGTGATTGTGGGTTGATGGCTGCCTGGTGCAGAAATTTGGGGACGATCTCGATCAGCGTCTTGGCAATTACAGCGGCCACTGGGTTGAGGTCCGCGGCCACGACATCCAACCCGAGCCGCTGGCCCTCAAGTGGAATCAGACCGCGCCCACAGAATGGGTCGAAGAGTTTCGGCGGCTTGGCGCCTGTGCTCTTGGCAATCTCACGGCGTGCTTCCCCAAGAATGCGGGGGTCCTTCCTGCTCTCCCAGCGGCTCAGTTCAGTTATGAATTGGAGCAGCCGCTCGCGCTCTGCATCCTGTGCCGCCTGGTCGGGAAACAGTTCGGGATGCGCGGATGGATCATCCACAAGTGCGGCAAACACGACCGCCCTGCAGGCCGCAAGCGGACGGGGTGCCCACCAATAATGCAGTGTGGTTGGATGCCCTGACGACAGCTTCTTGTCGCGCTTAGATTCGGCGTTGATCGGGTCCAGCGGCAGGGCGACCTCGATTAGTTTCTTACGGTAGATCATGCCAGACTACTCCTACTCCGATGCTCTTTATCGCTGTCTGCCTAGCTCCAATCGGGCAGATCCAGGTCGGTGCGCTGAGAACGCCAGTTCTTGTGCCAAACGGCATGGAACTGTGCGTCAATCTCCTCCACGGACCAAGTGGAAAGGATCTCGTGCAACTTGGGCAGGCTTTCAAGGGTAGCTCTCAGTTCCGGTCGCATGGCATACCTTCCCACGCCGTCGACCGTGCTCCACTGCAGAAAGAAAGCCGTGCCAGGCTGGCTGCTGCTCAACACCTCCGTCTGATTGATCCGGTTCCCGAGAGCGCCGAGAATTCCGGGTAGTTGAGCTCTGCGCACCCCCATTCTTTCGTGCAGTTCCTCGTACGGCACGCCCTCCTCACCGGCCGCGTACAAGACTTTGTATAGGAGAAGCTGGCCTTGAGGAATGAACATGCGATTGATGACCCGCACGATCAGCCCTTCAGTATCCTCTGCGGTGTCCGGAGATTGCACGTCTACGGCCTCCACTCGCCAACGAACGGCCGCCCAGGTGGCAAGTGCTTGCCGGCGGACCTCGATCGCCTTCGGTGTCCAATCCTCGTAGCAGGCAATCGCCTGCTCGATAAAGAGCTTGGAGCCGGCATAGCAGCCTTGTTGGCCGATCGCCCCTTTCTTTTCAGGAAATGGTTTGTTGCCCAGGGAGCTGTTGTCAAAGGTCAAGGTCAAGTTGCCAAGGTCATGCAGCCAGCGGCGATGCTCCTCGGCTGTGAACCGCTCCGCCCAAAAGCCACCCGGATCCTGAACCTGGGGCAGAATGTGCTCGACGGTATCTTGCTTCCGGGTCAGTACATCCCAGGGCATGCGCACAGCCTGCCCTGCAGCCTCGGCCATGTGCTGTTCGTACTCGTAGAGCATGTACTTCAGCCCGGGCCAGCGGTACCAGTCCACGTCTTGCTGGTCAAAGCGGGCGGCAATTCGCTGATCGGGGCAGTAGTACAGAATAGCAGCCCTAAACTCGTTCAAGACTCCGGCCAGGTGCTGCCCGTGAAATAACTGATGTCCCAAGCGAAAGACCCAAGACTGGCCGGTGTAGGCTGGCCGCTCCAGCCAGCGATAGACCCGGAAGGCGAATCGTTCACAGAGCTCGAGGGCTTCTAGACAAACATCACCGTTGTTCGGGTATTTGATCCGGACTGCCATGAGCAGGGGGAGGAATGTGACCGGCGCGTCCAGTCGGGCCAACTTCTCGCCGGCCGCTATCAGGCGAGCACGCAGCACTCCGTCGGTCTTGAATGCCCCATAGGCACTTGGATGGGACGGCTGGAATACGTCGCAGTAGGCCACAGTTGCGTTCCGCAGGCTGGACAGGTAGGCTTTCACATCATCGAGCAACGCAGGGTGTCGACCTTGATAACGGCTCAGGGCAAATCTTTCCTTGATTGACCGGCTGCCTTTCCACTTCTTGCGGTCGTAATCGTAAGCCATGAACCAGTGAGCACGCAGGAGCTGATCTTCGTCGCTCACTCTGCTAAGATCGGCTGCCATCAGCCGCTCAAAGATGTGGGTCCAGCTATCATTGATATCACGGGCCAGATCGTGGTCCGAAGGCAGCTCAAGCTTGCTCGCCAGATACAGCAGGTAGTTCTTGACCTTCTCCAGTTCGGTGAGCCCTTTGCCGCGGTTATTCATGGTCTCAAAGACCACACCGGCATCGGCTTCGCTGCGCACGGTGTAGACCACGAAGGTCAATTGCTGGGTCACTTTGAGGTATTGGGCCTTGAGCCACTCAGGGAAGCCATCTCGTAGCGTTTGGCGCCTGGCATCAAGGTATGCGGCAAAGTGTCCCTTGGCCTCGGCGAGAAACTGGTGCGAGCGGATCGTCGGCCCCTGGACGTGCTGCGACCGCTCCAATACCGTACCGTAGAAAAAATCGTGCGTATCCCGGTTGAGGGTGAGTTTGGGCATCGGCTGGCCGTTCATATCCCGCGTCGCCAGGTAGGTCTCTTCCAGGCCCTGGGCCAGCATCTGTAATGAACCACACCCTGCCATCTCCTTCTGGAGAGCGTGCAAGAATACCACAAGGGTGGTCAGCCTCTGCTGACCGTCTACCACGTCGTACGTTTCGTACGCATGGCCTCTTTGATCCAGCACCTTGGCAGAGTCGCCGTCCTTTGCGTGAAGGATAAGCAAACCCAGAAAGTGCTCTTTGCCATCCCCCAGCAGATCGAGGTCTTCGACAAAGTCCTGACACTGCTGCTGCTCCCAGGCATAGCCGCGCTGGTAGTCTGGAACGTGAAAGATACGATCTGAAAAGACCTGGCTAACGGTGTACAGGTTCTCCATCACCATCTCCTTGCTTGAGATGCAGCGCACGTACGAAGCGTCTCATACCTCGCCCCCATCACGACGGCTCCCCGGCCCGCGCCAGTAACCCGGCAAAATCATAATTCACGCTGGTCACGCCGAAATCCGGCTCGCGGTGGAACGGGCGGCGCAGGTAGTGGACGCGGTGCGCGCCGTCGTCCATAAACTCGACCAGGGCCAGGATAAAATCATCCGGCTTGTTGAGCGAATACAGGATCTCGTTCTTGGTGACCGTCACCGTGTCCGCGCCCGAGACGCGCCCTTTGACCTCGATGAAGCGCAACCGGCCCGTGCCGGGGACGCGGCTTTCGACGTCGTAGCCCAGTTTCTCAAATTCGCGGTCGGCCGGCTCATAGTCCAGGCGGCGCTCCACCTCCATCACGATGGCGCGGGCGCGGGCCGCCACAGCCTGTGTGTCCACCAGGGGCGCGGGCATTCTGCCGGCCTGTCCCGTGATCCGGGCCAACAGCCCCAGGGGGATGACCAACACGCCGCCCAGCACCACCGGCGGCAGCGGCGCGATCTGCCGCTCCAACTTGAGCTCTGCCATGCGCTTTTCCAGGCGCGCCTGCAGCAGATCGGCGCGCTTGCGGGCCTCCTGCGAGTTGAGGCGGGCGTTGGGCCGGCCGGCCTGCTCCTGGGCTTTCAGGTCTTCGGCGCGGTGGTCCCAGTAGCTGATCTCCTTGGTAAGCCGCTCCTTCACGGCAGCTTCGGTCTTGGCGATCCATTCCAGCTGGCGCGCGCGCACTTCCGCCAGATGCTCCGGCACGACGTGGGCCACAGCGTGGGCCTGCGCCTGCCGCTCCAACTCGCGGCTGATCCAGGCGCACTCAGGGCAGGCCAGCAGCGCGTCCACGTCCGGCTCGCCCTCGGCCAGCGGGCGGTAATCCAGATAGGGCGCGTAGTGCAGGGTCCGCGTCTCGCCGGCGGCATCCAGCTCCACGTAGAGCATCTGCCTGGAGATCACGCGCCGCTCGCCGGAACGGGTCAGGCCGGCGTCCTGGATGGCGTGCTCCAGGTAGAACAGCACACGCGGCGCCACGCCGGGGTCGCGCTCGTCCACCAGAACGGCACCCCGGCGCAGCAGGTCGCGGTGGCGCTCCAGGGTCAGATCAATGGTCGCGTCGAGCAGCGGATGGCCCGGACAGACGAAGGCGGCGAGGGGCTGGCCCGGCGGGGCCACCAGCGCCTTGTCAAAGGCGATGCGCTCGTAGCGCGGCATGACCGGCTCGCCGATGCCGATCAGCCGGTCGCGCTGACGCACCGGCGCCGGGACGTGCGTCACCTCGTAGCGGCGTGGCTCGCGCTGGCGCACCGCGCCGCCCAAGCGCCCGAACGCTTCGAGGAAAAAGGACTCGATGTAGTGCGGCTGCAGGCGGCGGGCCTCGGCGCGCTCCATCTCCTCGCGAATGCGGTAGACGCGGCTGGAATCCATGGCGTCGTGGGCCAGCGCCCGCTCTTCGAGCAACTCCTGGAGCTGGCTCGGATCAAAGGCGTTCTCCACCACCTGGGTGAGGCGCGCGCGCACCTCAGGCTGCTCGCCGTAGCGGATGGCCTGCACCAGCAGCTCGCGCAGCGGCTTGCCGTCGAACTGCACCCGGCCGAGGACGTCGAAGACCTGCCCGCCGAGCGTCTGGCGCGCCTGCTCCAACTTGGCCAGCAGCGTGCGGTACACGTCGCCCTCACGGGTCTCGTCGGCGACCAGATTCCACAAGTGGCACACCTCGGTCTGGCCGATGCGGTGGATGCGCCCAAAGCGCTGCTCCAGGCGGTTGGGGTTCCACGGCAGGTCATAGTTGACCATCAGATGCGCGCGCTGCAGGTTGATGCCCTCGCCGGCCGCGTCGGTCGCCAGCAGCACCTGCACCTGGGGATCGTGACGGAAGGCTTCCTGCGCCTTGAGCCGTTCCTCGCGGCCCATGCCGCCGTGGATGCAAACGAGGGCATCCCGGCGGCCCAGCAGCGTGGTGATGCGCTGTTCCAGGTAGTTGAGCGTGTCGCGGTGCTCGGTGAAAATCACCAGCTTTTGGCGGGGTGAGGGCGTGGGCCGGGGAATCGCGCCGGCGTCGTAGGGGGCACGGGTTTCGGCCACCCGGTTGGCGATGGCGGCCGGGGTAAAGATCTCGCCGAGCAGGCTGGCTAATTCGCGCCACTTTTTATCCTCGCCGCTGCGCCGCACGGCCAGCGCCAGCGCTTCCAGGCGCTCGAGGGTTTTGATCTCGGCCTGTAGCTCGGCGATGGTGCGCGCGGCGGTGGCCTGATCGAGAACCTCGGCCTCGGTGGCCTCCACCTCATTGTCGGGTGCGTCTTCCAGATCCTCCAGGTCATCGGGATCGAGGTCAACCCATGCCGGTAAGATGCCGGCGACCCCGGCCCCCCGTTGGAGCAGTTCCAGCTCGCGCAACCGGCTTTCCAGCCGCTCCCGGCGGCGCTTCAAGGATTGGTAAATCGCCTCCGGCGAGGAGGCCAGGCGACGCTGCAAGATGGTGAGCGCAAAGCCAACCGTGCCCACGCGCTTGTCGTTCTGCAGCGCCTCGGCGCGGTTGAACTCTTCGCGCACGTAGGCGGTCACTTCCTTATACAGTTGCGCCTCGGCGTCGGAGAGTTTGTAGGGGATGGTGTAGGCGATGCGTTCGGGAAAGAGCGGCGTCGCATCGAACTTGAGCAGACCTTCCTTGACCATACGGCGCATCAGATCGGAGACGTCGGCGGTATGCACCCCGTCGCGGAAACGGCCCTCGAAGCGGTCGCCATCGAGCAGGGCCATGAAGAGCTGAAAGTCCTCTTCCTTGCCATTGTGCGGCGTGGCCGTCAGCAGCAAAAAGTGGCGCGTCAGGGTTGAGAGGAGCTGGCCCAGCCGGTAGCGTTTCGTGTACTTGATCTCGCCGCCGAAAACGGAGGCCGACATCTTGTGCGCCTCGTCGCAGACCACCAGGTCCCAGCGGCAGTCGGGCGCGGCGAGCTTCTGCTGCACCTCTTCGTTGCGGGAGAGTTTGTCCAACCGGGCAATCACCAGGTTGGCCTCCAGAAACCAGTTGCCGGTACGGGCGGCCTCCAGCTTGTCGTTGGTGAGGATCTCGAAGGGCAGGTGAAAGCGGCGGTAGAGCTCGTCCTGCCACTGCTCGGCCAGGCTGCCGGGGCAGACGACGAGACAGCGCTGCAAATCGCCGCGGGCGATCAGCTCCTTGATCAACAGCCCGGCCATGATCGTCTTGCCCGCGCCGGGATCATCGGCCAGCAGGAAGCGCAGCGGCTGGCGCGGCAACATCGCATCGTAGACGGCGGTGATCTGGTGCGGCAGCGGCTCCACCAAGGAAGTATGCACGGCCAGCACCGGGTCAAACAGGTGCGCCAGCCGGATGCGGTGCGCCTCGGAGACCAGGCGGAACAGCGCGCCGTCCCCGTCAAAGCTCCAGGGGCGTCCGTGCTCCACCACCTCCAGGCGGGCCTCATCGTGGCGGTAGAGCAGCTCGTTGGCAACCTTGCCGGTGGGGGTCTTGTAGGTCAGTTCCAGCGCCTCAGAACCGAACCACTGCACATTCACCACCGTGACCAGCGCATCCGGAAGGATACCGCGCAGGGCGGCGTTGGGAGTCAGGTCTTCGAGGCGGCTCACAGCGCGCGCTCCCCGTCTGGCGCGCCATCCACGAGGGCATTGAGCACGGCGCGGAACTGGCGCTGTTCCTGCACGGGGCCCACAAAGGTGTGGCGGTCGGGGACAGGCGGTTCGCTCATCGGCAGCTCCTTATCTCCACATTCGAAAGCCCGCCCCGGCGACTGCGCGACTTGACTGGGCGAGGCGGTAACTGCTCAGGCTGCCCTGATTGGGACACGGACTCTCCGGGCAATATCCGTGTCAATCGGTACGATCCGTGTTGACCCGTGTCCTACTGCGTGACCTGCCTGAGTAGTAGCGACTGGCGTTAGTATAATGCAAAACTGTTTGGAAGTCAAAGCACGTCCAGAGGCGGGGCGACTTGGCTTCTTGTCGTAGGCCACGTCAACTCTGTTGGTTCGTCAGCGCATGCTGGCGGGGCATATGAAGCTGTTTACCGAGAATCCCCAGCAAAGGTGCGAAATGCCGGCGGTTGGTCGTATATAGAGGTACGTCCGGGGGAAGCTCCAACGCGATCACCACATCGCCCAGGTACCGCGTACAGTTGCGTCCGCGCGCCAGGGACGGGTCGGCGAGAAGCTGTTCGGCCAAGGTTGCCGCCTGCCTCAATGCGGGCTCCTCGCTGTCGCGCAGCCCTGCACCGATGCGCCGGACGTGCTCTTGCCATTCGACCAGCCTCTCCGCCAGAGCACACTCCTGGACACGGCGAGTGCACTGCGCCCGCAAGCGGTAGTGGTCCGGCGCGTCTGGGACGCCGCCCACCGTCACCGGCGTGGCCCGCTCCCGCGCCAGGCCGCACCCGGTCGCATCCAGCAGCGTTTCGAGGCCGAACGTAAACCGGCGCACCAGGCCGCCCGTGACGTAGAGTTCCAGTTGATCGGCGATGTGTTCGCGGCCATAGATGCCTTCCCGGCACACGTTTGCCCACAACAGCAACATGCGGCTGGCCTCGCGTTTGTTTACGTGTTGCGCGATCGCCGTCGCCACGTCGTCCAGGTGTTGCTGTTCCAGAACCAGCCGGTGCAAATAGAGCGCATCTCGCACCAGGGTGCGCAGGTATTCGCCCAGCACGTAGGTTGACGTAATCAAGCGATAGTCGGCCAATTCTCGCTGCAGGGCCGCCTGGCGCGCCCGGCTGCCCACGACCCGCTCGATCTGAATGGTAGTATCGAGGAAAAGAGATGGTTTCGTCGTCAATCGGCGACCTCGTACGAAGACGCCATCTCCCCTTCCACCGGAAAAACTGCGTTCAGTCCAGCGGTCAGGAGTTGCTGGTCGGCCTGTCCCGCTTCTTCCAGATCGAGGGTGTCCTTTAGCAAGAGCGATAACACCTGGCTCAACGTCTCCGCCTGGGGCCCCGACAACACCTGGCCGCTCTCGCGGTGGTTCAAGACGGCGTTCAGAATCGTGACGCCCAGGAGGCGATAGGGCTTGTTCAACAGACGCGCCGCTTCCCACACCTGGTGTATGGCCTCCTGAAGCGTGTCCAGAAAGACCGCGTTCTCGACGGAGCCGGGCTCCAATCCTTCCCGCGCCTCTGCCAACAGCGTTTGCGCTTGCGTCACCAATGCCGTGAGTTGATGACGCGCGCCGCTTAACGCCAGTCGCTGACTGCGCTGATACGTTTCATAGTCCAGGATGACAACCTGCGGCTGACTGCGGTTAGTGATGATAATCGGGGCAGCGCTGCCGCTGACCTGGCGGATCAGCGCAGGAAGATTGTCGCGCGCCTGGGTGATGCTAACCGTCGTTTCCATGGCTCACCTCACTGGATTTCTGTACATGTTGATGTACAGATTATAGAACAATTGGTGTGTGGTGTCAAATTGGAAGTCAAAGCAAGCGGCCGGCTGGCGCCGGCCTTTGACAGTTTTTCGATTTGACGTATAAACACGAGTACACGTCAAATGAAGATTTCGTTCAAGCAACACGGACGCTTGTTGGCCGGCTATCTCAGGCCGCAGTGGTCCAGGGTCTTGCTGCTCGCAGCGCTGATCCTGGGTCACATTGGACTGCAACTCGTCAATCCACAGATCGTGCGTACGTTCATTGACACGGCGCAGGCGGGCGGTGCGCTGGGGAAACTGACCGGCGCCGCGCTGCTGTTCCTCGGCGTGGCGGTCGCCGGCCAGGCGGTATCCCTGGCGGTGGCCTACCTGGGGCAGAACGTGGCCTGGACGGCCACCAACGCGCTGCGGCTCGACCTGACGCTGCATTGCCTGCGGCTCGATATGCCGTTCCACAAAGCGCACGCTCCGGGCGAACTGATCGAGCGCATTGACGGAGACGTGACCGAGCTGGCGACCTTTTTCTCGCAGTTGGTCATACGCTTGCTGGGCAACGGCCTGTTGGTGTTGGGCGTCCTGCTCTTGCTCCTCAGGGAGGACTGGCGAGTGGGCCTGGTGGCTGCGACGTATATCCTGCTGGCCGTCGCGCTTCTGCGCTGGGTGCAAACGCTGGCGTCGCAGGCGTGGAACGACTCGCGCCAGGCGCACGCCGAGTTGATGGGCTTTCTGGGGGAGAGGTTGGCCGGTACGGAAGACATCCGCGCCAACGGGGCGGAGCCTTACGTCATGCGGCAGCTCCACCAGTTGATGCGCGTTCTGCTTCAGCGGGGGCGTCGAGCGCCCCTGATGGGCAGCCTGACCTTTATCCTGGGGTACTCGGCCTTTATGCTGGTCGTGATCACCACGTTGGGCATGGGGGCCGTCCTCTTTCTGCGGGGCCTGGTCACCATCGGCACTGTTTACCTGCTGCTCAGCTACGTCAACAAACTCTACGAGCCCCTGCAAGAGGTCCAGAGGCAGATCGCTGGTCTACAGCGATCGGCGGCCAGCGTCGGGCGGGTGAGTGAGCTGTTGCAAGCGCGGCCCAGGGTCGTGGAGAGCGTGCGGGCGGTGCTCCCGCCCGGGCCATTGGGCGTCGCTTTCGAGGGGGTCTCCTTCCACTACGATGACGGCGGCGCCGGGGGGGACGCCCCCGGGACGGGGGCGGCGAGCAACAGGGGGGACGCCCCCGAGACGGGGGCTGCGAGCTTTGCCGCCGGGACGGGGGATGCGAGCGTTGGGGGGGATGCGAGCCTTGGGGCGGACAGCGTCCTCGACGACGTCTCGTTCAGCCTGGCACCCGGCCAGGTGCTGGGGCTCCTGGGGCACACGGGCAGCGGCAAGACTACCCTCACCCGGCTGCTCTTCCGGCTGTACGATCCCACGAGCGGTGCGATTACGCTGGGCGGCGCAGACATTCGCGGCGTGGGCCTGAGCGACCTGCGCAGGCGCGTCGGCATGGTGACCCAGGACGTACAACTCTTCAAGGCCAGCGTGCGCGACAACCTGACCTTTTTCAATCAGCGAGTGCCCGACGAGCAGATTCTGGCCGTGCTCAAGGAGCTGGGCTTGTGGGCGTGGTACGAGTCGCTGGCCGATGGGCTCGCTACCGTGCTGGAGGCCGGCGGTAAGGACCTCTCCGCCGGCGAAGCCCAGCTTTTGGCCTTTGCCCGCGTCTTTCTCAAAGAGCCCGGCCTGGTGATCCTCGACGAGGCGTCTTCTCGACTGGATCCCGCCACCGAGCGCCTGCTGGAGCGGGCCGTTGACCGCCTGCTGCAAGGGCGGACTGCGATCATCGTGGCTCACCGGCTGACCACCGTGCAGCGCGCCGACGAGATTCTGGTGCTCGAACACGGGCGCGTCCACGAGCATGGGGATCGCCAGGCCCTGGCCGCTGACCCCACGTCGCGTTTCCACAGCCTCTTGCAGACCGGACTGGGTGAGGCAGCCGTATGAAGACGCTACCAACCTGGACGGCGACCTGGAGGCTAATCCGCGCAGGGCGGCGGCCTTTTCTATTGTATGCCGTTTTGTGGTGGTTCTTTCTGGCCAGTAGGACAGCCGACGGCATGGTTGATCGCGCCATTTTCGACGATCTGACGGGCGCGACCCCGTCCGGAATCGGGCTGTGGGGGCTGCTGGCTGTCCTGGCGGGCGTCCACGTCGCGCGAATGGTCGCATTCTTTGCCAAGACGTATGGCGAAGAGACCTTTCGCTACGTCGCCCAGGCGCTCTTGCGCAAGAATATCGTGGCGGGCGTGCTGCGGCGGCCTGGGGCGCAGGCCCTGCCCGTCTCTCCTGGGGA
>Ga0315284_10001334_pt1 | contig 35123 bp, 38 predicted proteins | sample YL17G09_16_MG_FD_203696 | JGI IMG/M metagenome (GOLD analysis project Ga0315284, IMG submission 203696) | Sediment microbial communities from Yellowstone Lake, YNP, Wyoming, USA - YL17G09_16 | ecosystem: Environmental > Aquatic > Freshwater > Lake > Sediment | place: USA: Wyoming | collected... | reverse complement strand
AAAACATCGAGCAATTCCTGGAACTATTAAAAGATTAACAGTGAAGAAAGAAGCCTCTGGGTTTTGGTTTGCTAATTTTCACATTGAAATTGATGAAGGAAAGGCTTTACCAGTAAGTAACAAAGCAATAGGGATTGATGTTGGAATTGAAAGTTTCGCTACTTTGTCTAATGGAGAAGTAATTGAAAATCCAAGATTTCTCAAACAAGATAGAAAGAGACTGAAGAAACTTGTAAAACAGTTACGTCAATCTCCAATTGGTTCCGAAAGACGAGAGAAAAAGACCAAGGCTCATGCCAAGGTTTGGAATAAAATCAGTAATCGAAGAAATAATTTTGCTCATCAGACAAGCCGGAGGCTTGTCGAAAGATTTGGGATTATCTGTGTTGAAGATTTAGATATTCATAATATGGTTTCGGACGGGATAGACGACTTTTTGAATGAAGCGACACATGATGTCGCTTGGGGCAATTTTCTCGCAATGATACACTACAAAGCGGAAGAGGCTGGTAGAGTATTCGTGCAAGTTGACCCGAAAGGAACAAGTCAAGATTGCAGCCAATGTGGACAAAAGGTTTTCAAAGATCTAAAAGTTAGGATTCATGATTGTCCGCATTGCGGATTAAAAATCCATCGAGACCTCAATGCAGCGATTAATATTTTGAGACGAGGACTGGCATCTCTGGCGGATGCAGTTTAACTGCATTTTCCTGGAAGCCACGGGGCTTGCCCCGTGGTCAGTCACTATTATAATAATCTATATAAGTTAGATGAATTAAAGAAGACAAAAAACATAGAATTATTACAATATGAGGGGTTAGAAAAATTGTTTAAGTGTAAAATGAGACAATTATATAGGAAATCTATTAATGATTTCACTGAGGTTAAAAATTATTTTTCAAATCTATAGATAAGATACTATTATTTAAATTAAACCTCTTGCCAAATTAACATTTGGCAATATTTCCAATAATTGTTTCGCCACTTCATTAAATTGTTTACATTCCCATCTAAAAGTAATTTTGGGATATGGAACAACATTATCTATTTGCAGACAATCTACCCAAGGCCTTAGTTGTTGTAAAATTGGCCACCAAAAATCTATATTTTCTACATATATTGATAGATAACCATTCTTATCTTTGCTATGTCCGGTGCAGCTTTTATCAGTCACAATGAATGGTATTTCATTTAATTCATTAATAATTGATAGAAATTTTTCATCAAATTGATGATCAAAATCTTTACATAGGTCTAATATTCTGAGTAATTCTTTTTTGAAGTCAATGAATGACTCTCCGTCATACCAATCCTTAGTACAAGGCACTCCAAACCAACCATCTCCTAGATCTGTTAACTTATGATAAGCTGCTTTTCTCTCTTTATAATATGTGGCTGTTTCCATTTCTATTAGGCTCCTATGCTGGTCATTATACATCATAATAAGACTGGTGGCAAGTTTTTTGTCAATACCGTTTCTTAAATTTGAGGCAGGGCCTTTCTATTTTATTGTATAATAAATTAACGGTGATTGTAAAATGAAAACCAACCGTTCCTCCAAAACCAAAAAGCAGCGGATGTCTGAGGAAGAAATCCAGCAGGCAATAATTAAAGAATTATATTTTGATTATATTTTTTATGGAAATGCAATAATGAAAATAACAGATAACAAAAATATTCAAGTTATACCAGGTTTTTATATGAAAGGAGTGTTGCAAAATGAAAATAGACAGCATTAAGTACGGGGAAAACTTAGAGATTGATGAGACCGCTCAGAAAGATGTTATTATATCTGGGCATTACGATGGGCCAAAAGATTTAATGGAAAAGTTTAAAAATGTCAATAAATTATTAGTATCCATTTTTTATTGGCACGATACGCCAGAAGGGGTTATTAAAAATTAAAAGTAGGTTTTAGCCTATCTCCTACCTAAAATAATAGGAGAGGGTGATATGTATGAAAGTAAATGGCATAAAACATCGTTATCAAACCAACAGTCCAGTAGATATGAACATTATCATAGAAAACCTGGACACAATTTCATCGGCCCGAATGGTGTTAACTCACGATGTTCTTTCTAACGATGAAGTTAAAAATTATCGTTTAGATAATCCTAATGAAAAGTGGAGATTAAATAAGTATGGAGTTCCTGCCATATTTCCTAAAAAACATCACAATTATCCAAACGTGACCTTAGATAATTTTAACATCAGTTCTGACATAATTAATTTAGATGATGAAGATTCGGTTGAATGGGTTGGCATTCAATTGGCTGAGTTGGAGAATGTTTATTTTTCAAAGTTATTATGTTATGCTACTAAGACCATGGGAATTTTTTCACAATCCAAATTTGATCAGATTATTCCTACCGTAGAGAAGAGCATTGATACTATGGTGCAAAAAGGGTTTCATCCCCAGTACATTGTGTGTGATAATTATTCTTTAGTAAAAGTTTTCAGTAAGCACCCATCATTTCGAGCAGTTTCTCATGATTTGATGCCTTATGTAGCAGACTTGGCATTAAATGATCAAATTTATAAGTTAATTACTAATAATCAATTGGGCAATGATGTAATATCTAATTTTTGTCTCTGTACTGATATGATAGGGCCTTTACAGTTAAGAGACGGAATTAAATGTTGGCGGGTGGATAATCAGGCAATTTTTACAGAGACAATAGGTATGGGTATTTTTAACGAACATGGTATTAAACGCTGCGTGATAAACAAGGGATAGATATGAGCACAAACTCTTGGAAGCAAACTCTCATAGAATCATTAAAATATAACAAAGAAGATTTTTTAGATAATAATGTTAAGATAGAAGATGACATTCTGTCCCAACACGTCTTGAGATATTTCAGTGATAATAATAAGGTGCTGGTGATATTTTACGGCCACGATACGGAGCCCTTATATGCATTGCAAGATAATGGCAACACTATTTATACTCCATTTTTAGAAGGAAGTCAAGTCAAAGACATTAATTGGCCTGTGATAACCTGGAATTTACCTCCTCCTCTTGTTGTAAAAATGAATTATTTGGTTTTAACTGATAAGAATGACCCCATATATGAATGGTCATTGATCAACCAACAATATGGTTTCACCTCCCGGCAGATGTTGCCAATCGTTAATGCAGTCATTGATGCTCGATTGGCCCCTCATAATCTGTCTTTAGAGTTTCGATATTTGTTAAATATTACCTCAGTCTGTACTCTCCAAGAAATATTTTAAAAAACTTACAAAAAGTGAAAAATTATGCAGGTATTTTCTACAAATACTATTAAATATAGAATAGTAATTTGAAAGGCTGGTGTTTAAATGGCAGTTTATGAATTCAAATGTTTAAAATGTAAGGATAATTTTGAAGTTAGGCAGCCGATGGGATCGGAACACATAGCAGATTGTCCAATATGTAAAGTGAGTAAAACACAGAGAGTCTTTACTGTTCCAGCATTAAACATAATTACTGACAGTGAATTATCGGCTCGTTCGGTTGGGGTGCCGAAGGCGAGATTAGAGAAGATGAAAGAATTGAAAGATGAGCGAAGCAAGCGAAAGAAAGACCCTAAAAGCGAGATGGAAGAAGTGAGCAACGAATTACATGTTCCCAAGAAAAAGAGTGAAATTAATGCAAAGATTTAATGGGACTAATATATAGTCATTAAATTTATTTAAAAGGAGGCTATTAAAATGTTACAACAAGGAAATAAACAGAGTAGAACAGACATGTACGATACGAGTGAAGGGTTTTACATTCAGAATATTTTACCAGGGCCGCTGGTAATTTGTGATCCCCCTAATTTAAGACAGACTGGTTTATATCTTGACCCAATTCAGCCAGGAGAAATTGCTGATTTGAGTTATTATGATCCACAGGCATTGGCTCGTTCGATGGCTTTAAATAATGCTTTGAGACATGGTTATGCCATGCGTCTCAGTCCTCAGGAATATGAGCAGCAGTGTTATTTGAATGATCAGAGGCAGGAGCGAGACGCCCAAGAAATTCAGAGGCAGATGGTTGCTGCAGAGGCTGCTGGAACTACTTTTGAGGCCGAGCAGATTAACCTTGCAACGGCTGGAAATCCTCATGGTGATTATTCATCTGAGGCGTTGTTATCTCAGAAGGGATCTGCAAAGGATTCTGACAACTGGGTTGTTGAATATCACAAGGCTTTAGCTGATGGCATTGTTAGTGACCCGGTACAGTTCAAAGAATTAGTTGAGAGCGGACGCATTCATACGCAAATGTCTAATCGTGGACGCAGAGTTTCTGTTGCTCAGATGCACGATTTCGGGAATCAAGATCAGGTCCAAATGACTGCTACTGAAGCTACAATTGCCATGCCAGGAAGTTATAAGCAAGGCGATGAAGAGAGAGGTGGCGTTTACACTCAAAAACGTGCATTAACTAATTTTAATGCGACTGGTCAAATTGTTGGTGGAACCAATCAATATGTAGACGATGCTCCAGAGGGTGTTTACGCAAGTAAGGCTCCAAGAAATCCTGGTAATCTTCCACATCCTGGGCATGAAGAATCATTGGTTGAAGAGGTTGATTTAAAAACTGATGATAATGCTTATGCACAGCAAAAGCGAAATATGGAAAGTGAGGTTGCTCAAAAATATGCTCCTCAGTCCCCATATTTGAAGAATTCACCAAATAAACCATTAGTTAGACGCTAAAAAGGAGAATTAAAATGTCAGAACATAGTCATGAACATGAATATAAGACGTTTGAGTTTGGAGATGTCACGGCAGCCAGAGAGGATAGGCCAAAAAGATTTCCTGCAAGGGGGACTTTCAAAATTGAGAACAAGGATACTAGAGATGATTCAGATTATATTACTGTGGATCATTTTGGGAATAGACATCGAAAGACTGACACCAATTTTGATTATCAACTGAAATATCCTGAGGCTTTGACACATGAACAGAGATTTAAGGCCATATATGATAACATTATGGGAGGGGATGATTTAGAGGAGATGGATTCTCAAGAGTTTTTAAAGGTCCTCACTCATCGCCTAAATGTTCCGATTTTGCAAGATTCTTTGAAACAATCTTTAAAGAATTCTTTTAGGGCTAAAATTGTTAGATTAGACAATGAGACTCAAAAAGTGGTTGAGAAAAAACTTAAGGCATTCCAAAAAGAACTAGTTAAACTACAAGATGATTTAATCAGTGCATTTTCTGATTTATCTGACAGAATTGATAGTGCTTTAGAAGGAGTGGCCGCAGGACCGAAGATGATAGTGGCCAAATGTAATAAGTGTGATAGTAATGATGTCAACTACTTTGAGTGTCCTACCTGTTATAAGTCTCAGTATTTATGTGCAGGCTGTCAGACAGAAGAGAACTTAGGGTGCGATTGCCAAGAAACAGATTCCTCCTATAGTGATGATTTAGGGACTGTAGTGACTATTGTTAATTACGAAACTGGGAATGATACTACTGAGGTTTATGATGCTGATGGTTTCGAAGAAGATGTATTAATAAAAGAATTAGCTGATAATGGGTATGATTTTGTTCAAGTTTCTGGTCAAGAAGAGGAACCTATTGCGACTAATTGCAGCACAGAAACTTTTGCCACTACCATTTATCCTATCCAAGAACCAGATTTTAAAAAAAACATTAATGGTTCAACAAGAGAATAATGATGTCATAAAAATCGGCTTCACACATCCTCTGGTGGATGAAGAATACAATGTTAAATATACTATTTGGGATGAGGATATGAATGATGAATTAGAAGAGATTCTTGTGGAGGAAATGAAAAATTGGATGTATATAGAGGGTTTGGATTCCAGAAAAAGATTGGCAGACTTATATGAACAACAGAATGGATTACAAGAAAAAATAGCTTGGGAAACCATTCATGAGATGAAGGAACAAATTCAAAAACAAATTGCTGCTGCCAAAGCAGAAAAATAAATTTTCATAGGAGGGGGCTCCTACTGAACCAAAGAGAATACACCAAGAGATTTCTTGGTGTATTTTCTATTAAAGCAGGTAGATTGATAAACAACTGATAAAATATATGTGAATAACTTTCGGAGGTATTCGAAATGGCACAGCAACCACTACTTGCCGCTTATGAAGGCCAAGGGGTTTATATAACATGGGAACGCCAAATCCTTACTGGTGTTGACCATTATCGCATCATGAGGGCGACTCACCTTGATTCTACTTATACCTCAATTGATACGGTTAATTGGCCCGATAATGAATATATAGACCAAATTTTAGGGTATAGCATCAGTAATTTTTATAAAATACAAGAAGAAGATGTCAATGACATCGTTTTAGCTACTAGTCAGCCAATGTGGGGAGAGGACTTACTTTTAAGAGCTAGCCTTGCCTATGAGATGGATCCTTTCATGAGAGTTCCAGTTTACATGGAAGAATTATATTTTACCAATGATGACCGGAATAAGGGTTATGTGGCTTCATGGGGTGCTTGGGATTATTTCCAGAGGCCTCGGCTTTACATTTCTAGAGCCCCGATGACAGGCAGCAATTATACCTCATTTGCGGCAGGCTCAAAAGATGCCTATAGGATTTTACCACAACAAGGGACCACTAATTTAGTTACTCAAGTAACAGCAGTTGGAAACCCTCCCGTATATTCAGCTAGCAAAACTTATGCCAGTCTAGAATGGTATCCAGATTATAATGGGAATATTTATTTTGTAGATTATTTAGGTCAGCCAGTCAGTATTGACTGGTATGATAATGTTATGATTGATTATCAATTTCAGGCATTTAGTACCAAGGAATTAAATGATGCCTTGTTCTTGGCCGCTGGAGATTTAATTTCTCGTCCTGGCATTACTAAGGGTGGTCGTGCCGAGAGCTATGGTACAATTGGTGATATGCCCCGTAGATGGGATTATGCATTAGTTGCTGGGGCTTCTTTTTGGTTACTCAGACGATTGGCCTTAATGCTTCTACAGCGTGAAAGAAGACTAGTTTTTATGGATCCTGATGGAAAAGTTCCTGATCTCAGTAATTTGATGGAAAGTTATAAGAGTCAATTTGCTGATGCCGCTAAGGTCATACCTATTGAGTCATTCCCACTCATCGGCGTAAATATCACCCCGAGCTATCAACTGCCAGGTTCAAGGTCTAGGTTCTTTAGGATGTCTTTCAAGGGATACTAATCTTTTATTTTGTATCCATGACATCTTTTTCTCATTAATCCTATTGAATATTTCATAAATAAATCATTAATTTTTAAAACATCATCTCCACTTTTAGTAATTACATTGGTTGGATGATGACCACCTGATGGTCTAGGTCCTTTAATATCAATATTTATCTGTTGTTCAATTCTATCTTTCATCCCTTTTAATAAATCATAACATCCTAATACTCCCCATTGCCATCGGTTAGATCTTTTATTAATACATAGTGTCCCATCACCATCAAAATAACCCATAATAAAAGGAATGGAAAACTTTTCAGGTAATTCTGTAGGCCACGTTAACTGATCGCCTTTATTAGTAACAATACCATATTTAATCATGGAGTTGCATAAATAAACATCATTAATAGAAAATGTTACTATACCATTACTGTATTCCTTAATTTGTGCGTCTGGAGCTATTTCATTTCTAAATAATTCTACTATTTCTATATCTTTAATACTCAAATCTAATTTAAACCAACCTGATCCATTCACATTGCCATCAGCAAAAAAGAAACCTAGAAGGTATGCTTTAATATCAGTATCTATTATATCAAAATAATCAGATTCAACTTCATATCTTTTTCTGGGGCGAGATGGTAATCCTAATTTCCTTGCTTTGCTTTTAATAGCACACCACTCTCTACCAAACTGATTACATAATTCTTCATTGGTATTTTTATAAGATGGATACAATTCTTTTAATAATTCTATTTCTTCATATGACCATATTTGATAAGAATTTGGTCCCACTGTACTATAATCAGTTCTTATTTTATTTTCTTCTTTTCTTTCTAATCCCATAATAGCTGCCTTCTTACGAATAGAATCCCAAGATCTACCAAATATATCAATTAGTTCTTCTTGTAATATATTAATATCTGAATAAATGCTTTTTAATTTTTCCATATCTTCTATTGACCAATAAACAGGATTATATTCTCTATATCTTTTTAAATTAAAACCTCCGGCTTTATAAGCCATACCATCTAATGTTCTTCCTGGAAATGTTGATAATAGGATTTCATCTGTTGTTTCTTCTAACGAATAAATATTTTTTAATAGTTTAACTTCTTCATCTTTCCATTGTCTATCTAACCCCATTTCAAAAGCCTTGGTATAAATAGATTGTAATGATTGATTTGGGAGTCTTTTTTGTATTTCTTCCATTGATACTGATTTATCTTGATAACATGATTTTAAATAATCATTATCTTTTTTACTCCAATAATTAGTATTTTCTCTATTTAATTGTAACCTATGAGCCATATTAGCTATAGAACTCCAGGTTCTATCCATTTGTTGACATATTTGTTCATTAGTTAAAGTAATATCTGAATATATTCCTTTTAATAGAACTATGTCTTCATCGGTCCAATCTTTGGTTTTCCCTTTATTACCTCTCTTTAATTCTAATCTTTTGGCCATTCCTTTGATGGCCTCCCAATTTCTATTAAATTTATTACACAGCATTGCCTCAGAATTATCTTGATTAGGATATAATTCTTTTAATAATTCAACTTCTTCTTCTGTCCAGCGGATTTTCATTTTAACCACCTCTGATTTTTATTATACCCTGAATGTCAAAATAATAAACATATTTCTTTTGTCCAAGGAGGCTCACCCGTAAAAAATGTAAGTGTTCCCCAGGAAATAATTGAAATCTATGTAATATAAATACCATCCAGGCAGGAATCACCCTTATCTCTTCCGAATAATACTCATATGTGGTACACATTTGCCTTCAACAAAAAAGAAATTGAGAAATACATTTTATCAGACCACCCTTCTCAAATGATTGAAGACAAGGATTTATCTGATGTGTTCAAGCCGGTCTTAATGTTGAAAGAGGTTCCTCAAGACACAAAAGCTCATCCTGAGCATGAAAATGTCTTTGTTCATATTACTCGGGCTATGGATGACGCAGCTAAAATAGCTGATACAGAAGGTTTATCAGAAGATGATCGACTAGTTCTAATTTTTGCTTCCTTATTTCATGATATGGGAAAAGGTAAAACAACCAGAATCGTATTGGAAAGTGGTGCATCAATACCATATAAGGCATACAAAGATTCAGATGGTCCAATTGTAAAAACCACTTCAGAGGGACATGAGACGGCTTGTTTGCCAGAAATTAAACATATTTTAAAAGAATTAGAAATTAAAAAGAATTTGAGGAGAAAGATAGTTGCCCTGGTCCAATATCACATGCAACCCGCCCATTTATCAGACGAATCTAAGATCCCAGAAAGCAGACTGGTGGAAATAATTAAAGGGTTAGATAAGGTTGGGGCTGGGCTGAATTTATTAAAATATGTCCATGAGGCTGATGTTTATCGAAGAAGACAGTTATATGAGGATGGCGGGATGAAGATTCTGAAGAGACTGAATGAAGTGAAAGATAAGTATGATTTGTAGAGGGAAATTATGTGGTACAAAGCTGCCGAAAGAAAATCTCATATGGAAGTCTTAAAAGAGAACAAGATTCCTCTAACCAAAGAGGAACGGGCAGAAGTTATGAAAGCCAAGGCTGTTTGGCACCATGGCCCTAACGGGGAGGAGAGCCCTGCTGTTTGGAAGTCGAAAATTAATGGTAAAATATATTATGTTACTAATACTCATCGGGCTTATCAAGATTCTTCAACATTAAAGGGAGCTATAAGATCATTTCATAATTTCATAAAGGGGACTGCATAATGTGGTACACGGCAGCATTCAATAAAAATGATGAAAAAATAATGAAAAATTTTGGTAAAATGTTAATGGATGAAATTACCAAAAAATCTCCGACTGCTCCTGATGATGATATTCATATTTGGGTAGACTTAAAATCTGGAAAATGGTTTGTTTCAGCCGGTGATTGGACTCAAACAACTTTTGATATAATAGAAAAAATTATTAGAAGACAGTCTTATAAATTATATAAAGAATTAGGGGCATCAAGTCAACAGCCTTTTATTAGCTGGAATGCGGAAGCAATTCCTGATGGAAAATATTGGTCGCAAATATTATAAGGGACAATTATGTGGTACACAACCGCTTTCAATCAAGAGCCTCCTCTTAATAATTCTGATGATTTACTAAATCTTGTTAATGCCTTAAAAGGTGTTCCTCAAGACCCCAAATATCATCCAGAAGGCGATGTTTATGTGCATACCATGGAAGTGGTCAACAATGCCTCTGAAATCGCCACCAGGGAGAACCTGGACCCCAAGGATAGGCAAGTATTAATGCTTGCTGCCATGCTTCATGACGTAGGAAAGGCTGCGGCTACCCAAATGCAACTCCAAGATGCTTCGACAGTACATTATCGAGATTATGATGAACTCCAACATGGGCCTGCTCAAATCATAGCCCATGGGCATGATGAGGCTGGAATTAATGACATAGACACGGTGTTGTCCAGAATGAATGTTGATCCAACCACACGGCAGCAAGTAAAAACTTTAGTATCGGTCCATATGTATCCTGGTGAAATAATAAATAGTTCTTCAAATGTTTCTAATTCATCATTTAGAAGATTAATAAAAAGATTATCAGAAGTTGGATTAAATCCATCAATGCTAAGATATTTACACGAAGCTGATGTCAGACGCCAATGGCGAGAATTCCCACCAGAGAATGCTCAGTTATTTGAAAGAATACAAGAAGTGGCCAATCAATCCGTGAGAGAACAGAAACCCAATGTAATTTCTGGTAATATTATCATTGATATGATTCAACAGGTTTTTAGGAATAAACCATATCCACCTCAACTGATTGGTGAGTTAGTTCGATCCGCAAATGAATTAGGGGCTTCAGGAGCATCGAAAGAAGATATTATATCTAATTTAGAAAATATTATTTTAGAAAAATATTATATTTTATAGTAAAAATTGGGCTATTTAACCAAAAAGTGGGCATTTTAGCGAAAAAGTGTGCAGATTTTGCACCCCTAGATATGGCAATATCTAATTAACACCTTCAAAGGAATCCTTATTAACCAGATCTATAATAGCACCTTATAAGAGCTTACTAGGTACCTTATAGGAGCCTATAGGAAGGAGTCGAAAATTTTGTCAGAAAAGATCCTCAAAATTGAAGATTTAGAATCAATTTCCTCAAATTTGAAAAGATTCGAAAAAATTATAGTTACTACAAATGGATCCTATGATTTGCTTCATTCGGGACACGTTAGAGGTTTGGAATTATCTAAATCTTATGGAGATGTTTTAATAGTGGGTGTTAATTCAGACGAGTCCATTAGAACCTACAAGGGACCTCAAAGACCTATCATATTAGAAAAAGAAAGAGTCTATATGTTATCTTCTTTAATGTTTATTGATTATGTCTGTGTGTTTGATGAGGTGGAGATAGGAAGCCGTTTGATTTCTCTTGTTAAACCTCATATTCATACTACTGGAATAGAATGGGGAGAGAATTGTCCTGAGATTGAAGCTATTCGGAGGTATGGAGTGGAGTTGAGATTAATTCCTAAGTTTGACAATATGTCTACTACTGATTTAGTAGATAAGATAATGTCGGTATATAGTGTTGAAAAATATAATATTGAGCAACAAAGAGAAATTCTTACTAAAACATTTTGATTTAGTTAGAAAATAGCCTGATTACCTCCAAGTCCAGTAGGTGGTGTGAGTATTGGCTGTTCTAAAGTTGGTTCTGGTTCTGGAGGTGGATTTTTTAGTATTTTTTGTTTAGCTCTAAGAGCTTCAAGTCTTTGTTTTGTTTCTTCAACTGTCTCTTGTATTTTAGGAAGTTTTATGTTCTGTGTGTTTTCAGATTCATCTTGATAATATTGTTCATCTTTTGTAGTTTTATCAATTTGGTTATTAATATCTATTAATTTTTGTTCTGGAGAAATAGCAATCTTCTGCATGATTTCATCAATCATATCGGCGAATTTAACCAACTCTAACTCATCGAGTTTATTTGATATTTCATTAAGCTGTGATAGAATAGTTTTCATATGAGTGATTCTCCTCTAACTTTTCATCTATTTTAACATTTTCTTCTTCATTTACCTGCTTATTTTCATCAATCATATTTTGAATTGTTTCTTCAGAGTATAGTAGAATATTTCCTACTTTGGTACTGTTACGTTTGTTCAATCCCAGGTCAATACAATTTTGCAGTTGGTGAGAAGTCGCTTTCGCATTTTTATACTGGTTTGATCTCTTGGAATCATAGTATAAACGGACTAAGAGTGTTTTAAATTCCAACAGAATCATAGCGTCAATGCCGTGTAAATCCAATTGTAGGGTACGAATGGTCTCATAACCCATCTCTCTGGATTTCGACACAAAATGGGCGTCTCTAATCAATGAAGGATAGGCTCTCATGACTCGGTATTGAATGCCTGGGATCAAATCCTGGGGCATTAGGGAAAGGAAGCTTTGATTATCTCTTTCATAGTCCTGCAAGAATTCCTCTGGCGTGGGTACATTTTCATCTCTGAAGATATGATAATGAAAAGATACATTAATAAGAGGAATGGCTCTTTTCCATTCCACAGCTTTGATGACATTGTTTCGATATTGTTTGATGCTATAATTCGAATCCTGTATAATAAACTCGATGTCAGAGGTTTTAATGTAGGGCATGTCTATTTCTAGCATTAAATTATTTTGGTCTAAGATTTTAGAAAACCACATGATTTTAGCTCCTTTGGACATATTATACAACATAGGTCAGCTACCAACGAATGAATTCGTGGGCCTCCTTGAAAGGATTCTGTGAATATTATGATAATGACTGAGAATGATTTAGCTTGTTATGTTTCAGACCCATATGATGATGAAATGACACCTTTGGATCATTTAATGATAAAAGAGAATATTATAAGTCGGGCATTTTTATATTATTATTTAGATACTGACACAAAAGAGCTTGCCATTATGTCTCACATTGAAAACGTGGAATATGCTGAGGAGGGAGTTTTACCATTTATAGAAAATTTAGCTCATAATTCATCTTTAAACATAGTAGATACAATACATGGAGTTCTTAAAGATTGTTATACTCAGAGTATTAATTTCGGTTATAACTTTTTGGAAGCTCCCATTCTAAAAATTCATACTAAGGTGGGACAGATAGATTATTGGGATGATGATTCATTGGAGTTAGAAGCTTTTAATGGTGATCCTAAATATCAGGGATTAATGAACGGCAAAACAGTTAAAATCATTGGTCAGGGAGCCGTAGAAGTTACTGGGATTGGGATCATGCAAGAGTGGAGAAATGTTACTGACAATTTTAATAGCAATACCATTAGTTTGAATGTAGATACACATCGGGATGGAACGGTGAAGGTTAAACAACTAATTCACTTCCCTAAAACCACTTTTATTAAAGACCCTGGTGATAACAAATTATTATTGAACTTTAAAAATAGGGTCAAGTTTTTTGGGAACAAGAAAATGAACTCTCGTAGTGGGGGAATAATCATTAATGATAATGAGCGGAAAGTTAATTTTAAATTCGGAAACATAGAATTTAGCATTAAGGAAACTAAAATGACAGATGTGACATATGTATATGACATGATTGAGATGCCATACAATGTAGATTTGTCAGAGATGTTTTTCTATAGGTTATATTATGAAGGCAGATTAGATGTTTAATTTTGCAGGTCTATAGTTGAGTTTTAGACAATATAATAATAAGAAAATATGTATACATGGAGCTATAGTTATTAAAAAATGGAGGTTTTCCAAAATGAATAAAACAAGAGAAATTAGTGCCTCATTAAGAGTAGCTGCTTTAAATTTGGATTCTGAACAATTCGGTGGCGAAATAGATAGATTATTGGGCATTGCGAATGAATTGGATTCTATGTCTAAGACAGCCCAGTGGGGAGGGGAGGCTATGACCATGGCTCCTGGGGTCAATGATTTAGGTGGTATGGGCGGCGGTGGTTTAGATGCTGCTGGTGGTTTAGGTCTTGCGGGCGGCGAAGAAACTGCATTACCGACTGCTGCAGAAGGTGCGGCCCCTTCTAAATATGGTGTTGATCAACGCCCTGGTAGATATTTTGAGGTGCCTGTAGAGATAGTTTTGGTGACGGCAACTGATAACTTGGCAGCCAGAGAGAAAGTTATAGAATTATTGAAACAAATACCTGAGCTTGAAGATAAAGTTAATGTTGGTACACCAAAAGCCATTACTCTGAAAGAAAAATAATGTGGGCGATATTTTTAATATCTTTAGTTTATTTGATTGGCGTTTGGATTTTAGCTATAGTAATTTGGAAATCTAGTCAAAAAATAGCAAGTGCTTTTGAGGAAATTAAAAATGTCATTAGCACTTCTTTTATTAATACTGGCGAAAATACAAGTCAAAGACATGAAATTAAAAAACAATCTAATAACTATGAGAATGATTTAGAAGAATCTTTAAATAGGATGAATGAAAAAGTATTTGAACGGTCAGTAGATGTATCAGACGTTCATTCTCAAGAGTCTAGTTCTCGGGATAATGTAGGAGACATTGCTAAAGAATTGAAAGGGATGCAAGAATGAATGGGTTAGCTAGAAAATATAGGAATGTTTCTGGAACAATATTGGTCATTAATGACATGAATTATTTAGAAATTGGTATTAATGCAGTCATTGATTTAAGTTTATATTCCGATGATACATTAAAGAGATCCAGAGGAATAATTGAACAAATTGCTCTCAATAACTTAATTCCAGATGATTTATCATCACCCACTATGGTTTTTGCTCAGGGAATGGCAGATAGTTCGGTAAGTGAAGATTTCATTCAACATCTTGCTAATGAGGTTAGTAAAAAAATACATAAACCCATTGACATGGAAATGATTAATGCCATTGCCGCTACGATTGGTCAAGAAATATCCAAAAACATTACGATCAAAGAAAATCCATCTCAAGATCAGGATTTATTAGATAAAATTGAGAATATTATTAATAATACTGACACTAAAACCAAATCATATAATGAATACGAAAATAACATGGTACAATCTAATATTGATAGAATGCAAAGCGCCTTAGAACAGAAATTTCCTCAAGTGAACGAGCCCCCTTCTGCTAATGAAGAAATATTTCAGAGTGATGATGTTGATCCCTCTGAACTGAAAAGATTGCTTAATAAATCTGGAGATAAATAAAATGCCAAAGAAGATAGAATCTACTAGTAGTGGCACCGACCGTTATTTTCGCCGAGACTTTGGGACTGTCTATAACCGGGACAAATACGGCAATGAAATCATGACCGATAATGCTGGTAATAAAGTATTAGCAGCCAAAGAAGACAAAGACAATGGCCGTGAGTTTAATTTTGATTACCAGAAAAAATATGATTTACATGTGAGTAATGACAAGGACGGCAATCGCAGGTATGATGCTAGTATTTTAGATGATGCTTTCATTGAGACTTTGGCCCAAATATCCTCTAACCTGTTAGAAGTAGGTAATTTCCGGGTCTATAAAGAATTATCTGATGGAACTACTGAGGGCAGAACAGTGGACATGGATATCAAAGGAAAAGATAACATTAAAAGAATATTAGATGCTTTCAGAAAATATAAGGATATCGATTATTCAGATGAGCAAGAGGAACCTGAAATTAACATAACTATTTTATCTTTGGCTAATAAGGTTGAGTATACTGAGGAAGAACAACAATTTATTATTAATTTGGCAGATTATATGAATCTTAGTGTAGAAGAAGTTTTAGAATTAATAGATAATTCTAAGAATTTTAAAGTTGCAAAATGTAATTTCTGTGATACTGACATACCTGATGGTGGTAATTTCTGTCCCAATTGTGGTCATAAAAAGCAGGTCATTGTTTTGTGTCCATCTTGTAAGAAGGCGGTATCTGAGGGGAGTCATTTCTGTGCTTTTTGTGGTTACAAAGTTGAAAATACTGTATAATATATTATAAGAAAGAAGGAGATTAACATGGGAATTGGTTTAGACTGGGGAACTTCAACAGTAATAGCATCTCGTAGAGTTCCTAAAAAAGATGAACCTGAGCAATCAGAGATTAGAACTAGAGAACAGAGAAATTGTTATCTACCAATCTTAAAAACAGATGCGATGATGAAAATCATTGAATCCTCCAAAATAAATGTCGTTGATTTGGGAAAAGATGATTATGTTTATGCCATTGGTGAAGACGCCATTAATCTTGCTAATAGTATGGGCACCGAAATAGCTCGTCCGATGTCGGCAGGAGTTTTGCAAGGTGATTTGAAAGCTTTGAGAATCATGCAGGCTATTGCTAAAAGCGTTTTGAGAGAACCCAAAGAAGTTGGAGAAACAGTTGTATATTCCATTCCAGCCAATCCCATTGATAAGAACATGAATACCATGCATCACAAGGGAATGGCCAAGAAGGCTTTAGAAACATTGGGTTGGACACCAGAACCAATCATTGAAGGGCTGGCAGTCATTTATGCGACGGCTCCAGTGGCTGTCATTGATGGGCAAGAATGCAAGTTTACTGGGATTGGAATAAGTCTAGGTGGGGGAATGGTGAACGTTTGTATTGCCTATAAAGGAATTGATACATTATCATTTTCATTGGCTGATGCTCTTAGATTAGGACAAGGATCGGCTGGAGATTGGATTGACAAGAGATTATTTGATGCTTATGGATCAGAGATGGGATCAGAAGCCAGATGTATTTTATATAAGGAGAATTTTGCTGATTTGAACAGAATTTCAGAAGACACTTTTACATATGCGGCTGAAGTTGCTGCTAAGTCTAACATAGCTCCTGATGATGAAGATTGGCATTTTCAAGTTTTAAGTGCTCTGCAAATTTTTTATGAAGGATTGATGGATTATGTCATTGATAGCATTTCTAAAGAATTTGAAGATAAGAAACCAGCTTTGAATGGGGCATTGGACATCATTTTGGCTGGTGGGTCGGCCATTCCCAATGGTTTTGAGGATATTTTTAAGCAGAGAATTGGCAAGAAGAAATTGCCATTTAGGGTTGGAGAGATTAAGAAAGCTGTCGATCCAAAATATGCTGTAACAAAAGGTTGCCTAATAGCTGCTGAAGTTGGTTATGAAGGAATATAGAAAAAATCATTATAATTATTAAAAACGCCCAGAGAGATCTCTGGGCGTTTTCCTTGCAGGTAAATGAGTCACGATTCAATAATTTATTAGAAGCAGGTGCAAAGTATGTGGTATAACTTCGCGATGTCGAAAATAAGTGCTTCAGAAATCAATGGCGATGGCACGGCTTTTGTGGCTGCATGGCTGCCAACAGCCGCCCGCAAGGCATTTGACCACATTAAAGGTTTGGACGAGAACTTACATATGACCATTCTCTATGTGCCCAAAGGTATTGATAAGACTGAGGACAGACAGAAAATAGTGGATGTTTTGACATCTGTTTGTGATAAAACATCGCCTATAAAATGTCAATTGACAGCAATTAGTATCATGGGAAATGAAGAAAAGAGTTTGGTGGCGAATGTTAATTGTGTAGATGGAGCAGAATTATACACTAATATTGTAGATGCCATTGAGAAGAAACTGGGCTGTGAGATTGAAAGAACATATGGGTTCCTCCCACACATTTCGATCAAAGTAAATGGCGATGGGAATACTGCAGATATTAAAGATTTGAGGAAGTTTAGATGGACCATTGATGAGATAACGGTCCAGTTTGGTGATAGTAAAAGATTTAAGACATACACTTTTAAATTAAAGGGTGGTAAATAATGTCTTGGTTTAGTCAATCCATGCTAAAATATGCGTTGCGGAAACACAGTTTGAATGCTGACTTGCATATTCATGCTTTGGAGGACCCGTCTACAGGGATGGATGTAGATCCTGCTCTTCAAGCTAGACATTTGACTGATATTATTGGTTCTGCCATTTTGAAAGGGTTAGACATCATTGGTATTGTCAGCCGTAATTCCATGCAACCAGGATACCTTGCCAAACAGTTAATTCAACAAAAGAATTATGATATTTTTTGTTTGGCAGGAGTGGAAATTCATACTCAAGAAGGAGTCCACATGGTTGTTTTTAATTCCAAGAGAGTGCCTTCCAGTGGCCTGTCCATAGAACAAACTTGCATGATTACTCATAGAAATGGAGGCATAATCATGGCCATTCAGCCCAACCGAAGAAACATTCAACGGCTGAATAAATTGGTAAGGACTGATAGTGCTCCTGATTTCATCGAGATTTTTAATGATGTGACGCAGGGTGGTTATAGCAAATCATTTGTTGACACCAGTGCCGACCCAGACTTCCAATTGCTCATGAATAGTGCGGCAAGAAACGCCAAAGATTTGGACAAAAGTATGATGATGACAAGAGTCCCTCGCAAATTTTTGGTCGAGAAAGGGGTTTTACAACCAGAACAAGGCGTCGGTTATAAACCGCCTTATTTACAACAACCTAATAATTTAGCCTTTCCGCTACAACAAGGGGGACTATAATGTATTGTACAGTCGCAGAAGTTAAATTGTATTTAGCCCAAGCGTTATCTGTTGAGGGGGATAACCCTACGCCTAGCTTTTTAGATCCTAACCCCGAGTCTCTCACTCTGATAGACATAGATAGTTATATTGGACAGGCATCACAGTATATAGATGGTGAATTATCTTCTATTTACATGGTCCCTTTAAAGAGATTGAATCAAGGCGGTTTGGTATCATATCCTCCTCCCGTCCCATCCATTGCGGCTCGTATAGCAGCTAAATTCATTTGGGAAGAGAGATTAACTGGTGCTGACAAAGCAGGTGGAGATTTCATTGAGAACCATTATAAACAAGCTACGGCAACTTTAAATGAGATAGTCCGAGGAAACATTCGAATCATTGGTGAGAATGGGCAATTGGGAAGTCGTTTCTCTAGAGCCCCTTGGCACCAAGTTCCACCATATCCAGCTAAAGACCCACCACAACAAGGACAGTTCTAATGAGAGTTTTTAATCTTCATGAGTTTAAGGACAAAAAAGAAGAGCCAAAAATAACCCAAAACTTCATACATAAAGGGGCTAGGATTTTACCAGACTTAGAAACCGCAATTTTAGCATCTTTGAGAGGTTATTTGAATGGGTCTTATCCTAAAGCATTGACTGGAGATGCGGAACAGTTAGGGTATTACCCATTGTCAGATGCCACTACTGAGGAAAGAGCTAGGATAGAAGCCATTAGTAAAAAGATAAAATAGGTGTAAATAATGCAAAGAATTTTAATAACCTCAAGAGAGATAGTTAGAACTAATTGTCCCACTAATACTGGTGGTTTGGCGTCCATTTTTGGGAAGCCTATTTCTTGGTATATTGGAGATAGAGCAGTCATAGCCGAGAATAAACTTCCTGCTGTTGCTTTTGATGGGGAAGAGATGGGAAATGAATTTATCACATTTCATGCTTACCAAAAGGATTGGCAGTTTAGTATTTTGGGATATACTCAAATGGACGAAGGGGATGATGCCGCAGTCATGTTGTATAGACTGACCACCATGATTGAAAGGATTTTTAGACAACACACCAAGATGTGGGTGTTTGAACCATGTTTTTTCTGTGGTGCAGATTTTTTGAATCCAACTCATTTGATGACTCATTCTGCTCTCAGTAGTTATGCTACAACCATTGATACTGAATGGCAACAGCGTTGGAATGTGACCCACACAGCCCAAGGAGGTGGTGTTACTCCCACTCCTCCAACATTGAATGATCCAGAAAAGTATGCTGCTGCTTATTATCGGTTCTTTGAATCAGGCACCATTGTTTCACCCACACCTATCACTTTTACTCGTCATGGGCATTCTTTTACGACCTCTGACCAAGATTTATTAGCTGAATATCGGAATACATACATACAACCAGTTAGATTTTTATCTTTTGTTAAAACAGATAACATCTCATATGGTTTTGTTGCTAAACTTAACAATCAATATTTAAGAGGTTCTCAGATTAAAGTATCTGCCAAAGAGATTGATCCAATCCACATATTTGGACCCAACAATGTTACAACTTATTAAAAAGGAGCACTGATTATGGCAGATCGAACTGGAGTAGATTTTGTCCAGCAAACCATAGGAAATAGTTTCCAGTCTTTATTAGATTATTATAGTTATGAACCTTTCGTTGGCATAAATAACGATTGGTTTGTTCTTTATACTCGCACTTTTGGTTCTCTGGATTATTTCCATCTAGTTTCATTTCCTCTGTCTGGATTGGCAAATTATCCTCATCCTTTATTTTTAAATGGTTTTAACGATAATGTAGTATTTGGATATATTAATTGTGATTTAACTAATGAAGGGAGAGATTCTCATTTATATCCCACTGGAGCATTTGATGTCGATTGGTGTCCATGTCCTAATGGGACTTCTACATATCCTGCTTGGAATGGCTGGCCTTTAACTAATATTGCACTGCCTAATTATCCCATTTATAATGCGGCTCAAATGATAGTTTTACTTAAGGGTCTTTGTCTCAAGGTTAATTCTTCCATTAATGCAGTTTATACTAAAACATTTCAATTTACTGATGCCAAAATAATTTCTGAAACATTGAGACCTACTGACAAGTATGACATTAGAGTTTATCGTTTCACAACGGTTGATGGTAGCGATGAGCCTGCAGGAGTTGTTTTTGAAGTTCCTAGAAAAATTAGTGGGAATAACATCATCATCCAGGTAGGATTAAATGGTGCCCATGATTTAAATACTACGGATTCATGTTATTATATGATATATTGGCAGTCTCCCGATGCCTTAGCAGGCACTTCACCTCCCGTTGATACATTTACCATCGATGACATTACTTCTTCGCTAACATTTAATGACGGAGATACTCCATTAGCTAGAGAATTATTTAATGTTAATAGATATGATCTGGTCAACTTTAAAAATTTGGGACCACAATATGTAAAGAATTACTTTACTACATACTATGACATGATAGATGGTAGCCCTCAACATTATGATGATCCCAATCCTATTTTTTATCGTTTGCCAGCAATGCAAGGTACCTTAGACCCATTCATCACTTATAATTTACCAACCATTGGTAATGTTTGGGGTTATGGATATAGCATTGATAGAGGGATTTTAAATCCTGGTAGTGATGAAGTACAAGGGGTTGTTATTTGTTATAAGACCTCTGCAGGCGAAGCAACGGATATGCAAGTATTATTAGGCCCAGTTGTACCATCTGAATTTCAACCTGATAAATGGACTGATTTTGAATGGTATCCGCCAGTTCTAGATGATTATGTTTTGTTCGCTAAATTAATTGTTAAAGTCTTATTGGATGTTCATCAAACATCTTATAGACCTAGTAGTTTCGTTGAATATATGGAATATACACAATCATATGGTGATGAATTAATCAAAAATGAATCATTTATTAGTTCTATGTATGAATATATTTATGATAACAAAGATATCCAGAACTTCATCCCATTCATTGTCCCAATATTAATGTTACCGATATTAACTTTAACTCCAGTAGTAGCAGATTTGACTGGTGGCATGATATATAATGCTAAATCATTAATTACTAATATTGATAATTTTTCTAAATTAGACATGTATTGGAAAAGTCCAACATTACACCCAGTTACACCTCATACTCCTTATGTGCCGACTGATAATTTATATCAATACATTACCAATAATCTTATTTCAGACTATCAACAGTTAGAATTTTCCGAGGGATTAAGGAGTGTGATGGCTAATTACATTGGTAGTCAGCTTTCTACAATTTTAGCTACGTTTTATGCCGATGACACCAATCTTAATTTTGGGACTAACTGTTATAATAATAAAAAGGTATATGTTCCTACACCATTAGAACTTAATTTCCCAATTGCTAATAGTTGTAATGAATATATTATAGTTCCCGAGTTGAGTTATGATTATTCATTAAGATTTAAACTACGAAGTGCTAGGAATGATAGTATTAGAAAAGATCTATTTTTATCTGCTAGTAAGTATTGGGTAACCGATGATGAGTCCTTAACATTAGTTAATCCTGACATGTATTTATGGCCTGCAAAGTTAGCTACTATGGATCAGTGGGTTATGTATGGGCGTAGTGTTTTAATTCCTGATGCCATGTCTGGAGAAAATCATCCTATCCAAATGAGACAGTTTAAGCCTAGAAATCCAGCATTACCTTTGTATGATGAATTTGTTGCTGCTTTAAATTTACAATATTATGATGATTTACATTCTGGAGATCCTATTAGGATAAATCGTGCTAATCAAGCCATTGCTGACGCAATTACTAATCAAGAGTATGTATACGGTGGGTTTGATGAACCAGACACTCGAACTTTGACTAATTTGATTTATAGCATGGATGAATTGATAATGGCGGTTAGTTTATATAATACGTCTGGTGTTCCTAATTGGCAAAGCACCATTAATTTTTGGGGAGGAGATCCTGCTTATTTTGATAAATTAACTGGTGTCATTCCTAGATGGGGTTTTAAAGTTAATAATGATTGGTATAATCAAAGTTTTACTCAAAATGATATAACTGTTAGTAGATTTGATTATATTAACACCCATCCAGAATCCATTTATATATTGCAAAAACAAGAAAATTATGCAGGGTCAACATCTGAATTTTCTTTGAATGACACTAATTTTTCACTAGCCACAACCTTCATAGCAGACTTTGCCGGTGCTTATGATAAGGTTTATAAGGTAAAATTAAAATTGAAATTAAATGGTGTCCCGACAGCCAGAATGATGGTTACAATTAATACTACGGATATTGCAACCAAAAAACCATTAAGTGTCATGCAAACGTCTGATATAGTAAATTATGAACAATTAGGTGGTGATTTTACTTGGATTGAATTTAATTTCACCAGTCCTAATAGTTTGACTAAAAATGATAGATATGCCATCGTGTTAGTTGTTGAAAATCCTTTTAGTATAAACATCGGAGTAGATGCTACTAATTATATAGAATGGGCCTATGCTGATAATAGTGTGCATTCATATGGAATTACTGACATTAGTAGTTTTTTAACTACTGCAGCTATTATCGGCGACACCACAATTTATGTGGCTGATGCCGCAACTATTTTTGGTTCTGCGCCATTCTACATTAAGATTGGGGATGAAATAAAACAGGTGGTGACAAGCAGTGGCAATATTTTAGATTTGTCATCTGCTTTGAGTAATGATTATGTAGTTAATGAAGCTGTTTATCAAGTAATCTATGTTCCGACCGATGCTGAGGTAAGATGGATATATCAAAGCGATGGTTCTGGAGGCTATGAATGGATAGTTCCTACTAATCCTACTTATGATGCTACATATCAATTATATCGTTATGTGGATGTAGTTGGGTTAGTGGTGAATGTTCCACCAGAGGAATGGTCAGGGACTGATTTGGTAGTCATTTTACCAACTGTTGATGCTTTTTATATTGCTAGGGCTAGTGATAGTTATATTCTGAACAGTTCGGGCGCAATGTTTTATGGATTTTTGTCTGGATTAGAACCATTTGCTGGTTTTAATGTAGCGAATTCTTATGATTTTCCTGCGGTTAATACTTGGAGGGCGGGTTATACTAATCTAGTGGATGGTTATATTGGCTGGACATCAAAGAGGCTTAATGTTCCAGAACAATTTAAGATATTCCCATTAGCCATAGATAATAGTGGGGTACAATATTTACCAACAGAACATGACATGTATATTATTGCAGTTTGTGTAAAATGGGATAATAGTAAAAAAGTTGTAAAATTATTATTACCAGCCGGAACAGCAGTACCTACCTTATTAGATGCAGATGAATTTATTGGGATTGATTTATTATGGGTTGACCGCTACACATTTAAATCTGAACCTTTTTATGGGTATGGCCCAGCCGAAGCATTTGTGGTTAGGAGCGTTTAAAATGGCAATTAGTCAAGATGTAGCCCTGTTAAACTATGTTAATAGTCTAGATGCTTTTTTCGCTTCAATGAGAGAGAAAATAGATAATACTGATCATACCACAGTGATTGAAACCTTAAATATGATAGAATCTACTATTGTGGGAATGACCAGGACTGATTTTACAAAGGGAATAATTTTTGGGTTAGATGTTTGTCAGATAGGGCAATTGGGCGATACCTGGGGCTTATTTTATGGTCCAGCAGGACCTTCCGATAGTTTATTTAAGAATACTGTAGCACATGATTGGGTTGTAACTAGGGGAAATGTTTTTAATGGAACTAAAATAGTTAATATTGAACCGATTGATGGTCAATTATATGCCTATAAAATTGCCCCTCATCTGACTGATGAAATGGTAGATTTGTTAATTCCTGGCGCAGTATTTTATAATGTACTTACTAATAATTTTGAAACCGCTTTATTAGGGCAAAGAACAACCGCCTATCCAGTGAGAGCGATTAATAAAGAAGGAGTGGATACTGTAAATATGATTGCATCTGCTCTTAGTGATAAATATTATGATAATGATTTTTGGATTGCGACTCCTGCTAATAGGATTTTAGTATCGAGATTTATTCTTGATGTAAATAATAAAAATGATTATGAATTATATAATATGGATAAAAAAGATTTATATCCTTTTTCTGAAGGCCAACCATATTATAATTTTATGTTTTTTGCTATGAATATTTATAAAAACATCAAAAACATATTGGTACAGGGGTATGACTCTATTTTAGTTAATTCACTAATGTATAATATAGTTTATGCAGCAGTATGGGGAGCAGGCACAAATGCTTTTTATACTTATTGGACCACTGGTGGAAGAAGCCTACCAATTAACGTAAAATATTATTATAATACACTCTTTACCCCACCAATTCCATAGGAGTTAAAAATGGCAATTATAACCGACGAACAAATGAAGGAATTATCAGACATTATTGGTCGAGCTTATACTCAGGAACAAGATGCCATAGGCGATTTAAATACGCCTGGGAGTATGATGTATGAAAATCAAAAGTTGATTGATTATACCAATGGAGATGTTGCCGAGAACGGTATTTTATCAGGATGTGCAGCCACTGCTGGAAGTAATACTATCACAGTGGCTAATGGAGTTGTGGTTTACAATTATAGCCAATATAATTTTCTATCCTATACTGTTTCGGTTTCTAAGACCTTTCAATATCCATTTGATGCCTCTTATCAGTATGGTTTTGTGGTGGCATTTCATAGGGATGATTTAGCATCCACATTATTGTCTTACAGGACTAAATTAAGCACTTCGGTAGTATCTAATACTGATACCTATATTGAATTAGATGATATTTCATTATTATCATCACATACTCCACCATTTCATATTACCATTGATAGCGAGGATATAACAATCTGGTCCATTGATACCGTCAATAGTAGGGCTTTAATTGCCCCTAATTATAATAATGGTACAGTAGTTAGTAATCATAGTGCTGGAGCGATTACTTTTGTTAGCAAACCGTTAGTTCCGCAGGTAATATTTGGATTACCAGTATCATCGGCTTATCAAAGTGGGGGAGACCCAGTTACATTCCAATATTATCCACCAGTTTCTGAAGTTAATTATATAATGATTACCAGAGGTTTAGTTGATAATCCTAATACTGTTGATGTTCCAAGAACTCCAGTTATTGTTAATATTGAAGACATGAGAACCTTTGTTGATGTTCCTGCGGCTGATTTATTTACATCTACTGAAAAGGTTAGCATTCAAAATGCGGCCAATAGCGTTTTATATACTTTGACCTCAATTTCCACTGGTGGTTCTTCGGTGGCGGTTTTGAATGCTCTAAAAGAGTTTTCTTCGTCAGAAACTGGCTCTGATTTTTCTACCTATTGGAATGATAGGCCATTTGTATCTCAGTCTAATTTTTTGAGAGGAGAATCTTTTAATGGCATTAATAGATTTGAATTTTCAGACGATTTTAAAGATTCTAATTATAAGTTATATGGAGAGGAATTACTCAATACCTTTTCTATTTTCAGAGGAGATATTTTTGGTGGCATATCTATTTTTGGAAGCCCTCCCACTGGATTAAGTGGGACTTATGCTTCTGTAACATCATATTTACAGGGCAATCTTTCCTATGGGACTTGGATTTATAGAGTTACTGCAGTAACTGTTTCTGGGGAATCATCGCCTAGTAATGCTGTATCTGTAATAATTCCGGCCTCAGCAGGAGCGTTAAATAGAATTGATTTGTCATGGACAGCAGTGACTGGAGCAATATATTATCATGTTTATCGAATGGGAATGTCTGGTATTAATTATTTAGAACATCGTTTGACTGCTCCTAGTGTGGTTGTTACTAATTCTTATTCTGATTATGGCAATACTAGTGGTACGACTGTTAATAGAGGGGTGTATTTTACTGGTAATAGAGTGGTTAATCCAATTCAATTACAAGTATATGTGCCTCCCGTGAGTGGCAATTTGAATCTATTCATTGCTGGGCAGGGATTAAACCCTTCATACACTCAAGATACGACAATTCAAAATGAAGTTGCATTGACTGTTTATGGCATAAAAAGCGACAATACCATTGGAACTGCTCATACCGTGACTGTTCCTCGGGGTACTGTGAGAAGCACTAAATTTGCTGTTGGAACTTTGAATGACTTATATATAGGGGTGTATGATGTGACTGTGGCTCCAGGAACAGATTTGAACATGCAAGGAGGGGGTATTATGTGGAGCCCTTATGATTTAATTACTGTACAAAATGTATAAAATATTTTTAACTCCTTAAAAATCTAACTATAGAAGGTTTTTTGTACGATTCTACATAATTTTTCTAATAAGTTGGAAAGGAATTTCATGACATATGTACCAGCAATATATGATGAGGGTTATTGGGGTAATTCGGCTATAGTTTTATATAGTCCTAAAACTGACGATCATCCTACGGTCGTTAGTGGGGATGCGGTTCCTGCGAATTTTCTTTATTGCTCAGATTTTGATTTGTATCCAAGGTATGAAACCGACACTGGGGAATATATTAATGGTTTGCCAGATAGAAACATCTTTGGTATAAAACCAATTATCATTGCTGGCAACATTCAACAGAAAATGTTAGCAAGAATTGATGGTTCGCCCGATTATGCTTCGGCTCGAATATATGAAGGTTGTCGTCATGCATGGTCTGGTTATGCTTATACAGCACCTAATGATGGGAGTGGTGTTCCTGGTATTCCAGGAAGTTCTTTTACTCCACAATTTTCCATTTTTTCTGACATATATGGTATATTTTCAGAATGTATGACTGATTCCGTTGAGTTTGTTGCTAATTCTAACGAACAGGTTGTAGTAAATTACGGAATTGTTGCTAAAAAATTATGGACTGAAGACGCACCAAATGTTAGAAATTTAATGACTACCCTAGCAACTAATGTGGGGGCGAATTCTCCTATGAGACAGGTATATTCGATGGATTGTGGAATGACTGTTGCTAATGCAGAAGGAACTCCTGTCAACGGGCAATTTGCATTGGTTAGTGGTGGAAGTAGTGCTTTATTAAAAGGTTATAATTTTCCAGACACTCCAGGCAAAGAGAAGTTAATAAGCCTAAAATTGAAAGTAGAGAATTTTTTGAAACCTAACTTTGCGATGCAAAGTCATAATAAATGGACCAATCGGATTGATCGAGATGCTCACGTTCAAGAGCGGGTACAAGAGAATTTATGGGCTAGAAATTTCTACCCTGAGAAACCAAGACAAATATCGGCAGAAGTGGTTTGGATAACCGATACTGTACCTCAAGACATACAACAGAGGATTGCTGGTGGTTCATCTAATCAAATCATTACTGCATCTGGTACAGTTGTTTTAGGAGAATCAATGTGGTTTTCATTTGGTCCAATGATTATTTTCATTCGCAATCCGATATGGTCATTGGGAAAACCAGAGTTATTACCAGATAAAATGTTTAAAATCAGCTTGAATATATTAGCAGCTACAGACGGCGAGTTAATATTGTTGCCTACAGAGCAATATTAAAATAGGAGAACCATTATGAGTATTTTTGTTGATGAGAACCAGACCTTCCCCATTGTAATTTATTATACACAGGTATTTAATGAAGAAAATATATTATTATATACTGATGTGTCTGATACTCCACAAGATGGCTGGAAAATTTTAAGCACTGAATTTTGCCAACCGAGCGCAGGGGTATTTAGTGATATTCTGGAACAGGCAACGGTTGTTAATAGTTTGAGTCATAAACCAGTGTTGAGGACTAGGGTATTAAGAGATATGATACTTGTCCGATTAATGAAGAAATGGTCAGTTCTTAATAATGAAGGGTTTGAGGTTCCGATTAACGAGCAAACCATTAATAATATGGAAATTAAAATTGCTAATTTATTATTCATTTCTTATATTAGGAATACTAAATTAGACGCTGTTTTGAATGCCATTATTAGAGAAGAGAAGTTTGAGGCCAGGGGGAGTTAAAATATGGCTGTACCTAATACTAGTGTCCTTCATAGTGCAACTGGGACCCGAGGATTTGTTCGCATAGGATATTATCTACCTCCAGCCCGATTTTCTGCAGTTTCTATTTCTGTGCCTGGATTACAAACTGGATATCCACAAAATCAAGATAGGACATGGTGGATTGCTAATGATTTCGATAGACCATTTGATAGTAATAAATTATATGTTTTGCCCTGTGATGATGCTACATTTACTCTTGGGACAGATTTATATACTGGTGCAGAAGATGCTGTTCCTGGGGCAATGAGGATGAAACCAAAGCGTAGTGATTATTATACTTACAATTTAAATTTTCCAATTATTTTGAGCGATAATTTACAAGCAGATGCTGCTTATGTAGAATTATTTAAATTTATTAAAAAAGCGACGACTATGCTTTGTATTAATACGTCTTTACAAACTGATATGTTTAAATCTGTTTTGAGTAGCTTTAGTATTACTGCCGAGGGATATGGCGGGGCTAATCCAATTAATTGTATATTAGAAACCCGTGGAATTACAGCAGATACAGTCAAAATTAATAAATGGAGTGGATTTACTAGATCTATTTTATCTATTGATGGCCCAAATTATGACCTGAGAGATAAAGGTCAGGCTTATCTTAATACTACCGGGGTAGTAAATGCTACTTCATTAAATACTGTAGGTAATTATCCATCTTCTACTACACAGAAATATTCTGGTCGTTTTGCTAACATCAAGGACTGTAGATTAAGTTTTGATGGAGTTAATTATCCACAAATCATAAAAATGAGTTTAAAAATAGACCAAGAGATTACACCAGTTGCTACTTCTGGGATGAGTGCTGATTATACTTTTGATCCTCCCATAAAATTGTTGGCCGATAGATTATATGTAGTAGAAAGAAAAGTAACAGGTGAGTTTACCTTTTTATCATCTGCAGTTACTCAGCAATGGGGAATGAATCCTGGCGGAACGCCTAATGTTAATCTTACAGAAAAGTATGCTTTAGCTGCACAACGGCAATGGGCTACTCCGTTGGTAATGAAATTTAGTGATAAAATGGTTTTTGAGATGCAGGCTGTTTATTGGCAACCACATGTGGAACAGTTATCTACTGGCTCCCCTTTAGTTACAATCAAATTTATTGCTAGATCTGATGTCAAAGGCATATCTGAATTTGACGAAGGGCTGAATAGTCAGGTTCCATTATAATCAAAGGAAAATATTATGAGGGCTAATAATTTATTTTTAATTGAAATTAGTATTGGTGGAGATAATATCATTGCTCATGGCAGAGTGCTTTATTGGTGGGAAGAACAAGAAATAAAGAGCAATGCTATTTATGAAGATAAGGATAATAAATTGACTTATGATCAATCAAAAATATACGGACAGACAGTCAATAAATTTTTATTATCTGTAGAGTCTAATGAAAGGAAAATGATTAAAGAAGATTTGCTTACAAAGTCCATAGAATCTGGTATTGAAGTCCAATGGTCTGATGTATTGCATTTTTCTAGCATTATTCCGCTATATAATGCTTATTTAGAAGTTTCAGAGTCTTCTTCGGTTAAGATAAAGGCATTTAGAAGAAAAGTTTTAGCTGTTTATGATCCCAGTTTAAGAACAGATTCCATTGATGATTATCCTTTACCACCAGAAGTAATTGAGTTTAACTTAATGAAGCATAATGGCACTTTAAATAGAGAAGATTTGTATAGAATGAGTTATTCTGAGATATTAAGACATCAAATAATTAAAGAGATTGATTCTAAATATGTGGCCCAAAAGGTTCAGGAACAACAGGGTCATAGTGGTATTCCACCTGGGACTTATGGTTTAGATCCTAATTTCACTAATGTGCAGGATGTTGCCAGAAAACATTTTCCCGAGGTGGTTGTTTAAATAGAAGGTGAAAAGTCTATTTTGAAGAAATATGTAAATGATTAATTAAGTAGGTGACTTTATGTCTGATGAAAAACGTATGAAAAAAACGGCTCAGGCTGCCCAGGCTGCCCAAGTAGGCCCTGGTTTGGTTGAAGGACCACACCAACTTGGCAACTGGATGGGGACCTTTAAAGACATTAGTGGTATGATAGGTGGTGTATCATCAAAATTGCCTGAGGCTTTGGAAAAAGGTACACAATACGGCGAATATGAACGGGCAATTGATGTTGGAACTTCTGCCGCTGGATTGAACGACGAAGTTTATCGGGCTATGATAAAATTGTTAGTCCAAAAGGGTGGCGCAACAACTCCTGAAGCCATTGAAGTTGTTTCCAAGGTCGCTCAAATGCGTTTGGATTGGGGCAACCCCAATGTTGTTGCAGCTATTATGGGTTCGATGGATAGGTCTATAGATCATGGTGGCCCTGCCGAAATGGCTAGGGTAATGAATGGTATTGTGCAATTTTATAATACTAACCGAGAAAAACCTGGGGCTATGATGCAGATGGTACAGGTATTGAATGATACTTTAGCTGGGAATGTTGATCAAGAACAAACTGAATATTTAGATATGAGAGAACGTCCAGTTGATCCTCAGTATATTATTCGGGCTCCTTCTGGGCAGATTGTTAATCGAATCACTGGAGAACCATTAAAAGCTATTCAATCCCGTGGTTTGAAGGATACTATGCCTTCGAGAATGGCAACAATGTCTAATACTTTAATGGGAATGGAGAAGGATCCTTGGAAATTGATTGCTTCTCCAGAACTGATGCAAGCTAATGATAGTATGACTGGTTTTAAGGGGGTCCTTGATAGTTTGGTTGAAAGACCAGATATGTCACAGAAGACTACAGCTTTGAAGGCCCGAGAAATGAAGTCCTATCAACAGTATAAATTCAGACAATGGTTAAAACTTAATCAAGATCTTGCTCCTGGCATTTTGATGGCATTAGAAAAAGGAAGGGTTACATTAGACTGGATGTATAATGTTCTAGATAATCCTGCGATTATGGCGGCAATATCTGCCGGTGCTGAAACTGCGTCTTGGCCTCATTATAATGTTATACAGCCATTGGGAGGAAGTGTTGGCAATGTTGTTTCTTCTGGTAGTAGTGCTGCCCCATTTTTAACAGGGGCTGGAAAAGGAGGTGTTTCTGCCATCACTCCTGGCATTGGTGTCCCAAAAACATCATCTAGTTCAAAATTTACAAAGATTGCAAAAATAAATAAAAAAAGCAAATTTATAAAAATATCTCAAATTAGTGGACCGTCAGGATTTATGGGGCCGGTTGGAGGACCAACAGTTGTTGGAGGTCAGCCACGATTTTATCCTACTGCCCCTATGAATACACCAATGGAACAACAAGGCTTCATTGGTCCGGGGGCTGATCTGGCTGCTTGGCAAAAAGATAATATGCAACAAATGATTGAGAGCGATACTAATGCGGCAGCTAGATTAGAAGCCTTGAATTTAGTTTTTGATAAAGAACGGACGATGAGAATCTATGAAATTGAGCAAGAGGCAAAAAATATTCAGAAAGATCTTGATGAATTTGCAAAAGGGCTTGAAGGGGCAGATCCTAGAAACTTAGGAGTTACAGACGTTAGAGTTATAGATTCTGTTAATAGTAAAATTTCAGAAATTGCTGGAAAATATGATGAGATTTTAGGTATTTGTGAAGTTGGATTAAAGATATTAGTACAACGTCGCCAAACCGCTATCCAAGCAGATGGCGGAGGATTTAGAAACACTAATATTAAAACATTTGACCAAGGTATCCAGACAATATTAGTAGCCATACAAGAATTCCAATATGATCGTGACCGGAACTTGATGAGATCATTAACTATCAAAGATCAATTAATGCAACAATTTCAGAAAGCTACTGTTACCGATACTTTAGAAAAGCAAAGTGATTTATTAGAAAGAAATTTTGGTTCTACAATGGGGAGACTTCCACTAGGGGCATCACAAGCCCAAGAAGCTCATTTTTTGATGCAGGCAGCCGATAAATTACAGGGGGCCAATCCACAACAAACTGCCGCCATGCAGGCTAGGTTAAGACAGCAGGCATTAGATAGAGCATCGGCGGCGCTTTCTCAGATAGAAAGGTCAGCAAAACCACAATTGCAAGGGGAAGCCCAAGAAGCTTTGGGCGTATAAAAAAGGGATGAAGATATGCCACAAGGACTTGATAATAGGGGCAATCCCATAGCATCATCGTTTGATGACGTTTCCGCTGTGACTCCTTATTTATCAATAGATGATTCATCTGTACATGGTGCTTTTTTAGATAATGAAAATAATTATGAACTACAACAAGGTCCTAAAGACCTGCCTTTGACGGGAGCCATTTCTGGAGATGCTATATCATTTTTATCATCTACACTACCTTATAAGAAAGAAGGATCTTCAGATACTAATTTTCCACATTTGAGTGGTTCCACTCCATCTTTATTAGAACAAAGCCCAGATTTTGAGAGTAATAGAATTAATCGAGATTATATTGATGGAATAGTTAATAATACTCCCATTAACAATGTTCCTAGTGAATTTGCCGATCCTAATGTACCACCAGAATTTGATTTAGATAATCCCGAAAATCTTTTATCGCTTGAGAATCTAACTCCACCAGAGATTGAAACAGAAAATATACCAGAAATTGCTAATCCATTATTGACTACTGATAAGGAAACAATGACACAGGTTCCAACAAATCCATTAATCACTGATACTACTATTCAACCAGATATTGTTGAGCCTTTAAATATCCCAGAAAATATTGCTAATGAGTCTCCTGATTTGAATTTTACAGGTAATGTTCCTGATACGGCTCAAAATTTAGAAAATTATATACCTCAGGATAATCCTAATATGAATGTTGTTCCTGAAACAGTTCTCCAATTACAAAATAGAGCAGATAATGAACAGATTACATTGGACCAAAACATACTACCAGATACTGCCCCTAATATCATGTTAGAGCCAGAAACTGTTTTAAATAGTAATGTTTTGGTTGAATCAGAGCCTCAATTACCGACTATTGACATGCAGCCACCATTATCTGGAGTAGATAATGAAGGTATGGGGCAACCAGATGTAGTACCGCCCACTGCAATTAATGAACAACCTGTCCCTGATATACAACCGGAGTTGAACAATGTTGAACCAAATGTAAGTGTTCCTGAAAATATTAGTAATGTGATAAAGCCAGAAACTCAGGCTTCTATTATGTCTCAACCAGTGACTCAGCCAGTATCATTAGCAAATAATGACATTACCAGACAAGAAACATTAGAAAGTTATGGTGTGAGTAATTTAGAAAATATAAATACTGATTTTAATAGTCAAGTTGGAAAAGAAAATACTTTGTATAATCCACAAAGACCTCAGCAACAAGAGAGTTTGAATAATTTATCAGCCACAACCATTAGTTCAGAAACAATGAATAAAACCTTTAATGATATTCCAGAATCTGCAACCAGTCCTTCTGAAAATTTTTCCCCTGATAAAATTGTAACATCATCTGGAGAGACATTGAGTGGTACTGATGCCAAGGAGATTAAACAACTTGTGAGTCAAAATATGGTCAATGATGATATTAAAGGTTATGTTTCTGAACAATTAGATAAATATATTGGTGGATTAACAGTTGATTTACTTGGTCAAATGACTGATCTTGCTCAAACCACAAGCGAAACAACACTCAACAAAGCCTGTGAGGGAATTTAATGGCCGATGATGTTTATTATCCTTATTTGAATAGGGGATCCTATAAATGGATTCCTGATGATTACGGGTCTACCTCTGCGGCAGACTTCGGTGTCACTCAAGCTTATGACATACCAGTTATTGATTATGGTCGTCAACAAAACATACTCCCTGAACTTTTCTATAATGATCCTGCGGAGACTCAGATTATTAATGGTTCAAGTTATGTAGGTAAACAAGCTTTTGAAATAGTCTGTCGAGGATTACGCAAGGCCGATGGGACAGTTGATAAAGGGGGTACTTCGCCAAATAGTAATACTCAATTATATTCAGCCGATCCTGGCTCAGTAGCTCCTTATTATTTATCTTCCCCTTTTTTGAGAATTGGAGTTAGAAGAAATAATAGAACTATTGCTCAAGATTTATATAATCCTCCAGTGAAGGACGGCTTTGGGTTTAGTTCTTTTGATTTAACCACTAATCCTTTTTTCTTTTTTTCTACTCATGGTATGGGAACTGGTAAGATAGCATCCATTGAACTAGAATATAACTTAGCAACTGGTGGCGATTGGTATCCCGAAAAAGGGGATACACAATTAAGTGGGGCTGAGAATCCGCCTTTGGCATTAATTGCAGTTTTGACTCAGAATGGTATTAGTAGTAGTATGTGGTGGGATACATCTCGCCCTCAAGGCGATGATATTTTTTATCCTCCCGATGGCGGGGATCCAATTACTTTTCCTGTTTATTGGGGGCCTCCATCCAATCCAGTTCAACAAGTTACTGACACTGCCACATTATCTGCTTTGGATGCAGTTAGATTAACATTAGGTACCGATCAGTTAACGG
>Ga0315284_10001333_pt1 | contig 35129 bp, 29 predicted proteins | sample YL17G09_16_MG_FD_203696 | JGI IMG/M metagenome (GOLD analysis project Ga0315284, IMG submission 203696) | Sediment microbial communities from Yellowstone Lake, YNP, Wyoming, USA - YL17G09_16 | ecosystem: Environmental > Aquatic > Freshwater > Lake > Sediment | place: USA: Wyoming | collected... | reverse complement strand
AAGACGGGCGTCCCCGGCCGCGGCGCGTCGGCGAGCACCGAGCCCCGGCGGCGACCGAGCAGGGTGTAGATGGAGGCGACGCAGTCGGCGGGGGACGAGATCTCGACCGAGTAGACGGGTTCGAGCAAGCGCGGCGTCGCGGTCAGGACGGCCGCGTAGAGCGCGCGCCGCGCCGCGGGGATGACCTGCCCCCCGCCCCGCGCCGCCGGCGCGGCCGCCAACTCGGCGCCCAGCAGCCGCGCCTTGACGCCGCGCAGGGGCTCGTCGCACAGCGGCCCCTCGCGCGCGCCCCACTGAAAGCCTTGGACCACGGACGCGCGGACGGCGGCGAGCAGCCCGGGGTCGGTGTCGTCCGGCAGGGTGTCGTCGAGGAGGGCGTTGGGGCCGGTAGCGGCGTCGGGGCCGAACGCCCAGACCGAGCGCGCGGCGAGCGCGTCCCAGCCGTGGTTTGTCGACAGAAAGCCCGCGACCCGCTTGCGCGGCCAGCTCAGGTCCACCCTCCCGGCTTCAATGTCGGCCTGCAGGCGTCCTTCCAGCGGCTCCGCGATCATGGTGAGCGTGTTGGCGCCGTTGGCGGACCGCGCGAAGCATTTGAGCGCCGACGTTTCCGCGACAGTCTCGCACAGCGCGACGGAGGGGTCGGCCACTTTGACCTCGACGTCGCCGTAGAGCTCGCGCAAGTCCTGCGAGACGGGGGCAGGGGGGAGGTGGGCGCGCGCGCCGGCACGCCCGCCGACCACCCCACCCTCGCCTCTCCCTCTCCCCCTCTGACCTTCATGGCCGAGTCGAGAAACAACTCCCCAGGCCCCATGAGCACGTGCTCCCCCGACTCCTCCACGCGCACGCGCGCCGCGGGGTAGGACTTGGCGACGGCCCGCAACCCCGCGACCATGCTCGGCAACTCCCCCGGCTGCAGCGGCTCGCACGCCAGCTTGACGACGGAGCCGGCGCCAACGGCCAGGGGGCGGGCGGCGGGGGGGAAGGGGCCGGCCGCGGCGGCGAGGGTCGCGCCGGCGCCCGTGACGGTCGCGTCGACGCCCTCCACCAACGCCCACGCGCCCGCTGGCGCGGCGTCCAGGGGCGTCCGCTCCCGCCCGTTGAGCGTCCACAGGCGGCCGACGGCGGCCGGCGCGCAGTCTTCGGCGTCGGCGGGGGTGAACGCGGGGCCGAGCACGCGCACGCGGTCGCCGGGGCGCAGGGTGCCGGCAAACACGCGCACGAGGGCGTCGAAGCCGGTCGCGTCCGGTTTGGGGATGAGCTTGGCGATGGCCGCGACGAGGGGGGCGGCCGGGTCGGCCGACGCGAGCGCCGCCGCGGACGCCGCGTCGTCCGTCGGCCCAAACACGCGCGACGCCTTGGCCGCCGCGCCCGCCCGCGGGTCCGGCACGGTCGCCAGGATGGCGTCCACCAGGCCGGCCGGGCCGCCCAGGACGGCGCGGGTGACAGCGGCGATCAAGGGTTTGACGTCGGCGGCGTACGCCGCGCGCGGCAGGCTCACCCCCACGCTCTCGAGCGCGCCCGCGAGCGACGCCGCGTCCTCGGCCAGGGCGTGCGCGATGAGCTTGTAGAGCGGTTCCAGCACGAACTGGACAAAGGAGCGCGGGGCGCCGGGGGTCGGCGCGGCGCGCGAAAACTTGCGCGACGCGCCGTTGAAGTACGAGTCGCCCCACAACCGCGCCGCAAACGCCCCCGTGTCGAGGGCTTCGCCAGCCACGTCGGCGTACAGCGCCGCAAAGGAGGGCAGGGTGAACGACCAGCCGTGGGCGGCCGAGGAGAACGCGCACGTGCCGGCGCGCGGGTCGAACGCGCGCGCGCCGCCGCCCGCCCCGACCAGCCCCGCGCCCGCCGCCGCGGCGTTCGCCTCCTCCAGCACGTGCCGCAGCTTGTGATACGCGTCGGCCGGCGGGAGTTTGAGCTCGGTGGCGAGGCGGTCGACTTTGGTGATGACCAGCACGACGCGCGCGCCCGCCGCCGCGGCCGCCGCGCAGTGCGCCTCGGCCGACGCGGTCACCCCCTCCGCCGCGTCCACGCAGAGCAGGGCGCCGTCGGCCAGGCGCAGGGCCGCGACGGCCTCGCCGTGGACGTCGGGGTGCCCCGGCGCGTCGACGAGTTGCAGCAGGTGGCTCTTCCCTGTGCCGCTTGGCAGCACCAGGCTGATGGGCGTCGCTTTGAGCGACACCCGGCGCGCCTGCTCGTCCAGGCGGGCGTCCGTGTAGCGGGGGGCGGCGGCATCGTTCGACTTGGGCGCGGGGAACCCCGCGCACGCCGCCGCCACCAGGGTGTCCACCAAGCACGTCTTGCCGGCGTGCAGCCCGCCCAGGACGGCGACCGTGCGCACGAGCGCGGGCGTGGCGAGCAGGGCGGCCGCAAACGCGGGCGGCGCGCGCGGCTCGATCGGGGGAAACGGCGCCTCGACCTTGCGCACCTTGACCGGGGCCAGGATCGGGACCTCGATCGGTTGCGCGTCCTCCTCCATGACCAGGGCCTCGGTGCCGGGGCCGTAGACGTCTTCGGCGGAAGGGTAATACTGCTTGTCCTCGTGCAGCACGACCGCCGTGGACGCCGGAGGGGGGGTGGGCGACCGGGAGGCGTCCTCAGGCTCGGGCGCGGGCTCGGGCGCGGGCTCGGGCGCTTCATCCTGAGAGGGAGGAGGGAGGAAAGGGGAAAAGGTGTGGGGGTCGGCTCGTCGCTCGCGCGCGCGCCGGGCCGCAGCCGCAGCGCTTGTGCAACCTCACAGCCGCCCTCCGGGTGGGCGGCGCCCCGCGCGCCCGCCCATCCACCGCGCCGCCGCCGCCGGCCGTCGCGCCGCCCAATCCCCCCGCACCTCGTCGCTGCCGCTCAGCTCCGGGCCGACATAGTTGCCAAACTCGTCGTAGAGCTCGTCCGCGTCCATGGCGAGGGGCGGGGAGAGGGGAGGGATCGCCCGGGCGGCGCACGCGGCGTGCGGCGCGGGGTGCTGCCCTGGAGCGGCGCGCCCGGCGTGGCGACGGGCGCGGCGACCGTGCGTCGACGGGCGCCGGCGGCGTGGGGCCGGCGAGTGTGGCGGTCGGCCGTCGGCGCCGTGCTCCGCACTCTCGCCGCGCGCTCTTGCCGCCATGGGCGTCATCTTCACCGACCCCAAGTACCCCGTCGTGTCGCGGGCGCCCCTGTTTGGAGAGACGGGTGTGTAGGGACGGCGCGGGGCGGGGATGTGCGGGGGCGCGCGCCCGTCCGCGCGCCGACCCCCCTCCCCTCTCCTCTGCAGTCTCCAACTTTTCTGTGCGCGACGCGTCCCTCGTCGCCGGCGCGGGCGCGGCCAGCGCGCCCGTGGGCTACTTGCTGGGCCTGCCGACGCGGACGCCGCGCCCTGCGATGGGGGCCGCGGCGGCCATCGGCCTGCTGGGCGGCTTCTGCCTGGCCTACCAGCAAAGCGCGGGTGAGAGGCGGTGGTGTTGGGGGCGTGGTGGGGAGGGGAGAAGGGAGGGGCGACGCCGACCTTCTCCCTCTCCCTCTCCTTCCTCCCTCCTCATCAGGCCGGCTCATGGGGTTCCTGCCCAATGACCGCGAGGTGGAGAAGGGGCTCAAACGGTGATCGCAGGGCGCGCCTGACTGCAACACCGCGCAGCGTCACCCGCGCGCGCGCTTCCCCCCTCGCCCCTCTCCCGCCACCTCGCCCGCCAGCCTGCGCACCGCCGCCGCCGCCCACACGTTCAGCGACTCTAGAGAATCTCCCCCTGACCGCAAATAGGGCGCGGGGCCGTGCTCGGGCGTGGCGGCGAAGGAGGGCGCGCCGCGCGCGGCCGCCGCGGCGAGCGCGATCCTCCAATAATGCAGGCACGCATCCCGGGAGGCAGCGTCGGCGCCCGGCGACCTCGTCTGCGACGCCTGGCACGTCCCTACCCGCGCGTGGATCCGGGCCGCGGTCGCGGCGGCCGCGGCTGTCGCCTCGTCAAAGAGCGGGTCGTCCCCCACCCCTCCGCTCTCGCACGCCACGACCCAGTGCGCCACGTCCAGGCACAGGGGCAGGGACGACGCGAGCGTGCCCGCGTCGGCGGACGGGCCGGCGAGCGCGGCGGCGAGCGCGCGCCAGGCCCAGGGCGTGGCGAGGGCGCGCCCGCGGTGCGTTTCAAAGGCCAGGCCGAAGCCGCGGGAGGCGGCGGCGTCGAGGCACGAGGCCAGGATCGCCGCGTTGGCGGCGGCGGGCAACCCGTCGTGCCCCGCGAGCGCGACCGCTTCGCGCAGCACCGCGGCGGGCGCCACCCTGTCCGCCGCGTCCAGCTGCCCCGCCAGGGCGGCCACGTGGGCGGCCACGGTGTCGGCGTGGGCGGCGCGGGGGGTGCCGGGGGGGAAGGGGTCGAACCCGCGCCAGACGGGGCCGGAGGAGAACACCACGGGCGACCACACCAAGCCGTGCGACGTCAGCGCGCCCTGAAACGCGCCCGCCGGCTTGTCCAACACCGCCGCCAGCGACACCGAGCACTCGACGCCCACGCAGCCTGCCGCTGCAGCGTCGGCCGTGGCCGCGGCGAGCGTCGCCGTGCCGCCGTCGGCGGCGACCACGCCCCACAGCGAGCGAAACAGGTTCAGGCGCATCGCGGCGTGGCGGCGGGGCCGCCGCCGGGCGCTGGGGCCGCGGATGTGGGGGGGCGGGTCGCGCGCTCACTCTCCCCCCGCCCCGCGCAAAAAACGCCGCCTCGCTACAGAGGCCGCGACACCGCAGCTGGCCCCCTTCCCACACAGCCACCGCCATCCCTTTCGAACAGCGGGTTTTCGACGCGCGCGACGGGCGGCACGGCGTCGACCGCGGCGCGCGCGCGCACGCGCGCCCACTCCGTCCGCGCCGACGCGAGCAGGGCGCTCTCGTCCGCCGTCGCCGGCCGCCCCGCGCACGCGTACGCGGCGCGCGCAGAGGCCAAGAGGGAGTCGGCGTGCGCGGCGACGGCGTCGGGCGGGAGGCCGCCCGCGGCAGACGGCCCGCGCGCGAGCGCGGCGGGCAGCGCGCGCAGCGCGTACGGCGTGAGCAGCAGAGATGGAAAGGGCGACGAAGAGCTGGCCGCCGGCTGGAGCGGCGCCAGGGGGCGGGGCGGCGGCGGCGGCGGCGAGAGCACGCGCGCCTCGAAGCGGGCCACCGCGTCGGCCGCCGCCGCCGCGGCCGACCGCACAGAGGCGACCCGATCCCGGGCCGCTGCTCCTGCCGCCACCTGCCTCAACGACGCCGCCAGGGGCGCGAGCGCGAGCGCAGCGGGCGGCGCGGCGGCCGCGTGCCCGCCGCCCGCGGCGTCGGCCAGGGCAACTAGGGCGCCCGCTGCGCCCCGGCGCGCGCGCCAATCGTGCGAGGCGGCGAGGGCGGCGGATGAGTGGCGTGCGGCGTCGGCGGCGGCTGACGCGTCGAGCGCGTTCGGGCCAAGGGCCACGACGCACGCCGTGACGCACGCAAACGCGTCCGCAGCCTGCAGCCGCTTGCCGCCTCCACAGGCGGCCACGATTGCCAGACACTCGCGCAGCAGGCCGCCCGCCGCGGCACGCGCGGCGGCCGGGTCGGCGGAGCGGGCGGCGTCGAGCGCGGCCGCGGCGGCGGCAAAGGCCAGCGACGCGGTCGCGGAGTTGGGGCCCGCCGCGGCCTGGGCGAGCGGCACGAGGATGGCGGCTGTGAGGTCTTCTCCTCCGCCAGCGCTCACGGTCGCCGCGGCGGCCGCCGCCGCGACAGCCGCCACCCGGCGCGCGCCTGCCGACCCCGGCGCGTCACTGCCGGCGCACGCGGCGGCCGCGCCCTTGGCGGCGGCGGCGGCGGCGGCCCGCGCGTCGGCGGGGTCGCGCGGGAGCGCGAGCGCGGCCTCCACGAGGGTGAGGGCCACCGCCCGGCCCTCGCCGCCGCACCCGCGCACGGCGTCCAGGACAGCGGTGACGGCGGCGGCAGCCCCGGCGGCTTCAACGTAGTCGGCGAGCGCAGGCCGCGCGGCGTCGCCCGCGCCCGGGCGGCCGCCGCGCCCGGGGTCGGTCGCGGCCGCGAGCGCAGCGGCGAGCGCACGCCGGGCGGCGGCCGCGGGGGGGGCGTGGTCGGGCATGGGGCACGACGCGGCCGAGACTGCAGCGAGCTTCTTTGAATCGCGCCGCGCAGTCTCTTCTCACTCCCCCACCCCCCACCTCCTTCCCATGGCCGATCCCGCCCCCGCCTCGGGCCTGGAGCGCGCCATGGGGGGCAAGCCCGCCCCCGGCGACGCGTACGCGCCGGCCGCCGTCCTGGTGACCGGTGGCGCGGGCTTCATCGCGTCCCACTTTGTCATTCGCTACGTCAAGGCGCACCCGGACGTCAAGGTGTGGGGGTGGGGGTCTTTGGGGGCGGGCGGGCGTCGTGGCGCGGGCGCGCGGGCGGGCGCGCGGGCGCGTGGGGCGCGCGCAGCGCTTCGCGCCCGCGCGCCCGCGCCCCAGCGGCGGTGAAAGACTGTGCGCCCCGCCCGGCGCGGCGGGCGGGGCGCGCCACCCCCCAAAAACGGCGCGCGTCCCGCCATCGCGCGGTCCGGCCCGCGCCCGCGCCGACGCCCGCCCCCCTCCCTCCCTCCCAGGTCGTTGTCCTGGACAAGCTCGACTACTGCGCGTCCTTGCGCAACCTGGACTCGGTGAAGGAGCTGCCCAACTTCAAGGTGGGGAGGAGGTGGAGAGGGCGTGCGGCGCGCGCGCCGCGCCGCCCGCGCGCGCCCCCGTCCCTGCCTCGGGCGCGCCCACCGCCCCTTCAAGGCCACGGCGCGACGCCCAGCCGGTCTTAACGGGGCCGGATGCGGCGGTCCAGCGGCGGACGGGCGTGGGCGGGCCCGCGCGCCGACTCAAACCCGCGCGCCCATCCCGCCGCCGACCCCCGTCTTCCTCTCCCGATCCCCAGTTCGTCAAAGGCGACATCCAGTCGGCCGACCTCCTCAACTTCGTCCTCGTCGACGAAGGCATCGACACGGTCATGCACTTTGCGGCCCAAGTGAGAGGAAGAGGGAGGGAGGGAAGGAGGGAGTCGGCGCGCGCACGGCGACCCGACACCTTTACCCTTCTCTCCCCTTCCAGACCCACGTCGACAACTCGTTCGGCAACTCCCTGGCCTTCACCCTGAACAACACGTACGGCACGCACGTCCTGCTCGAGGCGGCGCGCGTGTATGGCGGCATCAAACGCTTCATCGCCGTGTCGACCGACGAGGTGTACGGCGAGTCGTCCGTGGGGCGCGAGGACGGGTGCGACGAAGCGTCCACGCTGGAACCGACCAACCCGTACTCGGCGGCCAAGGTGAGAAGAAGAGAGGGGTGGGGAGGTGGCGGGGAGTCGGAAAAAAGAGGAAAAAAAAACCATTCCCCTCCCTCTCTCTCTCCTCCCCCTCTCCAGGCCGGCGCCGAGATGATGGTCAAAGCCTACATGACGTCCTACAAGCTGCCCTGCATCATCACGCGCGGCAACAACGTGTACGGCCCGCACCAGTTTCCCGAGAAGCTGGTCCCCAAGTTCACGCTTCTCGCCTCGCGCGGCGCCCCGCTGCCGGTGCACGGCGATGGCAAAGCCACGCGGTCGTACCTGTACGTGGAGGACGTGGCGGAAGCGTTTGAGACGATCCTGGAGAAGGGCGCCGTCGGGGAGACTTACAACATCGGCACCCAGAAGGAGCGCACCGTGCTCGACGTCGCCACCGACATCGCGTCCATCTTCGACTCGCCCACGGACCGTATCACGCACGTGCGCGACCGCGCGTTCAACGACCAACGCTACTTCATCTGCGACCGCAAACTCGCGGCGCTCGGCTGGACCGAGAAAACGCCGTGGGCCGTTGGCCTGCGCACCACGGTCGACTGGTACCTCAAGCACGGGTTTTCGTCCTACTGGGAGCACGGCGACGTGGAGAACGCGCTGCGCGCGCACCCGGGGCGCCCTCACTGAAGTGGAGGGGGCAGGGGTGGGGGGCGCGTCGGTGGAGTCTGGGCTCGCGCACGCACGCCGCAGCAGCAGCGGGGGGCTCTATCGGGGGTGGGAGGGACGGCGCGACCCGCGTGTGACGGCCGGCCCGGGAGAGAACGAAGAGAGAGCAGGTCAGGCAGTGCGACGTTTCACGCCGGCCGCCGCCCCCCCCCCCCCCCCCCCCCCCCCCCCCCCCCCCCCCGCGCGGGGCCCGGGGGCCGCGACGTGTGTGTGCGTGTCGTTCAACACTTGCCAGCAAGGAGATGGGTTGCGGTGGACAGAGACAAAAAAAACAGCGCACGACGCCGCGCCCGCACACGCGGCGGCGGCGGTTGGCGCCCCATCCCCCCCTTCTCCACCATGACGGCGCCCGCCCGCCGACCGGTGACCCGGTCGCGGTCGTCGGCCGACCGCGGCGACGGCGGCAGCGACGCCGAGCGTGGCGGCGGCGGCCGCCGGCCGCGGTCGGGCGAGGGCGGCAAGGCGGGTCGAGGGAGGGGGAGGGGCGGATTGGATTCGGGGCGATTGGCGCGGGAGCGATCGACCCACGGTCCCTCTTTTCCGCCTCGCAGCCCCCGCCCCCGCTCCGCACCGAACTCCCCTCGATGGCCCTCCTCACCCTGCTCTACTTCATTCAGGGCGTCCCCCTGGGGCTCACCATGGGCAGCATGTGAGAGGGGAGGAGGGAGTGAGGGAATGGTGGGGTGAAGGACGCGGCGCGCGCGTCGCCCACCCGCCTCCCTCTTCAGCCCCTTCCTGCTGCGCCGCCGCGCCTCCTTGACCGCCGTAGGCGCCTTCTCCGCGGCCGCCTGGCCGTACGCCGCCAAGCTGGCGTGGGCGCCGGTGGTGGATTGCGTGTCCGCGCGCGACGCGGCGCCGCGGTGGTTGCTGTCTCTCTGTCCATCCCTGGCCACCCTCGGCCCGCGCAAATCCTGGATCGTGCCAGTGCAACTCGCGTCGTCGGTCCTGATGCTGGCCCGTGGCCCCGCCGCCGCGGCCGCGGTCGCCGCCGGCGACGCACGCGGCGCGGCGGCCTTTTTCCTCCCGCTCGTCGCCCTCGCCGCGACCCAGGACGTGGCCGTGGATGGGTGGGCGCTCGTGCTCCTCTCAAGGTCCCGTGTGGGGTATGCGTCCACCTGTCAGACGTTTGGCACGAACGCGGGCTTCTTCCTGTCGTGCGCCGCGCTCCTCGCCCTGGGCGACCCCTCCTTCTGCGCCTCCTGGTCTGGCTCCCCGCCCGGCGTCGCGGTGTGGACCCTGGCGGGGTATCTGAGGTTCTGGGGGTGGGCGTACGCGTGCGTGACGGCTGCGGTCGCCGTCGGAACGACCGAAGCGCGCGCGCCGCCCGGCGAACCCCTGCCGCCCCGCGACGCTCGCCGGGCCCTCACCCGCGTCGCGGCCGCGTACGCCGACTTGGCCGCGGTGGCGAGGCTGCCCGCGGTGCGGCGGCTGGGCGTGTTGCTGCTGACGTGCCGCCTCGCGGTCCTCCCCGCGGAGGCGGTCGCGCCCCTCGCCCTGGCCTCGAAAGGCGTGTCGACCCAAGCGGTGGCGGGTCTCGTCTTGCTGCAACTGCCCGCGGAGCTCGTCGCCGCCCTGCTCGCCGGCCGCGCGGCGGCCGCGGGGTCGGCGTCGCGCGCGTGGGTCGGCGGCTACTGGCTCCGCCTCGCCGCCGCCGCGGCCACGACCCTGGTCGTCGTTACCATGCCCGACGGCGGCGCCGCGCCGAGCTCGGGCTGCATGGGGGCGCTGGCGGGGTTGGGGTTGGCGACGGCGGCCACGTCTGCTCTGCAGTTCACTCTGCTCGGCGCCCTCTACGCGCGCGTGGGCGATCCAGCGATGGGCGGGGCGTACCTCACCCTGCTCAACACGGTGGCCAACGTGGGGCTCACGCTGCCAAAGGCTGTCGCCTTTTGGGCCGCCGACGCCGTCGGCCTCGGCCCCGCCTCCGCCGCCGCCCTGCTCGGCGGCCTCGCCCTGGGCGCCTGGTACGCGGTGGCCATGCCGGCGCTGGAGCGGGCGCCGCTCAAGGCGTGGCGCGCGTGAGGGGAGGAGGGAGAGGGGTGGAAAGAGGCCGGCGCGCCGCGTTGCAGCAAACACGCTCTCTGTCCTTCCCATGGAGCCGCCCTCCCCCGTCGGCTCTGAAGGCGGCGGCCCGTCCCCGCTCCGGCCGCCCGCCGACGAGGGCGAGGTGAGGGGGTGAGGGATGGGGGAGGCGCGCCGCCGTCGTGGGCCGCCGCCGCGACCGCCCACTCTCTCCACTCTCAGTCGTTCATCTTCGACTACGGCGAGGGCGTGCTGGGCGGCCCCGACCGCGGCCCCGCGCCGACGCGCCGCGCCGACGCGGGGTTCGCAGACGTGCCGGGCGACCCGTTTGACGAAGCCGCCGACGTTGCGCCGCCGCCGCCGGCCCACACGGGGCCTCCCCTGGCGGCGAGGCCAGTGGGAGGGGGGTGACGGGGGAGGGAAGGACTGCAAAGGGAGGGACTGCGGTCGAGCGTCGGCAGTTTTTTTTTCTCGGGGGGGGCTGGGGGGCTGCCACGCGCCGCACTGCAAGACACAGGGCGGCTGTGTCTTTGGCCGGGGTCGGAGAGGGGAGGCGACGAGCGCTCCAACGCGGCTGGCTGTCGGAGGCGCGGCCGCGCGCGCGCGGGCCGCCCGCCACCACTCTCGCGACCGCGCGCGCCCGCGGTCCACCCAACGGCGACCCGCGCCCGTCACCCGTCGACGGCGCCCGCACCGCGCGGGCCAGGCCGCCGGCAGCGCCCCCCCCAATCCGCGCGCGCGCGCGCCCTGCCCTCCCGCTCGCTCGCCCGCTCTCGCGCATCGACGCCCGCCCCCAGCGCCTACCCGCACATACGACCATGGTGCGCGCGGCGCGCGGGCGGCGCCCGCGCGCGCGGGCGCACCGCGCCCGCATGCCGCAGGGGCGTCGTGGAGGCGCAGCTTTGCCCTCGTGCCGCGGCGAGCAATGCAGGCGTCCGTGTGGACCGGCACAAGGTTGGCGCGGAGACCACAAGCGGCCGCCCTCCCCCTCCTCCCCAGCGCGCTCCCGTCGTCTTCCTCCTCCTCCTCCTGGCCGCCGCCGCCGCCGCCATGCCCGAGGCCGAGCTTTTAGACATTGCTGAAGCCGTGATCGAAGCGGAAGCCGACGCCGCGCTCGACCGCGCGGCGGCCGCGCCCGCCGCGACGCCGTCGGTCGCCGCTGCGGCGGTCGCGGCCGCGGGCCAGGCCGCGCCCGCGCCCCGCGTGAGGTAAGAGAGTCATTTGGGGAGGGGGTTGGGTGGGAGGCAGAGCCGGCACGGCGCCCAACCGCCACCCCACACTCCACAGGTCGGAGGCCGAGCGGCTCGCGACGCGCGCTGCGGCCGGCCCCGCGCCCTCTCCGAGCCGTGCGGCGCGCCAGTCGCTCGTCGCGGAGTCCCAGCAAGCGTACCGCGAGTACAAGGTTGGAGAGAGAGAAGTGGGAGGAGGGGAGGGGAAGGGGTCTCGGCGCCGCGCCTCCAACCCCGCCCCACACCTCCACAGGGCCTCGCTCCCGGCTCCCGCCTGGCCGTCATCGCGGCCGCGCCACTCCCCGCGCGCGCCGAGGCGGCGCCCTTTGGCGGCGGCGCGACGCTCGAGGCGCCCGCGGTCGGCAGCCGCGCGCGCGGCGGCGAGGAGGAGGTGCGCATCGATGCGGCCGCCAAGCAGCAGACGTTCGACGGGTGGGGGACGAGCCTGGCGTGGTGGTCCAACGTCGTCGGTGAGAGAAGAGGGGAGAAGGGAGGTGCCGTTTTGGCACACACACAAAAAATAGACACCACCCTCTCCCCTCCAGGCGCCTTCCCCGACGCCATCCGCAACCGGGTGGCCGACCTCATGTTTCACCCGACAAAAGGGCTCGGCCTGACCATCGCCCGCTACAACATTGGGGGCTCCGGGTGGGCGACGCCCGACAAGGGCAATTTGAGGCCCGGGGGGGACATTGCTTCTTTCTTGGGCCCCGACGGCACGACCTACGATTGGGGCCTCGACGCGGCCCAGGTCTGGACACTCCTAGCCGCCAAAGAGCGCGGCGCGAACCTCTTTGAAGCGTTTTCCAACTCCCCTCCTTACTGGATGACGATCTCCGGCCGCGCGTCGGGCGCGGTGGAGGCGAGTGACGACAATTTGAGTCCTTCAAAGTATGGGGCGTTTGCTGAATACCTCGCGACGGTGGTGAGACATTTCTCCGACAACCACAACATCACGTTTGCCACCCTGGACCCCTTCAACGAACCCTCGACCAACTACTGGTGGGCGGGCAACGTGCAAGAGGGGTGCCATTTCGACCGCGCGAGCCAGAACGCGTTCCTGCCGCTGATGAAGGCCGAGCTCGACCGGGCGGGGGTCTCGCCCGCGACCCAGCTCTCGGCCTCCGACGAGACCAACATGCGGGACGCGCTGGAGACGCTGCAGGCGTACACGCCGCAAGCCCTGGCCTCGATCGCGCAAATCAACACGCACGCGTACTGGGGGCCCTCGTACCCCCGCCTCGCCCTCGGCCCCGCGGGCGCCCTGGCGGCGGGCAAACGCATGTGGCAATCCGAATTCGGGACGGGGACCGCGCCCGTGACCGCGATGGCCGACGGCCTCGCGCTCGCGGCGCAGTGCGCCGCGGATTTGAACCTTCTCAAAGCCAGCGCCTGGGTCTACTGGCAAGCCGTCGAGGACTTGGACGGCAAAGACCCGACGCCCTGGTGGGGGCTGGCCCAACTCTCGTTCGCCAACGGCAAAGGGTTGAGGCTGGGGAAACAGTATTGGGCGCTCTGGCAACACTCGGCCCACGTCCGCCCCGGGGCCACAGTCCTGGCCTCCCCGCGCCCGGCGTCCCTGCTGGCCGCGCTGGCGCCGGGGGGGGAGGCGCTGGTGCTCGTGTTGACGCGCGCCGACGCGCGCGACGGCGCGACGGCGGTCGACGTCTCCTCCTTCCTGCGCGGCCGCCCCGGCGTCGCCACCGTCACCCGCACATCGCCGTCCGAGGACGGGGAGGACGCCGGCTCGTTGCCCCTGCCGGCCGAGTGGGGTGGGCGGTTCCGGGTGCGGCTCGCGGCCGAGTCGGTGACGACGGTCGTCGTGCGGGCGGCGTGAATGTCAACCGCACACGCCCTCTGCTTGCCTCCCGATCTCTCTCGGCGCCGCACGCCACTCGCCGCCTCTCTCCCGCGCCCGCGCCGGCCGCCCGGCCGCCCCCGGCCGCGCGGCGGGCGGGCGCCGATCGCGGCGGCGGCCGCGAAGCCGCGGCCGCCGTCGCCGCCACTCCCCATCCCGCCAAGCGGGCGAGCGCGCGCAGGGCGCGAGCTCCGAGGCCAGATTGCCCGCGTCCCCGACTCCGCCGGCGCCATGGATGCCTACGAGAAAGGGGAGACCCTCGGCCAGGGCACCTTTGGCGTCGTGTACCGCGCCGTGCACATAGAGGTGTGGGAGGGGAAAGGGGAGGGGGGAGGGCGGTCGAGGGTCGCCGCCTCGGCCCGCCCCGACCCCGCCTCGCCCCCCTCCCCCCTCCAGACCGGGCGCGTCGTCGCCATCAAGAAGATCCGCATCACCAACCCTCGCGAAGGCGTGCCGGTCACCGCGCTGCGCGAGGTGAAACTGTTGAGGGAAGCAAACCACCCGCACATCGTCTCCCTGCTCGACGTCGCGCCGCACAAGCGCGGCGTCTGCCTCGTCTTCGAGTACATGGACTCAGATTTGGCGGCTTTGATAGGGGACCGGGGCACCGTGCTGACGGAGGGCGACGTCAAGGCCTACACGCGCGGCCTCTTGTCTGGCCTCGCCGCCGTGCACGCCGCCGGCGTCCTGCACCGGGACGTGAAACCCGACAACGTCCTCCTCGCCGCCGACGGCCGCGTCAAGCTGGCCGACTTTGGCCTCGCGCGCGGGCCGCGCGCGGGCGGGTCGCCGCGCGCGCCGAGGGGGGGGGGCGGCGGCGCCACCGAGCTCCCCGCGCGCCCCATGACCAACGCGGTCTACGCCACGTGGTACCGAGCCCCCGAGTTGCTCTACGGGTCGACCCTCTACTCCGCCGCGGCCGACGTGTGGGCCGCGGGGTGCGTCCTCGCGGAGCTCCTCCTGCGCCGCCCCTGGCTCCCCGGCGCCACCGACGTCGCCCAGCTGGGCCTCGTCTTTGCCGCGCTGGGCACGCCGCCGCCGGGCGCGTGGCCGGGGGCGGGCGCGCTGCCGGCGTACGTCCCGTTCGCCGAGCGCGCGGCGCCCGGCCTGGCGCCCCAGTTCCCGGGCGCGCCGCCCGACGCGCTCGACCTGCTGGCCCGCATGACGGCGTTGGACCCCGCGGCGAGGATCACGGCGGCCGACGCGCTCGCCCACCCCTACTTTTCGCGCGGCGGGGGGCCCACCCCCGCGGCGCGGCTGCCCGCGCCGCCGCGCCGCCCGGGCGACCCGCTCGCGCCGCGGGCGCGCGGGACGGATCCACCGCCGTCGGGGACGGGCATGACGGGGCCGGTGCGGCGGCTGGAGCTGGCCAGTGCGGGGGCGGGGGCGACCGCGGGCGGCAAGCGCGCGCGCGACGGCGACGGCGGTGGCGCCTCGTCGCCTCCTCGCCCGCCCGCGGCTCCGAGACCCACGCTCGCGTCCGAGGACCGGGCGTACCTGCGGTCGCGCGCGGCGGGGCTGGGGGCGGCGCTCAACGCTGAAGCGGGGGATGGAGAGTGACACGAGAGAGGGGGGGGGGTGGGGGGGCTCAGCCCCGCTGCTTGCCGCTCGGTCGGTCACTGTGTGACGCATTGTGGGGTGTGTGGCTCGAGGCGTGGTGGCGCGCGCCCCGCGGGCGCGCGCGCGGCTCAGGCAGGCTTGATCCCGCCGCCGGAGTCGAGGCCGCGCGCGGCCTGACTGTGCGCGATGCCACATCCGCCCGCCAACCCGGCCCCGGCCGCGCCCCAGCACCCCACCCGCGCGTGCGTCATTCGCCGTCGACATCGCACGCGGTGTGCGGGCGGCGGCGGCGCGCGCGCCCGCGCGCGGGCGGGATCGATTGCGGCGCCCGCCCGCCCACCCCTCCGCCCGCCCACAGCCCGCCCGTCGCGCGTGTCGACGCTCATCGCGTGCGCTCGTGAAAGCGTGCGCGCATCCACACGCGCGTCCCGCGCCCTCCCTGGCCTGACCCCCGCCCCGCGCGCCCGCGCCGCGCGCGCCCACGCCAGCCGCGCTGGCGCCGTCGTCGCCCGGCGGCGCGGCGGCGGCGGCGGCGGCGGCGGGCGCGACCGCGCCCGCCCCGCCCGCGCTGCCCGCGCCGACGCCGTCGTCAGCGCGCTCCGCGGCGCCCGCCAAGACAGCGGGCTGGGGGGGGGTGCCCGCCTCTGTCGGCCCGCCGCCCGCGCCACCGCCGCCGCCGTCGCTGCTGCTGCGGCCGCTGCCCGCGCCGGCCGCGCTGCCGGGGCGCGCGGGGCGCCTCCCCTCCACCTACTCCCACCCCATCTACGGCCCCGACGCCGTCGACGCCCCCCCCGACGGCCGCTTCTCCAAGCTGGCGGCCGCGGGCGGGCTGGCGGGCGCGCTCTCCCGCACGGCGACCGCCCCCCTGGACCGCTTGCGCGTCCTCCTCTCCCTCGGCGGCTCCGGCACGCGCACCCGGTACGGCGCGCGCCAGGCGTGGGCGTCCATGCAGGCCGAGGGCACGGTCAAGGTCTCGGGGGGGGGGGGAGGGGGAAGAGAAGGGAGCGCGCGCGGCGCCCGCGCGCTGTCCCACCCTCGCCCCTCCTCCCTCCCCTCGCAGGCCTACTTCCGGGGCAACGGCGTCAACGTCATCAAGAACGTGCCCGAGACCGCACTCAAGCTCGCCGCCAACGACGCGGGGCAGCGCGCGCTGGTGGCCGACGGGCACCGGTTAAGGGTCGGCGAGCGGTTGGCCGTCGGCGCGGCGGCCGGCGCGGTCGCCCAAGTCGCCATCTACCCCCTGGAGGTCATTCAAACGAGGCTGGCCGCGACCGCGGGCGCGTACCGCGGCATCGGGCACTGCGTGACCGCGATTTGGCGGACCGAGGGCGCGCGCGCGTTTGGCCGCGGCCTCACCCCCACGCTCGCGGGCATCCTCCCGTACGCCGGCGTGGACATCGCAGCGTTTGAGCTGCTCAAGGAGCGGTTGACGGGGGGGACGGACGCGCCGCTGGGCGCCGCCGCGCTGCTCGGCGCGGGCGTCGCGTCGTCCGCGGCGGCGCAACTCGTCGCCTACCCCCTCGGCCTCGTCCGCACCCGCCTCCAAATGGACGGCATGAACGGCGCCCCCCGCACCTACGCGGGGCCGGCCGACTGCGCGCGGCAGGTCGCCGCGCGCGAGGGGTGGGCGGGGCTGTACAAAGGGTTTGGCGCCAACCTGGCCAAAGTGGCGCCCGCGGCGTCCATCTCCTGGTTTGTGTTTGAGCACGCGAAAGGGGCGTTGGCGTGCCCGGACGTGGCCAAACTGAAAAAGAATGGGGGGGGTGGGGGCGACGGTGAGGGGTGACGCGCGCGCGCAGCGTGAGCGTGCCGCCGCGGCGCCGGTCGCTGCCCTGGCCATGCACACATGCACACACTGTCCTTGCTGCGCGTTTTGTGGGGAGTGAAGAGAGAGAGAAGGCGGCGCCGCCGCGTCGGCCGGCCCGAGAGGCCGCCGCCGCAGCGCGAGGGAGCCTCGTCGCGCGGTTTTGAGTTTTTGTCGGGCAGTGGAGATGTAACACCGGTGAAAACTGAGCCGCCGCGGGGCCGGGAAAGGAGAGGGGCGCGGGCGACCGCCCGCGCCCCTCGACCCCCCCCGCCCCGCACGCCGTCTCTCAGAACCCGGTGAACCCCTTCTTCCCCTGCGACCCCGCCGGAATCACGCGCAGCACGTTGAACCGCACCGTCTTGGACAGCGGCCGGCACTGGCCGACGACGACGGTGTCGCCCTCGCGCGTGCGAAAGGCCGGCGAGATGTGCGCCGCCAGGTTGGCGTGCCGCTTCTCGTACCGCTGGTATTTCTTGATGAAGTGGAGGTAGTCCCGGCGGATGACGATCGTGCGGTGCATCTTGGTGGACTTGACGGTCCCAGTCAGGATGCGGCCGCGGATGGCGACGTCCCCCGTGAACGGGCACTTGTGGTCGATGTACGCGCCCTCCGCCGCCTCCTTGGGCGTCTTGAAGCCGAGGCCGACGGAGCGCACAAAGCGGGAGCCGCCCTTGCCGGCGCGCGGTTTGCCCTTGGTCGTGCGCGCGAGGAGGTTGACCCCGAGCTGCTTCTGGAACGCTTTCTCGACCTGGGGTGAGGACGGGGGAGTGTGTGTGGGTGTGGGCGGCGTGTGGGCGCTTCCCCGGCCCGGCGGCGCACGGATCGGGGCGGGCGCGCTCGCCGCGATTCGCGGCCGCCGCGCGCGCGGCGCGGTGGGGCGGCCGGCGCGGCCGGCGGGCTGCTGCCAGCGCGCGCAGAGATCGTCTCTCCGCCCTGGGACGGGCGGGCGGGCGGAAGGCGAGCCGCCGGCCGCGGGAGGGCACGGCGGCCGCCGGCCGCCGCGCCGCCCGCGTCGCCAGGCCGCCCGCCCCCCAATCGGGGCCAATCCCGGCGCCCGCGGCGCGCGGCGCGACCGATCGCGTCCGACGGGCGCCGGGAGCGGCGGGCGGGCGCAGGGCGGCCGCCCGCGCGCGCTGCGGCGGCGGCGCGCCGCGATGGGCGCCGATCGGTCAACCGCGGCGCCAACCACACGGGCTGCACACCTGCTCAGCCATGGTGGATCGTCGGGGGGGGGGGCGGCGGCGAAAGAGTGTGGAGAGGAGGGCGGGCGGCGGCGGTGCGAGCGCACTGCCGGCGTCGAGCAGGGCCGACCCTCCGGCCGCCCGCCCGCCCGCCCGCATGCAGCCCGCCAGCTACGGGTGCGATGGTGGGGTGTGTGTGGGCGTGGCGGCGGCTCCCAGGGCTCTCGGGCGGCGTTCGAGCCTCTTCGCCTCCCCGCCCGACCACCCCCTCCCCACCCTCCCCTCCCAGCCCCGGCGTCCTCGCCGGCAACTACGCCGAAACCTTGCTGCTGGCCGTCGGCGGTGGAGGCGCGGAGCAGGCGGCGCCTCTCGCCTCCCCCCCGCTGCTCCACCCGCCGCCCCCGCCTGGCGCCCTGGCCGCGGGCGTGGCGTCCGCGGCCTCCGCCCGCGTGCGCACCGCGCTGGCGGCCGAGGGCGCGGGCGCGGCGGCGCTGCTGACTGAAGGGCGGAGGCGCGCGCGGGCGCCGCGGACAGACGCCGCGGCTGACGCCGACGCCGCCGCCGCCAAGGCGCGCGCGGCGGCGGACGCGGCGGCGGAAGTGGCGGCGGTCGCCGCCCGGGCGGCCGAGGCGGCGGGGGCCGCGCGGCGCCCGCGCGCGCGCGCGCCGCGCTGCAGCGAGGTGAACGCCGCGTTTGCACTCTTGCTGCGCCAGCGGTAAGAGGGCCGCCACGGGCGAGACGGACGAGGTGGACGGCAACGCGAACGCTGGTAATAAGGCGCCGACCCTTCTCCTCCCTTCCCCTCGCCCTCTACTCCGTTTTGGCGCCCGCCGCGCCCCGCTTCTCCCACGCCGCCCGCGTCGCGGCCCGCACATCCTCGGACGACGGGCCCGAGGGCGCGGCGGGCGCCGCGGCGGCGCGCCGCGGCGGCGGCGCGCGCGTTCGTCCGCCTCCGCCGCCACCACTCCCAGCCTCCCCTCCCGCATTGAGCTTGAGCGCGACCCACGCCATGGCATACAGCACTCCCCCCCCAAACCCGAGGAAGAAGAGGGCCGCGGCCAGGCCGAGGAGCGCGGGGCCGGTCGCGACGGCGCCGAAGATGGCGACGCCGGGCAGGGAAGTGGCGACGCCGGCGCCGGTGGGGGGCACGACGGCGAAAGGGGGCAGCGTGAGGTCAAAGGTGGGGCGAGACGTCGTCGGCCTCGCGCCAAACAGCTGGGCCATGGTCGCTTCGGCGGCGGACGGAGGCGGCGCGCCGTCGCCGGGCGATGCCGCGCCGCGCGCCTCGACCGGCGGCGCGTCGGCGCGGTCGACGATCTCGCCGTTGACGATGACGCGGACCATGGGAGAGAGTGGAGAGGGAGAGCGGCGCGCGCGCGTTTCTGCCGCTGTTCCCTTTACTCACACGCGCTGCACCCACGCCGCCGCCGCAAACAGCTGCGGCGGCAGGGCGGCGACCGCGGCCGCGGTCAGCGGGTCAACGGAGCCGCAGGGCCGGCTCCGCGCGCAGAAGGAGCGGCGAGGCGCGCGCGGCGTGGCGTCTCGAACCCCACCACCCTCCTCACTCTCCGCCGCCACCGCCCGCCCCGCCTGCATGCGGTCGATAAAATAGGAAAACGCGCCAAAGAGGGCGCACGACTGGAGGGCGGCGGCGGGGCCGCCAGACACGCCCATCACCGCGCCAGTCGCGCACCCCGCCAGCGCCCCGTTCCACGCGTCCTCCGCGTCCCGCAGCCGGCCCGCGATGCAGGCGGCGGCGGTGTAGACGCCGCCGAAGAGGGCGAAAGAGCGGGCGGATGCGCGGCCGTCGACGGCGGCGGCACGCAGGCGGCCCGCGCCCGAGTGGCGGACCAGGCGCGAGCCGGCGCCAAACACGAAACCGAGCGCGCCGCCGGACGCGGCGGCCATGACGCCGTTGATGGTGCAGGGGACGGCGTACTCGTCGGGGAGGGGCAGAGAGTCGGCGGGGGAAGCCTGAACGAGGGGGGTCGCGCGGGGTCGGCGGCGGCCCCAATCCGCGCGCACGCCGCGCGCCGAGCCCGCCGCTCCGATCCTTCCACACCTCGCGCGACGCCTGGGCGCCGGTCAGGGTGAACACGTCGCCCGAGGGCGGCGGCGCGGGCGCCGCGGCATCGCCGCCGGCGCCGGCGCCCGCCTTGGGCGCGCCCCAGCCAAATGGCATTGAGGGGATGGAGAGGTGGGAACGGTGGCGGGGCTGGCGGCGGGAGGGTGGCGCGGCCAGAGAGTGTGAGCGAGCGGCCGCTCTCGCGCTCTCTCCCTCGCTCGTCCGCCTCTCCTACGCTCTCGCTCTCGTTCGGTGGGTGACAGGCCGCGGGGGCGCGGCGAGCGGCGCCCACCCCACCACCGCGGACCAGGCTGGCGGTCTCTCCCTTCCCTGGCCCCGGACAACCCCGTCATTCAGGCGCCCACGCTCGCCACCGCGGCCGCCAGCGCGCGCTCGGTGATGGACTTGGCGGCCGCGCCGGCGGCGAGCGCGTCGCCCTTGCGGCCGGCGCCGCGCGGGCGGCGGGCCGCGCGTGGCTTGCGCGGCGCGTCGGCGCCGTTGGCGAGCGCGCCGTCGGGCGCGGCGGCAGCGGCGGCGCGCGGCGCGCGCGGCGACGCCGGGGCGCCGTTGGCGTCCGCGCCGCCCCCCCCCCCGTCCTTCTTGCCGCGGCGGCGCGGCGCGCGCCCCTTTTTGGGGGCGGCGCCGCCCTCGGCGGCCGGCGCGGCGGGCGCGCCGTCGACCAAGGCGGTCGCGCCGTCGACCAGGCCGGGCGGGGGGCGGGAGGCCACGGTCAGACCGGGCGGGACGGCGGCGACGGCCGCGTCGCCGGCGACCGCGGCGCGCGGCGCGCGCGGCGCGCGCCCCGCGCCGGGCATCGGCGGCCCCCCTGCGTCGGGCGCGCCAGCCCTGCGGCGGCCGCGCTTGGCGGGGGCGCCAAAGCCCGGGGGCGGCGCGTCGTCGGCGGCGGCGAGGAAAGCAGGGGTGCGCGCCGCGGCCGGCGCGCGCGGCCGGGGCTCGCGCGGCTCGCGCGGCTCGCGCGGCTCGCGCGGCTCGCGCGGCTCGCGCGGCTGCTCGCGCCCCCCAGCCCGGGGCTCGACCCGGCCGCGGCCGCCGTCGCGCGCCGTCGCGCGCTCGCGCTCGCGCCGGTCGGGCTCGCCCCGCGGCGCCGGCGCCGGCACGACGTTGTTGGCGACGGCTCCCAGCGCGACGGGCGGCGCCACGGGCGGCAGGCGCGCACCGGTCGGCGGCGCGACGCGCGGCGAGCGCGGCACCGCCGCTGGCGGGCCCCCGTCCCGCCCCGGCGGCCGCGCGGGCGGCAGGGGGGGCGGCGCGTCCCGCCCGGGCGGGCGCGCGGGCGGCAGCATGGGGCCGCCGCCGCCGCCGAGGCCGTCGCGGCCGGGCGGGCGGAACGCGGGGGGGCCAGCGAAGAGGCGCGCGGGTTGCGGCGGGCCGCGCTCCATGCCGCCGCCAGGCCCTCCCATCATGCGGCGGCCGCCGTCGCCGTCGCCCCCGAAGCGGGCGTCCTGCCCGCGCGGCGGGAACGGGGCGCGGTGGCCGCCGCGGTCGCCGCCGCCGCCGCCAAACGCGCGCTCGGCCGCCGCCATCGCGCCCCGGTCGACCGTCTCCCCCGGGCGCCGCGGCAGGGCGGCCGTGGGGTCGAACGCGGCGCCGTCAAAGGGGGTTGGGGGGGGGGGCGGCGCAGCGTAGCCGCCGCGCGCGTCGCCGCCGCGCGCGTCACCGCCGCCGTAGCCGCCGCCGTGGCCGCCGCCGTAGCCGCCGCCGCCGTAGCCGCCGCCGCCGTAGCCGCCGCCGTAACCTCCGCCGTGGCCTCCATAGCCGCCTCCATAGCCGCCGTAGCCGCCGCGGGCCACCGGCGGCGGCGGTTGGGGCTCGGAGCCGAGTGTGGGAAAATCGTCGGGCCGCGGCGGCGGCGGCCCGACGCGGCGCGGGCCCGGGAGGCCGGCCGCGACCGCGCCCGGCGCGCGAGCCGGCGGGCCGGTCGGCGGCGGCGAGGGCGCCGCTCCGGGCAGCCCCGCCCCGCCCCAGGCCGCACCCGCGTCGTCGGCGGGCGGCTCGCCGGGCAGCGCGCCGCTCGCCGCCCACCCGCCGCCGCCCGGCGCGCCGCGCACGAGCGCCACCGTCGGGTCATTCCCGTTGGCCTCGCGCCGGGCGGAGGGGAGGTTGACCGGCTTGGGGGCGGCCACTTTGCCGAGGGAGACGAGGCGCTTGGCGCCGGGCCTGGAGCGAGGAGAGGGGGGAGGGAGGGCGGTCGTCGGCGCCGGCGGCCGACCCCGCGTCGTTAGACCGCCGCCTCGAGGCCGCCCGCTACAAGCCCCACGCGCGCGCAGCAATGCCCGCCCGCGCCCTGGCAGGCGCGGGCGGGCGCGCGCGCCGCGCCTGCCCCTCGGCGCCCGCCGCGCTGGCGGCAGCGGCGATGGCCGGCCGCGACACGGGAGCGCCCGCCACCGCCCGTGCGGCGGGTGTTCCCACGGCGCGTGCGGCATCGCATGCGGGCCCGGGCGTGCCCACAGGCGCGCCGCGCAGTCGCGGGCGGCCGCCGGCCGGCGGCGGCGCCGGGGGCGGGCAAGCGCCAACCTCCCTTGGCGCCGCACACACGCACCGTTGGTGGCCTGCCATCCTCGAGGGGGGAGGGCGGGGCCCGGGAGGGACGTTTGAGGGGCGCGAGGCCGCGCCGGGGAGTGGGGAGCGCCGCACACTCGGCACGGGGTTGCTCCATCGGGGCCCGCCCGCCGCCAGCCCTCGATGCGGATCGCACACCACTCGCCACTGTGGCGCCCGCGCCCCCTGCAGCCCGCGCGCCGCGCGCGCCCTGCGGCGACGCCGCCGCTGCCGCCGCTCGGGGACGCGCCGCACTATGCGCTTACGCTCGACAGACGTGGGGCGACCCGGTGAGGCGTGTGCGGGCGGGTGGTGGGCGAGGGAAGAGCGAGCGGCCTCTAACACCCTTCTTTTCTTCTTTTTAGCCGCGACCCCGCCCTGCTCGCCGCGCTGGAGGCCGACCCGCGCGCCACCGCGCTCTTTGTCGCCGTCGACGGCCGCCGCGCGCTGGTGGCCGAGGGCGGCCGCGCCGCCGCGCGGTCGCCGCTCGCGCACGCACCGGCCGGCGACCGCGTGCTCCTGGGGGCGGACGCCGACGGCGCGCCCCTGTTTGCCGTGCTCGTCGAGGGCGAGGAGCCGCCGGCGCTGCCCGGCACGGCGTGGGCGGGCGTGCGCGAGGCGGGCCCGCGGCTCGCGGCGGCCGACGCGGCCGCGCTCGGCCTCGCCGCTTCGCTCGCGGGCTGGCACTCGACCGCGTCCTTTCACCCGGGCACGGGCGAGCCATCGGCTATGTCGGCCGCGGGCCACGCGCGCCGCGCGCCCGGCGCGCGCTCGACGCAGCGGCCCCGCGTCGACCCCGCGGTTCTAGTCCTCGCCACATGCGGCGCGCACGCTCTCCTCGGCCGCAAAGCCGCCTGGCCGCCCGGCCGCTACAGCCTGCTGGCGGGTTTTGTCGAGCTGGGAGAAAGTTTGGAGGGCGCGGCGGCGCGCGAGCTGGAAGAAGAGGCCGGGGTCGTGGCAAACGCTGAAGCCCCTCCCTCCTACTGGGGCTCGGCCCCGTGGCCCTTTCCCGCGTCGCTCATGGTCGCCATAGGGTTGAGCGTGCCTCCCGGGGCGGACGGCGCCCCTCCGCCCGCCGCGCCGGCCGACGGGGAGTTGGAGGCGGTGGGGTGGTTTGCCGCGGCCGACGTTGCAGCGGCGGCCGCGCCCGGGGCGATTCCTTCCCCTTCCGGCCTCGCCCTGCCCGACGAAGCGTCGCTCGCACGCGGCGTGCTGCGCCGGTGGGCCGCGAGCGTGCTGGGGTGAGGGAGGCCGAGGGACGTGTCCAGTGTTGCGGCGCCGGTGGGCGGCGAGCGTGCTCGGGTGAGGGATGAGATCTGTCTTCAGTGTTGCAACCCCCTTCTCTTCTTCTCCCTCACACCACGCTCACGCCCGCCACCTCGGCGTCGATCGCTTCCACCTCCGCCGCCAGCACGGCCGCGACGTCAGCCAGGGTGGTGGCGGCCGCGGCGGCGGCGACGTCGCGGAAGCGCAGGCCGAGCCGGCCCTCGACCGCGGCAAAGAGGGCCAGCCTCTCGCTCACGCCGGGCGCCAGGACCTCCACCCGGTCGGCGGGCGACGCGGTCGGGGTGCGCAGGTGGGCGGCGGCCGTCTCGCAGACGTCTTGCAGGAGCTAAGAGAGGAAGAGAGGGGGTCGACGGCGGCGGCGGCGGCGGCGGCAGCCTCGAGCGCCCGCATTGGCGCCCGCCGCCGCTGGAGGCGGTCCCCACTCTCTCCTCCGCCACTTCGCACCAGCTCCCGGTTGACGACGCGCGCCGGCGGCGGCGCGCGGCGCGCGGGCGCGGCGGCGCCCGGCCGCCGCGCGGGCGGCGGGCCGGCGCGCGGCCCGGGCCGGGACGCGGCGCGCATGCCGGCGGAGTGGGGGGTGAGAGAGGCGGGGCGGAGAGGGGCAATGCGGTGTGGAGGCGGCGCGCGGCGGCGGCGACCGCCGCTCCCTCCTCACTCTAGTGCCAAAACCAGGCCCGCCACACGCGCGCCTCACACCGCCGCGCCCCCACACGCCCCAGAAAAATGAAAGAAGAGCGCGCGCCCCGGCAAAAAGGAAGCCCCTCGACCCAACCACCTCATCTGTCGCGCGATCCGATGTAGTCGGCCAGCGCCAGGAGCGGCGCGGCGGCCGCGGGGTCGAACCGGGCGAGCTGGCCTTTGGCGTCGGCGATGAGGCGCGCGGCGACGGCGCGCGATTCGTCCAGGCCCAGCAGGGAGGGGTAGGTCGTTTTGGCGGTCGCCAGGTCCTTGCCCGCCGTCTTGCCCAGCACGTCCGACGGCTGCGTGATGTCCAGGATGTCGTCGACCACCTGAAACGCCAAGCCGATCGACCGCGCGTACGAACGGAGGCTCGCCACGTCCGCGTCGGCCGCGCCGCCGAGCAGCGCGCCGCACACGACCGACGCTTCCAGGAGGGCGGCCGTTTTGTGCTCGTGGATGTACTGGAGCGTGTCCAGGCCGACCGATTCCCCCGCGCCCTCCGATTTCAAGTCGACCACTTGGCCGCCGACCAGGCCGTCCGCGCCGACCGAGCGCGCGACCTCGGCCACGACGGCGAGCACGCGCTCCGCGGGCACGCCGCGCGTCGCGGCCGCGATGTGCTCGAACGAGAAGGCGAGCAGGGCGTCGCCGGCGAGGATGGCGACGTCCTCGCCGTATACCTGGAGAGAGGGGGAGGGGGAGGGGGTGGGACGGGCGTCGAGCGCGCGCGCGCTCCTCCCCCGCCCTCCCCTGCGCACGCGCCTTGTGGTTGGTCGGCACCCCCCGCCGAAAGTCGTCGTTGTCCATGGCGGGCAGGTCGTCGTGGATCAGGCTGGAGAGGGGCAGAGGAGGGGAGCGCGTCGAGCGCGCGGCCGGAGGAGCGCGCGCCAAAGCCCTCGCCCCGCCATTCCACCTCTCCTCCCCCTCTCCTCCTCACCTCATCGTGTGCAGCATCTCCAGCGCGCACGCGGTCGGCATCGCGGCCTCGGCGTTCCCCCCAACGAGCTCGCACGCGGCCAAACACAGCACGGGCCGCACCCGCTTGCCGCCCGCGAGCAGCGAGTACCGCATCGGCTCCGTGACGGCCTGGGGGTAGGCGGCCGGGACGGCGGCGTCCAGGGCGGCGGCGACGGCGACGGCCTTGCCTTTCATGTAGGCGCCAAAGTCAAAGGAAGCAGGGGCGCTCGGCGCGGCCGCGGTGGCGGGCGCGGCGGACGCGGACGCCGCGGGCTCGGCGCGCGGGAGGGTCGGGCGGTGGCGGGGCAGCTGGGAGGGGTGGGATGAGGGGAGGGGGTCGGGTCGGGCCGCGGCGCGGGCGGTCGCGGCGCGCCTCGCGCTCGGCCCCGCTCCCTTCTTACCTGAGCCACCGTCCGTCCGCGCCTGGGCGCCTGGCACTGCGTCGCGCGACCGGCGCCCGCGGGCGAGCTGGGGGGGAGGGGGGAGGCGGCGCGCGCGTCGGCGGCCGGGGGCGTCGCAGCGGTGCCCAGGCGGCGCAGGGCCTCGGGGCGTCTCTCCCGCCCCATGCATGACCGCGCACTCACCGCGTGGTCGCTGCCGGGAGGCGCATTGGGGGAAAACGGCGGCCACGCGGGGCGGCAGCGGCGCGAAAGCGGATGTGGGGGGCGCTGGGGCGGCGCGCGTCGGGGGCGCCCGACAGCCGCGCTCGCCCGGTCGTGCGGCGAGAGAAGAGGAGGGCCGAGGCGGGAGCGGGCGGGCTGTGAGCCGCAGTGCCGCTCACCGGCCGTCACTCCCCGTCGCCAGCCCCGCCGCGCCCGCCTCCCACACCATGGCCAAAGGCTTGCGCTCCAAAGTCAAGCGCGCCGTGCGCGCCGAGCGCCGGTGAGAGCGAGGGAGGAAGAGGGAGGGTGGAGGGAGGGCGGCAGCGTTTGCCGCCCGCCGCGGCCGCCGCCGCGCTTGGCGCACGAGCGCGACACGCACCAGCACGAGGCATGAGCGGGCGCCGCCCGCCGACCGCCGCCCACCGCCGCATCCTCCCTCGACTTTTAGCGAGCGCCTGGGCGAGTCGGCCGTCTCCCTGGCCCGCCAGGCCAAGACGCACACCGCCATGAACAAAGTGCTGGCCGCCGCGGCGGAGCGGCGGGCGCAGGTAAGGGAGAGAAAAAGGAGAGGCGGCGGCCGGCCCGAGGCGCGCATTGGGGGGCTAGTCGGGCGCCGCGGCGCCCGCGGCAGAGCAGATCCAACGCCTTCTCCCCGCCCACGCCCCCAGGCGGCCGCCAACCGGCCGACGACGATGGACGCCGACCGCGCGGCGGCGCCCGCCCCCTCCCCCACCCCCACCTCCCTTGCCGACACGGCCGACGTCGCCTGGTCCAAGTTGGGCGTGAACAAGGGCGGCGTGGGCGCGAAACGGGGGCGGCGCGCGACGCGGGGGCGGGGCAAGGGGCGGGGGGCGCGGCCGGAGAAGGGGGGGGTGAGCAAAGAAGCCGCCCTCTATTTCGGCAACCCCAAGAAGGGCAAACTGAGGAAGTCGATCTTTACGCGCGTGGGTTGAAAAAGGAAAAAAAATGGAGGGCTGGTGGAGCCGGCGTGTTGGTTTTTTGGCGCTGTCGATTCTTCTGCCGTTTCCACTCGCCGCGGTGGCAGCCGGGGCGCGCACACAAGGACAGGGCGGCCCCGCTCGCCCGCCCTGGAGCGGGCAGCGTCGGGCGGGTCGAGCAGAGAACGGCGCGCGGCGCAGCGCCGCCGTCACTCCTCCCAGCGCGACGGCGCCGCCGCTCCCCTCCATCCCTCATCCCTGACGCGACCCTCCCCCACCTCCACCACCATGGCCGACGCGGGCGCCCCCGCCCCGGAGAAAAAGCGGAAGCCGGTCGGCGTCGCCAACGTGGCGCGGCGCGAGTGGGATAAAGAGGCGTTTCAGGCCAAGGCGGATGCCAAGAGCGCTGCGGTGGGTGGTGGGGAGAGGGAGGGCGCCGGCGGGGGTGGGGCCGCGCGCCGATTCCGCCGCCGCCCACCCCCATCCCTCTTTTCTCAGACTGAGGCCGCCCAGGGCGAAACCGCCCTCGAAGCCCGCAAGCGCAAGCGGCTGGAGCGCGACCCGCTCAAGCAGGGCGTCATCGTCGAGCGGTCGCACCTCAAGGCGCGCGCTGCCGCGCTCGACCTCACGGCCGCGCTGAACAAGCGCCAATCCGTGGTCGCGGGCGCGGTGCCCGCGAGCCAGGCGGGGTATTATTGCGCGGTGTGCGACTGCTCGCTCAAAGACTCTACGACCTACCTCGACCACGTCAACGGCAAGTGGCACAACCGCGCCCTCGGCATGTCCATGCGGGTGGAGCGGGTGGGGGTGGCCCCGGTCAAGGAGCGGCTGGCGGCGCTGACCGCGGCGAAAGAGAGGGAGAAGAAAGAGCGCGAGGCCGCGGGCGCCGAGGGCCCGTCCGCCGCCGACCCGGAGTCGGTGCTGGGCAAGCGGCTGGCGGCGGCGGCGGAAGCCGAGGCGGCGGCCAAAGCCGAGGCGGCGGCGAGGAGGGAGGCCAAGAAAAAGGCGCTCACCGCGGCGGCCGACGGTTCGGACGAGGACGACCCCGAAGCCGCCGCCATGGCGGCGGCCATGGGGTTTGGCGGCTTCGGCGGCAAGTGAATGGGAGGGGGGAGAGAGCAGAACTGCGGGAGCGTTTGGTTTTTGGCCCCCGTCCCGACACCCACGCATTGAAACCACAAAAATGCAACCCCTCACCCTCGCTGGTGCGCCCCCGAGTGGTCGTAGTCTTTGTGCTCAAACAGGGCCGCGTTGCGGCGCGCCCAGAGGGCAACAAGAGCGGCGACGCCCGCGCCGGCGGCCCAGCGCGCGGCGGCGGCGGCGGCGGCCGCCGGCGCGCGCGCGCCCGCCGCGCCCGCGCCCGCGCACAGGAGCAGGGCGGAGGTCGCGGCCGCCACCTGCCACGTGCGTGTGAACCGCGCGTGCGCGCCGGAGCACTCGCGGCAGGAGCGGACGTGGATGGTGCGGCTCAGCGCGGCCGCAGCGGCGGCCGGGTCGGTCGCCGTCGCCGGCTGTTCTCCTGCGCCAAACGGCCCCCCGCCCCCCCGTTCCGCGAGCCACTTGCGGAACGCGCGCACGGGGAGGTCGGCGTCGGCGGGCGTGTAGTTGGTGCGCACGAATGAAGCATAATCTCCCGTCACGTTGCCCGCCGCCGCGTTGGCCGTTTCCAGAGGTTGCAGCAGCGCCACGTCCCCGTCCAGCACGTCGGCGCCCATGAGGTGCAGCTTCCACTGGGGCATCGTGCCGAAAAGAAAACGGGCAAATAGGGACGCGCCTGCGGCGGGAAAGGCGAGCTGGAAGTGGAAGCGGCACCAGCCGGGCTTGGTCGGGATGATGTACTGATGGTGGCGAGGGGGGGGAGTGAGGGGGGGGTCGAGGGTTAGCGCGCGCGCGAGACGCCGCGCGCGCGCGGCCGGCCCCCCCCCAACCACCCCCCCCCCCCCCTCCCGCCACCCACCATCGGCATCGCACGCCACGCCGCCCCTTTTGCGATGTCCACCGGGTGGTCCGTGTACCACCCCACGAGGCAGGGCGGTTCAAACGCGATGCGCTGCGCCGCGCGGCCGACGTCGCCGAACCGGGACGGCGACGCGGACGTGACGTCCGCCACAAAGGCGTCGGCGGTCGCGGCGGCGGCGGCGAGCGCCCGGGCGGACGCGGCGGCCATAAAGGGCTGGCCGCCGGCGACGTCGACCATCGCCGCGTCCACCCGCCCCGCGTCCTTCCCGCGCATGTCGCCCAGCACGCCCGTGTGCGCGTAGTCGACGTGGGACGCGTCCACGCCGTTGTCCGCGATGGTGGCCCAGCTCGTGGGCAGGTCGCGCGTGAGGCGGCCGCCCATGAAGACGAGGGGGGTGCCGTCCACGGCTCTGGTGTGGTCGCCCGGGTCGAATCCCGGGGCGAGCAACGGCTCCACGTGTTCCGCGGCCTTGGCGTCCGCGCATCCAAAGAGCCAGAGCATGCCCTGCGCGACGCGCGCGGGCCGCGTTTTCAGGCACGCGCGCGGCGACGCCGCGGCCGCGGGGGATCCAACGGCCTGCGGGATGAGCGTGCAGGCCCCGCCTTGATCAAACTCCCAGCCGTGCAGGGAGCACTGGAGGCCGGTGGCAAGGACGCGCCCTTGGGACAGGGGCGCGAGCCGGTGCGGGCACGCGTCTTCGGCGGCCGCCCAGGACTCCGACACCGGGTCTTTCCAGATCACCAGTTTTACGCCCAGGAGGTCGATTGCCGTCGGGCGGGCGGCGTCGAGGTGCTCGATCCACGCGACTGGGTACCAGTGCCGCGCCCAGTCGAAGGAAGGCTGCTGACGTGGCAGCGTGGAGGCCGTGTCCTCCTGCGCCGCCTCGCCGGCGGGCGCGGCGGGCGGCGGCGCGAGCGCGGGCGCGGGCGCGAGGGGGCGCCGAGGATTGTGGCCGCGCGCTGCCCCGGGCAACGGCGGAGACGGCGCGGCGCGGCGGGCGCACCCCACGCCGGCCGGCGCGCGCAGGCGGGCGGCCGGCATCGAGGGCGGGGACTCCGTGTGGGCGTGGCGCAACGCCGCTCGCGCAAGTCGCTGCGCGCCACACAGGCCGGCCCCGCCCAACCGCCGCCCCCACGGCGGCGCTCGGTCGAATCGGCCCTCCCCAGCGCCTGTGCGCGGTCCAAGAGCGCGGAGGCGTGCGGGCCCCTCGGCCGCCGCCCTGCCATGGGCGCCTTTTGCTCTACCGTCGACGTGGCGCCAGATGATTTGTATACGCGAGTGAGTGGAGAGAAGCGGGAGGAACGGGCGGTGGCGGAAGGCGCCCAACCGCGGCGCGCGCGCCGCATGCGGGCCGCGGTGGGGGCCGTGCGCGCCTCGTCCCGACCGTCCCACCTTTCTCGACAGCCGTGGAAGCCGGCGTCTACCGACGGCGCCACCGGCCACGCGCCGGGTCACCGCCGCACGGTGAGTCGAGTCCGCGCGCGCGCGTGGCGCGCAATTGGCGGCCGCCGCCGACGACGACGATGCTCGTCAGCGCTGCAAAAGCTTGAAGACCGGTCGAGGGCGGCGTTTGCCCGCGCGGCGCCGCCAGCCGCCCTCTCGCGCCCCGTCGGCATGCGCGCAACCGCGCCGACGCCCCTCCCTCTTTCTCCCCAGCCCTCGCTCGGCCGGCACCTCCCCGACGCGACGCCGCCTCCAACCAGCGGCGGCGACCGAGGCGGCGGCGCTCCGTCGCCCCCGCCCCGCCCCACCACCCCCCTCGGTGCCCCCTCCTCCTGGACGCGGGGCGACCTCATCGGGTCCGGCGCCTTTGGCCGCGTCTACCTCGGCCTGGACGATGCGACAGGGCGGCTCGTGGCCGTGAAGCAGGTGTCGCTCGCGACCGACGCGGGCGCCGCGCGGCGCGCCGCGCCGCACGTCGCCGCGCTCGAGTCGGAAGTGGCATTGTTGGCCGGCCTGAGCCACCCCAATATCGTTCGCTATTTGGTGAGAGCAGGAGAGAGGGAGTAGGAGGGGTGGTGGCTGCGCGGACGACCGACGCGCCCACCACCTCCCTCCCTTTTCTCCCCCCTCCAGGGCACCGAGCGCACCCCGACCGAGCTCAACATCTTTCTCGAGTACGTCCCCGGCGGCTCCATCGCGTCCCTGGTGACCCGGTTCGGCCCGCTGCGGGAGGCGGTGGCCGCGCGCTACGCGCGCGCGATCCTGGAGGGCCTGTCCTACCTCCACGGGCACGGCATCGCGCACCGCGACGTCAAGGGGGCCAACTGCCTCGTCGACGCCTCGGGCGGGGTCAAGCTCGCGGATTTCGGGGCGAGCAAGCGCATCGAGGACGTCGCGACGCTAGGTGAAAAAAGGGACAGGGAGCAGGGACAGGGAGGGAGCAGGGCGCGCGCGCGCACGCGCGCGTGCGCGCCCCAACCAACCCCACCACCGCCCCTCCCCCCCCCACACCGCAGACCTGGGCTTCAAGTCCATCAAGGGCACGCCCTACTGGATGGCGCCCGAGGTCATCAAGCAGACGGGCGCGGGGCGCGCGGCCGACGTGTGGTCGGCCGCGTGCACGGTGCTGGAGATGGTGACCGGGAAGCCGCCCTGGTCCCAGTGCACGTCCCAGGTGTCGGCCTTGTTCCACATCGCGCAATGCGATGGCGCACCCCCTCTTCCGGACGGCCTCAGCACGGCGGCGCGGGACTTTCTGGGGCACGCGTTTCGGCGCGACCCGGGGCGGCGGCCGAGCGCGGCGGCCTTGCTCAAGCATCCCTGGCTGAATCCAACGGCGGCAGTGGTGGACGGCGCGGCGGCCGCGCCGCTTGGCGCGGCGGCTGGGGCGCTGGGCGGTGCGCAAAGGCCGCCGTCGCCCGTGCCGGAGGAAGAGGGCGGCGCCGACGACGGCCCTCCATCCGCCTCCTCTTCCTGCGCCAGCGAGCGGGGTTCGTTCACGCCGACGGCGCCGTCGACGTCGCCGGCGCCGTCGTCGTCGGGGCCGCCGTCGACCGATGACGGCGGCGAGCGCGCGTCGCCGCCACCTGCGGCCGCCGCGCCGTCGCCGACGCGCGTCCCGCCGCGCCCGTTCAGCGGCGGCCGGCGTGTCGCGGCGTCCATGGCGCCGGCCGCGAGGGCGGCGCCACCGCAGCCCCGCGGCGTCGCCGCGTCGGCCGCCCCCGCGCCTGCCACCGACGCCGACGACCCGGAAGCCGCCCTCGCCGCCCTGCGCGCCGCCAATGCGGCGTCCGGCGCGGCGCCCACGAGGCGGTGGGCGGCGGCCGCGGCCGCGACGGCGGCGAGCGGCGCGTTTGCGCGCGCGGCGAGCAGAGAGGTGGGGGGGGGGGGCGCGCCACCCTCGCCGCCGCCGCCGCGCGCGCCGGGGTCGCCCGTGCCCGCCGCGTGGGATGATGACGACCCCGACTTCAACCCGGTGGAGGAGCCGTCGTGGGCGGGCGGGGTGGCGCCACCGCCGGCGCGGCCCGCGTCGAGCGAGTGAGCGGCAGGGCGCTCTTTCCTCCAGCCTGCCTGTGTGATCAGACGATTCAGACACCACCTGTCTCTCTCTCTCTCTGCGCGTGTGTGTGTTGCACCCCGCGTCGCGCCCCGCCGACGCGCGACCCTCGGCCCGACCCCCTCTCTCAAATCACGCCCCCACCCCCACCCCCGACCCCCACCCCCTCACGCGCCTCCCCCGACGGCGCGGGAACCCCCCCAAACAGGAACGCGGCCACGTCGGACAGGGAGACGACGGCGAGGACGCGCCGCGCGGGGCCGTCGATGACGTAGACGCGGCGGACGCCGGGGGACGCCAACCTTTCCACCACCGCGCGCAGCGTGTCGGCGGGCGTGCACACAAAGACGCGCGGCGGGCGGGGTGGAAACGGGGCCGAGGGAGGCGGCGGCGCCCCTGCGGTCGCCGGCGCCCACGCCGCGGTCGGCAGCGCGGCCAGGGCGAGCGCCTGCCCCACCGTCACGTCCTCCCACTGCAAACGGGAGTAGGCGCCCCCGCGCGCGAGGGCGGTGATGTCGGCTCGGGCGTACACATCTATCAACGCGCCGTCCGGCCCGACGACAGGGAGCGCGCTCAACCCCGCTTGAAGCAATGTCCCGAGCGCCGTCGCCAGCGGTGTACTGGGGCTCACCGACGCTATCACGCGCACCCGGCGCGCGTCGACGCGCTCCACGGCCCCCGGCGGCAGCGCGCGCGGCGGCGGCGGCGCGTCGGGCGCCCACGTGCCGAGGGGGAGGTCGCCGACGGAGGCCGAGAGGAGAGGGAGGGCAGAGGCGGGGGCGCGCAGGGCTCTCAGGGCGGCTCCCAACACTCCGGCCAGGGACGCGAGCGCGACCGGCGTGCGCGCCGACCCCGGCCCGCACTCGCCGGGCGCCGCCATAACCGGCGCCACCGACACGCCGCCGCCGGCCAGGGTGCGCACGACGTCGGCCAGGGTGTCATCCGGGGCGACGGCGACCAGAGGGCGCGAGCGAGGTGGTGGGGCGCCAGGGGGCGTGCCGCCCCCCCCACTCACCCCGCCAGCCCGCAGCGCGCCCACCGTGTGCGCGTCCATCTCGGATTCCGACATGGGGGACGCACCAGCAGTCACCGAGGAGCGGAGGGCGACCAGGGCGGCAACAAAGTCGGACGGGGAGAGCATGCCGACGACGGCCCTTGCCTTGGGGCACCACACCGGCGCCGTCGCCACCCGTTCATCGTGCAGCGCGACAAAGGCGAGGCGGACGGGGAGGCGGGCGTCCAGGATGACCAGCTTGCCAGAGTCGGGCACGAGGTCCGCCGCGGTGCGGGACCGCAGGAAGTCGGCCAGGGCGGCCCGGGTGCGGGCGGGCTCGCCCTCGGGTTGGGGGCAGGGCGGGGCCGAGGCGGCGCCGGGGGGGAGGGCCGGCGCGGGGGGGACGGCGGCCAGCCCGGGCGGCAGCCCGCCGGGCGGCGACGGCGCGGGCGCGTCGGGCGCGTCCATGTCGACGTCGGCGACCGCGACGGCGGCGGGGGGGGGCGGGAGGGCGGCCGCGCACGCAGCGGCCGCGGGCGCGCGCGCGACCCCCACCCCGCCCGCATCCCCACCCCCCCCTCCTCCCGCCCCGCCGTCGGCCCGCCGCACAAAGAGCCAGTTGTTGACGTTGCCCAGGGGGTCGGGCATGAAGGGGGACGCGTCGTCGTGGCGCCACGCGCCGTCGACGATGAACTTGTATTGGTGATAGCTAAGAGAATGGGGTGGGAAGGGTGGTGGGTGGTGGTGGGTGGTGGAGTGCGCGCGGTCTCGCGGGGCGCGTGGTGGTCATTTCGCGGCGCGGCGCGGCCGCCGCTTTCTCTTCCTCCCCTCTCTTCTCGATTTCTCGGCTCAAAGAATTGTAGTCTGTTATTTTGGTCGTCAGACGGCCGGCGACGAAGCCAGCGTCGGCAATTAAAACGTTTTGTTGGAATCACGGCCGGAGGAGGAGAGAAGAGCAACGGAACGAGGGCGGCGCGGGCGACCCATCGCGCCCGCGCCCCACCTCGCGCCGATCGGCCACCACCACCACACCACGTGTCCTCTCTCCTCTCTCTTACCCGGGCGGCAGGTGGACGACGACCGAGAACTCGCCGGGCGCGCCGGGGACGGGCGCCATCGGCACGGTCTCCACCCAGCGCGTGAACGAGCCGCAGAGGTGGACCTGGAGGGGAAGAGAGGCGGTGGTGGGAGGTGGACGCGGCCGCGGAGGCCCGGCGCGCCTCCCCGCGGCCCGCCCGCCGCCGCACCGCCCCGGCCCGGCCCTTCCACCGAATTCCCCCCTCCCTCCCTCTTACCGCTTGCCCGCCGAATCGCCACGTGAACCGGGTGGGCACAAAGTAGGGCGAGGCCGCCATCGCGGGGCCGGGGCCGCCGTGCGGCGCGCGGCGGGCTCGCGGGCGGCTGTCACGCCCGGGGCGAGGCCCTGGGCGGAGCGCGGTCTGGCGGGCTCGCGGCTAGCGGGCGCGGGGCGCCATGCGGCGCGGCGCCGGTGTGAAAGCGGGGCCGTCGCGGCGCCGGCCGGCACAGTCCCGCCGCCGCCGGCGCCCTCACGCCCGCCCCGCGCCATGGCCGAGCCCGCCGCGCCGCCGGCCCCCCCTGCGGCCAGCGACGCCGCCCCTGCGGCCCAGTCGGTCGACCCCTGGACCGTGCAGGGCGGCGCGGACGGCAAGATCGACTACGACAAGCTGTGCCGCGATGTGAGAAAGAGGATGGGAGGGGGGTGGAGGGGTGGAGCGCTGGGCGCGCCGGCGGGGCCGCGATGCGGGCGACCGACCCGGCCTCCTCACCTTTCACAGTTTGGCTGCTCCCCGATCGACGCCGCTCTGATCGAACGGTGCGAGAGAGGGGCATGGGGCGGTTCCCGAGGGGGGTTGGAGGGCGGGGACCCCGACACGCCCCCCCCCCCCCCCCCCCCCCCCCCGGCACCCCCCGGGCCCGCCCCCCCCCCCCCCCCCCCCACCCCCCCCGGCGCGTCATTTGGCCCCCCCCACCCGGGGCCCC
>Ga0315284_10001331_pt1 | contig 35153 bp, 24 predicted proteins | sample YL17G09_16_MG_FD_203696 | JGI IMG/M metagenome (GOLD analysis project Ga0315284, IMG submission 203696) | Sediment microbial communities from Yellowstone Lake, YNP, Wyoming, USA - YL17G09_16 | ecosystem: Environmental > Aquatic > Freshwater > Lake > Sediment | place: USA: Wyoming | collected... | reverse complement strand
GAAACGCAGATTTTACATTATCCGCTTGCTTACGCGCGCGGCTCTGTCCGGATCGGCTGGCAGGCGGGATTATTGTTCTATTCGGATCGGGAAAAGAAAAACTATGCGGCATTGGGCTTTAGCCCGCTTATTGGCACACCCCAGTCATTCCTTTTCATGCGTCATTGGGTGCGCCACGGCGCATGAGGGTCTGTTCCTAAATCGCGCTTTTTCTGACTAGACGCGCGATCAGCGCCAGAAGCACAACGACGGCCAGGCCTAGAATGACCCAGAAAATAATCGTTTGTGTGGCGTATTTTGCGGCCTTGCCGAGCACCGATAAATTCTCCGGACCGAACGTAATTTCTTCGGCCGCCTCCCCGACCAAGTGCGGAGCAAGCAAGGCAAGATCGTAGCGAGGGGCTTCGAGATTGCTGTCGCCGTAATAAAGGACAAGGCTTGCTCCCGCGGGGCGGAAAAAGCGCAACCGATAGGATGGCAGCAGGATGCTGGCGGATTCCAGCGGCAGGGGACTGTTGTCTCCCTCTTCAACCACCAGCAAGGCTTCCGTTGTCTGCATGGACGTCAGCTGAAGCAGCAGCGGGGGAGCAGGAGTTTCGGGATCGGCATGGCTCCAGGTGGCTGAGACCATCCGATGAGTCCAGGGCTCCTGGCGCTCATGGTAGGGATTCTTTTCGAGCAGGACTCCCATTTCACGCCGGAACACGCGTGCCGAAGTCGTCAACACCAGCCGGGCAGCCGGAAGATTCGCGTAAGGCAGCCGCAACCGATAGAAGCTCACTGAACCTGAAGCCTGCTTGCCGCCGGCTGCGCGCGCGGTGGGCGCCGCGGTCTTCTCCGGGGAAGGTAGTGCGACGGTGATGGGCTCTTCCTGCTTCTCGATCAGGTAGGGAATCTGGCGTTTGTCTGCGCCTGCGATCCGAAGATCCGACATGCGGCTATTCGCCAGAACTGCGGGATCCAGCCGGATCGCATTCAGTCCGGGCTTGCCGTCAGGAATCTTGCGGGCATAGCGAAAGGACCCGACATCCAGCAACGCGCCGGCAGCAGGCAGCGCATTTGAAGCCGGGCTTTCCACGGCCGGCTTCTCCTCATGCATCTCTCCCCAGTGAGCCTCCACCGTGCGCAGCTTGGCAATCGCGTCGCGAGATGCCTCCAGGTCATACTGGGGAGGCGCAAGGTCCGGATTCCCGAAGCGGGCAGTCAACGGTTCTTTGCCCGGACTTTCGAAATAAATCCAGGGAAGATACGCGAAGATAGCCGAGATGCGGGTGAGATCAAGCGGGGGATTGTCCCCGTTTTTAATGGCCAATTCAAGCTCCGCTTCCCGTGGCGCGGTGATGGGAATGCGGAGTTCCGCTGTGGTCGTCGAGCCAAGAACCGTATGCCACAGTGTGGCCAGGCCCAGCAATTCGGGCACCATTCGGTAGTCTACCAGTCGGCCCTCGGACACGCGCGCCTGGCGCAACACGTTACCACCCGAGCACGCCAGCTCAACGGCTGTGACGGGCAGATTCGCGCCGGGCAAGTGGAGACGGTATCGACTCACACCGGGCTCGCCGGCGCGCGGCCTGAATTGCAGTGGCGTTCGCAGCGGCAGCGGCAACGAACCTGCGGATACGATGCGGGCTGAGGCCAAGCCCGGCAGCGGAACCCGCGCGCTGGCGCTGTCATCCCAGGTCAGCCGAAGATAGCGGTATTCCCCTGGAGCGAACTCGAGCTCCAGCCGTTTGAGCTTTTCGGCGGGCAGATCAAAGAGCGTTCCTTCCTCGACCAGCACCGTCCAACGGCTGCGATCCCCGCTGCCCTCCAATCGTACGCGCTTCAGAAATGGCGCCGGAATCCCGGTCAGCCGCAGGCCATCGATTCGGATGGATTGCCCCAGATCCGCTTCGAATCCGCTGGATCTCTTCGTGGCTGCGACAGGCAGCAGACGCCCTTCTGACCAGCGTGGCTCGGGCATTGGCGGAGCCACCAAAAGGTAAGGAATCTCCCGGTTCGCGGCATCATAGATCCTCACATCGCCGAGGCCCCCCTTGGCGATGATCGCAGGCTCTTGCCGGCCTTCAATAACCGTGCGGGAAAACTCGCGGAATGGGCTTGCAGCCGCAAGCAGCGCGACATCGATCTCGAGGCGATTTGGCCCGGTTCCCCCTGGCACGATCGCGCGCTGATAACGAAATTTATCCGCCTGCGCTTGCTGGGACTGCCCATGCCCGGAAGCTAGAATGAACATGGCCCAGGCAATGGCCAGCTGCACAGCCCTGACCCTGTTCCTTGAATAGCAGGCTCCGGCGCGGAATATCGTCTTCCCGCCGGATCCGCCGGCATCGAATTCCGTCTGCAGTCTCATTTCGCCTCCTTTCCCGAGGCCAGAACGAACTTTTGCAGTGCCAGAGCCACAAGCGACAAGCAAATGGCGAGGCCGACAAATGACATAACCCGATACAGACCGCCCAGCCTGGCAAGATCATGGAGGAAACACTTCAATATAGTGATAACTAAAAGGCCCAGCGAGGATATTCGCGCCGCGTGGCTGGCGATAGCGATGCCGACTGCCAGCAAGGCGACCGCGAACAAGGCCCAGCCAAGGGTGTAGGTCAAATCCTGCGCCAGTGCAGCCGTAAAATTAAAGGTGATGCGGTCCCCGACCGAGTAATAGTCGGCGATCTCGATGTTGAGAAGCAGGAAAAGCAGGATGGCGCCGCCGGCGGGAAACAACCTGGACGCCCGCGGCCCTCCTTCGAATACCGTGTCCTCTGTTTTGGATAGCAGCCAGCCGGCGAGGATCATGGCGGCAGCGGTAATGAGGTAGGTGTAGAGATACCAATTCCAGATTGGCAGGGCGCTGCGAGGGTCATGGGATACCTGGGTGATGTTCAATCCCAGCCTGACAAAAACGGGTGCCAGCAGACCGGTAGAGGCGTAGAGAAGGCCCCGGTGCGGTATTCTGCGGAACAGCCATGCCAGTGCCGCGCCTTCAAGCGCCCAGGCAATTGTGATCCATTGCTTCTCGAGCTGCAACGGAATCGCGACGGTAACGAACGCCAGTGCTGTGCCTGCGACCAGGGCTAAGCGTCCCAGAACGCGTGCTCCAGGAGGATCGATGCGGAGCAGATTCAGAAGCAGCACCGCCATGAGCAGGGCTTGTGTTACCGGCAGAATTCCGATGATATTGCCGTAGCCAACCGCCTCAATTGTGTATTTTGCCTGGAAGAAAAACGGCACGCTCGCAAGTACGGCGGCAAGGTATGGTTCCAGGTAAGCGCCGGCACGGCGGCCAAGGAGCATCGGATAGGCAAGGAAAACGAGATAAATGATCCCAGCGAAAAGCAATTGGGATTGCCAGAATTCGGGTCCGGCATGCAGCGACATCCAGAGTCCAACAGCGGCCCCCGTCGGCATGACAGCGAGGATCAAGAGGAAATGCTGGGAGCGGAACCATGCCAGACCACAGAGGGCGCCAAGGAAGAGCAGGTGAGCGCAGACCAGGAATGCAACTCCAGGCGCACCCGGCTGCTGTGCCGCAAAGATGGTGACGAGTTGAGCCAGGAAGACCGTCATGGCAGCCGTGTCGGCATAACGCTCCGTCCTCATGCCGATGCGCTTCGCCAGATAGATCCAAATGAAACTGAACAGTGCCAAGGCAGCCGCTGAAAGTATAGCAATGCTCGGGTAAGGAGCTTCTACCGCGACGGTTACCCAGATAATCACGATTAAGGCGGAAGCCCCCATGGCTGCGATCAGGAGTTCATGGCGGCGCGTGTAAAGCGCAGCCATGCCTACTGCCAAGTCAAGGACAAGAAGCACAGCCAGGAGCGGATACGGCGGAACTGCCAATGCTCTTTGCCCGGCGACCACGAACAGGAATAGATGTCCGACGAGGCCGAGAAATATGCCGTTTCCGATTAGGGCCGAGTCCGCGCCGCCGGACTGCTTTTGCAGCCAGATCGTTCCGGCGATGGCCATTATCGCGAAACCGGCTACGACAGCGAGCGCGGGGATCAGAATTGCGGCCAGCGCGGCATGGGACCAGAAATAGCCGAGGACAGCCCAGGACAAGACGATGCCCGCAATCGAGAGCTTGGGAAACTTGGCAGCCGATCCTCCCAGCAGGAGTCCGAGGTTGAGGATAAGCAGTAATAGCGCCAGTCCCCAAAGGGCAACGCCGCCATGGTGGGCGAGGAAAAACAGCAGCGCCAGACTGGCAAGAACCAATACCGCGCCGCCCGCTTCCGGACGAAGCGTCTTGCGCCATCGGCGCGCTGCCATTGGGGCGCCGATGTAGAACAAGCCGAAAATGCCGTAGATCGCCAGCCCTGGAATGAGGCGCTCCGCAGTCAGGAATTTTGCCGACCACATCGCTTCCGCAACCAGGGCAAAGAACGCTGCGAGGTAATAGATTGCCCCCTGCTCCGCGAAGACTGCAAACGCCGATGCTGCCGCCATGAGCAGGAAGAGCACCGCGAAAATCAGTCCCGGAGCGGCACAGAGCGGCTCGATCGCAATGAGAACGGCGAAGGCCGGCAGCAGGAGCGGGGCAGCGAACACCGCGCGGCTTCCCAGGCCGGTGAATTTCCGGTTGAAGCGGGAGGCGATGAGCGGAGCGGCAAGATAGAAAAGCACGAAGAGGACAAGGAAAGCGAGGATTGCCGGCCATGCGCCGCTGTCATAGGAATTTGTAAGCCAGATGGCGAATACCACAAGTGTGGAGATCGCGCCGGCAAGATGCAGGATCTCGCGGCCGCGGGCCAGGGCGATTGCGAAAAGCCCGGCAGCGAGCAGGAAGAGAAATCCGAACAGAATGACATGATGACTGCCGTAGCCCGACACCGATGCCATGTATCCGGCAAAGAGCACAGGCATCAGAGAACTCAACTCCACGCTCTTCTCATAGACTGAATCGCGGTCTTCCTTCTTCCCGCCTTGCCTGGCAAGAATCATGGTGACAAATGTCAGGATCGGAAAAACCAGGAAGATGCCGCCTGCCAGCGGCAACTGACCTTCCGACAGAAACTTCATCACCCATCCCCACTGATAGAGTGTCGTCAACACCAAGGTCAGGACGGTCAACAGGGGCCACTTCTTTTTGACGGCAACCCATGCCAGCCCGGCATTGAGGAGGAGGAGATAGCTGAAGAGCCCGATCGGACGGTTCTCGCCGGTGGAAAGGAGCGCGGGAGTCGCAAATCCCCCCACGAGCCCGAGAAGGGCGATGAAGAGCGAATCACGACGGATGGAAAGCAGAACTGCCACGACAGCCACAAGCACGAGAAACAGAAAAGACACACCGGCGCCGATCAGTTGCCAAAGGGCGTGCGCGGCAAAAAATGTGGCAAACAGGATCGCGACTGCGGACGCATCCATGGCGTTGGCCGTGATCCGGTATTTGTGTGCCGCCTTGAGTTCGCACAATATCAAGAGTCCTAATCCCACGAGAATGCCGATGGCCATCTGAACCGGGGGCTGCAGCCAGCCTTTGTCGATCGAGTAACTGAGGAAGAAAACGGCGGCTACCACCATCGCGATCCCGGCAACCCAGGAAAAGAACTTCACGCCGATGATGGATTCCCAATCAAATTTCAGTTTTTCCGGACCTGGCAGGCGAGGGGGCGGTGGCGTAGAGGGGCGCGCCGGCTCCTCCGCTCTTGCCTGTAGGGCAGCAGGCGCACGGATGGCCGCCGGCGGAGCGACCGGGGCAACGATTGGCGGCGGGACCTGAGCCGGCGTTGCGCTTGGAGGTAGATCGATTTGTTCCTTTTTGATTTCCAAGGGCGCGACAGGAATTATTCTGCCGACATCGACCGCGGCGGGAGCCCGCTCCGTGACCACAGGTAATTGTTCTTTCGTTCCTGGCAGATGGGGTGGCTGGGCAGGAACCGGAGCCGCGGCGGCAGGCTTTGGTTCCAGCTTCTTCTGAAGCGCAAGAATCTCGTCCTTCAGCTCCTTAATCTGTTTTTCAAGCCGCGGGATGGCGAGAGCGAGAGGCAGGACCTTTTTTTGGATCTCCCGCAGATCGCTTCCGCAGCTGAGGGTGTGGGCAACCAGCCATCCTAAAAGCAATATCAATGCGAGTATCAGGAAACTTTCCATGATTACCTCCAAGACGCCTCGAATGATGAACGGTTTGTATCTGCTCCGAAAATAACTCGCCTAAAAACTGCAAAAGCAGCCACGAAGAACACGAACTTTTGCTGGCTCGAAAGTTCGTGCCCATTCGTGTCATTCGTGGCTGCCTTAAAAAGACCATTAATTTTCATGCTCCTGGGTTGGATCCATGGCCGCAGGCCGGTTGACACATTCACAGGCAAGCTCACGGATGCGGCGCAGGTCGAGCTTCCCCGAGCCGAGATAAGGCAAGGCTTGGACATGGAAGTAGGAATCGGGGCGCGGCATCCAGAGATTGGGCAACCCCACCTGGCTCATCCGGCCGATGCACTCCTTCAGCCTTTCCGCAGGGAGTGTGTGCAGCACCACCAGACGCTCCCCCTTTTTTTCATCCGGCACGCCGGTGACCGCAAAGATCTGTTCGGTGACGCCTGCAATCTCCTGCAGCTTCTCTTCGATCTTCAAATGCGGAACCATCTCACCGCCGATTTTGCTGAAACGGCTCAAGCGGTCTGTGATGGCCAGGAACCCGTCCTCGTCGATGGCTGCGATATCTCCGGTGACATACCAGCCGTCGCGCAATACCTCGGCGGTCTTTTCGGGCCTGCCGAGGTAACCTTTCATGACATTGGGGCCGCGCACGAGCAGCAGTCCCGGCTCATTCACGCCCAATGGATTCATGGTCTCGGGATCCACGATCCGCACGCTCACGCCCGGCAACGGGTGGCCGATCTTGCCGCGCTTCGCTCCGACCTGGCGATACCCGGGCGCCCGGTAATCGCGCGCATTGACCGCGACCGCGGGGGAACATTCGGTGCAGCCATACGCTTCGAGCGGGCGCAGGCCGAACCGGTCCTCAAAGGCCTGCGCCACGCGCTCATGAAGCTTCTCGGCGCCAACCAGAGCATAATCGAGGCTGCCAAAATCCTCGGGATCGCAGCGGCGTATATACCCAAGCAAAAATGTCGGCGTTGCCACAAGAAACGTCACGGCATATTTGCGCACGAGTTCTCCGATCGCCACTGCGTCGAGCGGGCTGGTGTGGTAGATGACTCCGGCGCCCAGAGCCAGGGGCAGCGCGAAGGTTCCCGTGAATCCGAAGGAGTGGAAAAGAGGCAGCACGCCCAGGATGCGATCCTTCCTGCCCAAGGAAAAAACCTGGCCGAGCTGCTCGACATTGGAAGCAATGTTGTAGTGGGTCAGCATGACTCCCTTGGGATCGCCGGTGCTGCCGCTCGAGAAAATGACCGTCGCCAGATCATCCAGAGTTGGTGAGGCCTCCGCTCCCAGCGCCTTTTCCAACATGCGGATCGGAAGAGTCCAAGCCATCAAGAGCGCAAGCAGCTTCTCGCCGATACGGGCGCCGGCGGCGAGATCCTCGAGTAAGATCTTTTCTCCCGGGACTTCCAGGTTGACCTTCTCCAAAAAGGCTTTCGAGGTTACTACCGTGCGGATCTCGCACTGGCTCGCGCAGGTGGCGAGGACTTGGTTGGAAGCCGTGTAATTCAGGTTTACCGGAACCTTGCCCGCAAGGAGCGCGGCATAGTTCACCAGCGAGCCAGCCACGGATGGGGGCAGGAGGATACCGACCATCTTCTGTCCTCGCCAGGCTTGCTTCAGGCGGCGTCCCAGAAATATGGTGCGCATCAAGGCGGCACCGGCGCGCATTTTGGGCACCCGTCCGTCAGCCATTGAGAACCGGGAGGGATGATGTCGGGCGGCGCGAATAAACGTCCGGTGCAGGGGTTTCATGCCCCTCTTGTGATTGCGATACGCCTCGCTGTGCAATTCCTGAACCGCCTGCCTGACCTCAAAGGCAGATGCGGTAGGAGGCAGCGGTCGGCCGTAGCTCACTGTTACGGGATGGAGTGAGCGCTTGGGCCGCTTCCAGAGGAAGCGGCCGCGATCAAAGCTGAAAATGCTGCCCCAGACTCCATCCAGGTTGACCGGGATGATCGGAGCTTCGACCCCCTTCATGATGCGCTCGAGGCCGCGCCGGAATGGAAGCAGCTGGCCGATCCGCGTAATCTGCCCCTCCGCAAATATGCAAACCACCCTGCCTCCCTGGATCGCGGCGCTGGCTTCCCTGAGCGAATGGATGAGGTCACGCGGACGCAGCTTCGAGGATATCGGTATGGCTTCCATGATCCGGGCGAAGGGGTGGATCAAGGGGTGTTCATAAAAGTCTTTGAGCATGATGAAGCGCACGCGCCGGTCGGTGGACGCCATCAGCAGCATGGCGTCGATGAAGGACAGATGGTTGCAGACCATCAGCGCGCCGCCCTTCGCCGGGATATTGTCACGCCCTTCGACGCGGATGCGATAGAACGAATGCGTGAGCAGCCATAGCAGCAGGCGCAGGAACGCATCCGGCAGAATGGCCAGGATATAGAGGGTGGCCGCGACCGTCATCAGCGCGCCGCACAGAAATATGGCGGGCGGCGTGAGCTTCAGCACCGAAGCCATCAGGTAATAAAGGCCGGATGCAATGAAGATCCCTACAAAAGAAAATTGGTTTGCCCAGGCGATTATGCCCCCCTTCTGCTCGGGATCCGGGCGGTGCTGAATCAGGGCATTCACAGGCACGACGAAGAATCCGCCGAACAGGCCGAGCAGGCCCAGGTTGATCGCGACGGAACTCAGCGTGAGATTGGGGCGATACAGCAATATGCCGAAGATCGTAATGCCGATCGAGCCCAGGGGCACGAGGCCGTATTCGATTTTGTTCTGCGACAAATACCCGGCGAGCAGGCTGCCGAGGCCGATGCCGATGGCCAGGGAGGCCTGCAGGATGCCATTTTCGTTCTCGGTGAGATGAAGGACGTCCGTGCCGTAAAACACGATGTTGAGCTGCAGCAGCGCAGCCAGCAGCCAGATGTAGGTGTTCCCCAGGATGGCGAGCAGCAGGGTCCGGTCCTGCCGCATCAGGCGGAGTTGCAGCAGAAGATCGGCGCGAAAGTTGCCCCATTTTTTCGTCGGGGCTGCCGCCGGCACGGGGCCGATACCCAGGCTGGTCATGAGGCCAATAACCGCCAGCCCGAGCAGGATCAATCCCGACCAGACCTGCGCGCCCCGGAAGGTGGAGGCCAGCATGCCGCCGGCGAGGGTGCCGGCAATGATCGCCAAGAAGGTGCCCAACTCGATCACGCCGTTGCCCCACGACAGGCGTTGCTGCGGCAACAACTCCGGCAGGAGCCCATACTTGGACGGGCCGAAGAAAGCCGCTTGCGTGCTCAACAGGAAGACCGCAACCAATTGCAGCGGCAGGTAGCTGAGTGCGAGTCCGGCCAATGCGATCAGCATGACGACGATCTCGAGAAGCTTGGTGCCTATCGTTACGGTGCGCTTGCTGTAACGGTCCGCGAGGTAGCCGCCGGGCAGGGAAAACAGGATGAACGGGACGGAAAACAGAGCCGCCACCATGAAAATCAGGCGATCGCGGTCGCCAAGCGCCAAGCTGCTGGCAGTAAAAATGAAGATCAACATGAATTTGTAGGTATTGTCGCTGAACGCGCCCTGAAACTGGGTTACGATCAGCGCCCAGAAGCTGGACTGCCAGGGTTTATCGGGAACCTCACCGCCGGTTTTCATGGTCTTCGCCTCGTGGGATGACGCTTCGTGTAGTCAACGAGAATCACTGTAAAGCCAAAAAAAGATCAACTCGAGTGACCCGAGAAAATTGCAGCCAGGATCATCTCCTTGGCGCGTGCCGCCACTCTCCGGCCGGCGGGATCGCTCCGGAAGTGGAAGATCACGCCGGACAGCATGCTCCAGACCGCCTCGACGGTGTCGGAGCGGCGCTTTGGATCACTGAAGCCGGCTCGCTCCAGGATGTGGGACGCCAGGGTTTTGCAGGCGGTCTCGTGCGCTCGGACTCTTGCGAGGGCATCGGCCGGGAAGTGCCCCTCCCAACCGCCGCTGCGCTCTCTTTGCACCAGGAAAAAAATGATCTCGTAGTACTCGGGGTATTCCCGGGCGAAGTTGAGGAACACATCCAGCAAGCGAGCCGCTTGTTCCTCAGGCGGCACCGGGCGGCGCGCCTCCACCGTCAGGCGATCGTGCAGAATCTGGTAGCCTTCCATGAGCAGTTCGACGTAAAGGGCCTCCTTGCTGGGGAAGTACAGGTAGATCGTGCCCGGGGCCAGCTCCGCCTCTTTGGCGATCTGCGGGATCGAGGTGCCAGGGTAACCGTTCTTCCAGAATAGCCGCTGCGCTGCGTCGAGGATCTCCTTCCTCCGACTGTCCGCCTCCCGCTGCCGTCGTTCCCTCGTGCCCATGAATAATACCTTTCATAAACTGAACGATATTCATTATATATTGACTCCATCAACCATGTCAAGAAAAAAAATGACATCGATGAGCCAAAAGGTCCGGATATTGCGCATTACATGGCAGGGAGGGGACCACCGGTAGCGAAGAACATATCGGAGATTCGGGTACCTTTCCTGCGAAAGGGGAGGAGACATGAGAATCGAGGCGCAAGCGATGCATATCCGGCAAAATGACAGCCTGTTGGCGGCAGCCGAAAAACGCGCGTTACATTACATGGCCGAGCGCATGCCGAAATGGGTAACTTCCGATCACCTGACACTGCTCGGGCTGTCGGCTATGCTTCTGGCCGGTGCTTCCTACTGGGTTTCGAGGTGGGACCGGCGGGCATTGTTCCTGGTGGTGATATCCCTTGCCATCAACTGGTTTGGCGATAGCCTCGACGGTACGCTGGCGCGTGTGCGCAACCAGCAGAGGCCTCGGTACGGCTTTTATGTGGATCATGTTGTGGACTTGGTCGGCACCTTCTTCCTGCTCGGCGGTCTTGCACTTTCCGGTTTCATGACCCCTCTGATCGCGCTCGGGATGCTTGCCATCTTCATGATGGTGGAAGCCGAGGTTTATCTGGCAACCCATGTGCGTGGCGTCTTTAGGATGGCTTTTTTGAAATGCGGCCCGACCGAGCTGCGCATCATCCTTGCCATCGGCACGCTCTATCTTTTTCGCAACCCGATGGTGGGGCTTGGCGGAGCGGGACGTTATTTGTTGTTCGATGTCGGGGGCATGGTTGCCACCCTTGGCATGGCAATGGCGATGGTGGTGTCCTCGATTCGAAATACCCGGGCCCTTTACAAGGCTGAACCAATACCGCGATGATAAGACTTGTGCAGCCGTCAGTCCAAAACACCATGCCGGTCGGGGGAATGTCCCCATCGCTGCGCCGCTGGATCGTCTTCAACAGCGTTGGCGCGTTGGGATTTGCAGTGCAATTGGCTGCTCTGACACTCCTCATGGGTGTGCTTCAATGGGGATATATGCCCGCCACGGCTTTAGCCGTGGAGATGGCGGTGATCCACAACTTCTTCTGGCATGAGCGCTGGACCTGGGCCGACCGTGCGGACCCAGGCCGACTGCGGATTGCACGCAGGTTTTTGCGTTTCAATTTTACCAACGGAGCCCTTTCCATCGTGGGAAACCTCATCTTGATGCGGCTTTTTCTGCACACCTTCGCGCTTCACTACCTGGTGGCCAACACTCTATCCATCGCAGTTTGTGCGGTCTTGAACTTCATAGCCAGCGACCGTTTTGTGTTCCGGGCCATCTCAAGAAACCGTGTTCTTGCTTTCGAAGGTGGCGCGAGTGGTTGTCGGCTCGATGAGCAGAAACGCACCCAGAATGGCGATGGCCACTCCGATCAGCAGCGTGGCGATCAATTCGTGTTCGCTGATGACGGCAAGGCTGCTGAGCAGCAGCATGGAGACGAAACCGACATCGGCGCAGCGAATCCAGGGGGCGGCGCGCCGGCGCAATATCCCCAGCTCGGCCGGATAGAATCGTGAGGCAAACCAGAGATAGAAACGCAGGTTGGCGGCAATGCCCACGGTTGCCAGGCAGAGGAAAAAGAGCAGGGGCCCCCTGCCGCCCGGGTTCCATACCTTCACTTGCCACATCGGGTACAGCATTCCGTAATAGGTGAATCCGATAAAAGCCTGGTGAAACTGCCACCACCAGAGCGCGCTCGGACCGGCAGCCGGAACCGGCTGATCCAGGATGGCTTTTTCCAACGACCGGGGCGGGGGGGCCTCGGCAATCTCATTTTTGACTCGTTCCAGTTCGGCCACGAGCTCGCGGGCTGAGCCGTATCGCGTAGCTGGGCTCTTGCGCAGACAGCGATGCAGGATCGCCTGCAGGCCGGGTGGCAGGATCGGCCTGAGCTTAGCCAGGTCGACGGGTTCCGCCTCCAGGATACGCGCGATCGTAGCCACGGAGTCCGCGGCGGCGAAAGGATGAGAACCGGATGCCAGTTCGTACAGCATGACACCGAACGAGAAAATGTCGGTGTGGAAATCGACCTCCATTCCGAGCAGTTGTTCAGGAGATGCGTAGGCGGGAGTTCCGAGAAACACGCCTGCCTTGGTCAGGCGGGTCGGGATGAGCGAATCTCCGGGCCGGACGGCCTGAAACCGCGCGAGTCCAAAGTCGAGAATCTTGAGCGTACCCTCCGGCGTCCGGATCACGTTCTCCGGCTTGAGATCGCGATGGATGATGCCCTGTTCGTGCGCGCAGGCAAGCGCTCGTGCCACCTCGAGGGCGGTATCGAGCACCAGGGGGGGCGGGAGCGGCCCGGAGGCCAGCTCCTCATGAAGCGTTTGCCCGCGCACGTACTCGCAGATCATGTAGAGATTGCCTTCGTGTTCCTCCAGCGCATAGACGGTGGCGATGGAGGGATGGGACAGGGTGGCGGCAACTCTGGCTTCGCGCCGCAAGCGCTCCCGGTGTTCGGCATCGCTCGTATGCTGCGGCGCCAGGGCCTTAATGGCCACGGGGCGCCCCAGGCGCGTGTCCACGGCAAGGTAGACGATGCCCATGCCGCCCTGGCCGAGTTTTTTGCTGATCGCGTATGGACCTAACCTGGAGCCGGGCAGCAGATTGCCAGAGTCGCGATCTATCAGCTTTGCCGCAGCCTCGTAGGCCGGCTGTTCCATGAAACCGCCCGCCTCATCATAGCTGGTGATCAGGGATTCGATCTCCGCGCGCAGCATATCATTGCCGTCGCAGGCCTGATCCAGGAATGCGGCACGGCGTGTCGGATCCAGGTCCAGCGCCCTGTTGAAGATGCTCTTGAGCTGCTGCCAGCGTTCAGGCTTCATTTCGGACTTCATTTTTCATCTCACGCTTGAGCCAGGCGCGCGCCAGGTTCCATCCTCGCTTTACCGTAGCGGGGGATATGGACATAGCCTCCGCGGACTCCTCGATGCTCAAGCCGGCGAAAAAGCGCAGCTCGACAATGCGCGCATGTTCAGGATCCAGCGCAGACAACCTTGTCAGAGCCTCGTCGAGGGCCAGCAGATCGATGGACACTTCACTTTCAGCAGCGATCACCTCGGTCAGAGAGATCCGGATTTGCGAACCTCCCCGCTTGGCGGCATGACGCGCGCGAGCTCGCTCCACGAGGATCTGGCGCATCGAGTTTGCCGCGATCGCGAAGAAATGGGTGCGATCCTGCCAGGGCTGCCGCTTGCCCCGCTTCAAGCGGAGATAGGCTTCATTGACTAGTGCCGTCGCCTGCAGCGATTGCCCGGGACGTTCGCGCCTCAGGTAGTGGCGGGCCAGCCTGCGCAGCTCGTCATAGACCACAGGCATGATATCGGAGACGGCTTTCGGATGAGCGGCGGAGTCCGTCGCGATCGTTTTGGATTTGGGGCCCGGCGCACATGGTTCCATTTTGCTTCCGAAGCAAGCCGAAAAGACAACGGCGATGATAAGTGCGAACCGCTATAGGATAATGCAATTATACGCTAAGTCAGCCTCATTAAATAATAGGCAATTGCTTCTGAACTGATGGGTGAGGATAGCATGAATTGGCGGGGAGAGCGTCGGGAATTCTCCCAGAGTGGCAATGGGAAGGGGCTGGCGCACCTGGCATTGACCTGAAATTTATAATAAGGAACTGCGTCTAACGCAGACATGGAAGGGCGCACACGCTCGCTCTTTGATTCTGGATGCAGAGTCGAGTAAACTGCCTGGCAGGCGGAGGACTTGCTATATACGGGAGGAAATGGAACTGCACCCATATCAACAATGCCGAGATCGTAAAGAAGCTGGAGCGGGCGTGTGTCAACGCTGGATATCGATGCCCTGTTGTCTGTACGCCCGAGCAATTGCTGGGAGAATGAGAAATGCGTGATCCAATCGTGGATGAGGTTCGTAAGGTCCGAGAGGGGATTTTCAAGAAATGCGGCAACGACCTTGTCGCACTCGTAAGGCACTTGCGGAGGCGTCAGAAGGCGAACCGCCGCAAGATGGTGAGATTGCCGCCCAAAAAGGTTCAGGCTGCTTGAGCCCGCGGCGCGAAGCCTTCCATTACGGCTTCCCGCACCTCAACGCGACCGTGTGCTGAATTAAGGTCCGGTTTCCTATTGCTTCACTAGCTCCACGCGGCGGTTCCGGGCGCGGCCCTCCTCGGAGTCGTTGCCGGCTACTGGGGCCAGGGGGCCGACACCACGGCCGATAAGGCGGGCCGCGGCGATCCCGTGTTTGGCCACGAGCGCCTGCACCACCGCCTCGGCGCGGGCCTGGGACAGTTTCGTGTTCAGATCCAGCGCAGCGACGTTGTCGGTGTGCCCCACGACATAGACCTTCAGGGCCGGATCAGCCTTAAGCAGCTTGGCAATCTCCGCCACGGCGGCATCCGATTCGGGTTTCAGCTCGGATTTGCCGGTGTCGAAGTAAATGCCCGGGACCTCCACGTGACCGCTAGCCTTCAGGCCCGACTGAAACAGCTCCGCGCTCGCGACCACTTCCTGGACCATGGACTGCTTCTCGACGATGGTCAGCATGTACCCTCTTCCCCAGGCTGTGTCGACCTGTGTCCAGATCTCCTTGCCGTCCTTGGACGCTTTCAGGACTGTGTAGCGCGGGTCTTCGTACTGAACGGTCCCGCCGATCTTGGCGATGGCCTGCTGATGGTTGCGGATAATGGCCAGCGGGCTCGGGGCCACACTCCCGGCATCGGCCTGGTACTTGATATCGAAGCGCTTTCCCTCCACCGGGGCTTCGGTTCCCTTACCGGTCTTGAATACGACCCGGTCAAACTCGACCATCTTGCACGACACGATACGCATGTTCTGCATACGGGTGAAAAGCGGGTGGTCTTTGCAGCCGGCGGCATCCGGTTCCTTGGCCTGCGGGGCGGCGGAAAGCAGGGAAGCCGAGGCGATGAGAAAGGCAGCCATGAACAGAAAAGCGATCGATCGGGCACGAGTCATGCAGGGTCTCCTTCCAAGAGTTCAAATCCGGTTCCCATGGATCTTTAAATAAATAATAAGCAATTGCTTCTGAACTGATGGGGTGAGGATAGCATGAATTGGCGGGGAGAGCGCCGGAATTCTCCCGGAGTGGCAGTGGGAAGGGGCTGGTGCACCTGGCATTGACCTGAAACTTGAAATCAGGGGGGAGGGCGCCTGGGATCCAGAGTATCATCAATCAAACCATGAGGATCGGATAAACCTGCGGCAGATGATAAAAGGCTACCGCAGCAGCCTTCCCGCCATCAATGAGGGTGGCGTGTGCGGAACTCCGGCCACCATTCTGCCCGCCGAGGCCATCGCCGCGGACGAATTCCAACTTTGACATCCGGCATCGCATCTCTTGGACCTTCAGGCCAGCAGATGTAACCGAAAAAAGCCTTGCATGTGGGCATAATAGCGGCTATTCTGCCAACTATGTTTACAAGATTACTGCCTATTCCCGAGCAGTCGGTGTTCCTCTTTGGACCCCGTGGAACGGGGAAGTCGACCTGGATCCGCCAGCAGTTCCAGCCGGCGGCACTGTACGACCTGCTCGATACGGCCGAGGCACTGCGGCTGAGCCGCGATCCGAACATGCTCTACCAGGAGGTCCACACGCTGCCGCCGGGAAGTTGGGTGGTGGTGGACGAGGTGCAGAAGGTTCCCGAGTTGCTGAACGAGGTACATCGGCTGCTCGAGACCAAGCATCTCCGCTTTGTCCTTTCCGGTTCCAGCGCCAGGAAGCTGCGCAGAGGCGGCACGAACCTTTTGGCAGGGCGCGCCCTGGTGGAACATCTGTTTCCGCTCGTGTCGGCGGAGACCGATTTCAAGCTGAATGTCGCCGATGCTCTGGCTCATGGTACGCTGCCGATGGCGTTGACCGGTGCGGACCCGCGATCGTACCTGGCGAGCTATGCGCAGACGTATCTGCAGGAGGAGATCAAGGCGGAGGCATTGACCCGGAACATCGGGCACTTCGCACGTTTTTTGGAGGTCGCCGCGCGGCAGAACGCCCAGGTCACAAACGTGTCTGCCATCGCCCGCGATGCCGCGGTGAGCCGGCAGACGGTGCAGAATTACTTTGAAGTTCTTGTAGACACGCTGCTCGGCCAGTGGCTTCAGCCCTGGAAGCTGAAACGGTCGACAAAGCAAATAGCCCACCCGAAGTTCTATCTGTTCGACGCGGGAGTGGCACGGGCGCTGTCGGGCCGACTGCCGTATCCTCCCTCGCCGGAGGAACAAGGCCCGCTCATGGAGACCTTCGTGCACAACGAGATTCGCGCCTACCTTGCGTATACCAGGCGGCGGTACCCCCTGTACTTTTGGCGCAGCTACGACAATGTTGAAGTGGATTTCTTCTGCGAAACCGCCGCCGGTTTCACGGCTATCGAAGTGAAGGCGGCCAAGCGCTGGGACAATTGGTTCTTCCGCGGCATGAGCCGCCTGCGCGATGAGTTGGGCCGCGACCGGGTCTCCTGCTACGGCGTCTGCTTCTGCGAGCGCGAGGCAAACTCAGACGGCATCCGCGTGCTGCCTGTGGCCGACTTTCTGCGCAGGCTCTGGAGCGGCGAGGTCATCCCGTAGGATGAATGCGGCCATGGTTGCGCCGGCGGATGAATTCGGTGCTTCCCCCATCCAGTGTTGCTGTGCCGCCATGGAAAGGCGCGCATCGTTCACCACATGCCGGATGATGGGGCGCCAGAAACCGTGTTGTTTTTCGAAGCGATCATCCGTTATGCACGAGGAAAAACCCCTGCGGTGGCAGGTTGGGGCGCTCGAGTTTCTTGGTCTTACAGGTCGCGCTCCGAGACGATCACGATCTGCATGTCCCGCGCGAGGGAAGCAATCTTCTGAACCAGATTACGTGACAGCCATGGCAGTGGCATGCGCTCGCGCGGCCGGGCGAGATAGATCTGCGTGACCTTATTGCGGCGCGCGAAATCCACCAGTGCCTGTGCGACGTCGCCGCCTTCGAGGATGCGCGTTTCGATGCGCATGTTGCGTGCGAAGTTCAAGTGCCGTTCGATCGCCTCACGGTCGGCATCCGGCAGTCCGGACAGATCGCCCGACGGCTGCACCGCCACGGCAAAACACTCCGCTTCGAGAAAATCGCTCATGCGTCTGGCCCGGCGGATCACCATGGCCGTGGTCGGGTCCGCCGTCGCCAGGACCAGGATCTTGTGACGCCTTGGCAATCCAGCCGGATCCTCGCCCACGGCCTGGCCATTTTCCGCCACTACGCGGTGCTCCAGTTCGTGGGCGGTTTCGCGCAGCGCCAGCCCGCGCAGGGCCACGAGATTCGATTCCCGGAAAAAGTTTTGGCGTGCCCGTTCGGCCTTATCGCGATCATAAATGACGCCGCGTTCGAGGCGGTGCAGCAAAGCCCTGGGGGTGAGGTCAACGACAACCACCTCGTCGGCCCGCTGCAGCACCCAGTCCGGGATCGTCTCACGCACCCGAACGCCGGTGATCTGTCTGACCTGGTCATTCAGGCTTTCCAGATGCTGGATGTTCATTGTGGTCAAAACATGGATTCCGGCGCAGAGCAGTACCTCAACGTCCTCCCAGCGTTTTTCTCGCTCCGCGCCCGGGACGTTGGTGTGGGCAAATTCGTCGACGGCGCAGATTTGCGGGCGCCTGGCAAGGATTGCATCGGTATCCATTTCCTCGAACACGGAACCGCGATAAGAAATTATTCTGCGGGGAATGATCTCAAGCCCTGCCGTTCTTGCCATGGTGTCCTTGCGCCCGTGGGGCTCAAAGTAACCGATCACGATGTCCATCCCCTGGGATTTCAGCGCCTGGGCCTCTTCGAGCATCGCATAAGTTTTGCCGACACCGGCGGCATAGCCCAGATACACTTTCAGTTTTCCACGCTCCGTGTCGTCCATGAGCTATTGTGGGAAGATGCGCACGTCCATCCCCTGTGAACACCGGATGAGTTTGTCAACCGGGTCGCCCGATATTCGGGACCAAAGGCTTGACTGCTGGGTGTGCCCAATGAAAAGCTGCGTTATGCCTCGCGACTTGGCGAATTCGAGAAGTGTCTCGACCGCATCCGCGCCTTCCAGGATCTGAATCGGGATACCTGCCCCCTGGAAGGCGGCCAGCTTCGCTTCCAGTGCATCTTGATCCGCCACTGAGAGGTCAGGCTGTTTCACGTAGGCGACCACGGTTTCTGCGTGAAACTTGGCCGCGATGATCTGAGTAGTCTGGAGCATCTCGTGGATGTTCGCACGTGGCGTTATGCATACGAGAATCCGCTCCTGGGTAGCGAAATGCTGCTTGATGCCGTGCCGTTTCAGATAATCGGCCAGCTGGTATTCGACGACATCCGCGGCGAGCACCAGCGCCAGTTCGCGCAATTTCGAAAGTCTCTGCGCCCGAATTTCCGCGCCCACCTGTTCTGCTGGAGTGCGCTCGAGGGGTTGTTCGGGGGGTGCGTCCACGATTTCGATTTCGTCGGCGCTCTTGATGAACGAAATTGGTACCGCCTGGGTCACGTGTTTACCTGTGATCGCCTCCACCTGAAGGCGCAGCTCATCGATATATTGGATATTTACGGATCCAATTACCTTGATCCCGCTTTTCACCAGGTCCTGAACATCCTGCCAGCGGGTTGGATTCCGAAGGCCCGGCGGATTGTCGTACGCCAACCCGTCGATGAAGCAGACGGCCGGATGCCGGCGGATAATTGCGTCGACATCCATCGCAGTGCCTGCGCCGCAACTCCTGATGGGAATAACTTCCAGTTTGCTCAGTAAGGCCTCGACCTCGGGCGTGACCTTCGGCTGAACCGCACCGACGACTACATCCTGTCCGCGTTCGCGGCGGCGGCGAGCCTCATCGAGCATGCGGAATGATTTGCCGACCCCGGACGCGTATCCCAGGAAGATTTTGAGATGTCCTTTGGCGGCCGCCGCTTCCTCTTCGGCCTGCACTTCCCTCAGAAGTTCATCCGGCGTCTTGCGCGCCAAGTCATGGCTCATGCTGTTCTCCCGTTTGCACGTCGCCTCCAATATAACCATTTTGACGGCAGACAAGTCAAACCTGGGCCGCTGAAGCCTGAGAGGATGGCCAGAGTGTGCAAACTGCTCTGTAATGCCACGCCGTAGATTTGTGTTTTTCCAACACAATTTGCCTATTCGGCGAAATTACCGAGGCAAGCAAACAGAGCCGCGCGCGTCAGCAAGCGGATATTTGAAAACCCTTCATCTGTATGGAACACGGGCGGTTGGACTTTCGCATATCCGCTTGCTTACGCGCGCGGCTCCGTATCTTCTGCCGGGAATTTCGTGTTTTGTCCTGTACTCATTTTTCCCATTTTGCGGCCGCCAGACTGCTCTGGACTACCGGCGCGCAAATTCGTGGTCCAGGGCCAGGTTCAGCTTGAGCACGTTGACGCGGAACTCACCCAGCAGCTCGAGCTCAGGGGTCTCCGTCAGTCGGGTAATCAAACCGTCCACCTGATCCACCGACAGGCCGCGAGCTTTGGCGATCCGGGCAGCCTGTGCGCGCGCAGCGTCGGGGCTGATGTGCGGATCCAGACCGCTGGCGGAAGCGGTCAGCAGATCGGCCGGTATCGGCCCGGGATAATCCGGATTTTCTTTCCGGAACGCCTCGACCGAGGCCTTGACGCGGTCGACGAGGTTCTGATTGGTCGGCCCATAATTCGAGCCGCCCGAGGATGTGGCATCATAACCGTTGCCGGCGGCCGAGGGGCGGGAGTGGAAGTATTCGGGCCGGCTGAAGTTTTGCCCGATCAGTTCCGATCCGATCACTCTTCCGCCCGTGGTTATGAGACTGCCGTTTGCCTGGTGCGGGAAGAAAATCTGGCAGATGCCGGTAAGCGCCAGCGGGTAGGCCACCCCGAGCAGCAGAGTCATAAACAACTTGATTCGTAATCCAGGCCAGATCTGTTCCCACATCGGAGGTCTCCTTATGCCAGATGCACCAGCGCCAGCAGCCGATCGATGGCCCAGATCCCGGGAAAGGGTGCGAGGATTCCGCCGACGCCGTAGATCAGAAGATTCCTGCGCAGCAGGCTGGCCGCATCGATTGGCCGGTATTTCACGCCGCGCAGCGCGAGCGGAACCAGCGCGATGATGATCAGGGCGTTGAAGATTACGGCGGACAGAACGGCGCTCTGCGGCGAATGCAACCCCATGATGTTCAGTTTGCCCAACGCCGGGTAGGTCGCCATGAACATGGCCGGGATAATCGCGAAATACTTTGCCACATCATTCGCGATCGAAAACGTCGTGAGCGCCCCGCGCGTAATCAGCAATTGTTTGCCGATCGCCACGATTTCGATCAGCTTGGTCGGATTGCTGTCGAGGTCGACCATGTTGCCGGCCTCCTTTGCGGCCATCGTGCCCGTGTTCATGGCGACCCCGACATCGGCCTGCGCAAGCGCGGGAGCATCGTTCGTGCCGTCTCCAGTCATGGCCACAAGGCGGCCTGCCGCCTGTTCCTTCCGGATGTATTCCAGTTTGTCTTTGGGAGTTGCCTGCGCCAGGAAGTCGTCCACTCCGGCTTCGGTGGCAATCGCCGCCGCGGTCAGGGGATTGTCGCCGGTGATCATGATACTTCGGATTCCCATGCGCCTGAGCTGGGCGATGCGCTCTTTCATCCCGCCTTTCACCACATCCTTCAGATGAATGATACCGAGCAGGCGCTCTCCGTCGGCAACAGCCAGGGGCGTCCCGCCGCTGCGGGCAATGCGGTCGCTGATTTCCCTGAAGTTGCCCGGAACCATGCCGCCACGCTCGACAGCGAAATTGCAGATTACATCGGTGGCGCCTTTCCGGAGCTGGCGGCCCTCGAAGTCGACCCCGCTCATGCGTGTGTAAGCCGAAAATGGAATGAATTTCGCTTTGTGCTCTGGGATGTGACGGCCCCTGAGGCCATATTTCCCTTTTGCTAAAACCACGATCGACCGCCCCTCGGGCGTCTCGTCCGCGAGGCTGGAAAGTTGCGCGGCATCGGCAAGTTCCTCTTCGGCAACGCCTGTGACGGGAACAAATTCGACCGCCTGCCGGCTGCCCATGGTGATGGTTCCGGTCTTGTCCAGCAGCAACGAATTGACATCACCCGCCGCTTCCACGGCCCTTCCGCTCATTGCCAGCACGTTGTGCTGCATCACCCGGTCCATGCCGGCGATGCCGATGGCCGAAAGCAGTCCGCCGATGGTGGTCGGAATCAGGCAAACGAGCAGCGAAACCAGGACCGCCACGCTGGGAACGGCTCCCGCCGCGGCCTGGGTGACGCTGTACACGGCGTAGGGCTGCAGGGTGACGACCGCGAGCAGGAAAATCAAAGTCAGGCCGGCGATCAGGATATTGAGGGCAATTTCGTTTGGGGTTTTCTGCCGCAGCGCGCCCTCTACCAAAGCGATCATCCTGTCGAGAAAGGTTTCGCCCGGATTCGAGGTAACCCGAATCTTGATTCGATCAGAGAGCACTTTGGTGCCCCCGGTGACCGCGCTGCGATCGCCTCCCGATTCGCGAATGACCGGCGCGCTTTCCCCCGTGATCACGGATTCGTCCACGGTCGCAATCCCCTCGATCACTTCCCCGTCGCCCGGGATGAGATCGCCGGCTTCACAGACGACAACATCGCCCGCCCGCAGAGCATAGCCGGCCACACGTTCAATCCCACCGGCGGGTGTCATCCGCTTCGCGATCACCTCGGTCTTGGATTTGCGCAGGCTGTCGGCCTGAGCCTTGCCGCGCGCTTCCGCCATGGCCTCGGCAAAATTCGCGAATACAACCGTGAACCAGAGCCAGAGTGCGATCTGCACAGAGAACGCGATGCCGCTCGCCCCGACGAACACGTCCCGGATCAGGAAGATCGTCGTGAGCGCCGCTCCCACCTCGACGACAAACATCACGGGGTTTTTCAGCAAAGTGAGCGGATTGAGCTTAACGAAAGATCCTCGCACTGCCCGGCCTACCATCTCCGGGTCAAACAGCGGGCGCGCCCGCACCAATTTTTTCGGCAGGAGCGACCGGATGTCGTCCAGCGGGATCGGATGTGTTACTTGAGGCGGGGCTTCGGTCATTACAGGCACGGGTAGCTCCCAGGCGGCGGCACGACCATTGAAAAGAGCTCGCCGCCATGCATCAGGTAATGCTCCACGATCGGGCCGAGGGAGAGCGCTGGGAAAAATGTGAGGGCGCCTACGATTAGAACCGTGCCGATGAGAAGGCCGACAAAAAGCGGACCATGCGTGGGGAAGGTGCCGCTGGTCAATGCGACTTTCCTTTTGGCCGCGAGACTGCCGGCGGCCGCGAGCAGCGGGATCAAAAACAGAAAACGCCCGATGAGCATCGCCAAGCCCATGGTCAGGTTGTACCAGGGGGTGTTGGCGTTGATGCCCGCGAAGGCGCTGCCGTTGTTGCCAGTGCCGCTCGTGTACGCATACAGTATCTCGCTCAGGCCGTGCGGCCCGTTGTTGCTGACGTTCGCTACGGCTGCACCAGGCGGATTCCAGTACCCGTCTTTTGCGAATGGGATTACCGAGCTCAGACTGCTGAAAACCAGGATGCTGAATGCGGTCGCGATCACGGCGAGCATGGCCATTTTGACTTCCTTCTGCTCGATCTTTTTGCCCAGGTATTCAGGGGTGCGCCCGACCATGAGCCCGGCGATGAATACGGCAAGGATGCAGTAGAGCAAAATTCCATACAAGCCTGCGCCTACCCCCCCAAAGATGACTTCGCCGGTCATGATGTTGAACAAGGGAACGAGCCCGGCGATCGGTGTCAGACTGTCGTGCATCGTGTTCACGGCGCCGCAGCTGGCGTCGGTTGTGACGGTGGCAAACAGAGCGGAGTTGGGAATGCCGAACCGAACCTCTTTTCCTTCCATGTTGCCTCCGGGCTGTCCGGCGGAAGCCGCCGTCTGCAGTCCAAGCTTGGCCAGGATCGGGTTGCCCGACTGCTCGAATCCATAGAGAACGAATACTCCAATCAGAAACATGATGGAGAATGCCGCGAAGATGGCCCAGCCCTGCCGGGTGTCCTTGACCATCTTCCCGAAGGTATAGGTCAATCCGGCGGGAATCAAAAAGATCAACAGCATTTCGAACAGGTTCGTCAACGGGGTCGGGTTTTCGAACGGATGCGCGGAGTTGGCGTTGAAAAAACCTCCGCCATTGGTGCCCAGTTCCTTGATGGCTTCCTGCGAAGCAACCGGCCCCTGGGCGATGATCTGCTGGGAGCCTTCCAGCGTAGTCGCCGCGGTGTACGGTTTCAGGTTTTGAATCACACCCTGAGAGCAGAGAAACAGCGCGCCCGCGATCGAAAGCGGCAGGAGGATATACACCGTGGCGCGGGTGACGTCGACCCAGAAGTTGCCTATGGTCTTGGCTTCCTGCCGGACGAAACCGCGCACGAGGGCAATTGCAATCGCGATCCCAGCGGCCGCTGAGGCGAAATTCTGGACCGTCAATGCAGCCATTTGCACAAGGTAGCTCAGCGTGGACTCACCGCTGTACGCCTGCCAATTTGTGTTGGTGACAAAGCTGACCGCCGTGTTGAAGGCAAGATCGGGACTTACATTTCCGGCGCTAAAATGCTGCGGGTTGAACGGCAGGAAGCCCTGGGCGCGCTGCATCAGGTAAACGAGCAAAAAGCCGAAGATACTGAAGCTCAACAGCGAGGCCGTATATTGCGTCCAACGCTGCTCGATATCCTCGCGCACGCCGGCAAGTCGGTATGTAAGCACTTCCAGCCACCGCAAAACCGGGTGCATGAACGTGCGTTCTCCCTGGAAAACGCGCGCCATATATAGCCCCATGGGTTTGGTGCAGGCGAGCACGAGCCCGAAAAAAATCGCGATCTGCAGAACGCCGGCGCTGGTCATGGATACACCTCAGAAGCGCTCCGGGCGGAGCAGGGCATAGATCAGGTAGATAAAAAGTCCAATGCAGGCCAGACCGGCGATGATGTAGTCCATGGATTCATTCCTACAGTTTCTCGCAGGTTTTTGCGAAGACCCAGCATCCAATGAGGAAAACACAGCCTACGGCGAGGTAAAACAGGTCGAGCATTGATCATCACTCCCTGTGATTCAGGCAGTGGATTGCACTCATGATGGATCATAAGCGAACAGAGCCGCGCGCGTAAGCAAGCGGATATTTGAAGACCTTCCAGCCGAATTGGACACGAGCAGTTTGACTTTCACATATCCGCTTGCTGACGCGCGCGGCTCCGTATCCTTCTGACGCAATTTCCTGCTTTGTTCCGTGTTGCGCCGCGCCGTGTCCTCGGTGATTTCGGCGGTGAGATGTTTCCTTTTTGTCTGAATCGCAGAGTCACTCCGTTTTCGCGACCATCACATTGGACATGTTACGCCTGTAGCCCTGAAGAACTCGTGGAGAAGCCCTGAAGAAGCTATGGAGAAGCCCTGAAGAATTTATAAAGATTCAGGAAGGCCGTTGAAGCGGTATCCGACCCATGGCTCGGTCGTGATGAATTCAGGATTTTCCGTATTCAGCTCGATCTTCTTGCGCAGGTTTTTGATGAAAACGCGAAGATACTCCACCTCGGAACCATAATCGGGCCCCCAAACCGCCTGCAGCAGTTCCCGGTGGGACAGCGCCTGGTTCGGATGCTGGATCATGTAGCGAAGCAGGTCCAGTTCTTTAGGAGTCAGTCGGACCGGTTCGGCTCCTTTGCAGACCGTGCGTGCGTTGAAATCGACTTGAAGCTGCCCGATGCGAATTCTTGGAGGAGAAGACTGCGACGTTGGTGCTCGCCTGAGCGCCGCGCGTATGCGCGCCAGAAGCTCCGGCGTGCTGAACGGCTTAGTGATGAAATCATCCGCACCTGCGTCCAGGGCGGCGACCTTGTCTGCCTCAGAATTCCGCACCGTAAGCATGATGATGGCGATGTCTGTGTCGGCCCTGATTTCCCGGCACAGCGTAATCCCGTCCATCCCGGCCATGTTGATGTCCAGAAGCACCAGATCCGGGCGGAATGCGCGGAGTTTTTCGAGCCCCTCTTCTCCCGTCCTGGCGTCGTCGACTTCGAATCCGGCGCTGCTGAGCGTGGTGCGCATGATTCGTCGGATTTGCGGCTCGTCATCAATGATGAGAATGCGGCCCGCGCTCACGATGCGCCTCCTTTGATTTGCGCCGGCAAGGTCATGCGGAAGGTGGTTTCGCCGGCGCGGCTGATCACGGTCAGGCCTCCCTGGTGCGCCCGCACAATGCTTTGGGCAATCGTAAGCCCCAGGCCGGTGCCCGGGATTTTTTTCTGCACAGCAGGACTTCGGTAGAACCTGTCAAAAATGCGGCTCTGTTCTTCCGCAGATATCGCCTGCCCGCGATTGGTGATTTCCACGGTCACCGTGCCGTCGGAGTCGTAGATGCGGATCGAAAGAGGTGTTTGCGGATAAGAATATTTCAAGGCATTGTCGATCAGCTGCTTCAGGGCAAGCTTGATCAGGCGGCGGTCCATGGCGCTGGTCCGGAGTTGCTCTTTGGCGTCGATCTCAATCGGCCGCTTGTCAATCTCCGTCTGCATCGAGCCGACTACATCTGAAACCACCTCGCTCATCTTGGATGGCTCGGGCTGAATCTTAATGTATGCAGTATCCAACTGTGCCATCTCTACGACATCCTCGATCAGATTCTTCAAATGATCCGCTTCTTCGTCGGCAATCTTGAGCAACTCCCGCCGGCTTTCCACCGGCTGGTCGGGATTATCCAGGAGCGAGGTCGTTGCCGCCTTGATGGAGGTCAGCGGAGTCTTGAACTCGTGTGCCATGGCGTCGATGATGGTCGTGCGCAACCGCTCGCTTTGCCGCGCAGCTTCGATCTGATGCGCGAGATCCTGTGCGCGCGCCCTTTCCAGGCCGATGGCCATCAGGTTGGCGATCCCCTGCAACACGGAGTCCGGCATGCGGGCACCCTGAATCGCGAGGCTGGCAATCGGTTCGGTTCCCAGATGGATGGCCGTAACGATGCGATTGGACTGCACATCGGAATAAGTTGTTCCGTGCGCCGCGGCCTCACGAAGACGCTCATCCAGGCCTTCGAGATCGGATGGGCCGGCCCGATAAAACTCGCCTGCGCGGTGCTCGTAAAGCACGGCCGCATCAAATTGGAAGATCTCCTGCAACTTGCGCACGAGTTGCGCTGGAAACGACTCCAGGTTGCTGATCAGGAGGATGGCGCGGCTGAACGTGTACAACCGTTCGATATCCTGCTGCCGTTCGATGGCATCGAGTGCGCGTCGCTTCACTTCCGTCGACAGCCGGCTCGCGATTAGCGAGGTTGCCAGAAAGCTGAACAGGGCAACCCAATTCTGCGGATCCTCAATCGTAAAGGTTCCGACTGGCGGCAGAAAATAAAAGTTGATGGTCAGTGTCGCTGCGATCGAGGTAACGGCAGCTTCGAGGAATCCCCAGGTACTGGCAAGAACAAGCACAAGCAGCAGATAGAAAAATCCCACCGTCGTAGGGTTGGCAGAGATCGAGTGCGCTGCCAGGGTGATTGCCGCCAGCCCCGCAAGTGACAAAGCTAACCTCGCCGCGCGCTTGCCCAAGGCTCCCCTCCATGGAACATTCTATCCCAAGTGTTCCCGTCGTCGACACAGGATTCGCTGTCGCAAAACGCCGACCTCAGACTTCCGACCTCCAATCCCCGACCTCCATACAAGCGCGGCAACGCGGATGTCGGCTGCCGGATTCATATCGGCTTTACTCCTGCCGAAGCGCCTCGACGGGCTCAATATGCGTCGCACGCCTGGCGGGCAAGTACCCGGCGATCAGCCCGACGCATGCCAAAATGAGCGCGACTGCCGCAAATGTGAACGGGTCCGTCGCGCGGACATTGAACAACATCCCGGTCATAAGCCTCGTCAGGAAGAGACTGCCGGCAAGGCCGATCGCCACGCCGATGACGACCAGTCCCAGGCTGTGCTGGATCACCATGCGCAGTATCTGTCCGCGGCTTGCGCCCAGCGCCATGCGAATTCCCAGCTCGCGAGTCCTCTGTGCGACCGAGTGCGAAATTACTCCGTAAACCCCGGCCGCCGCGAGCAGCATGGCTATACCTGCAAAGGCAGACAAGAGCCACGTCGACAATCGCCGCCGCGCCATGGAGTTCGACATCAGTTCATCCATAGTACGGACCATATACGCCGGCTGGTCGGGATCGATCGCCAGAATCTGCCGCTCCACCGCACTTGCCAGGGCGTGCGGCTCGGTTGCGGTACGAATCACGATGCTCAGGTCGGGCGACGGGTTCTGCACCTCCGGCCAGTAGAGCTGCACTCGGGACGGTGATTCGAGCGTACGATAGCGAACGTGGCGCACAACCCCGACTACTGTCATCCAGGGTGCAGTCGATTGCGCGCCGCCCCGTTTTATCCGCTTTCCGATCGGATTCTCATTCGGCCAATAGGTCCGCGCCATCGTCTCGTCGACGATGGCCACAGGAGCAGCATTTTCGGAATCTCGCTCATCAAAATATCGGCCGCGCAGCAGTTCAATTCCCAAAGCCTGAAACAGCCCAGCCGTCACAGGCCTTCGGTCCGCTTCCGGCGTCCGATTTTCCACAGGAATGGCTTGTGTGTCGACCGTAACCGTTCCCGAGCTGTTCTGACCGCTCAGCGGAAGCAATCCGATTGCTCCAGCCGCTTCCACGCCCGGGAGCGCTGCGATCCGGCGGTTCAGCTCGCGATAAAACGCGCGCATCTTGCCGGGATCGCCGTACCTCGAATCGGGAAGTGAAATTCGCATGGTCAACACATTGTGGGGCCTGAATCCCGGATCGACCTCCTGCAGTCGCATAAAACTGCGGATCAGGAGGCCGGCTCCCGCGAGCAGCGCAAGCGACAATGCCACCTCGGCCACCACAAGGGCGTCGCGCAACCGCCGCCGTGCCGTTCCCGAGGTTACCGGACGCCCCGCTTCCTTGAGCGATTCGGGATTGAAGTCTGCAGAGGAGCGGAGCGCCGGCCACAAACCAAACACCACGCTGGTGAGGATCGCAATGGCCGCCGAGAATCCCAACACGGGCCAGTTGAGCTCTGCTTGGGTGATCCGTGGCATGGAAGCCTCTGCGACTCGTATGAGCGCCATCAGTACCCATTTCGCCATTGTTATCCCGACCAGCGCCCCGGCAATTGACAACACTACGCTTTCGGTCAGCAGTTGGCGGATGAGGCGAATGCGGCTTGCTCCAAGCGCATTGCGGACTGCGAGTTCTCGTTCGCGACTCGATGCCTTTGCGAGCAGCAGGTTGGCCACATTGGAACATGCGATCAGGAGCACGAAGGCAACCGAACCCATCAGAATCAACAGCGCCGGCCGGAGGTCTCCGATCATGTCTTCCAGCAGAGGTGTCATGATCACGCGAAAACCGAAATCTTTGTATGGATAATCGGGCGCCCCCTCGATGATCCGCTGCGAAACTCCTGCCATGTCGGCCTGGGCAGCCGCGAACGAAATGTCGTCGCGGATCCTGGCAATCGCCAGCAGACCATGATTGCCCCGACGGGATGGCGCCAGATCATCCGCGGCGAAAGCGAGCGGCGTCCATATCTCGGCCAGGTCAGGATAGCCGAAGCCCTTGGGCATGATCCCAATGATCTGAAAGCTCCGGCCGTTGATGTTGAGCGGCCGACCCGTAACATTCGGATCCGATCCGAAACGGCGTTGCCAAAGGCCATAGCTGATGATGATCACGCCATTCCGTCCTACGGTCTCTTCTTCCGAACGGAACGACCGTCCGAGCATCGGTTGAACACGCAGCAGCCGGAAGAAGCTCGCCGAGACGGCTGCGCCCTCGATTCGTTCCGGCTTTTCCGAAACCCTGATGTTGTAACTGGTTCCGTCAATGGCAGCGATTTCAGAGAATGCTTTCGAAGTCGTCCGCAAATCCATGAATTCAGGGGCAGAAACCCAGTTCTGATCCTTCGGGATGCCGATTCCCGTGAAGCGCATCCACAGGATCACGAGCTTTTCCGGCTTGTCATGGGGGAGCGACTGCAACAACACAGCGTGGATTACGCTGAACATCGCGGTGTTAGCCCCGATTCCCAAGGCCAGCACCAGGATGGCAATTGCAGTAAAAGATGGGGATCGGCGCAGCATTCTTAAGGCGTAGCGAACATCATTGGCCATGGTAGATGAGCCTCATGTTCTTCGGGACCGGCTTTTATCCCAACGAGTTTTTCCCAATGCCTGAATCGTAGTGCGATACTCATGGTTGGGGCGGCACGATTTATTCGGCGGTCACGCCGCGCAGGAAGGCGGCCGAATCCTCCGGCCGGCTCACGTTGATATACATGCCCGAGCCCAGCTCGAAGCCCGCGGCTTTGGTCAATCGCGGCACCACGCTCATGTACCAGTGATAGTAGCGAATGTGGTTTGATTCTCTCGGCGCGGTGCGCACCACGAGGTTGAAGTCGGGATCGTTCAAGCCGAAATGCAACTTGCGCAGCACTCCTCGTAGAATGCGGGCGAAGCTCGAAATCTCGTCTGCGGTGATCATGCCGAAGGAGGCATTGTGCCGGCGCGGATAAATCCACAAATGAAAGGGTGAAAGCGCGGCGAAAGGAATGAACGCGACGAAGTGCTTGTTTTCGGCCACCAGACGAACCTGATCCTTCAATTCCTCGTTCAGGGTCGTGCAGAAGATGCAACTGCCGTTATCGTCGTAGAAACGCAGTGCTCTTTCCAGGCGCTGCCGGACCTCGGTGGGGATCACCGGCGTACCGATCAACTGGCAATGTGGATGCAGCAGCGAGGTGCCCGCTGCCACCCCATGGTTTTTGAAAAGCGTGACCGCCTCCACGCGGTGATCGGAAAACACCTTATGATACCTGTCGAGACAGGCGGCGATGACTTTCTCGATTTCAGCCTCGGCCATCAGCGCCAGGGAAGTATTGTGCAATGGGCTCTCGACGATGACCTCATGCACGCCAACGCCCGAAATTGTGCGCTTCACTCCCTCCACGTGCCGGGCAAGTTCCCCCTCAGCAGAGAGCGCGGCGTACTTATTCGGAAATGCGCGGACCTGCCAGGGCCCGGCCTGAGGAAAGCGGAGAGTTTCGGCGGGGGTCATGGCTTCATTGCCAGGACAAAAGGGGCACGTGGCATCATGCCGGGGCAGATCCTTGCGCGGGGCTTCAGCGCTGCGGAACTGATCCGGGCGCCGAGCCCGCTCTGTCGCGATGATTACCCACTGGCGCGTAATAATATTCTGGCGGATTTCCGGCATGGTGATGCCCTCCGTAAGACTTAAAAGCAGCCACGAATGACACGAATAACCACAGCCGCAACGAAAAGACCTTATCGCACTCCCTTGGCGGCCACTCTTTCCTTATGTGCTATTCGTGCCATTCGTGGCTAGGTTCTTTTCCCCTGTCTGAATCGCAGGGCACGATTCAGCTATTGTAAGCGAATTATGCGTAAACAGCTTATAATATCGCGGCGCTTTACCAGCCAAATGGAGAGAAACCCTATGAAGTCAGTTTTCCGGTTTGTGGTTCCCATCGTACTGTGTGCCGCCTTGCTTGGCGCCGCCCAAAGCGGCGGCGAAGCTGTCCAGGACCTGGGTGTGCCATCGACGAACGGGCTGGTGGTTTCGACGTCGGGCCTCGCTTCGGGCGCGGGCGCCGCCATTTTGCTGAAGGGCGGCAATGCAGTGGATGCGGCGGTCGCCACAGCCTTTGCACTGGCGGTGACGCTTCCGAGTGCCGGCAACATCGGCGGCGGCGGGTTCATGATCGTGCGGGAAGTCTCGGGTAGGGCCGTCGCTTTCGATTATCGTGAAAGGGCTCCCCTGAGATCCACGCCGGACATGTATCTTGACGAAAAAGGCAAGATCATCCGCAGGCTGACGGATGAAGGGTACCTTGCACCTGGAGTTCCGGGAACGGTGCGCGGGCTCGAGCTTGCCCACAAGCGGTATGGCAAGCTTCCCTGGAAAGAAGTGCTGGCTCCGGCGGTGCGGCTCGCAGGGGACGGCTTTGTGCTGTCCAAAAGCCTGGCGAACGATCTCAACCGGCAGCTCAGCGGAGTGATGGGCAAATATCCCGCGTCGGTGGAAGCTTATGGCAAACCGGGCGGAGGGAAGTGGGTTGAGGGCGACAGGATCATACTGAAAGACCTGGCAAAAACGCTGGCGGCCATCGCAAACGAAGGTCCCAGGGTTTTCTATGGAGGCTGGATTGCGGACCGGATCGCCGAGGATATGAAGGCCAATGGCGGCCTGATTACCAAGGACGACCTGGCGGCGTACAAGGCCAAAGTGCGGAAACCGGTCTACGGCAACTACCGCGGCTACGAGATCATATCGATGCCGCCTCCGTCTTCGGGTGGGATTGCGTTGATCGAAATGCTCAATATCCTGGAGAACTTCCACCTGAATAAGAATGCGCGTTACGCGCCTGAAACTCTCCATCTGACGATCGAAGCCATGCGTCGTGCCTATCTGGACAGGGCACGTTTCCTGGGAGATCCGGACTTCGGGACCGTGCCGGTAAAAAAACTCATATCGAAACAACATGCCAAGGAACAGGCTGCGACCATCAATCCTGCCAAGGCTTCCAGCAGTCTCGCTCTCGGCAAGGACATCGTAACCGTTCCCCGGGAGACGGAAAGCGAGAAGACCACCCATTTTTCTGTGATCGATCGAAACGGCATGGCGGTTGCCAACACCTTCACATTGGAGGGGGGCTACGGCTCCCGGGTGGTCGTGAAGGGGGCTGGCTTCCTGCTTAACAACGAGATGGGGGACTTCAACAAAAAGCCGGGTGAAACCAATACCACGGGTGACATCGGGAAAACGCATGTTGAGCTCCATGACTCCAACGATCGTGACCCGCAACGGCAAGGTGGTGCTGATCACCGGATCGCCGGGTGGCCGCACCATCATCAATACCGTTCTAAATATCGTGCTCGGAGTGCTGGAATTCGGCATGAATGGACGCGCGGCCGTTGACTCTCCACGCCTGCACCATCAGTGGTTGCCCGACGAAACTATCTTCGAACGAGGAGCGATTCCTGAAGAGGTGCAGGCAAGGCTCAAGGAGATGGGGCACATTATCAAAATGGACAAGAGGGAGGGGGGGCAGGGCGACGGGAATTCAATCCTGATCGATCCGGCAAGCGGAGTGGCCTACGGCATCAATGACAAGCGCTCCCCTGATGGGAAGGCTTCCAAGTTTTAGAGATATGGAAAAGAAAAGGGGCAAAGGAAGGGAAATCCGGCTTTCCTGCCTTTGCCCCTTGATTGGAGTGAATTACTTCTTTTTCTCGATTACAGCCAGGATGTTCTTGGCATTCTCAAGAACCTTCTCATCCTTGCCTACCTGCTGATACTTGGTCAGATATTCCTTGGCGCGGGCATAGTCCTTCTTGTTGAAGTAGTACAAGGAGCCCAGCTCGAAGTTGGCTTCGGCGTTCTGGGGCTCGGTCTTGATCACCCGCTGGAATGCGAGGATAGCCAGGTCTTCCGTATCAGCGCTGGCGGCCCATTTCTTCGCTTTGTCGAAGATAGAAATCCCGGCCTCGGCATATACGGCAAAGCCCTGGTCATACTGCTTGTCATTGAGGTACTGCTGGGCAACGGTCTCATAGTGCGCCTGCAGTGCCTGCTTGTTCTTCACGTCCTGGGGAGCCAGGGAGATCGCGCGTTTGTAAGCCTCCACCGCGGCGTCGTTCTGTTTGAGCTGAGTGCGCGCGTGACCGATCATAGCCCAGACGCTGGCCTGCAGCGTGGGATCAGGCAGCAAGGGCAGGGCCTCTTCGTATTTCTTCAAGGCACCGGTGTAATCCTTTTCGTTATATGCCTTGTCACCAGCATCCGCGATGTCCTTCGCTTTTTCCAGGGTGGCGTTGGTAGCCAGGCGTGACTTCAGATCCGTATAAGTCTTGTCTTCAGGACGGAGTTTGATTGCGACATCAATGGCCTTTCCCGCGGTGTCCCACTGCTTGTCGTATCCATACGCAAGCGCAAGATAGTAGAAACCATCGGGATCGCCGGGCAACAGCTTGGTCGCCTCTTCCAGCTTGGCGATGGCGCCCTTGTAGTTCTTCTTGGCGATTTCATCCGTGCCCTCTACCTTGACCTTCAAGCCCGGCATCATGGAGAGCATGGCCTTGGAGTTGTTCAGAAGGGTTATCTGCGGAGGCGTCTGAGGCGGCGGCTGAGGAGCGCCTTTGGCATCTTTGGCTACCTTCGGCTGGGGAGGCATGGCCATTACCTGTGCTGTCGCCATGTCCAGCGCCTTCTGGAAACAATCTTTTGCCAGATCCCACTTCTTTTGCTGGGAGAGACAAACGCCGTACCAGAAAAGCGTGTCGCCGTTTGAAGGGTTCAATTCGAGGGAACTCTGGAACAGCTTTTCGGCCTCCTCATACTTCTGATCATTCATTACTCCAAGGGCCTGCTTCAGGGTTTCGAAGGCCCTCTGGTTCATCGGATCGTCTTCGAAGTAGAACTTCTTCAGAGGATCTCCTGCCGCGCATTTGACGGTGATGCTCTCCTGGGCGCCGTTTTTGAGGATGACCGGCTCGTAAAGACCGGGGGCCATTCCCTCCGGGCGGGCTACGACGCGGTAGGCGCCGTCATCGAGCTTGTCGTATTTCGCCAAGCCTTCCTTGTCTGCCGTTTTGGGCTGCCATTTGCCGCCGCTCCCGAATGCCATGATCAGCACTTTGGCGCCGGCCAGGGCTTTGCCCGACTCATCCACACACTTGATGTTCAGCGTGTTAGTGTTCGCGGCCAGAACTACTCCGGAGAAGAGCAGGATTATAATAAGAACGCCGCTTCCAAATAATGATTTACTGGCTAGTGATTTCATCGCAACCATCTATGCAATTTAGGTTAATGGTTTAGGGGTTTCCAGACACACTCGCATACCGTCACGCAGGGGCCTCTCCTTTAAAAACACGAGCTCCGGATCCTCATCCGCAAGCTCCCAATCGAGAGGCGCTTTTGGGCGGCCCGTTTATTATGACACAGGTCTTGCCAATACAAAGGAAAAGATTTGCAGGAAACCTGTGAAGATCGGCGCCATGAAACGGGATCATGTGAGCGATCTCCCCGATCGGAAAGCTCCGGGCGCTGCCCAATCCGCGGCGCCCGGGTCGGGCCACTATTTTTTTGTTCGTGATGTCTGGCGCTCGAGGTCGATTTTCTTGAGCCGCTCGAGTTCGTCGGTCAGCTTTTTGACCTTGTCCTCGCGGGATCTGGCTTCCGCCTTAAGTTTTTCAATGTCGGACTGCAGGCCGAGGATAAAGCGGGCTTCTGCGCTGTAAGAACTTCTCGGGAAGAGGGATACGAGCCGTTTGAACTGCTCCTGTGACTTTTCGAGTGATCTGGCGCGACATTCGGCTGATGCACACGCCAGAGTATGCGAGATCCCCAGTTTGAAAATGGCCACATCCCGATACTGCGTAACGGGATCTTCCTGCAGATACTTCTCGTAGAAGCGGATGGCTTCGGCATAGTTGCCGCCCTGGAAGTTCGCTTCGCCATCGCGATAGCTTCTGGGGAGGGGCGGCTCCGGCGGGGAAGGAAGTCGCGAGGGAGGCAGGGGCAACTCGGGCCAGGTAGCGGGAACCGGCACAGGCGGAGGCGGGGAGACCGGAATTGGTTGTGATGGGGAAGGAGAAGTGGCGACAGTGCGGACCGGCGTCTTATGACATGCGCTGATCATCAGGAAGCATCCCAGAATGAATCCCATCACCTTTTTTGGTTTCATCCTGCCCACTCATTCCCCTGCTGCAAATGATTACCTG